>Ga0210408_10000224_pt1 | contig 80245 bp, 73 predicted proteins | sample IncBWH4MmetaG_FD_155471 | JGI IMG/M metagenome (GOLD analysis project Ga0210408, IMG submission 155471) | Forest soil microbial communities from Barre Woods Harvard Forest LTER site, Petersham, Massachusetts, United States - Inc-BW-H-4-M | ecosystem: Environmental > Terrestrial > Soil >...
GCACCTCGCCTATTCGCTCGCGGACGAACAACAAATTCTCGGGATCGACGTAGCCTGCCTGTATGAAGCCGCGCGTCTTCTTGGCACACCGGCAGGGGTTCGCCTGGTTCACCAGTCCGCACTTGTCGTTCATAAAGTTGCGCAAGTCTCGCCGCGCACGGGCCAGGCGTTGTCGAAAGTTGTCGGGAGTGATTTCCAACACCTCAGCAGCAACGGTGTCGCTTACACCGAAGATGGCGCCGAGGATAAAGGTCAAGCGCTGCTCGCGGTCGAGGCAAAGAAGCATTCCAGAGGTACAGGAGAGCATCGCCTCGGTCACTAGCAGGTCAGTGTCCGCGGAAGTGCCTTTGGGATCGGCGAGCTCTAACTCTGGCGTGTCGTCGATCGCCGCGCCGTAGTAAGCAAAATCCATGGACGCAGGCTCCACCCGCCCGCGCTTCATGTTGAGCACATGGTTGACCACGATGCGGTAGAGCCAGGTGCGGAAGCTGCTCCGGCCCTCAAACGACGAGAGCCGGGTGAGTACTTTGATGAGGATCTCTTGCGTGGCGTCCTCCGCATCTTGCGGATGGTGGAGCATGCGAATGGCGATGTTGTAAATCCACGTTTGGTGCCGCTGGACCAGGCCTTCGAGCGCCTGGTGATCTCCCGAGCGGGCGCGTAGAACAAGGCTTTGGTCCTCGTGGTCGGGGGAATTATCTGCTAGCGGATTATTGATAGTCATGGTGCACCTCCAAGCGTCCTTATGCCCTGGCCCGATTCTCAGAGAGCCTTGGGTATTACAGAGAAGTGGGCGCTCACAATCTTCCACTGCCCACCTTGTTTGACGAAGACCAAGGTACCTCGGTCGTAGACTGCCAGGACCTTGCCGTCTTTCGTTACTCCCCTAAACGAGCCGTAAGCATTCACGATACCCACGGTATCGCCATATATGCGAAACGATGGCTGTCGGAAGCCGAAGCTCGCCGAGACGATGCCCTCATAGGCTTCGTTCACATGCTTGGCAAACATCTGCTTGCCGTCGAGCCGGTACGGAGCGTATTCAAAAACCTCTACGTCCTCGGCGAGCATCTCTATGACAGGCTTGAGGTCGCGCTGATCGAAAGCGTCGGCGAACTGCTGTGTCAAGGCTTGGAGTTCCTTCACGCTCATACTTGTTTCTCCTCTCATCTAGTTAGACACACGCCGCGGCACACTGTGACAGAACTATACCGCCGAATCTGCTCTCCGCCGGGGCACTGGCGAGTGTAGGCATCCCATCAGGTTGTGCTCGGATGACGGGCAACTCTTCCGTAACGGGCTAAGGGAAGGTTTGCCGACCACTTGCCAAATGAGACCTGTCAGCGCCGGGGTTTTGCGGTATCAAGCGCTGCGCTCTGTCTAATGACATCTCTGATCGATTGGGTAGCAAGCTTTGGTTGATCACGCTGAATGTAATGGCCGCTCGTCCTTGCCTCTCGCAGCTGTCCATGTTTCGATCGGTCAGCCAAATCTTTTTGCAAGACATGAAATACTGCCTCCGATTGTTTAGCCATTGGGTCGGAAGCCGCTGACGGCGGCATCTTTCCATGCTCAATCACCACGAGCGGTTTATCAAAATGCCAGGCCGACCGCTCATTTCCCAGCAGGAATCCTTGGGAGCGCTGCTTGTCCGCCGGGAACTGGCTGCCTAGACTTCTCTCCTGATCTGTGGCTTTGCCTAAAGGTTGAGAATTTTTACTGTCTTGGCAGGTTCGTTCAGGGACCGATTACATGGAACTTTGGACGGGGCAGTCTGGCCGGGCGCCGACTCTAGAACAAGGATAATTACCGGCACGAAGCGTGCTAGCTGGCGGATTTTGTTCACGTTCAGGGTTGCGCCCTCGCCAACAAATCACTTAGGCTGAGGGCCGATACCGGCGCCCGCTCAATTGAGCCACGCACTAATGGAGGAACTAAGGCTTTCGCTGTTGCTCCCATGCTCATTCTCCTTCTAACCGGGCGCGCTCCTTATTCTGTTAGGCAGATTTACTTTTCCTCTTAGCAGACAACCAAAGCCTCGCTCGATCGAGAAGTCATTTTGGCTGCTGCCAGACGCCGTTCGCGAGCCTTGTCTCGTTGAATTTCGTGGAGTAGCTCACGCAGGCGCTTGCGGGCTTTATGCAATTGCGATTTCGAATCGCCTACCGAACGCCCCAGTAGCCTTGCGATCTCGTGATGTTCGTAGCCTTGGATATCGTGCAACACAAATATTGTGCGGAAGCCCGCCGGCAATTGCGCGATGCAGCGTGCGAGATTGATTCGGTCGAGCGATCCTTCCAGCGACAAATCGGCTGACCCAATATCAATGCCTTGCGAGGCGGTGCCATCGTCGGCGTCCGGGGTTGCTTCAATGGAGACGACGGGTGCGGGCTTTTTGCGCAGATTCATCAGAACGAGATTAACTGTCAAGCGATGCAGCCAAGTAGAGAATGCTGAGTCGCCACGGAACGTATGGATCTTGCGGAAGAGAAGTAAGAAGACTTCTTGGGTCAAATCTTCTGCTTCGGTGAGATTTCCTAACATACGCAGGCATAACGCATAGACACGCCGGCTGTGCGCACGGTAGAGCTCTTCGAACACCGTCTGATCGCCTTTGCGCACGCGCTGAACGATGTCCGCTTCACTCAGCTTGTAGTGGCGCATAGACGAGGCGGGAGTCGCGGGCTTTGTAGAGATGGGTTCGCTGTCGAGACGCGCACCAGAAGCGAGGCTGCGCCGCCTCTCAGAAGGGCGCCTTGCAATAGGTCCAACAACTATCTTGGTGTAGCTTGCACTTGCAGTGACTGGCATAACTCTTTCCTTAGGAACCTGCGAGTAGATATTTCATTGTCTTCAATATGTAAGACCACGTATGCTCTTCAATAATTCCTCGATTTAGTGGGTTTAGCTGGTGGGAATAAAATTGTGACTACTTCAGTCGCAAAATCATTGCCGTTTTTCTCGGCAGACCTGGACGTTTCCGCCCACATGCCTTCATGCATTCATTGCCGCGATTCGCGGTGAAGTTGGCACCGCATGTCCGCTGATAAGAGCCGTCAGAACCAGCCGGAGGCGGCTTCGTGCACGCGATAAGCTCGACATTACTGTGCCTGCGGGCATGCCAGTAATATCTGCAATCTGTCGATAAGACATCCCCTCAAGTTCCCGCAAAACGATTACTTCCCGAAAATTCGGCGAAAGCTTTTGTAACGCCTTTCGCACCAGAGTGTCGCTGTCGTTTTGGAGCACGGCTTCTTCTGGATTGGGCGCGCAAGAATCGGAGGGGAAAAGATTCTCGTCAAATTCCGCAGCCTCCTGCTTTGGGCAGTTTGTTTGCAACCACGTATAGCAAGTATTGCGGACAATTTTCAGGAGCCAAGCGCGGGCGTCGCCACCTCGGAAGCCTGGAAAGAACCGGAAGGCGCGCAAGCAGGCCTCTTGGGCTACATCCTGGGCGTCCTGCTCATTGCGCATTAGCCATCGCGCAAGGTTGTAAGCAGCGTCGAGATGAGGCAAGACGGCTTGGTCAAAGTTCGGTGGTGGATTTTGCTCAAACATGAGACCTCCCTGCGGAGCGATTCCGGGCGGCACCGTGCGTTTGAGGGCTCACTGTGAGCCGCACGTACGGCGAAGGCAATGGACGGGCAGTTCTCTCACACTGGAATGGAGGTCCTCTGATAACTGGCTATCGAAGAAAGACTTACCTGGGGTTGTCCCCCCGCCTTAGGCCCGGGACAGGCTGTAAGGTGGTACACTCCGCAGTCGAGCGCAGCACCTAAATGCCGGAAGACCATCAGGTTAGCAGACGGCTTTGCTTTGGGCTCTTTGAATTGGATCTACGCGCGGGCGAATTGCGCAAGCACGGCCTGCGCATCCGGCTGCAGGAGCAGCCCTTTCAAGTCCTGGTGATGTTGCTTGAGCACCACGGCGAGGTCGTAACCCGCGAGGAACTGCAGAAAAAACTTTGGCCCGCGGACACTTTCGTGGACTTCGACCACGGGCTTAACAAAGCCATCAGCAAGATTCGCGAGGCCCTGGGCGACTCCGCCGAAAGTCCTCGCTTTGTGGAAACGGTTGCTCGGCGCGGTTACCGCTTCCTCGCGGAGGTCAGAGCTGCCGATACGGCTCCCGGTACCAGCCCAGAACCCGCAACTCGGGCTCCTGCTAGCGCAGAAGCTCGTGACCGCTCGAATCTCGCGGGCGAACCCGCAATGCCTAAACCGGTCGCGCGTCCAGTGGCGCGGATGGTGTCTCTATTCGTAGTACTCCTGGTGATTGCGTGCCTCGCCGTTTGGAAACTTTATTCGTGGAAACGCTCGTCTCCTGTTATTCGCTCCTTGGCGGTACTTCCGCTCGAAAGCCTGTCGAACGACGCGTCCCAAGATTACTTCGCGGATGGCATGACCGACGAATTGATTTCAGATCTCGGGCAGATTAGCGCGTTGCGCGTCATCTCACGCACCTCTGTCATGGCTTATAAACGGACAAACAAGCCTCTGCCGCAGATTGCTCGGGAACTGAACGTGGACGCTGTAGTGGAGGGGACCGTCCTCCATTCCGGGGACCAGGTTCGCATCACAGCGCAGTTGATCGAAGCCTCCTCCGACAAGCATTTGTGGTCGCAAAGCTACGAGGGTGAACTGCGGGACACTTTGGCGCTCCAGAACCAAGTGGCTAGAGCCGTTGCAGACCAAATACGCATCAATTTGAATGCACAGGAACGGACCGCGTTGAAAAGTGTGCGCGTTGTGAATCCGCAAGCGTACGAGTCTTATCTCAAAGGGCGCTACTTCTGGAATAAACGAACGGCGGATGCTTTGAGAGTTGCCCTCGCTTATTTCAATCAGGCGATCGATGAAGATCCGAAATACGCGGAACCTTATTCCGGGTTAGCGGACACGTATGCATTGTTGGGAGACTGGCAGTACGCGGCGATGACGCCAAAGGAGGCGCTGCCCAAGGCCAAGGCGGCGGCGACCAAAGCTCTGGAATTAGATAGCACGCTCGGAGAGGCGCACAATTCGCTCGCATTTTGCCTGGACGGCTTCGACTGGGATTTTGATTCTGCCGGAAAGGAGTTTCGGCGAGCCATTGAACTGAACCCGGGCTACGCAACTGCTCACCATTGGTACGCATGGCATTTGAGTCTGGTCGGCCAGAATGAAGAAGCTATTGTAGAAATGAAGAAGGCAGAAGGCCTCGATCCGCTATCTATCATCATTAACGCGGACCTCGCGGAGCTTCTAGTGCTTGCGCACTATTACGACGAATCGATACGCCAGAGCCGCAAGACGATCGAGATGGATCCGGCTTTTGCTCTTGCACATAATCAACTAGGCCAGGCATACCTGCAAAAACAGATGCCCCACGAAGCGATCACGGAACTGCAAAAAGCGGTGCAGCTATCCGCGGGCAGCCCGACTTGCATAGCTAATCTCGCCCGTGCCTACGCCGCATCCGGGAAAAAGAGCGAGGCGGTAAAGCTGCTTAGCGATTTGAAAAAGCGTTCGAACGCCAGCTACTCGCATGCGTCGGAGATTGCCGTAGTCTACGCGGCCCTGGACGATAAGGCGCAAGCGATGAACTGGATCGAGAAAGGCTATCAAGAACGATTTAATCCGGGCGTTCTCCTGCGGCCCGGCTTCGATCCTTTGCGATCCGATCCGCGGTTCCAGGATCTTTTGCGACGCATTGGCCTAAGTCGTTAGCCCATGGCCATGGATGAAAGCGGGCTGCGACTCGCGACCTGAAAACAAAACTCGCGAGTCGCTCCGAAGGCCAGACGCTGCTTACGTCGATTTCCCGCACAGAAGGCGACAGTCCTCGCTCAAGATTCGCGTCGGGCCTCATCCGCTTCCGCTGCCAGGTTCAAAAGGGACAGATCTGTGTGATTTGGCTATTGATCTGTTTCGAGTACGAGGTAGTGAAGACTGCCGAGCCGTTCAACCTGCAATGCGATCGCATCGGCCGCTTTGAAGTCGTCCAGTGCGGACCGCAGCGCCTCAACGCTGTCAACGAACGTTCCGTTCACGGAATAGATTACGTCTCCCGGAAGCGGCCCCTCGCCCTGGTAAGCTCCGTATGTCTCTTTGCCCGCCACGACAACTCCGAACCGGTTGCGCAGCGGAGGCAGCATCAGCATGAGCTTGTCATCGAGAGTGAGAGCGAGGATTCCAAGCTGCGGAATTTTGGCCTCTTCCTTTGTAACCAAGTCGGCAAGGCGTTCCTGCACATTCTGTTTTTCGCTCACTGGCACTTGATACGACATAGTCTGTTTGCCGCGCTGGATTTGGAGCTTGACGTTCTCGCCCACGGCAAAAGAATAGAGAGACAGCCCGAATTGACGGATATCTTGAACTGGCTTGTCATTCACCGAAAGGACGATGTCGCCGGGCCTCAAACCGGCGCTCGCCGCCGGGCCGTCTGGTACTACATCTTCGATGACCACACCCTCTTCGCGTTCGAGACTGAGTCCCGATGCCAAAGCGGGTGTGATATTGCGCGCCGAGGCTCCGATTTGGTGATGGTGCACATGGCCTTCATTTCGAACCTGATTGTAAACATTGCGCACCACGTTGCTGGGAATGGCCAGACCGATTCCTTCGTTGCCACCCGACTGGGTGAGAATCAGCGTATTAATCCCGACCACGTGGCCGCTGGCATCCACGAGCGGTCCGCCGCTATTGCCCGGATTAATAGCAGCATCCGTCTGCACGTAGATCGTCGGGCTGTCTGGATCCGGTTGCCTGGCGACGGAGCTCACAATCCCCATGCTCACGGAATTATCGAGACCCAATGGGCTGCCAAAGGCCAATACCAATTGCCCTTGCCTCAGATCGCCTGAATCGGATAGTTCTAGAGTGGGCAGATCGGTTGCATCGATTTTGAGCAGTGCAAGGTCCGTGTCACGATCGGCCAGTACCAGCTTGGCTTCGAACAAAGCGTGGCGTGTTTGATTCTGTGCTGTAGATAAAAGCACTTCCTGATTAAGCTGAACGCGTATCCGACGTCCCCCTTGCACGACATGAGCGTTTGTTACGATCCAGCCGTCGGAGGCAAGTATGATGCCCGATCCGGAGGTCACGCCGCGCGACAACAGATCCGTGTTTCTGTGCTCGCGCTCACTATCCGGTTTGTACCCGGCGCTAAAGATCTGCACAACGCCGCGGCTCACTCGCTTCGAAAGCGCCTCGAGAGACGCGCTCACTTGATGAAGTGGATCAAGACCAGTGTCTGCGATCGGGAGTTTGGCCTGCACCGACGTGGATGGCCGCGTGGACTGCGCGCTTGACAGCGAAGGCGCAATAAGGACTCCTAGGCAAAACGCTACATGGCTAATCAACTTGATCTGTTCCCAGGCTCTTCTTTGAAAGCTGCTCATAACAAATCCTTGTTCCGCCGTGCTTGGTCGAATCATTTGGCCAAACGGACAAGACGACGATCGATCCCGTGCAGGGTCAGTTTGCGTTTCTATGGTTCTTCTTTGGAACATGCACGTGCAATAGCCCGTTCACGCGATTTACATCAGCCTGCGTTATGTCGATTTCTTCCGGAAAGAGATGAACCGATGCCACGTCTGGTCTAGCCTCAATCTCTCCGTTATGTCGGGCATGGCTGCGGAAGACAATCATGCTATGCGGTGTCATGCTCAAGATCGTGGTCACTTCCGGATCTCTCGGAGACTCAATAAAGAGGTCAAATTGCGATGTGTTCCCGTTAAAGTCATTCTGCAGAAGCTCCTTCTCGGCGATGATCCAGTCCTCCCTGTCAGATCCATGTGCGCACCCACGCTCTTCGAAAAGTTGGTAGGCATGTTTCGCGATTGTTTCGAGGATGATCTGTTTATGTTGTTCGTTTCTGCTTTCGACCGTGATCACCCACCGTTTGTTACCGGTTGCGGCCTGCTTCTCCATTCTGTTAGCTCCCTTCGTCTCCATTTGTGACACCCTCCCAAACGTTCGCTTCCACATTTTTCGGATCGTGAATGTCCAACTGTCGACGCGCTAACGAAGCAAACCCTAGCGATGTGTGGCCTGGGTTTGTTGGTGCTTCAAGATCGCCGGTTCTTCGCTCTGTAGGATAGAAATGGTTCTTTCGGAGCATTTTGACAAGCGATTGGCAAGCCTGCATTTTTCAGCGATGCGGGTCACGAACGCCACTACATTTAGAGCCAGCACAAGAAGCACAAGCCATACCACAATTGTTGTTCTCAACATTTCTTGCTCCTTCCACGCTTTAGCTGCCCTTCCTTTATGAATACCTGTGTCAGCAATGTTCTATTCCTTGCTGCGACGAGTGACGTCGCTTAAAGAGAAAGGACATCGAATGCAGGACTTGCTGATCTCGTACCTACAGTCCGCACAATCTTGCTGCTCTGAAACAGAGGACACAATTACTCAGGAATTGCCTGCGTGGAAGAATCGATTAGCTCGTGCAGCTGCTCGAGATCGGCAACTCTTGTGTCAGAGACGACGCAGAATTCCATTTTGCTTTTTCGCCAATCGACCCACTGAAAGCCTTGCCGTGATCCTGTGCGCGCGGATGTCTCCGGTTCTCGAGTGCGCCACATGAACACACTTATGGGATGACCCTCACGTTCGTAGGCGAGAACCCCGACCGAACGGCCTTCGATAACGTCCAGGCGGCCGCCCTTCAGGGCGAAACCCTCGTTCGCGAAATCGCGAACAGGGACAGCAAACTTGAGCTTGGCCTCGAACCATGACGCGACCATCCGCGCATCGTTGGAGGCGACTCCCATTGTGGAGCCAGGCTCTAAGGAGTGCATATGCGAGTCCACGATTTCTCCGGCAAGCTCGGCTTGGTAGTCGTCAACCTGAAGCCGCGGACCGAGCTTCCAAAGCACGATGGTAATGAAAAGCATGGCGGCCGCGGCTGCCATCCAGTGCCAAAGCAGCGGCTTCGAAGCGGGAGCCTTTGGCGCAATTGGATGGAAACGCGCATTAATCCTCCAACGCAGCGATTCCGTGGCGGGTTCATGGAGCTGAGCGAGGTGCAGCCTGTCGCGCAACAGATCCAGGTCCACGAGCTCGGTGGCACAATGGGCGCAATGCCCGAGATGACGCTCGAATTCGGCGGCGCCGCGACCACCCAGCTCGCCGTCGAAATACTCTTGAAGCAGAGAATCGGAAAAGTCACAGTTCACGGACAGGCTCCTTGCGAAGAATTTGTCAGCGCGGAATACAATTGGCGGCGCGCACGGGAGAGCGAAGACATGACCGTGCCGATAGGGATCGATGTGATCGTGGCGATCTCCTTGTAGGAACAACCTTCGAGCTCTCGAAGTACAAGGACTTCGCGGAATCGTGGCGGCAATGTCTCAAGGGCCAGCGTGAGGCGCTTGCGGTCGTCCGCGATAATAGCGAGAGTCTCCGGCGTGGCGCTGGTTTGCTGGTGCAACTCTTCGTCGAATTCCATGCTTAATTCCATCGGGCGATTCTTCTCCAACCAGGTGTAGCAAGTATTGCGCACGATTTGCAGCAGCCATGCCCGGGCATCGCCACCATTAAATCCACCAAAGAAACGGCAGGCGCGGAGCAGAGCTTCTTGAGCAACGTCCTCGGCATCAGAACGCCCGCGCAACAGCCAACGCGCGAGATTGAAAGCGGCATCGACATGGGGCAGCACAAGTTGCTCAAAGCGTTCCCGGTCTTCGACGCTTAGCTCACTCACAATTCACTCCGAACGTGAGATCTCACAAGTAGGAACTGATTTATGCGTCACTTTATTCTCCCTGTCATGCTCGCAGATGAGTTGCAAGCTGAGCACAAGGCACGCGCGAGCTTGGAATAAACGGGCGGGCGCGTCGGTCCTGATAAGCGAGGACGTTGAATGGCGAACGCAGGCGTATCAAACGTGAACTACGAGCAAGGGCATTACACCCTGGCCACGGTGGATTCTTCGCTGGCGTGAACGTAACGTAGCTAAACTTAAATCGATTCGAACTTAAAAAAGGGAGTCACATTATGAGGAGAAGTGTGTTCATTGCAGGTTTAGCAGCGGCACTGGTGCTGGGAATGGGATTTTTCGGCTCAGGCGCAAAGAGATTCCAGGCCAGCGCGCAGCAAAACCCGCCGAGTGTGGGAATAAAGATCGACAACTTCAGTTTTGGACCGATGGAGCTGACCGTCCCTGTCGGGACGACGGTGACGTGGATCAATCGTGACGACATTCCCCACACGGTGGTTAGCACGGATGACTCGAAGACTTTCAAGTCCAAGGTCCTGGACACGGACGAAAAGTTCTCTTTCACCTTCAGCAAGCCGGGAACTTATCCGTACTTCTGTTCGGTTCATCCGAAGATGACCGCCAAAGTCCTCGTGCAGTGAGTGAGGAGCGACCTTGCATCCTTTTGACTTAAAGACGGTACTTTTCGCGAAGCATGCGCAGCACGTGGTGCTGATTCATTTTCCGATCGCGCTATTCATAATCGGCGTGTTGTTTGAAAACGAAGTGGTGATCGAAGCCGCAAGTGGAGATAAGAAGTTTGCGATCACAATTCTCGATCAGACATCGTCAGGAATCTACGCATGCGTTGCGGAGCCCGGAAAAAACGGCGGCACGGCAAAAGCGCAGAGCGTGATTTTTCTGAAGAGGAAGGACGCGAGCGCGTTGTTGAAGGCGCGCGAATCCTGGCGCGAATTTGACGCATGCCCAGTAATTGGCGAAAGTGACTCCACAACGAGTGCGTACGGAGATTAAGGAGTCACATCGCAGCGCGTTTGCATAACGTTTGGTGGCTTTGGGCGCGGGTCGCGCCGACCGCCCTGTGAAATGTTTACAGGGGTGACCCCCAATGTGCGACCTGCGCCTCCCCCATCCCCAGGATGAATTCCGCCACTCCGCGAAACGAGACTCTCGTCTGAATATGAACAAAACGCGGACGGACAGTCAGCGTGGAGTCAATCGATTGATAAAAGCATTTCTTGAAACGGCTGCCCCGCTTGGCGCCAATGTGGTTCTTGTCCTTGAAATTGCTATGGGGATAGGTCTTTTGCTGGGCGCGCGACTTGCCCGCAAAGGGCGCTTTCGGCAACACGCCTGGTGCCAATCCGCCATCGTGCTCCTGAACCTCGCTGTGGTTGTGGTGATGATGATTCCTTCGTTCCGCGTCCATGTGCTGCCCAGGGTACCAGCCAAGCTGGGCAAGGCTTACTACGCATTGGCAACGACGCACGGTGCGTTCGGAACCGTAACGGAACTCGCGGGAATGTACATCATGCTGTCCGCTGGCACAAAGGTCTTGCCGGAAAGGTTGCGCATCACCAAATACAAGGCATGGATGCGAAGCGTCCTCTTGCTCTGGTGGGTAGTGCTGTTACTGGGAATGGCAACCTACACGCGCTGGTACGTACCGCACTTATTTCGCAAATAGATTTTCGTGGCGTGTTTTACAGGAGCGACGTTGAAGATCGGCCTGATTTGCTCGCTTTTGATCCTGAGTCTTTCTGCGCAACACAGTCGAGCACAATCGGGAACGCCGCCGGTTCCAGAGGCTAATCCAGGCCGGCCCACGGTATCGACGCCGGCGACACTCACGCCGGTCGGTTACCTGCAGTTTGAGAATGGCGTGCTTTTCGCGCAAGACTCGACGGAGTTTTCGAAGCGCCTCGGGATCGGCCAGGTCACGAAACTGTCGGTGCTTCCAAGGTTGGAGCTGTTCTTGCAAAGTGAGCCGCTCGCAATCAGTCAGTCAAAGAACCAGATGGCCGTGCATGAAGGAGAGGTCTTCGCGGGTGTGCAGGGCGTGGTCTTCGCCGGTACCGAATCATGGCCAACAGTTTCCATCAGCTATGTCCGTCGGATTCACACAAGTGTTGCCCCGGAACTCGACGTTGGCACTTTTCGACAGTCCACCTCGATTCTCCTGAGTGAAGATCTGCGCGGATTTCACTTCGATACGAACGGGATAGTTGCGGAGCAGGTTCAAGGCGAAGTACGTCGAGCCCAATTCGGACAAACTCTATCTATCTCCCATTCCATAGGGAAGTTCACAATCTCCGGCGAAATTTGGCATTTTTCACAGCCATTCGAGAAGGGCGACACGGTTGGCAATCTCTGGGCGGTCTCCCGTGCTCTACGGAAGAATTTGGTGGTCGACGCGGGATTTAACCGCGGACTAACCAAAACGTCGACGCGCCGGGAAGTGTTCGCGGGATTCACATACCTGCTGCCGCACCGTCTTTGGATGGCTCGTCGAAAACTCCAACTGTGATTTCGACCTTAGTTCTCTCCTTCGTTTTCCTTTGCATTGCTTCGGTGTTCGCTCTCCGGTTTGCAAACTCGCCGTTTGTAGGGTCGGGACAACGGAATAAAACGCGGTCAACTCGGTCTATGTAGTTGAATGCCGAGAGCACAAGACGTGCGCGAAACCCTCGGAACGAGGATGGCCCATGGCTGAATATCAAATGACACTAGTGGATCGCCAAAGAATTGCCCGGGACACAATGGCTTTCTGGTTTGACTCAAATGGTGCCGGCTACGAATTCCGAGCCGGACAGCATGCCGACTTCGCCTTTGGAAGTACAAGCGACAACTCTCATACCTTTTCGCTCGCAAGTTCCCCCCGCGACAAAGAGTCCATCATGATCGCGATGCGCATGCGCCAGACGGTCTTCAAAACCGCGTTACGCGCTGCCGCTCTCGGTACAAAGTTCACCGTAAGCCGTCCGCGAGGGTCCTTCACTCTGCATAGGGATATCACCCGGCCGGCGGTGTTTCTCGCAGGGGGCATCGGGATTGCCCCAATCCACAGCATCCTTCAGTCGGCCACCCAGGAACGTCTGCCACACAAACTGTATCTGTTTTATTCGAACCGCGAAGCCGACGATGCCGCGTTCATGGACGAACTTCAGAGCATGGTTGGGCGGAATCCTAACTTTACTCTCGTGTTGACGGTCACCGGCCATAAGACTCTCGCTTGGCCATACGAGAAAGGCCACATCACTCGCGAGATGCTGACCCGCTATCTCCTCGGACTCAATGGACCTGTCTACTACATAGCGGGGCCGTCGGGAATGGTCACGGGGATGACCGGCCTGCTCGTTTCGTCGGGTGTCAGCCCGGACGATATGCGCACAGAGGAATTCGGAGATTACAATCTCTACCAAGATTCCACGCCAGCCGATCAGACGATTGATAGCAATCGCTCAAATTCAGCGCCATGACAGCGGTTGCGACGGAGACGCGCATACTTGCTCCAATGATGCCAACACGGATTTTTCTGTCGTCATGATGTTTTTCCTTAGGCGGGCTCTCTACTCTCAGGTGACCCGGTCCTGTTTTTTCTTTGTCCCGGGTGTCAGATGGTTGGGATCGTTTCGCCCTCGATGTAAGCTCTGTGGGCCTTCGCGGGTTCATGTGAGAGCTTCGTCTCATGCTCGACCAGCCTGCTCACGATGGCGAAAAGGAAGCTCGCCGATAAGCCGCACATCAGCACGCCGATGATGCTTTCCACCGGACCCAAGGTACGCCACATTTGTGGGAGAACGACATCACCATAGCCGACGGTTGCATAACTGGCGGCCGAGAAATAAAAGGCAGATTCCCATAATGGAAAACAGCGCCAGCGATAGAACCCCGCCCAAAGCAGGACCTCGAATATGTGCAAGACGACGAACGCAGTAATAAATCGCACCATGAGCATAGCGGAACGGGTCGGCCCTAGCCTGTGAACGTCGGGCGCCAAACTGGTTCTTCCCCAGGAAATCAGCGCGGCTATCCCAGCGCACTGCAACAAAAGCGTAAGCGTCACCAGAACGACTGCCGCACTGGCTTCACGCACAAAGATCATCGGCTCGCCTTATCGTGGCCGAAAGTGCTTGGTCCACGAGTTCGTCGGAGCGGTACAGCGATCCGAACGGGCCTAGCCGTGAGCTTCTGCCTCGCGGTACTCACTGTTCTTGCCAGCCTCCGCCGAGATTTCGGTAAATGCTGACCAGACCCAAGAGCTCGTTCAACTGAGCCTGAGCGAGTCCTAACTCAGCATCAAAATAGTTGGTTTCGTTTGTCAGAACTTCCAAGTAACTAGTGGCGCCCCCTCGATAGCGCATTTCAGAAAGCTTCGCAGCGTCTTCAGCGGAGAGTGCCAGTTGTTCCTGCTGCTCTCGGAACTCGCGGTCCTTGCGATACTCGACCAGCGCGTCGGAAACTCCACGAAAAGCCTGCTGGATGGTTTGCTGGTAAATCAGCAATGTCTCCTGTTGCCGAGCTTCGGAGAGCCTCACGCCGGAACGAATTCTTCCTCCCGCGAAGATGGGTTGCACGAGCGATCCTCCGAAATTCCACATTCCAGCCGGACCCGTAAACAGGCTGGTAAGCGCCGAACTCTGAAATCCGCTGCTCGCGGTCAAACTGATTTGCGGGAAGTAGGCTGCTTTCGCGACTCCAATTTGAGCATTGGCCGCGATCAGTTGTGCTTCGGCCTGGCGAATGTCGGGCCGCCGCTCCAACAGGTCGGAGGGGAGACCCGCGGGAACCTCAGGTGCATGGGGTTGCTGCGTCAACTTCGCGCCACGCGTGATGGGACCGGGATTGTTTCCCACAAGTGTGCTTATGAAGTTTTCTTCCTGCTCAATGCGGCGCTCGAGGTCGGGAATGGTTTCGGCTGCTGTGAATACCAACTGCTCCGCCTGTCGGACGTCAAGCATGGACGTGCCGCCGCCTTTTGCTAGCACTTGCGTCAGTTCGAGCGAGTTCTGACGCGAAGCCAGCGTGCGACGGGAGATTTCGAGCTGCAGGTCAAGTTCACGAAGTTGGAAGTAAGCTGCGGCAACGTCACTCACTAATGTGCTGATGACAGCTTCACGCGCCCACTCCGTGGCCAGCAGCGTCGCCCGCGCAGACTCGTTGGCGCGACGATACTTTCCCCAGAAATCGAGATCCCAAGCCAATGCGAGGTCCACTTGGTGAGCGCTTGTTTCGAACGCCGGGAAGAATTTTTGGCGCGCGGAGCGTTGGTCGAAAGACTGAGCTCCGGCGCTAATCGTGGGCAAGCCGTCGGCGCGCGTGATGCCGACCTGCGCCCGAGCTTCCAGGATTCGCGCTGCCGCGATGCGAACATCGTAGTTCTGCCGGAGGGCAGTGTGAATCAGATCTTGCAGCTGCTTGTCTTGGAACACCTCCCACCATTTTTGGTCTCCGAGCGATTCCGCGGCAGGTTGCGGTGTTTCTTCGGGCACAGCTCCACGGTACGCGCCAGGAACCTCTACGCTCGGTCTCTTATAATTCGGTCCCACAGCGCAGCCCGAAGTAAGCAGCATAACCAGGGAAAGAGCGATAAGTCTTCTCACCTCAGTCGGCCTCCGATGGGCTGGGCTGCGGGACAGCGGAACTGTGCGCGGCACGGCGGCGGTTCGCCAGACGCTCCACCATGACGAACAGTGCGGGAATAATGAATATGGCAATGCCGGTGGCGGCCAGCATGCCACCGATTACGGTAGTGCCCATGACCTGACGGGCCACAGAGCCCGCGCCGGAGGCGGTCCAGAGCGGCACGCAGCCGAGAATGAACGCAAAGGAGGTCATCAGAATAGGACGCAGACGAAGTTTTGCGCCTTCGAGCGCAGCATCCACCAATGGCTTTCCTTTTTCGTACTCCTCCTTGGCGAACTCAACGATAAGAATCGCGTTCTTTGCGGCCAGACCGATCAGCATGACCAAGCCGATTTGCGAGTAGACGTCGTTTTCGATTTGCACCATGTACGCCGGATAGAAAACGCTGAGTACTGCGCGTCGCAGCCATAACACTCCAAAGGCGCCGAATACCGCGACCGGCGTGCTGAGGAGCACGCTAAACGGCAGCGACCAGCTTTCGTAAAGCGCCGCCAGAATCAAGAACACGAATAATAACGAGAAGCCGAAGATCACCGAAGCCGGGAGACCTTGCCGCGCTTTCTGTTCTTGATAGGACATGCCCATGTAATCAAAGCCCATCTCACCCGGCATGGTTTGCTTGAAGACCTCTTCCAGGGCCGCGGTGGCCTGGTCGGAGCTATATCCAGGCGCGGCACTACCATTGATCTGCGCTGACCGGTACTCGTTATAACGCATCGTGAATTCCGGGCCGGAACGCGACTCAAACTTCGTCAGGGCGGAAAGCGGAACCCTCTCACCTTGGTTGTTGCGCACATAGAACTGCCCAAGGTTTTCCATATCCGACCGGTAAGGCGCTTCGGCCTCCACATACACCTGCCAGGTACGGCCAAAGTCGTTGAAGTAGTTAATGAACAGCCCGCCCATGAAAGCCTGAATGGTCCTGTAAACATCGCTGATCGCTACGCCTTGTTTCAAGACTTTCTCCCGGTCCACCTCGAGGAACTTTTGCGGCACGCTCGGCAGAAAGGAGGTGGATATGGAGCCAATTTCGGGACGCTTGCGAGCGGCCGCCAGAAACTTTGCCAGGTTGCGTGCCAGAAACGGGACGTCCCGCCCGGCACGGTCTTCGAGCACGAACTGAAATCCGCCGGATGTGCCGACGCCAGGGATTGCTGGCGGCGAGAAGCTGAAAGCGGTTCCTTGCGGAAGCTTGCTAAGCTGCTGGTTCAAGCGCACCTTGATTTCCTGATACTGTTCCGCTCTCGTTTTACGATCACTCCAGGGCTTAAGCGTGACGAAAAAGAAGCCGTTGTAAGTAGTCCGCACAAAGCTGAGCAAGCTGAAGCCAACAACACTGGTGGTGTATTCGACGCCTGGCGTGTTAGCGAGGATCTCCTCAACCTGTCTCGCCGCCGCACTCGTGCGCTCCAGCGAAGCGGCGTTCGGAAGGTCCATGTTGACGTACACGTAGCCCTGGTCTTCATCCGGCAGGAAGCTGGATGGCACGCCGCCGGCAAAGAAAACTCCGGCAAGGCCGCAGGCCACAAGCAACGCCAGCGCCAGCACGCTTTTCCGAATTAGCCCGCCTGATACTCGGACGTAGCCCTTGGAGGTACGTTCGAAAATGCGATTGAACCATTCGAAAAACTTTCTAAGTGACCCGCGGCTTTCCTTCCTTGGTCGGAGCAGCAGCGCGGCAAGCGCCGGGCTTAGGGTGAGGGCGTTAAAAGCCGAGAGGATCACTGAGATTGCGATGGTCAACGCAAATTGTTGGTAGAGCCGTCCGGTAATGCCTGGAATAAAGACTGTCGGCACGAAGACCGCCGAGAGAACCAGAGCGATACCGATGACTGGGCCCGAGAGCTCTTGCATTGCTTTTCGAGCTGCGTCCTTGGGCGCAAGACCCTCGTCGATGTGGCGTTGGACGCCTTCGACGACGACAATGGCATCGTCCACCACCAGGCCGACGGCCAGCACCAACCCGAACATGGAGAGGGTATTGATGGAAAATCCGAACAGCGGGAAAAGAACAAACGTGCCTACCAGCGAGACGGGAACCGCCAGCATCGGGATCAGGGTAGCGCGCCAGTCCTGCAGGAAAAGATAGACCACAAGGATCACCAATACGATGGCAATCAAGAGAGTTTCAATAATCTCCTTGATGCCTTCGGTCACAGCGCTGGTCTGGTCAAGCGATATGGCGTAATCCATGTCTTGCGGGAAGCGCTGCTTCATCTCGGCCATCAGCTTTCGGACCCCTGCGGCCGTTTGGACGGCATTGGAACCGGGCAACTGGTAGACGGGGATAACGATGGCGGGCTTGCCATTCAAGCGGCTGACAACGCTGTAGTCCTGTGCACCAAGCTCCACTCGGGCGACGTCTTTCACGCGAACGGTTCCCCCATCTGGCGCTTCCCGCACGATTACGTTTTCGAATTGTTCCGGTGACGTCAAGCGGCCCTGCGCAAGCACGGAATAGGTGAATTGCTGATTCGCGAGAGTTGGTTCACCGCCCACCTGACCGGCAGGATTCACCGTGTTCTGGGCTTGCACTGCATTGACGATGTCCGTAACCGTGATGCCTAGCTTCGCCAGTTTGTCTGGCTGTACCCAGAGCCTCATCGCATACTGGCCGGCCCCGAAAACCTGCGTCTGGCCGACACCGTATAAGCGGGCGATGGGATCGTTGAGGTTGATATAGGCGTAGTTGCCAAGGAACTTCGTATCGAAAGTGCCCTTCGGGGAAAATAGGCCAACCAGCATGAGCGGAGCGGTCACTGACTTTCTAATGGTGACCCCGTAGCTGGTAACGTCCGGTGGAAGCTGACCGGCAGCCAGTTGCTCGCGCGACTGTGTGAGGATGAGATCGGTGTTCGGGTCGGTCTTCAGGTCGAAGTCCACCACCATGGTGGTTTGTGAGTTGCCCGTAGCGTTTAGGGAATACATGTAGTTCATGTTGTCCACGCCGTTGATTTGCTGTTCAATCGGCGTGGCGACGGATTGCTCCAGGGTCTGCGCGTCCGACCCGACAAAGCTTGCCTGCAACTGAATTTCCGGTGGAACGATGTTCGGAAACTGCGCTACTGGCAGGCTCGTAATGGTGACCGCACCCACAATCACCGTAAGGATGGCGATCACCATCGCCACGATCGGACGATTAATGAAGAACTTCGACATAGCTCAGTTTCCTTCCCCGGAAGAATGTACGGGCTTGGGCACAACGAGAGTCCCTTGCTTGAGCTGTTGCGGTCCTTCGATCACAACTTGCTCACCCAGCTTGAGGCCCTCGTCGATAACCCACATCGTGCCAACTGTCTCGCCTGGTTTCACGGTGCGCATACTAACTTTGTGATCGTTGCCGACAACTGCCACCTGATGGCTTCCCTGCGACTCCGCAACAGCGCTCTGTGGTAGCAGAAGGGCGCCTTTTCTCACGCTTGTTTCGACACGCACACGTCCGTACTGGCCGGGACGCAGAATGTTGCCGGGATTGGGAAAGGCGGCAAGGATGCGAATCGTACCCGTGTTTGCATCCACTTGCCGGTCGGCCAGCAGGACTTTGCCTTTCTGCGGGTAGGTACTGCCGTCCGTCAGGATCAGTTCGACCGGGTTTCCGAAAAAACGGATAGGGTGCTTGGTGGAAGTGCCATTGTTCTGCTTTTGTATGAGGACGTATTCCCGTTCGCTAATCGGAAAAAAGGCCTTGATGGGCTCGACTTGCGAAACGGAAGTCAAGACCGAGGTGGATCCAACCAGGTTGCCGATCTGGACTTGTGCAATCCCCGCAATCCCATCCACCAGCGAGGTGACTTTGGTCCACTCCAGGTTGAGCGCGGCTTGCTCCACGGCTGCCCTGCCCGATTCAACGGCGGCCTGGGCCCCCAGCTTGGCCTGAACTTCATTATCTAGTTGGCTCTTGGCAATGGCCTTGGCTTCCGCAAGAGGTGTATCGCGCTCCACATCAAGGGTGCTTTTGCCAAGTTGTGCTTGTGCTTGCGCAAGGTCGCCTTTCGCGCGATCAAGCGCGGCCTGAAAGGGTCTCGGATCTATTTCGAACAGCACTTGGCCTTTGCGGACGAGCGAACCTTCTGTGTAGTCCTGCTTGGTTATGTAACCTGAGACTTGGGGCCGAATCTCGGCGTTGACGTAGCCGTCTAACGTCGCGACCCACTCCTTGTACACCGGGACATCGCGTTGTTCGACCGTGGCCACTTCGACCTCCGGAGGCGGCGTTGCTGTTGCTGCCCGGCCCCGATTACAACCTGAGGCAAAAATGCCGAGCGCTACCATCAAGATGACGGCCGGCAATGTGGCCTTGCGGTTTAGGTGAGGTGGCTGGAGGGTCGCTCGACGGGTTCCGCTCGCTAGTCGAACTTCGTTTGCTCGAGGTTGAAATCTCACGGTCTGTGTTTTTCTCCTGTTGCGGCGCGCATAAAGAGCGCTGCACTTCTCAATTCGCCTTCAGCCTGGAACCAATCTTCAAGCTCACGCCCCGGCAAGCCACCGCGCTCCTGATAAATTTCGTAAGCACGGCGCTTGATGTCCTCTTGATTGAGTGCGCCGTTTCCAGAGGTATCTTCTGCGCGAAGCCGCACGGCGCTTTCGTGAAGCTCTAAATTCTGATTTGCCTGGCCTTTCAATGTCATACCTGAATCCTTTCCCTTCCTAGTCGAATTGCTCTTGATTCTCAGCGCGCACCTGCCTACTGATATTTCCGCGCCCAGGGGCCCCGAAGGAAGTGCCGCCCTCGCGGATTCAACTCAGTGACGATGTTTCGAGCCAGTAACGCCGTCCGGCCCGGTGAAACATAGGAAAATCAAAATCGCCAATACGGCGACAAAAAAGAACGTCACCATAAGGGCCTCCCTCCGTTCCCGGTTTAACCGCAGGCATTGCAGGGGAGCTGATCTTGCGAGATATGCGTCGTATTACCGATCGTTCGTGAAGTTTTCCTTGCAGACCTCCAAGCTGGTTCGACAAAGCGCTCCAATTTCTCGCGCAATTTCCTTCGTCCATGAAACATCCGGCCCTTTAACGCGGAAACGGAAATTCCCAGGATTCGCGCGGTCTCTTCCGATGATCGTTCGTCAAGCTCGCGCAGCTGGATTGCTCTCCGTGTTCCAGCCGGCAACTCATTCATGGCCAAGGACAGCATTTCCACCCACTCTCGGCGTGAATACATAGCTTCAGGATCCGGACCTGAATCAGGAACTTCCGGCGCGGTTGTGGTTTCCTCATTCCCGTTTAGATCGTCGATCAACACCTCGCGCAAGCCGCGACTTCTCCGCAAAAACATGAGAGCTTCGGTGACGGCGATACGTGTCAGCCACGTGGAAAAGGCCGATCTGCCTTCGAAAGCGCCCAGATGAGTGAAAGCTTTTTGAAAGCTTTGCTGCACAACATCTTCAGCGTCTTCTCGCGTGCGGGTGATGCGCCGCGCAACGAAGAAAATTCTTTGCTGGTGACGTTTGACCAGGATCTCGAAAGCTTTTCTATCTCCGCTTTTCGCGGCAGCAACGAGGCTCGTGTCTCCTCTGGGAATACCGTTGACAAAGGCGATCGCTGCTTCCTCTCTCTCGATGTTGTCTGTGAGTGTGGTTGGCATAGTTCGGCTCCTTCGCAACGTCATTTTGCACACCTCTGTTGAAGCACGTGCTTGATGTAGAGACCGCTAGCGATGAATTGCGCGCCCTCCGTTGACATGGTTTGCAAGAGCCTCTCACCCTTCTTATCGATAAACGTGACTTCGTTGAGATCGACAATGCACTTCAGGTTGTCGCCAGTTCGATGGGTCTTTTTCCAGCACCTTCTCAGCTCGCTAACCCACAACCCGACTAAGCGGCCTTGTAGAATCCATTTCTCTTCTCCTGGCGTTTCGGTTCTCGTGATCTTCAACACGTCAATCTCTTTCGTTCGACGAATCGGTTCGTTCGCCTGCCGACAAACGGCGTCGCCGTGGTCAGCTCTGTTTATCGAAGGGACGGAAACTATTTCCCTGGCGCCTCGTACTCCGCTCCTGGCTCGCGTTTCGGTGCCTTCCGCATGCGCACTTCCGTGCCGCCGCGTTCAAACGAAACCTCGTCCATCACGGACTTCATCACCCAGATTCCGCGCCCGTGGTCCGCGCCTATGTTCTCGGCAGCCGTGGGATCGGGCACCGCATGCGGATCAAATCCTTGTCCTTGGTCCTTGACGACGACGGAAATCCCCTTTCCCGGTTCGCAGCGACAAAGAACTTGAACCAACTTTTGGCGGTCCATACGGTTGCCGTGAACGACTGCATTGTTTAAGGCCTCTGCAAGTGCGAGTTCAACGGCGGGTTCCTCACCGCAAACGCAGTGGGATCCCTCGATCAGTCGCATCAATCGGTCCACCAGCGGCGAGATGGCTTTGATTTCGCTAGGCATCCACGCCTCGATTTCAAAGACAGGGCCTGCGTGTCTGTCGCCAGACTGCCATCGCAAATCCGATGATCCATCCGCTGCTGGTATTCGACCCATGGCAAACGCCTCATGCTCAGGGAAAATGCATCATTGGGGCCAAAGCGCGTCAAGCTGCCTAAATCACGGAACGCATTGATTTGAAGGGAGATGCTGATTCGAAAGACCGCTCTCTAGATCACGGTGCCAGAGCGGCACCGCCGTATTTGCGGTAGCGTGCCCGTTTTACGGCACACAACAACACTCACCGAGCCCATCCCGCGACTGACTGCGGTGGCGTCTGCGAACCGCGCGCTGGCTTCGCGTTCTAACCAAAGCTTCCGGCTCCAACACTGTTGTCGGAGCCGGAAGCACATGGAATTACGAACCGAAAAACACTAGAGGGGACTTCAGCGCGAACTGAACAAGATAGTGCACCCGCAGGATTTCACGGGGGTAGTGGCCACGTCGTCAGTGTTGTTTACCCTGATCGGCGGAGTGGTCGTGAACGTTGGACTTCTCGTCGCGATCCTTCGAGCCGGCCAGAGTGAACGCGTAGACTTTGTTGTTTCCGATTCCAGGTGGGATATTTCGGTAACCGGATCCCCAATAGAGGGTGCCGTCCACGATCGATGGCCCGTCGATTACTGAGCCCCCGCTCGCGAAGTTCCAGAGGATTTTTCCACTCGTGGTCTCCAGTGCATACATCTGCCCGGAAAAAGAGCCCGCATACATGACGCCATTGGCCACGCTCACCGAGCCGGTATCAATGGTCCCTGCGGTGGGATCCGCCGTCTGCCAAAGGATCTTTCCATTGGCAACATCAAGCGCGCTCCATGAACCCCAGGTTATTTGCCGTCCCGAGGGCACCAAGGTGTAGGGCACATTGAAACGATTCGCGATAGCGATGTAGATCCGCCGCCCGTCTGTGGCGGTGCCCCACTCGATGCCTCCGAGCGAACTCCCTGGCCCAACCAGTGTGGCCCAAACGATGTTGCCATTATCGGGATTGAGCGCCCAATAGATGCCACTCTTCTGGCCAAAGCCTACGATATTGCCGATGAGATTAGGTCCAGCCCCTCCAAAGTCGAAATCCGGGCTGCTGGGTACGGGGCAGTTCGAGTTCCCCGAGGGTGGACGGGCGGCCCCAAAACCGCAGGTTGCTGTGAACGTATCAACGCCTTGCAGCGTCTTGGCCCACTTGATCTGCCCGCTCTTTAAGTCCAACGCGAGAGCAGTGTCGAAGAAATCGTCAGCCGCGGCGCAGTTCGCCGTAGGAGTTGCTTTCTGGCAAGCTTCCACATCTGCGGGAGCGGTGTAGTTGTTTCCAGTGCCGACGAAGAGCGTGCCGCGCTTGGGATCAATCGCGGGTGGTTGCCAAACCGCGCCACCGCTGTATCCCCCCGGCTGTCCGCCATTGTCGGGCATGTCGAAGGTCTTCCATAGCATCGCACCGTTCTTCTCATCGAGTGCCACGACGCTGCCGCGAAAGCTGCAACACGGATATGCCGGATCGAGTGCTAGCGTTTCTTCGTTCGAAGAGACGCCAACATAAACAACGCCGTCGAAAACAACAGGTGATCCAGTAATGATTGCTGCCGGATGATTGTCGACCTCTGTCATCCACCGGAGTGTTCCTGTTTCGCGATCGACGGAGATCACGTTCGCGCCGTTGTGTGCCTGCTTGCCATTCGGAATGTCTCCGATGATTATTTGGTTCCCATCCACGGCTGGACTAACCCGAGAGATAGCTCCATCGACGCCGTCGTAATCGGAGATCTTGTGAGACCAGATGAGCCGGCCACTGTCTTTCGCGACCGCGAAGAGATTGCCACCCCAATCCGGGAAAAAAACTGCCTCACCGTCCACGGTCGGAGTAGCAGAGACATCCCCGCCCGTTGTGAACACCCATTTCGGGGCCAGACCTTTCACGTTGGCGGGACTGATGGAGTGCTCAGCCGGTTGGCTCCAGGTGTTGCTCAGATTCTGTCCGGCTATTCGCCATTGGCCAGACCGGGACTCATCTGATTGGCTTTGCGCGCTCAGAGCCATGACTAACAAAAGCACGCCGATTAACGCCGCCCTCGACAGCGACGCATCACAATTCTTCGTAAGTATCCGCATTCGTCTCCTTGAACTCGGTTTTGGGATTACGCTCGCGCCCATTTCCTTGGCAAGCGTTAGAGGAAGGCCTGAGTTCTGGGGGCATCAGATCGCTTCTCACGCCAGGGAAACAGTGCAGCACGCCTGCCATGGCGCGGAGGGAGCCCAGGGTCACGGAAGTTATTGATTTGTACTGCGATGGCGAGCCGAAAGACCGTTCCCTAGATCAAAGTGCCAGCGTGGCACTGCCGCATTTGCGGTAGCGTGCCCACTTTGCAGCACGCAAGATTCTTCAGAATTCTAGTGAACCGAGACATTCTCACGCTTCCCCGGTTCATTGCTTTTCAGCAGAAATGAGCCGACAAACATAACTGCTGAGGCCACCGCCAGCAGCCAATACACTTCGACGTAAGAGAGAACTGCGGCCTGGGACTGAACCAACGCGTACATTCGGGCCTGCGCCTGTTGTTGAGCAGCATGCAAGCTCAAGCCGGCAGTCGTGAGTCGCATGGTGAGTGCTCTGGTAGCGTCGTGAAATCGGGCCGATGCGGTATAACCCGCCAGCACGGATTGATGATATTGACTGCGCCGCGCAATGAGAGTGGTGACAGCCGAGGTGCCGACGCTCTGCCCAATGTTGCGCATGAAATTCATTAGCCCGGCGGCAGCGTTGTTTTTTCCCGCTGGCAGGCCGACGTAGCCGGCAAGCGTGAGGGGGACAAACAGAAAGGCCACGGGAATGTATTGCCACACACGTAGAAGAGTGGCCGAGCGAAAACTCATCAGAAGATCGATCTGTTTGCACGATATGTACATGCTCGCCGCCAGAGTTATCCAACCAAATGCCAGGAGGTAGCGAGCCTGGAATCGTGTTGTGAGTTTGCCAACCAAAGGCAGTACGAGCAACACCACGACAGCGCCGGCGGAGAGCACCATCCCCGCCTTTTGTGCCGTGTAGCCCATAAGTGTCTGCAGAAGTTGCGGCATGAGTACCGTGGAACTGAACAGGGCCATTCCCAGCATCAGGAACATCAGGTTGCTTGCCACGACATTGGGGATCTTGAACAGGCGCACATCAACGATGGGCTCCTTCTGAAACCATTCCCAAACGACCAAGGAAACGAGCCCTACCGCGGCGATCACAACCAAGGTCGTAATGAAAAGAGATCCGAACCAATCGTCTTCCTGCCCCTTGTCGAGGGCGATCTGCAAGGCGCCCACGCCAACGGTCAGGAGAGAAAATCCGATAAAGTCGAAGCCGGAAAGCTGCTTTCCCGGGCGGCTTAAATGCGGCGGGTCCTCGACAAGCCGATAGACCAGTGCGAGCGCCAGAGCGCCAACCGGAACGTTGATGTAAAAAATCCAGCGCCAAGAGTAGTTGTCGGTGATCCAGCCTCCCAGCGTCGGACCAATGGCGGGAGCGCAAATGGCTGTGACTCCATACAAAGCAAAGGCCAGTCCTCGCTTCTCGGGAGGAAAGGTATCCCCCAGGATCGCCTGTGCCATCGGCTGCAAGCCGCCTCCGAACGCACCTTGCAACACGCGAAACAGGAGAAGAAGCCCAAGGTTGGGCGCGATCCCGCACAGGAAGGAACTGATGGTGAAAAATACGATACACGTCAAGAAAAACCGTTTTCGTCCGAGCCATGCGACGAGCCATCCACTGATAGGCAAAACGATTGCGTTAGAGACCAGATAGCTCGTCAACACCCAGGTACTCTCGTCATTGCTAGCGCCCAGATTGCCCGCTATGTGCGGCAGGGCCACATTCGCAATGCTGGTATCAAGTACCTCCATGAATGCCGCGAGGGAAACCGCGACGGCAATAATCCAAGGGTTGCCTTTGGGCTGCCAATTTTCCTCTTCCGAGCTAGCGGCTGTGGCATCACTCATCGAACCCTCACATCGGCTTCTACGAAACAGACCTGCGCACGGTGCCGCCGTTGTGGACTTTGGTGCTGCCGCGTTCAAAGGAGACTTCGTCTATCGCGACTCTCATCAACTCGCCGCCACACCCATATTCGCCCGCGGGCTCCGATGTGCGGCTATTACCTAGTGTCTTTCCGAAGTCGAATGCCTTTCCCTGATCCGTCACCAGAATGGATATTCCATTGCCAGGTCCGCAGCGGCAGCGGATGTGTACTTTTGTTTTCGACTCTGCCTGATTGCCATGCACCACGGCATTTCCCAGAGCTTCGCGCAACGCCACCTCGACGTCGCCTTCTACTCCCTGAACACATTGCGATCCTTGAATCAGCCGCATCAAGCGGTCTACCGTCGGCGAAATGGCGTGAATCTCGCTCGGCATCCAGCAGTCGATTTCCACGATGCGAGAAGAGGAGCGTTTTCGTGACAACGCCGACTTAGAATCCGATGCTCTATTCAGGCCTCGCATTCCACTCATGGCAACCCCCAGTGCTCAGGAGGAGTGCATCAGGAAGGCCAAGGCGATGAGGTTGCCAACGTTGCGGAACTTATTGATTTGTAATGGGATGGCAAGCCGAAAGGGCGCTCCCTAGATCCCGCTGCCCCACTGGCACTGCCGTATTTACGGTAGCGTGCCCATTTTGTGGCACACAGGAAAAGTACGGGCCAGGAGAAAACCCGTACGAATTGACGGAGTAAAAGCGCAGTGCGGCCGCGCGGTTAGGCGGAGCGGCGCGCGATTCCCAGTTTAAGAATTCTCTGTTGGAGAGTCGATCGTTTCATTCCAAGACGCGCCGCCGCCCCATTCACACCCGCTACAACCCAGTTGCACTGGTCCAGCGCTTTCAGGATCTGCTGACGTTCTGCTTGCTCTAGAACGTCATGAAGTCCGCCGTTTGTCGGCGTTTTCAGAGAGGTCGTTTCTTCTACCGCATGGCCGGTCTTCGGAAATTTAAGATCGCTCACATCGACGCTAAGGGCAGGGCCCGTCGAGATGATTACGGCGCGCTCAATCACATTCTGGAGTTCTCGTATGTTCCCCGGCCATTGGTATCGGCACAGGGCGTCCATTGCCGCAGACGGAATCGTATCGATCATTCGGTTCATGCGCCGGGAAAACTGCTGGGTGAAGTGCCGCACCAGCAGTGGTATATCCCCGTGCCGTTCCCGCAAGGGCGGAACGTGGACAGGAAAGACATTCACGCGAAAGAAGAGATCCGATCGGAACTTCTGCTCGCTTACCATGGCTTCTAAATCGCGGTTTGTGGCGGCAATCAAGCGGGCGTCTGTCCGAAGCGTGCGCGAGCTTCCCAGCCGCTCGAACTCTCTTTCTTGCAGCACGCGGAGCAGCTTGGTCTGCAGTTCGAGAGGTATTTCTCCTATTTCGTCCAGAAAAATCGTGCCGCCGTCCGCCACTTCAAAACGCCCAATGCGTTGCGCAATCGCTCCTGTGAATGCGCCTTTCTCGTGCCCGAAGAGTTCGCTTTCCAGCAAACCTGTCGGAATGGCCGCGCAATTGAGCTTCACGAAGGGTTTCGACCGCCGTGGGCTCAAATCATGAATGGCACGGGCGATCAGTTCCTTGCCCGTCCCGGTCTCGCCATAAATCAGGACCGTCGAGTCCGTCGGCGCGACCGTTTCCACATGTTTGAGGACTTTGCGCAGAGAGGCACTGTTTCCAATGATCTGAGCAAAATTCATTTCCGTGCGGATTTCATCTTCCAAATACAGCTTCTCTCTGGAGAGTTGGTCTTTGAGTTCTCGAATCTGCCCAAAGGCAAGTGCATTCTCCACGGCAATGGCAACCTGATTTGCGATTTGCGTCAGAAACTCGATATCGCCGCTGAACGCATTCTCCTGATATTTGACCACACCGAATGTGCCCAGCACGCGACCTCGGCTAACAAGAGGAAGGATGCAGAGCGTTCCAACTTCGCCTTGCGCGGTGTCCTTCATTCCCAGCCGCCTGGCCTCCTGGACGCTGCCGCACCAAAGTTTTCCGCTGCGGAAGACCGCTCCCGAGGCATCTTCATCGATGGGGACAAGGCTCTCCTCTTGGTATGATTCGTCTTTGAATGGATAATCCAGGGCGTAGATCCGCAAGTGTGTGCTGTCGCTGTCGGCAAGCGTAATACCAACTCCATCACAGCCCATAACCCGGCGAGTGCTCGTTACTACCGCTCGGAGAAGGTCCCGGAAGTCGAGATTGGAAACCACATGATTGGTCAATTCCAAAAGAAGTCCAACACGCTCGCTCTTCTTCAGCAGCTGCTGCTGTGAGGCCTGCGCTGCATCAAAGTGCAGCGCGTTGTCGAATGCGAGTGCGATCTGGTCAGCCACCACCGAAAGAAAGCAAACTTCTTCGGCGGTATAGGTGTCCGGAGCTTTACTGGCAAAGGTGAGCGTTCCGACCTTGCTGTGGGCTGTGGTTAAGGGGAGGGTGCATACACATCGGATTCCATACTTCTTCAAAATCTCTTGAAATTTGGAACGCCCAGCGTCGATGGCTTCAAGCGAAGTGACCAACGGCTCTTGGTTCTGATAGACCCGCCAGGCATCGGATTCCTCGATGGGAAGTTCGGGGTCTGGAGGGATAACTGCTTCTGTCTCCGCGTCGAGGGAATAGCGGTGAAACGTATTCGATTTCTCGTCACGAATGGACACACCGATACAATCAAACGGGACGACTCGGTGCAACTCCCTCAACAACGCGCCAAATAGTTCCTGCGGATCTCGATACATTCCGATCGCATTCGATACGCCGACGAGCGATTCGAACCGCGCAGCGGCTGACAGCCGGGACCCGTCCGTAACTTCTTCCGTTCGCATCCGACAAATCCTCAGAGACTCTGGTTTGAAGGGTTGGATGTCACAAGGCTTGGGTACGTTATAAATTGAAAAGCGCCCACGTTCCAACCTCAGAATTACGCAACCGAAGCCGACGCGTGCTTCGAGCTGGCGCGATGGGCATGCGCGGCCCGCCATTCACCTGGCGACGTGCCTTCCCACTGGTGAAACGCGCGAAAAAAGGAGTTCGCATCTTCGTAGCCTAGAAGATAGGCAGTTTCATTCAACTCCAGCGAGGAATGCAGTACATAATGGGCCGCGCCAGCGGCTTGGTTCAAACGCCCTTGTATTGAGTGGTCTGGGAAATTACCCATCACTGGACAACAAGCAGTCTGAGAAAACTGGTAGCGCCGCCGGAGGTGGCGAAACCGAGCTAACGGTGTGCCAACTGACAGCAAGCCAGCCGTGGCCATGGGTCCGTCTGCGTTTTGGGGCTAACACGCATGATCATCGTCGCCTTGATTGTGGCTCTTGAATCACAATCCCGCCTTAGCCGCCAACGTTTCCACCACCGCGATATTTTGCAGCAGCTCTTGCGGCAGAGCATGCCGCTCTCTCAAATATTCGGCGCTGTTGTACGAAATCCACGCCTTCCCCTGCCCGTCTTCCCAAATCAATATCTTCAAAGGAAGATCGATCGCACTGCTCGGAGCCGCCAGCATCAGCGGTGTCCCCGCCTTCGGACTGCCAAAAATCAGCAGCTTCGTGGGACGCATTTTCATTCCCACCTTTTCCGCCTCCCCGCTATGGTCCACCAGCGCAAACAGCGTCACCCCTTTCGCCTGCAAAATGCCTTTAAGCTTTTCCACCGTCTGGTCCACCGAGTGCCCGCTCGGAATCGTAATAATTCCCTTCTCCGAACTCTGCGCCGCCATAAGCCCCTCCTTTGCCGCTACCTTTGCAGCCGCGAGTTTACCTGCCATCCCTGTAACCTGGCGCCGGCCATTTTTCGTTTTGACAGGTCTCGATCGGGCCCGCTACCAGAATTGTATTGACACGCTAATCATCGCTCTGGTAGACTTTTCCTGTTGAGAACCACGCCTCGCCTCCGCGAGGCTCCCCAAAAATCCTAAAATCTAATCTTCTTTCTGGAGACTTCCATGTCCACTCATCGCTCCAATGTTCGTGCCTCTTTGTGTTCGTTCACCTTCGCCGACGGCCGCCACTGCCGCACTCCACGCGCCGACCATCCCTACCTCTGCGCGTTCCACGCCCGCAAGGACGCGCAAGCCCTCGCCGGCGAAGAAGCCGGCAAGGACATCGCCTATCATCTCTCCGGCGCCTTCATCTCCGCGTGCGATCTCAGCACCGCCCTCGGACGCCTCTTCTCCGCCGTAGCCCAAGGCCAAATGAAGCCCAAAACCGCCTCCACCCTCGCCTATCTCGCCCAAACCCTCGTCCAAGCCTTGCCTCACGCCAAGCACGAATACGTCAACGCCTTCGGCTCAAACAATTGGTGCGAAGCCATCCGCACCTCCCACGAACAATCCGAGGCCCGCATCTCGCCCCATCCCGATTCGCCTGATCCCGAAGATGAACCAGAATCGGAACCAGCCCAAACCAGCGCAGCGCCATCAGACGCATCTCCCGTCGAGTCCCAGTAGGCCACAGCCCGCCTGCAGCAGGCAGGCACTGCTGTGCTCGCGCCAAGCCTCACCGGCTTCCCTGCTCTGTCCTGGCCTGGAGCACCGCTTCTTCCCCGCCCCGCTCGTGTCTGTACCTCCGTTGCAGGGGCGTTGCGTTATCCACCCTAAAAGGACCTTGGAGGCTGCTCCAGGTCCAACCCGCCTTGATGCGGTTTCTGCACATATCCATCAGGGGGTTTGGGAAGATTTTCAATGCAGCTGCTGGAACAGGAATGGACGAGCAAGGGGAGCACGTCGGTTGCAACTCTCACCGAAATCCAGGCCTGACGTGGTCCATCTGGCGAAAAGGCGTTACCACACACGCTGCACGCAACCGGAGTAAGCGAAGGCGAGATCTGCGGCAATTTTGGAAATGGAGTTCTGTATTTGTAGTTTCCGTAGAGTGCGCGCGTGCTGACACGACTGCGCTTCAACTTCTTGCACCGAGTAATCTCATAGGGAAACCAATGGAGGCCGCGGGAAGTATAAGGGTCAAACTCCTCTAGGTTTGTCATCTCGCCAATTTCAGGCGGAATGCGGACGAGACGGCTTAGCGGCAACTTCACAATCCTTACCGATTGCAACGTTCTAATAGTGCCTGGCAGCGTACGAATTTGGTACCACTTTTCCCAGCCAATCTCAGCTATCGGATTAAATTCTGCCGCTCCGACGGCGCGGACCTTCTCGACGTACGCCTCCAGCGATTTCCACGCCTCGGAATTGGTGTCTTGAACTTCAGTGTGAAGCGATAGCTCGTTCCATCCAACACGATCAGCTCGCTCAGCTTCCTCATCCTCATCTGTCTCGATATTCTCGTATTGGGGCGTGAGGCAGTCACAAGGCGTGTTATGAGGCGTTGGATTAGGTCTCCATCCGGAGTCTGTGGTTTCCGGCGGCAGATTAAAGCGGGGTAGAAATAGCTTCATCGATGGTACCTGTTTTGATTTTCGACGATTGCAGATTGAAGCTAAGGCTCGCCTCCGAATGACACCACACCGCTCCCCGACTAACTACGTTTAGAATCAACACTTGCAAAAGTGTATCAAAACAAAGCACTTTAACTACGTTTAGAATGAACACTTGGGAAAAACCCAGGGGGAGGGGGGGTGAGCCTCTCATGGAGTGCGGCGGTCTTGACGCCGCGCTTTCACGCCGTTAACCCGGGCACCGACGCTTCAAACCACACCAGGCCGACGCCGACCTACGTTTGTAGCCTGCTCGAAGGCGTAGCCCATCTGCAGCACGCCCCAGTCATCATGGTGCCGACCGACAATCTGCATCCCGATCGGCAGCCCACGCTGCGAAAACGCGCAGGGCACAGACATCGCCGGATACCCCGTGGCGGAAATGTAGTAAGCCGATTTCATCCACGAAATGTAATTCTCCATCTTCACGCCGGCAATTTCCGTCGGATAGTGCGTGTTCATGTCAAACGGAAGCACCTGATTCACTGGCAACACGAAAAACTCGTACTTGTTCGTGAACGCCGCCAGGCGCTGAAACAACTCGGAACGCTTCGCCTCCACTCGTGATAGTTGCAGCCCCGTAAGCTTCCGTCCCTCTTCCACATGCCAATGAATGTATTCGTTCAATTGATCGCCGTGCGTCGCGATCAAATCGCCAAACGACAATTCCGTCGACCAGTGCCGCCACGCCAGAAACGCCTCGTCCGCGCCGCTAAAATCCGGCTCTGCCTCTTCCACAATGCATCCGAGCGACTCAAGCACTCTCCCCTGCGCGCGGACGGCGCTCTTCACCTCCGGCTCCCAAGGCAATCCCAAATCCTTGAACATCGCCACGCGCACGCCCTTAAAACTCCGCTCCAGCGGCCGCGCAAACTGCTCCCCAGACTCCTCGATGGAAATCGGCAAATGGTGATCGTAGCCGGCGAGAACGCTTAGGAAAAACGCGCAGTCCGTGACATTGCGCGCCACCGGACCCGGAACCGATAGCGTGAACCATCCCAGATTCGTCGGCACGCTGGAAACGCGTCCCGGCGAAGTCCGGATGCCCACCACATTGCAAAAATTCGGCGGGTTGCGCAGCGAACCGCCCATATCGCTGCCATCCGCCAGCGGAACCATGCCGCAAGCCAGCGCCACCGCTCCGCCACCGGTGCTCCCCCCGCAAGTCTTCGTAACATCGTAAGGATTGCGCGTCGGCCCAAACACCTTATTGAATGTTTGCGAGCCCAAGCCAAACTCCGGCACATTCGTCTTTCCGATCACAATCGCCCCGGCCGCCTTCTCCCGCTGCACCACGCGGCAATCAAAATCCGGCACAAAATCGCGATGCAGCGGCGACCCGTAGGTAGTGCGAATCCCCGCCGTCTCGTGCAAATCTTTCACGCCCACCGGCATGCCGTGCAACGGCCCAAGCACTTTCCCGCGCGCCAGCGATTCATCCGCCGCAGCCGCCTGCGCCATCAACTCCTCTTCCGGCACCAGCGTGACAATCGCATTCACCTTGGAATTAACGCGCCCGATCTGTTTCAGATGCGCCTGCATCACTTCGCGCGCAGAAAGCTTCTTCTCGCGAATCAACCTGGCCATATCCACCGCGCGCATAAAACAAATATCCGGCGAATCAGCTGTTCTTGGGGAAGTTGGGCTTGCTTCGATTGACTTGGCGGACAACACTGGCGCAATCGCTGCGGTAACCGCGGCATCTCTTCCTAACTTGAGAGCGTCTCGCCGGCTCATTTCGCTCATTTAGCTGGCAGCCGCAGCGTTCTTCGGTTGAAGCTGCTGCAGAATCGCTCCGTGATCCAAGTAGAGGCGCTCGCCCAACATTTCACCCGTCGCCGCATCGAATACGAAAAACGCCGCGAACGCGCCGCGCATACTGTTGCCGCTCGCCGGCACTCCCATGTAGTCGCCGGTGTGCGTCGCCGTGACTACGCCCTCCCGGATAGAACACCCCGGCATGTCGTATTCCGCGGATATATCGAGACGCAGATTGGAGAACGCCGACCCGATAATTTGATAAAGCTGCGCGACGCCTTCGATGCCTTTGAACTGGCCGACCGGAACAAAGTCATAGAATGCACGCGAATCCTGCACCAGCGTGCGCGGCACCTCAGACCACTTCTGCTCGTTCTCCAACCGAATGTGTTCGGCAACCGTAGCCCGCTGCGTTTGAATGAGATCCATGGAAGTCTCCCGCCAACTTGTCTTGGCGTGAACTTACTTAGGGAAACAGCGGCTGTCAACAGCCAGGTACTGTAGGGGCACGGGACACCCGTGCCCGTCTTGAGCGCAACTAGCCCGCGAGCAGTTGCTGCGCCAGCGTGATTGCCTTTTCAGCTTGCACCGCGTCGGCCAGTTTGCCGCGCGCGAAATCGCGCGTGCCGCCGCCCTTGCCTGCGAACTGCGCAAGAACTTGTTTCAGTAACGCGTTCATGTCTTTTCCCGCGGAAGGATGCTGCGCAAAAATTAAGTGGCCGCATGCCGATCTTCCCAGCAACGCTACGGTTTTTTCGGCTTTGGCAAGCTCCGTGGCGAGGCTGTTCAGATATTCCGGCTGCGTCTCTTCCCCAAAAACCTGCGCAAGCACGCGCAGTCCGTTGGCGTTAGCTTCGCCCGATTGCAATGCCGCCGCGGCATCCGCCTCCGCAACCCGCTGCAGCAGCGCTCGCGCATTCTTGAAGTGCCAATCGCGCTCGCTGATCGCGCGCTCAACGGAAACCGGCACATCTTCAACAGCGGACCCTAGCAGCTCCGCGGTCTTGTGCAAAAGCTGAAAATCATGCCGCGCTACACGCGCCGCGCGGCGGCCGCAAACAAATTCCACACGCCAGTCCTGGCGCATCTTGCTGGACCGCCGCACCAGGGTGAGTCCGATCTGCGCCGTGTTTTTTACGTGCGTGCCGCCGCAGGGCTGCAAGTCCGCGCCTTCAATCTCTATCGCGCGCAGAATTCCGCTGCGCTCCACTACCTTGCGGCAACCAAGCTCTGCGAACTGCTCCGCCGTCCCATACCGCACCGCAATCGGCCGGTCCTCCGAAATCACTTGATTCGCTGCGCGCTCCGCGCCCTCCAGAATTTCCTCCGTCGGTTCCGGCCCGCGCAAATCGATCGTGCAGATTTCCGCGCCCAGGTGAAACGAAACGGTCGGCCGCCCATAGCGCTCCTGAAACATCGCGGAAAGCAGATGCTGCCCGGTGTGCTGCTGCATGTGATCGAATCGCCGCCCCCAATCCACGCAACCCTTGACGGGCCCCAGCGCCAGTTGCCGGTCCACAACGTGCTCGACGTCTTCGCCATCGTCGCGAACATCGAGAACATTGGCATCGCCGAGCTTGCCCAGATCATTAGGCTGCCCGCCCGAGGTCGGATACAACGCCGTGCAATCCAACACCGCGACCCACGCCGGCACTGCCCCGTGCAGTTGCGGCTCGCAACTCAGCACCTGTGCGCTGAAATCGCGCTGATACGAATCGTCGTAATAAAGTCGACGCGTTGCCATGCTAAACCTGGAGCGCGCGCTGCCACGCTTCCGCGTATTTATAACCGGTCCCAGTATTGAAGAGCACAACGGTCTCTTCCGGTTTAATCCAGCCGGAGGCAGCGAGCTTGCGCGCGCCGATCACTGTTGCAGCGCCTTCCGGCGCGGCGAAAATTCCTTCGAGCGCCGCCAGTTCCCTTCCCGCTCGCAGCATCTCCGCGTCGCTCACGGTAAGCGCCGTGCCCTTGGTCTGGCGCAGCATGCGCAGCATCAGCAAATCGCCTAGCGGACCGGGCACACGTAATCCGGAAGCAATGGTGGCGGCATTCGGAAAAAACTCCGCCGCATCGCGATGCGCCTCCCACGCTTTCACGATCGGAGCGCATCCCTCCGCTTGCACCGCAACCATGCGCGGCCGCTCCGCGCCGATCCAGCCCATCTCCTGCATCTCATCAAAAGCTTTGCACATTCCGATGAGCCCAACGCCCCCGCCGGTCGGATACAAAATCACATCCGGCAACTTCCCTTCGAACTGTTCCCACAATTCGTAGCCCATGGTTTTCTTGCCTTCGACGCGATATGGCTCCTTCAGAGTCGAAACGTCGTACCAGCCTTCGCGGTCTTTGCGTTCGGCGACATATTTTCCGCAATCCGAAATCAGTCCATTCAGCTTCACGACTTTGGCGCCGAACGCCTGGCACTCGATCACATTCGCGGAAGGGGTATCCGCCGGCATCACAATCACAGCAGGAATTCCCGCCGCCGCCGCGTATGCGGCTAAAGCTCCGCCAGCGTTGCCCGCCGTGGGCGCCGCGAGAATTTTCGCGCCGAGTTGCTTCGCCCGCGTGACGGCGGCGGTCATCCCGCGCGCTTTGAATGAGCCAGTCGGATTCAAGCCTTCGTCTTTCACATACAGTCGCTGCAATCCCATGGACGCGCCGAGCCGGGCGGCATGCACCAGTGGCGTCATGCCTTCGCCAAGGGTTACTGGATTCCCTAGAGGCAGCACTTCGCGGTAGCGCCAGAGAGTTCGAACGCGTTTGGATAAATTTTCGAGGGTGAGCGTCTTCGCGGCTTGCTTCAGGTCGTAGCGAACCAGCAGCGGCCGTCCGCAGGCGCACAAATGCTGCTCGATTTCGGCGTCGTATTTTTTGCCGCAGGCGGAGCATTCCAGTTCCATAACGTTCGTGGCCGTAATCATGAAGCGAAAAGTCTAGCACACCACTTTGGCCGCTTCGCGTGTTGCAGGGGAGAACGCGAGGGCCCGAAAAGACATCTAATCCACGGTACAATTAACTGATGGCTGTGAAGCTGATTGCGTTAGATATCGACGGGACTCTGTTGGACAGTCGCTGGACGCTGCCGGAAGCGAATCGCGCCGCTATTGCGGAGGCCACGCGACGCGGGATTGAGGTCGCGCTGGTAACCGGCCGACGCTACGATTTCGCGATGCCCATCGCCGCGCAACTTGCCGTACCACTCACCATGATCGTCAGCAACGGGGCGCTGATTCGAGCGCAAGATGGCAAGACGCACCTGCGGCATCTATTGCCCCGCGAAACAGCGGCGCGTGTTCTGGAAATGACCAAGCCATGGCGAGATGGCGCCGCAGTGATTTTTGATCGCGCGCGCGAGAATCAAGTCATGCTGGAAGTTGTAGTCTTCGATGATCCCATTCGTTCTGCTTATTATGCGCGTAACAAGGAATTTGTCGGCCAAGCCGTTCCACTCGAGAGCTGCCTGACGGAAGATCCGCTGCAAGTGATGCTGTGCGGCAAAGTGGCGCCGATGCGCGATGCGGAAGCGCAGCTGTTAGCCGTGCAAGAAATCCAAGGATTCAAGGTGGCGTCCACCGTTTACGAAAGCCGCGATTTTGCGATGATCGATGTGCTGCACCCGCGCTGTTCGAAAGGAGCGGCTCTGGCGGAATGGGCGGCGCTGCGTGGTTTGGGACGCGAGGAAGTGATGGCCATTGGGGACAATCACAACGATCTGGAAATGCTGTCGTTCGCGGGAATACCAGTAGTGATGGGAAATTGCGTTGCGGCGTTGAGAATTTTTGGCTGGCATGAAACGGCCTCGAATGACAATAATGGCGTAGCCGCGGCCATCGAGCAGTTTGCGCTGCGGGAGGTAGCTCCGTGCGGCTGAAGCACCTGGGCTTGAGCGTGTTGTTAGCGGTTTGCGCCGCGCCAGCCTCGCGCGCCGAATACATTGTGCTGCGCAGCGGCCAGCGCCTGGCCGTAACCGGCTATCAAATTATTGGCGACAAGTACCATCTTCAAGTAAAGGGCGGCACGGTCGACGTGCCTGTGGAACAAGTAACCGCAATTGAGCCGGAAGAAATCTTCACGCCCGGCCCGCACGTGGAGGTTTCGCAGGAGCCCTTTGGCGATTTGATTCGCGTTGCGGCGAAACGATATAGCGTTGACGCCGACCTGATCACCAGCGTCATCGCCGCGGAATCGAATTTCGACCCCAAAGCGATTTCACGGCGCAACGCGCGGGGCCTGATGCAGCTTCTTCCCACCACTGCAAAGCGGCTGGGCGTAAAGAATATCTTCGATCCACAGGAAAATATCGACGCCGGTGCGCACTACCTAAGCGATCTTCTGCTGCTGTACAAAAACGACCTGGCGCTAACGTTGGCGGCGTACAATGCCGGACCCGAACGCGTACAGCGCTACGGGCAGCGCGTGCCGCCGTTTGCGGAGACGATCTCCTACGTTCAGCGCGTGAAGCAAACCTACAACCAGCGGAAGTCCGGTATTTCTACAGAGAAGGCGAAGTTGCTGGGCACGCCAAATACTGCTTCGCCGCAAACGGCGCCGTCCGCCGCGAACTTCTAAGCATTTCTCCCCTAAAGAAGGCAAGCTGGCCTGATCGGAGGTAACGACGAAGACGCGCGCTCAAAGAGAGCTAGAAAGAGCTTGAAATAGGCCAGCGCCGTTAGAGATAGCGCGTTTACCGCATTGGGTCGATTGATGGAGGATCCACCACTGTGTTCGACAATTCGCTCGCCAGATTGCCGGAGACACTCAGCCTTCGGCAGTTGACGATCAAATGGAACCCGTGCCAAGCTAGTGCCGTTTGTGGTTGGTTTCTCAGGACTGCATTCAGAGGGAAGTAGAGGGCAACAGTGAGAAAGCTATATCTCCTCGCTTTCATATTGGTCGTGCTTAGCCTTGGATGCGCGGAAATCCCTGAATTGCTGACAATCTGCGACAATACTTCCAACGATTTTCTGCTGAATGTAGCAAGCTCGAAACTCTCCTCTCCGCAAACTGCGCTCGTGGGCGTAGCTTCAAAGATCCTCCCGGATAGCAATTCCGGCCGTTGCTTTTGTCAATTAGGGCACGCCAGCCCGCAGGTTCTGCCCCTTACTGGACGGGACCTGCTTACCCTACATTCCCTCCAAAAGAAATAGCCTGCCTCCGCCTGTCCGTTCCCGGCCTCAATTGAATGAGCATCGGGTGTTCTCCGTCTCGGCTGGCGTGTCTTGCCTAGTACGGGGTCACAGATCGGAGTAGTAGAACGATGATCGGTGATCGACTGCGGATTTTTCGGGAAAGAAAACACCTTACACAGAGAGCCTTGGAGGAGCGTACCGGTCTCCCGCGAGCATATTTGTCACGAGTCGAGAGTGGTGCCGCAAACCCGAGCATCGATGCAGTTGAAAAGTTGGCCGGGGCTCTTCAGGTTTCGGTGCATCAAATATTGCACTGTGAAGAAGAACCTCTGGAGCTTCCCAACCTCCGAAACCGGCTGACGGCCGCCGATATCGTTTGGGGAAAGCAGAAGCCGTGAAGCTGCCGGGCGCAGGAATTGGCCGGAAGCAGTGCCCAAGAAAATGAGTGGCGGGAAAAGGTGATTTATTCGTAACGCAAGGCGACTATCGGATCGACGCGCATCGCCCTGCGCGCGGGGATGTAGCTGGCCAGGGCCCCGGCGGCGGCTAAAGCGGCCGCTACGCCGGCGTAGGTCAACGGGTCGATGGGCTTGACGCCGAACAGCAGCGAGGCCATCAGCCGCATCAGGCCGAGCGCCGCCACGGAACCGACGGCAATGCCGATGGCGGCGAGCCGCGCGCCTTCCGCGATGAACATGCGCCGCACGGTGGAATGCTGGGCGCCAATCGCAACGCGGATGCCGATTTCGCGTGTGCGCTGCGCAACAGAGTAAGAAATCACACCGTACAATCCGGCGACGCCCAGTGCGAAGGCCATGGCGCCCGCAATTCCCAACATGACCAAAGCGAAAGAAGTCCGCGCCAGCGATTGGTTGTAAAGATCCTCCAAGGTTTGCGGATTGGCGAGCGGCAATTCCTTGCTTACGGACCAGACAGCCTGGCTGACTTCCTGCATGAGCGCGCTGGAGCCGGCGCCGGGCGTGCGCACTAAGTAAGAAACGTCGGGAGTGGCGTGGAGTGGCTCGGGACCGAAATGATCCATCAGCAGGGGCCAATAGATAGTTTCGGGGGCGGGTTGATCCACGCCGTCCGCTCGCTCATCGCCGACGACCCCAATGACCTCAACCCAGGGGGAAATGCTCAGGTGTCGGACGTGCTTGCCCAACGCCGCTTGTGGCGTGCCCCATAGCTCGCGTGCAAGATTCTCCGAAAGCATGGCGACGCGATGCTGATCGTATAAATCCTCCCAGGTGAAGTCGCGGCCGGCTACTAAGGAATTCCCCATGGTGGCCAGCAGGCCCGGCGAGACGAACTTGTAGACACGACCGGGGAGGTTATCCGCTTCACGGCCTTCGATCTGCACAGGGTCGTACCAATGGCCAGGGCCCATGGGAACGTCGTTGGTCAGGCCCACGCTGGACACGCCGGGGACGGCAGCGATCCGATCGGCGATGGCCTGTTCCATGCGGGTGACGGCAACCGGAGCGGCGGAGACGTTGCGCGGAATGGAAATGTCGAAGGTCTGCAGTTCTTCCGGGCGTACGAAGCCGGGATTTACGTGGCGCAGCGCCTGGAAGGTGCGAATCATCAAGCCCGAACTGATCAGCAGAACCAAAGCAAGGGCCACTTGCACGACAACCAGCGTGTTGCGCGCGCGATGGCGCTGGCGGCTTTCGCTGGTGCCGCGGCCGGCGCTACGCAACGCCGCCGCCACACCGCCGCCGGCATAGCGAACGGCGGGAATCAGGCCAAACAACAAGCCCGCAAAGACAGAAATGGCGAACGTGAAGAGAACGGACCCCCGATCCATGGAAATCTGTTCGAGGCGCGGAAGATTGGCGGGATGCAGGACCTGGAGCAAGCGCAGAGCGGCGACAGCCAAGCCCGCGCCAACCGCGCCGCCGGCGACACCGAGCACCAGGCTTTCCACGAGCAACTCGCGCGCAATTTGCCACCAGCCACCGCCGAGAGCCGAGCGAATGGCGAGCTCCTGCTGCCGGCCTTGCGTGCGCACGAGCATAAGATTGGCGACATTGGCGCAGGCGATCAGCAGGACCATGCCGATGGTGCCCATGAGCACCCAGAGCACGCCGCCGATGTCTCCCAGCAGGCTCGCCTTGAGCGATGTGAATGCGGGCGTGATACCCTCCCGCTCGAAGCTGGCGAGGGAGAGTCCAGGAAATGGGGGAAAGCTGCGAGCGGCGACGGGAATCAGCCGCGCGCAATCGGCGCTGGCTTGCGGAAGCAGCACGCCAGGTTTGAGCCGCGCGATTCCGGAATACATAAATTGTCCCAGGAAGGTCTTGCTGCGGTCGAACTGCAACGGCAACAACACGGCAGCCTTGGAGTCCATGAACCAGAAATTCCGAGGCAGCACGCCGATGACCTGGCGCGGCAGGCCATCGATGATGATGTTGCGGCCGATCACGGAGGCGTCAGCGCCGAACTTCTCGCGCCACAAACCGTACGCCAGCATCGCGGTGAGTGGGGCGCCGGGCGAGGTGTCCGCGGCGGAAAAGAGCCGACCGAGCAAGGGCTGCACGCCGACCATGGGCAGGACTTCGGAGGTCAGCGCGAGGCTGCGCACGTGTTCCGGTTCGGCGAGGCCGGTGAGGTTATGGGAGTTCTCCCTCCACACGCCAATGGATTGGAAAGAGCGTGATTGATCGGCATAGATGAAGTAAAGGAATGGAGCGGAGCGGCCATGGAGACCGATGCCGGGCACGTCGTGACCGAGGTCAACCAGTTGTGCGGAATCGGGAAAAGGCAACGGCTTCAGGAGCACATTCTCGATCACGGCGAAGATGGCGCCGTTCGCGCCAATGCCGATCGCCAGCGTGGCGATAGCAATGGCGGTGAAGGACGGCGATTTGCGCAGTGTGCGCAGGCCGAAGCGCAGGTCTTGTGCGAGATCCTGCAGCCATCGGACGCGGCGGACATCGCGGCACTCCTCCTTGCGTTTCTCGATTCCGCCCATTTCTATGAGTGCTTGTCGACGCGCTGCTTCCGGGACTAGACCTTTCGCGATGTACTCTTGAGTCTTTCGCTCGACGTGATCGCGCAGCTCGTCGTCCAGTTCCTGGTCCGCCTGCGCTCCGCGAAACAACGACCGTAGCCGCAGGGGAATCGTAAACAACCAATGCTCCGGTCGCATCTTCAACCTCCGTTTCGCGCCGCGCGACGCTCACGCCTCTCTCAATTTAATAACCCGCGAAATGGCGCTCGAAAGCCTGCCCCAGTTGTCTGCTTCTTTTTCGAGCTGTCGCCGCCCTAGCCGTGTCAGCGAATAATATTTCGCTCGCCGCCCATACTCCGACGTTTTCCACTCGGCGGTAATCCAGCCCTCTTGTTCCAACTTGTGCAAAGCCGGGTACAGCGATCCATCGCTAACCTGCAACACGTCGCCGGACACCTGCTTTAAGCGCAGACTGACGGCGAAGCCGTTCATTGGCTCAAGCGCCAGAATTTTCAGCAGCAACATGTCCAACGTGCCCTGCACGAGATCAGAAGGTTTACTCATTTATGTCCTCGGTAACCGAGGCTAAAGCTAGCACTTCTGCCCTCGGTAAGCAAGGGGAGAAGTTTTTCGAGGCGCAAGGCTGGCTGCGATGCACTTGGCATTTCCACTTGATGGTTAGTCGGGTTACCCGATATGTGGGATCGCTGGGCCGGCACCACGAGCCGGTGCTCCGCTGGGGATGTTCGTGATAATAGATTGGCCGAGTGTAGTCAGGCCTTAGATCTTCAGGAAGAGTTTCCGGCGATACATCCAAAACAGCAGCAGCCAATAGCACAGTAAAATCGCGGCTCCCTGAAAGAACGGTTCCAGACCCGCACCGGCGAACCGAAAGAAATTCTGGCCCAAGTGGATGCGCAAGGTGCTATCTAGAAAGCCTTCCATGAAGTGCGCGATGCAGTACGCAGCGATGGAGTTCATGCCGATGACAACAAGCGGGAAGGCCCATTTCTTGAAACCCTTCACATCGATTACCCAACTGAACATGGCCAGGAACAAAAAGCAGATGCCTCCACTGAAAATGGTCCAAGAGGGCGTCCAAATGCGCTTCACCACCGGGCAAATGTGCGAGTAATGCAGGGTCAATCCCAACGCAATCCCCGACACGCCGGCGATCAACAACTTCTTTATGGGGATATTGGGCCGTGATTCGCGCAACCAGCGTCCCGCAATCAGGCCCAGGATCATCGTGCCTAGCGTTGGAATGAAACTCAGCGTGAGGTATCCACCCGAGTTATATTCGAAGCGATTTTCGCGCGGGAACAGGTTCAGGAACCACTGGTCAAAACGATTTCCGAAATTGTAGTTCTTGTTCCAATGAGCGGCAAATCCCGTAAAGTTATGCTGCGCGTGCCACGTCGCGGGAACGCCCACGCTTGACCAGTCGAAATTTGCGGGTGCCGCCGAATACGCGGCCCACGCCAGCCAATACGCCAGGAGAATGAAGCAGAATGCAACCCACACCCACTTCTCTCGTCCCGCTTGCAATGAACGAAATCCGAGAAGGAACAAAAACGGGTATCCGAGCCCAATCTGCGACAACGTATCTTCAAACGTGAAATAGGTCATGGAATGGTCCATGGAGCGAAGGAATACGCCCAACGCGATTAACACCAGTGAACGCCAAAGCGCGTGCCAGAACAATTCCGTAAAGCGCGCACCCTTCGCGATGCGGCTGGCAATGGAATACGGCAGCGCCACACCAACCAGGAAAGAGAACCCCGGCTGAATCGTGTCGTGCAGAGAGCAGCCGAACCATTCCACATGAGTCTGATTGAAGGCCAGGATTTTCCAGAAGAAGCTCGCCGGGTACGCCGCAGCCACACGTGAAAGCTGCAACACCTCCGCCATCATCAACAGCATGACAAACCCGCGATACGCATCGATTGAGACGTTGCGTCCCACTGGTTGCTTGGGTGCGGCCTCCCGTAGGGTCGGCGTCGTTTGCGTGACCGGAGTTGTTTGGCTCAGCGTCGCCATAAAGCCGCTCTGCTCTAAATTGGTCCAAGCATACGTGGAAAGCCGACCGCGATCGATGAGATCCGCCGCGAACTTCTGAGCAATTCTCCACTAAGAAGGCGGACCGGCTGGTCTGGTTTTCAGACCCTTCCTCAGGGCGTCTTGAGATAAATGTTGCCGATTTTATGTTCACGCAGCATGTCGTTGAATACCGCCAGGTCTTTGGCGATGACCTGCTGAAAGTCCTGCGCCGCTTTGTCGCCCCGCTGCTTCAACTCTTCCTGAACGGCGGTCTGCTGTGTGGTCGGTGGGAAATCCGCGCTGGAATCGAGCTGGTAGAACAAATAGGCGACCTTCTGCAGCAGCATCGGCGCCCAGCGGCAGTCATCCTGCCCGCGGCCCGTGAGCTTGAGTTGCAGCAGCGTTCTCTCGATTTCGGCGACCTTCTCCCCGAGGTCGTCCGCGGCTTTGCGGACTGGCTTCATGGCCTCATCGGTGTCCAGCTCCTTCCCTAGGGCGACCAACTGCGCACGGAGCGACTCCATTTGGTTCACCGTGGCCGCCATGGCGTTCATCTCGTCATAGAGCGCTGCTTGCACTCGCGATTGTGCCTCAACGTCGCTTTCCGAGCCGGCGGTATGCGGATCCTTCAGCACGGTCAGCTTCTGCGTAAATTTTTCGCCGCCCACAGTGAGGGTGACAGTGTAGATTCCCGGCAGAGCCAGCACCGCCACGCGTCCGACGGCCGGAGGCTTGCGCCAGCCGTCCTTTCCAAACGGAACATCCGGGGCGTAGAGGGGCGTGGTCCTCAGGCGAATTTCCGTGCTGCGATCGGAGCGCAAGTCCCACCAAACGCGGTTGATGCCTGCTTTCGTTTCGCAGGGCGTAGGTTCGGAATCGGGGAAATCATCGTCCTCGCCAGGCTTTTTGGCCTCAGCCGCACCGGGTTTTGGCGCGCGGCATTCGATCTCGCGCACTCTCTTGCCCCCGGCGTCTGTGATGGTCAGCTTGGCCACGTCTTTCTCTCCCAAGTTGGACTTGAGATAGAAATCAATGGCCGCGCCATACGAGGGATTTTTTCCCGTCGTTGGATCGTATTCAACCGCTGCCGGCTGCGCCACTTCCTTAAAGCGATACGCATCGCGCGGCGCAAACAAATAAGTCGTGGCCGCGACGATCTCCGGCGTGAGCTGCTCGAGCGCGGTGACGTCGTCCAGGATCCAGAAGCCGCGCCCGTAGGTGGCCACGGCCAGATCGTGAAACCTTTCCTGAACGGTCAGCCAATAGACCGGCGCGTGCGGCAAGCCAGACTGCAGCGGCTGCCAGGTTTTCCCGTCGCTAAACGAAATGTACAGCCCGCCCTCCGTGCCCAAATAGAGCATTCCCTTGCGCACCGGATCTTCGCGCACGCAGTGCGCATAACTCAGCATGTTGTGCGGGATGCCGTTGGTGATCAGCGTCCAGGTTTTTCCGTAATCCGCAGTCTTGTAAACAAACGGGTCGCGAAAGTTAACCTGATGGCCATCGACGGTCAGGTAGGCTGTAGCGGCGTCATAGCGCGAGGCCTCGATGTTGTCCACCGTGCCCCACTCCGGGAAGCCGGGAAGATTTTTCGTTATGTTGCTCCAGTTTTTTCCACCGTCGCGCGTCACTTGGACCTGCCCATCGTTGGTGCCCGCCCAGATCAGGCCGGCCTCTTTCGGCGACTCCGCCAGCGCGAAAATCACGCCAGCGTATTCCACGCCAATGTTGTCGGGCGTGAGCCCTCCGGAAATTTGCTGGCGGCTCTTGTCGTTGCGCGTCAGGTCCGGACTGATGATCTGCCAGCTATTGCCGCCGTCGGTGGTGACGTGCACAAACTGGCTGCCGACATACACCTTGTTGTGATCGTGGGGAGAAATGGCGATCGGGAATTCCCAATTGAAGCGGTACTTCACCTCCGCCGCAGGCGCACCGGCCACATAATCGGGCCAGACCTCGACCTCGCGGTTCTGGTGTGTGCGCTCGTCGAAGCGGGTTACCGTACCGCCGATGCTGCCCGATCCGGTGCCGGTCGACCAGATGATGTTGTTGTCTACCGGGTCGGGGACTGCGAAGCCGCTCTCGCCTCCGGCCACCGGGTGCCACGCGCCGCGGGGGATGCTGTTGCCGAAGAAGCCTCCGAACTGCAGGCTATTGCTGGGGCCGCGCCAGGACGGACCGTCCTGCCGGTTGCCGTAAACGAAGTAAGGGATCTGGTCGTCCACCGTGACGTGATACATCTGCGCGATAGGCAGATTGACGTGATTCCAGGAAACCCCGCGATCCACAGAAATATTTACGCCGCCATCGTTGACCACCGCCATGCGATCTCCATGGGTCGGATCGATCCACATTTCGTGATTATCACCGCCAGGATCGGAGGGCATCTTGGTCAGCGTATGGCCCCCATCCAGAGTTCGCGAAAATGACGCTGAGAAGAAAAACACTTCGTTCTCATTGTCCGGCGCAATCTCCGTGCGCGTGTAGTAATGGGTGCGTCCGCGCAGCTGACGGTCGGAGTTGACCATCTCCCAGTTTTCCCCGCCATCGTCGGAACGCCACAGTTGCCCGAGCTGGCCAGGGCTGTTCGGTTGCGGCACGCCGTCGCCCGTTTCAATCTCCGCGTACACTCGATTGGAATCTTTCCTGGCCACTCGCACAGCAATTCTGCCCACGGGAGAATGCGGCAGACCATGACCCTCCAGGCGCTTCCATGTCGCGCCGCCGTCGGTCGACTTGAACAAGCCGCTGCCCGGCCCACCGCTGGTGCGGCCCCAGGTGTGAATCTCGATCTGCCACATTCCCGCAAAGAGGATTCGCGGATTGTTGGGATCCAGGCCCATGTCGGAGCAGCCGGTGTTCTCGTCGACGAAGAGCACCTTGTCCCAAGTCTTTCCGCCGTCGAGGGTCCGGAAGACGCCGCGCTCCGGCTGCGGGCCGTAAGCGTGGCCCAACGCGCACGCCAACACGACGTCTGGATTTCGCGGGTCGATCTCCACACGGCCGATGCGGCCGGTCTTCTCCAGCCCCATCAACTTCCAGGTCTTCCCTGCGTCCGTGGATTTGTAGATTCCTTGTCCGACAGAAATGTGACTGCGAATAAACGATTCACCCGTTCCCGCCCAGACGATGCTGGGATCGCTCGCCGCCACGGCCAGCGAGCCGATGGAGGCAACCGGCTCCGAGTCGAAGATGGCACCCCAATGGATCCCGCCGTCGGTGCTCTTGAAAATTCCACCGGAAGCCGCGCCCACATACCAAATGTTCGGATTCCCTGGCACGCCGGCGACAGAGGTCGCGCGGTTCCCTTCCGGACCGATGTAGCGATACTTAAGCTGCCCATACACATCGGGATTGATTTGTGGCTGCTGGGCCTGCAACAAACCGGGAGCAACTACCAGCATCAAGGCCGCGATGACTGCGAAATGTTTTGCTGCAATGAACCTCGCACACTTCAACATAGTGAACCTCTCGATCGAATTGGAATTGGGCCGCGCGGATGATACCGATTGGAGAAGGAGCAGGTCAATCCCGGCACGCCCAGTAGCGCGATTGCTACTTTCCTATTTCGATACATAGGCAAAATTCGCCGAGACGAAGGAGGTTCTGGCGCGGTCAATTTAAAGGCGCGACGGCGGGCCTACGAGCAGCTTCAGCAATGACGTGGTCTCTCTTGATTTCAACCGCCTCAATAGCGGATAGCCTGCGATCTACATGCGGTGCCGCACGCAACGTGCCGGAAGGTTCCAAACAACGCTTCCCAGTAGCAGCACCGCACCGAGGACATGGCACGGACGACAACTGTTTGGCGGTCATGTCCTTCATTCTCATCGGAAGGATGCTACCAACCTAGCCGCGAGACTCTGCCTTGTTGGATATTGTGGAACTGGCGCAGATCGATTCAATTTATTCGCTTGTTCTATTGCCTTCAGTTCTGAAGGATACGGTCCGTAGGTTACTTTTGAATTTGGATTCGTGAGAACGTACTCGGAATACTTGCGATTCAGGCCGCGTGCCATACGAGTTTTGACGGTCCACATTTTAAAACTCCTACTCACTTTCATCCGCATCGGAACATGATGCAACCAAACCTGTCGCGATACTGTGCGAAAACGCACACACAGTTCCCTAAATTCTGGTTTTCTAGAACTGTTTTCAGGGCAGTTTCAGCTCGTCACAAATCTGCCGCGTTCGCGACGACGACGGCTCGTTGTTCCCAGGGGGTTTTACGGACAGACGGATTAGACGTCCAGATCAATCCGAACGGTGAGCAGTTGAGTACCGAAGAAGCGCACTGCGGCGGCATTGCTGGCGGCGCTCGGCAACTGATTCGCGAGCCATCGTTGACGTTCGCGTGGATCATCGTCGGAAAGCAAGTGGGCTGTCCCGGTGTGCCAGCGAGCCCGCAGTCCATCGCGCAGCTTCAGGCGCACGCGCGGATTGCCCATAATATTACGAACGTACCCAGCTTTCCGGCCGTGCTCTGCCACGATCCAAAACTGCCTAGCCACGAGTCCGTTGCCCACGGGGGTGCGGCGCGGCTTTCCGGTCTTGCGGCCGGTCGTTTCCAGGAGCCCATATCCTGGGGGGATTAGGCCTATCGCAAAAAGAAGCTTGATGGGCGGGTTGAACAGGTATTTCTGAAGAATGAGGACAATGCGATGTTTCATCGTCTCGTGCTCATGGACGAGAAGCATGTCTTCACCTTGGGTACAGGCCCCGAATTGAGCGGAATCGATTTCGCGTCAAGAGCAATCACATCAACACAAGGATCAAGCCGTCGCAGCATTACTTTTGCTCCGTGTGTCCGACACAGCTCTGAAATTCCAACGCTTGTGATTGACCGTTACCAATGCCACGTCATCAGGCGCAAAAGGAATTTCGTTATACCCACGGACCTCTATGATGCAGCCCTCGCTCGCAACGACCTGCTCGAAAAATCTACCGTCCTTGAGTTCTACCGAGACAACCTGATAACCGATCCCGGTCTCTTTACTTCGATCCAGGTGATTGACACATCCACTCGGAATGGGAACTAGACGTTTCATTGCGCACCTCTGGAACGGAACCGCAGCGGAGGACTGGACACTACACCGAGGTTCCCTGAATTGCAAGGAGCCGCGGTTACATCACTGTTTGTGATGTTGCGGTATGCCTTGCGTCGGTGTTGGTCTGGGAAATGCCCAGATAATCGAGAAATATGCGAGCTTCGACGCGCTCCTGTGCAAACAACCGAGGAGAACTTCCGCTCAGCAGAAGGGCTATAACCATGGGAGCGAACTTGCGCGACAAAGTGGACACCTCCTGACCTACACGTCTAGATTAGTCCCGCAGGAAGGATTTTTCCGCCCGACCTGTTGCGGGGCGGGAGCACCATTCGCGACTCGTGGGCCGTCCTGAGTTTCGGGAGCTTGATTTCCCATGCTAGACCCAGCCTCTGGAGTGTCCAGATCCCATACCAGTTCAAATCGAATTCGTACCAGGCAAGGCCGTGACGTGCCAACTGGGGCGCCGCGTGGTGATTGTTATGCCATCCTTCGCCAAACGTAAGCATGGCCACCCAAAAACTATTGGTAGACGCGTCGCCCGTGAAGAAGCGTTGCGATCCCCACATGTGTGTTGCGGAATTTACCAGCCAAGTGCCGTGCAGATTAACGACTGTCCTCAGAAAAATGCCCCAAAGCAGCCAGGACCAACCACCGATCGCAAAAAGCGCCAGCCCCAAAACAGTAAGGGGAACCCAATGCCACTCGCTGATAAAGACATGAAATTTGTGTTTGCGCAGATCTGGAACAAAGGGTAGAAGCTCATCGGACTTGTTATGCATGGCCTTGCCGGTCAAGATCCAGCCCATGTGGGCCCAGATTCCTCCCTCCCGCGGCGAGTGTGGATCACCATCTTTGTCCGTATTCTGATGATGAACCCTGTGCGTTGCGACCCACGCGATTGGTCCGCCTTCGAGCGCCAAGGTGCCGCAAGTGGTCAAGAAATACTCGACCCATTTATGCGTTTTGTAGCCGCGATGCGTTAGCAAGCGGTGGTAGCCCATGCCGATGCCAAAACCGCCGGAAATCCACCACAATACGATTGCCACCACTAACGCTTGCCATGTAAAGAAAAAGAGCGCCGCGACGGCGCCGATGTGGAAAACGGTCATAAACAACGTGGTGGTCCAAATAATAGGCTGTGAAAATGTTTTGTCGCGTTCAAATACACTCATCGTTGCTGTCCTCGGACCTGCAGAAGGGTCGTTCGAGCAAAGCCCCCCACGCATGCGAGCGCGTCCTTCCAGCATCTCTTCTATCTGTGAGCTGGATTTCAATCTGACGGGCGGGGAGAAAAACCTCGCGAAGTGCCGGCGTCGGGACTGCCAATATGCCGGCGTTGCCTGCGGGGAAAGGGCTCCAGAAGTGGTAGCCGAAACACAGGCCAAATACCCATGCTACAAAATGCTTCCTTTGCACGCTGCCGGAAGGTTGAGGGCCGAGCCGCAATCAATCCGGCTCTCAGTTTCTGCAGGATTCGCTTACCATTCTGATCGAGGTGATTGTCAAATGGCCGTGCTCCCTGTTGTCTTTCTTGACGCCGGTATCTGCAGCCGCGTCTTTCGCGTCTTCTTTCAGATTGTGCAATTTGGCGTTCGATACTACGCCGGTGGCGGTCACAGTGTGACCCACGTGGTCGGAAAGCGATACCCGGGCGTCACTATTGTCGCTGCCATGAACTTCCCAGGTGCTTCCGTTTTTCCCCGCGAGAAGGTACTCGTCCGCGCCTTCGGCCTTCGTTAAACAACCGGTGATTGTTCTGACTTTTGACTTAGGCTTATCCTGTGCGAATGCGCACCCGGCATACCCGAGTAGAACTACGCCCGCTAAAAACACCATTGATTTTTTCACTGTTCCTCCCTGCTTAGACCCAAAACCGCTTTCAGTTATTTAAAGGAAGGATAAGTCAATGGACCTGGGGATTCTGTCCAATTAGAGACACGCGAGAAAAACATTGGGGGCCGCGCCGGAATCCTTTTGCCCAGAGCATGTACCTAATTCGCTATGGCTGCGGAGGAATTGGATTGGGATCTGGCGGCGGCGAGGGCATGGGCATCTCTGTTGGCGTGTTCGCTGGAGGATTGGCTGAAGGATTTGCCGCTGGCGGGTTGGTTTGCTGGCCAAAGCCAAAACCGGTCTGGCCCTGGCGGTTTCCCTGCGGATTCTGCGCGGGAGCGCCGGCTTGCTGGTTTATGGCGTTGGCCACATCTTTCGAGGGATTCCAGATGAATTCGAAGAGCCGGTAGTTCTTGGCTTTATCGTAGACGATGACCGAGCGCCGGTTGATCTTGCTGCCCACGCCGATGATATTTCCACCTATAACGGGAGAGTCTCCGCTTCCCAAGCCAGTGGCGCTGCTGGCGTCAATCCCCGCATCCGCGCTGACCGCGTCCGAAGGCGCATTGGCGGCGTTGGCGTTGCCACCTTGCGCTGCTGAGCCACTCTGAGTCGTACCTGGCTGCCCGGTTTGCGAACCGGTCTGCGCTGGCGTGGATTGCCCAAATCCCGAGGCGCCGAAACTCGTAGGCTGCTGGGTATTGGCCCCAACGGGTGTGCCAGGCCGACCCGGCATCTGGAGCGTCTGTGGCGGTTTCAAGCTACCGATGAGCTGGCCAGCGGGGCCGACATAAATCATTCGCCAGGAGCCATCCGGCATGTTCATGGGATCTTTGTAAGCCTGGCGCATGAACCGGAGGGAGCCCAGCTTGGGCTTGGTCAAGTCGTCCATGGAAGTGGGAAAGCGGCCTGTCTTGCGGTAGTAGAGTTTGATCCCCCGGACGTACTGCTTGCCGCGCCAGATCATCTCTTCTTCTTTTTCGCGCTGGCGTTCGGTGCGGATGTACGGTGTGGCGACCATGACGCTGATAAGAAGCACGGTGGCCAGGAACATGACCATCATTAACGCAAAGCCGCTTTGCGAGCCGTGAGTCCTTTTTGTTCTGCGGTTTCTCATGGCTTGTTCATTGGGTGGGGGCGGCTTGCTCGTCCAAGGGAGCGGAGTTACGCCTGCCGGAACCCAATTCCTCGAATTCAAGACTGGCATTGCTAATTCGTAAGATGCGAAACCGACCGAGCAGGGTGTCGCCTTCGCCAACGATAAAAACTTCTTCACCGTCGGTGAGGAAGGCACGTTTGGAGGTGCCATTGGGTACCGTGCCAGAGCCAAAGAATTTCATATTGGGCGGCAGGGTTGGCGGAGGAGGCTCGGAAGGGGGCTGGGGCACAGGATCTGAAGGTGGCGGACGCTTGGGGACAACCGGAGGAGGCAAGACCTCGCTGAATAAATCGCGGCCGCTGCTCTTGTAGTCCGTGCGGCGACTAGCGTCCAATTTCCAGCGCTGCAATTCAGGGTTTTCAACGGGAAGGGGAATATACGGCGTGGTGGAAAGAGACTGTGTCTTGCCGGGCAACGACCCGCCGTTGCTGTCAATATAGAAAACGCCTGCGGCGGCAAGCATCAAAACCACCAAGAATATGATTTTTGTTCTTTGCTTCATCATGCCGCCCGGAAATATGTTTTGAGGTGTACGGTCACCTGCAGGGTGCCTCTGGCGGCACCCTGCGTTTGAGTCGCCGGGCGCGCCGAAAGGCCGTCCACCGCGTAAAAATTAGCAGAGCGCTGCAATCCATTCAAAAATCGCACGACGCCGCGATAATCGCCGGTCACTTGCGCTTCGATCTTCAATTCCGTCAGGTCGTGCCCCTTGACGTTTTTGGGAGAGAAAGCGCGGCTGTCCAAGCGCAAGCCGGATTTTGCAGCCAGGGCGCTCAGTTCGGCAGTGACCGTAGAATATCCGGTGGTCTCGGGAAAAAGGGATTGTTCAAAAGCGTCGCAGTCCTTCTGAATCGCGGGAATATGGCTGCGGATTTCATCGGCGCGCCGAATGTCTTTCTTCAGGAGGTCGCGGTTGCGCATCATTATACCCAGCTCTTGCTGAGCGCTTTGAGCCGATGCCAGATTCCAACTGTATACGCCGAGCGCGATGTCGGCGGCGATCAGCAGCGCCAACACGGACAGGATCAAGCGCTTCTGAACTGTGAAATCGCGTCGCATCAGCTCCTCGCGTAGACCACGGTAAGTTCAACGTGCAGGCGATCCAGATCGCCGGTTCCCGGTTGCTGCTCGATGATATAGTCCCTTTGCACCCTGACATCTTTGAAGGCGGGAGAGTCTTCCAGCGCGCGTATCAACTTGAGCTTGGCCTCGTCGCTCATAGCGCCAACCTGCAGTTTGACCAGCACCCGGCCTTTTTCGTGGACAGGCTCGATATTGACCAGGCGTACCCCGGTTGGCAAGACTTTCTCGAAGTCCATGAACATCTGCGTCCAGTTGAGGCTTTGCTCATCGATCAGGGAATTGAGGAAGGTGGAGCGCTCGTTCAACCTGGCGTTTTGCTCCTCTTTGAAAAAGTTCTCCAATTTATCGCGCTGCGCCATGAGCCCGGCCACTTCCTGGCGAACGACATCCGCCCGAGCACGCAGCGCCTCATTGGATTTGCGCAGGGAGTAGACGTGCCAACCAAGCGCCAAACAAATGAGGGCGGCAATCACGCCGACGAGACCCGAAGCCGCGAGAAACTTGCGGTGGGTCTGCAACGGAGTTGTCGCTAGGTTTAAACGAACCCTCATATCTGTTTCTCTATCTCGGGTTTCCCTGGATTCCCTGCCCTGGATTTGCCGGCTTTAATTTCGATGCATCATCCAGCCGACCAACCCATCGGCTTCGCGGTCCGCTAACGGACGCGCATCGTGCGGTATGCGACCGTCGGAGACCGCCGCGTGCAAAAGCGAGCTTACACTGCAATGAAATTCGGATTCCAGCGGCGGCACGAAATCCGGGAGCCGCGCACCCAAGCCTGCCACGCGCACCGAACCGATGCCCTCGCCCCACGTGTCCTGATAATAAGCGGCCACTGGGTAAATCTCGTCCAACAGCATCTTTGGGGTGATGTCACCGCTATGTACGGGGAGTTCCGTGCAGCGGTAACCGCAGAGCACGTCGCCACGAACGATGGCCGTGGTCAGCGCTACACCGGAGACGCGAGCCATCAGCGTGGCCTTGTCGTCTTCGAGCAACGAAATCGCTGCGAGCGACGAACTCAAGATCACGCCTGGATAGAGGCTCGCCCCTTCCGCCAAAGCTTCGTATTCGCGGACGATACGCAGACGGGCCAGCGCGGTCACGATGTCGACGCCCTCGGCGCGGGCTGGCTGGCGCATGTACGAGATGACCGTTTCGTCAGCCTCGAAGGGGATGCTTTTTTTGAGCTTCCAGCGCAGCATGGGGATTGCTTCCTGCGTCGAGCGCGGGAACTCATCGAAATGCTGCACGAAGACGCGAATCACGGGGTCGGGCAGGATGAGGGCGACGTCCTGGTCGCGGGCGCGTAAGCGGCTGACGATATTGGCGATGGCGGTCTTTAAGGCGCTGGCGTTGATCACATTGGGCTCTACGGCGGATGGCACGAGCGCGGCCGGCGACAAATTTTCTACGGTGAATTCGTCGACGGAGTTGCCCTTCCAGCGGGCGGCGGCGACGCGGTCCGGCGCAAACTCGATGGCCAGATGAGGATGGGGCATGGCCTCGAGCCAGTGCGAAAGGCGTCGGAAGAGTCCCCTTTGCCGGGTATCGGGCCGAAGTGTGGAGATGCTACTCAACGAAAGTCACCTTATTGATTTCTTTCAGCGTGGTGACACCTTCGCGAATCTTGTTCAAGCCACTTTCGCGGAGCGTGAGCATGCCTTCCTCGCGGGCGATGCGCTTGATCTCGGATGTGGGCCTGCGATCAATAATCATCTCGCGGATACGATCGGTAAGGTCTAGCAATTCGCAGATTGCCGTGCGGCCGTGAAACCCCGTGCCGGAGCATTCCAGGCAGCCGCCACCTTCCACAAGGGTGATCGTCGACCAGACCGCGGGATCGAGGCCGGCCTCGGTCAATTCTTCCCGGGAATATTTCTTCGGCCCCTTGCAATTGGGACAGACGATGCGCACCAGGCGCTGGGCCATGATGCAGTTCAGCGCGGAAACGAAGTTATAGGGCTCGACGCCCATGTTGATGAAACGGCCGATAACGTCGGTGACGTTGTTGGCGTGGACGGTGGTGAAGACGAGGTGACCGGTGAGTGCGGACTGAATGGCGATTTGCGCGGTTTCCTGGTCGCGAATTTCTCCGACCATGATCTTGTCGGGATCGTGGCGCAAGATAGAACGCAAACCACGGGCGAAAGTCAGGCCTTTTTTCTCGTTGACGGGAATCTGCGTGATGCCGCGAAGCTGGTATTCGACAGGGTCTTCGATGGTGACGATCTTGTCTTCGTCGGTCTTGATTTCGTTTACGGCGGCGTAGAGCGTGGTGGTTTTACCGGAGCCGGTTGGTCCGGTAACCAACACCATGCCGTAGGGCTCGCGAATGTAGCGGCGGAAACGGCGTGTTTCTTCGGGCGAAAACCCCACCACATCGAGGGTGAGGCTCTGGAATTTTTCGGAGAGCGTTTCCTTGTCCAAAACGCGCAGAACGGCGTCTTCTCCGTGGCTTGCGGGCATGATGGAGACGCGCAAGTCGATGAAGCGGCCCTTGTACTTAACGCGGAAGCGGCCGTCTTGCGGGACGCGGCGCTCGGCGATATCGAGATCGCTAAGGACCTTGATGCGTGAAAGGACGGTGGAATGCCATTCCTTGGCAATGGGCTGCATGGCGTGCTGCAGGACGCCGTCGATGCGATACTTCACGGCCACTTCGGTATCACGCGCCTCGATGTGAATGTCGCTGGCGCGGCGCTCGAGAGCGGTGAAGATGATGGTTTCGACCAAGCGGACGACGGGGCTGACGGTGGTGTCGCGCGTCAGCCGATCGCCGGAAATCGTTTCTTCGCTTTCCTCTTCTTCCTTGGCCACTTGCAACGTGAAGGCTTCGGTGGCTTGCTCGAGGACGCGCTGCGATTGTTCGGTGCGCTTCAATAGGTCGGCGATTTGCCGCGGCGTGGCGACCTTGATGGAAAGCTTTTTGCCCAAGAGTAACGGGAGCTCATCGCTCATCTGCACCTGGCCAGGGTCGGCGGCGGCGATGGACAGCACGTTGTCGTGGGTCTCCAGCGGGACGAAGTTGTAACGGAACATCAAATCCGCGGGAATGGTGCGAAAGAGCTCGGGGTCGATACGCTGCTCGCGAAGATCAATGAAGGCGTAGCGGTAGCGTTCGGCGAGCTTGCGTGCGACTTCGCGCTCGTGCTGCTCGTCGGCGGCGGAGGAGATGCCGGCGATCACATTGGAATGTTCCGTGGTAGCCATGAATCCTTAGGTTCCCACGCCCGAGGCGGAGAATGAGAAGATTGGCAAATATAGAGAAATCAAAATAAAAGCCACGAGGGTGCCCATAAATATCAAGATAACCGGCTCGATAAACGAAACCATTGCGCTGATTCGCAGAGCCACTTCCTCTTCGTAAAACTCGGCCACGCTGGTGAGCATCGGAGCGAGAGCGCCGCTGGACTCGCCGACCTCGATCATGTCGAGCGCCAAGGCCGGTATTACCTGCTTGGAAGCAAGAGCGTGAGACAAGGACTCACCTTCGCGAACCATTTGCGTGGCTTCGATAACCGCACCGCGGACTAACCTGCTGGAAATCGCGTCGGAGGCGGTTTGCAAGCCGGCGACGAGTGGAGTTCCTCCCGTCAAGAGAGTGGCGAGAGTTCGGGAAAACTGCGCCATTTGAAATTTCAGCATGGTATTGCCTACCATGGGCAGACGAAACTTCAGGCGGTCAAATGCCAGGCCGCCTTCCGCTGTGCGCGACCAGAAAAAAACGCCGATGGCGAACAGCACCAAGCAGGCGATGGCAAACAGAAAAACGTAGCGGTAGTCGACGGTCAAAGCAATCAAGACTCTCGTCGGTCCTGGCAAAGGCACATTGAGATCTTTATAAAGGCTAGCAAACTTGGGAATCACGCCAGTTACTAAATAAGAGACGATGGCCGTGGCCATTACGACCAGGATCACCGGATAGACCAGAGTGGCCAGGATCTTCTTGCGGACTCCGGTAGTGACCTTTTGATACGCGATGTAATATTCCAGAACGCCCGATAAGTTTCCGCTCTTTTCCCCAGCGAGTATGGCCGTCGAATAGACTTTGGAGAAGACGCCGGCTTCGGTGACGGCTTCGGAAAGAGACTTGCCTTCGCGCACGCGATCGCGGATCTGAGAGATCACTGGACGAAGCTTGGGTGACGATGCGCGGTCGGCGAGTAAATCCAGAGCGCGAAGAATTGGAAGACCGGCCTTGACTAATGTATTGAACTGTTGATTGAGGATAAGGAATTCGCTGCCACCGACAGAGCGCTCGCGCCGCGTGAGCATTCCGGACAGGAGCCGGTTGCGCTGGTCGACCGCATACACAAATAGGCCGCGGTCGGCAAGCTTCTGGCGTGCCTCCGTCACCGAGCTGGCAGCCTCTATATGCGAGAAAACGCGGCCGTTGGCGTCTGCCACACGGCAAACAAACTCACCCATAAGAACCCAGTTTACCTCATCTATCTGATATGCGGGGAAGCAGGCTGGGGTTGGCCGCTACTTGAATATCACCCCGGTTGTGGCGGCCTGCTCCACCACTCAATTGCCCTGCGTTTTACGCTCCGGTAATTCGCCATTGACAATGGCGACGCCGGCTGGCGGATCGAATCGGAACATGGTCTCCGGAATAGGCGGATCGAAACGCCAGTCCTCGAAGCGGAATTCCACCTCAACGCCGCCTGGCTGGCGGACGATCAGGCGTGCGAGCACCCCGGTATCGGGCGCGATCTCGAAAAAGACCACATCATTATCTGCATCTGCGGCGCCCAAAGTGTTCTCGGGCTGATCCGCCATACCGGTACTTTTCTTTTCGCCGCGTACCTTGCAACGCAATACGACATTTCCTCTGCGAAGGGGTCGCTCATCCGCAGCAGGCTCCACACGCGAGCAGATGCGGGAAATCTTCATCTGTCCCGCGAGGAGGGCCAGCGGAGTGCGCAAATCCTCGCTTTGCTTGGCCGGCACGCGCGTGACGGTGTGATCGGCGGGAACATAAAACCACGCTGTTTTTCCATCCACCAGGAACAAGTCCCGTTCGGGACGCTCGTATTCCCAACGCATTTTGCCCGGTCGACGAAAGTAAGCTGTTCCCGCCTCGGTACGAACTACCCGGCCGCCCTCTGAATAGCGCTCCAGAAAAGTCGCTTGCAGAGTCCTTGCGGTCCGATATCTCTCCTCAAAGCGCGAGGTCAATTGATTCGCGGTTAGACTGGCCAGAGAAATCACGAACAATATCAAGTAGCGGCGATGCACCACGCAGATATTGTAGCAGCATGGCGCGGATCGCAGGAGCTTGCGGCATTTCGGAACGAGAAAGAAAGATGCGGTACATGGGATGCAGAGAGTGCATCGCGTCGAAAAAAAAGAGCGCGAGCTATTGACTCGCGCCCTCTTCGTCCAGACCAAGCTAAACGCTGGCCAAGTCCGGGTTTTGAGCTACGACTATAGTGGGGGGTCGGTTCCCGGGGTGCACTTCGCACCTGCGTTGTTGACGTCGATCACAACCGTCTGGTCCGTGCAAAACGCGCGCTGACCGGTCGAGCCCACGGTTATCGGAAGGGCCGTAATGGTGTATGTGGCATTGTTAGCGCCCACCGCATAGGTCACGGTGTAGCCAGCCTTAGTAATGGGATCCACGCCGAGAACGGAGTCCACCAAGCAAGCAGCGGTAGCCGTAGGAATCACGGTGCTGCTGCAGGTGGTGCCATTCGGGCCCATGTCTACGAGATTTGGCGAAAAACCACCCCAGGTCGTCGAATAAACAATTTCCGAGGTGTTAAGCGTGCGAAGCGTCGCAACGGAGGAAGCCTCGTTCGCCGCCATACGGGAACGGATCAGGTTAGGAATTGCGATGGCCGCGATGATCAAAATGATCGCGACGACGATCAGCAACTCGATAAGCGAAAAACCAGCTTGTCTTTTTCTCATGCGTGTCAAAATCTCCTTGAAGGACTGGACGGTCGATGTTCAGTGTTGAACGGAGCAAATAGCCTACCAATCATGACTGGGTTGCGATTTTGGTTCGCCATTGTCTTCATAACGTAATGATAAGACTACACTTCTCTCCTTTCTATGTAAATCGCGAGAGGCTGGGAACAAAGCCTTGCCGGGCGACAGCTACTGTGAATGACGATTTCCGTCACCTCGATATTGCCAAAGAAAGGCAAGCCAAACCGGAGCAGAAACTTACTTGTTCAGTAACCAGATGGGAAGCCGCCCTTGCGCGTTCCTCGTGGTGACCCGGCAAATTCGGGCCAAAAGCTAGAGCGGAGGATCGGTTCCAATAGTGCACTTGGTACCGGTCGGGTTCACGTCGATGACTACGGACTGGTCGGTGCAAAACGCGCGCTGACCAGTCAATCCAACTGTCAGGGGAATGGCCGTGATGGTATACGAACCATTGTTGGCACCAGCCGCATAAGTCACGGTGTAGCCGGACTTAACCACGGGATCCTGTCCAAGAACACCGTCCACCAAGCAGGCCGCGGTGGCAGTAGGGACTACCGTGGCGCAGGTGGTGCCATTGGGTCCCAAGTCGACCAGGTTTGGAGAAAAGGAGCCGTAAGCCGTGGAATAGACAATTTCCGAGGTGTTAATGGCGCGCAGCGTTGCGACCGACGAAGATTCGTTGGCCGCCAAGCGGGACCGGAGCAGGTTTGGGATGGCGATGGCCGCGATGACCAGAATGATTGCCACAACGATCAGCAACTCGATTAGCGAGAAGCCTGCTTGTCTATTTCTCAAGGGCCTCAAGGCTCCCTTACCGGAGCGGGCCACCTTGACGGTGGAGACCTGAGGTTTGCTAGTGCCCATACTTCCCCCTTATGCACTTTTGTCGAAAGAGCCGGCGGCGAGAATTCTGGGAGTTGGCAGCTTACTGCAACATCCCGTTGCGCGAAAGGGCCGCCGAAAAAAGAGGAAGGCACGGGAGTTTAATCCCGTGCCTCCCTTGTCCAGCAAGTGGCCAAACTCGGCTGGGCCGAGCGTGGCCTTTAGGCTAAGACTAAAGCGGGGGGTCGGTTCCCGGGGTGCACTTCGCACCTGCGTTGTTGACGTCGATCACAACCGTCTGGTCCGTGCAAAACGCGCGCTGACCGGTCGAGCCCACGGTTATCGGGATGGCCGTAATGGTGTATGTAGCATTGTTAGCGCCCACCGCATACGTCACGGTGTAGCCAGCCTTGGTAATGGGGTCCTTGCCGATAACGGTGTCCACCAAGCAAGCGGCAGTAGCCGTAGGAATCACGGTGCTGCTGCAGGTGGTGCCATTCGGGCCCATGTCTACGAGATTTGGCGAAAAACCGCCCCAGGTCGTCGAATAAACGATTTCCGAGGTGTTAAGCGTGCGAAGCGTCGCAACGGAAGAAGCCTCGTTCGCCGCCATACGGGAGCGGATCAGGTTAGGAATTGCGATGGCCGCGATGATCAAAATGATCGCCACGACGATCAGCAATTCGATTAGCGAGAAACCCTTTTGTTTGTTACGCATTAGTTTCCATTTCTCCTTGAGAATCTGTGTTGCCAGAGCACGCCGGGTATACCTGCAGGCCCAGTACCAACTCAGAGGGTTCTTAGGAAGAGTGGTTCCATTGTCTGGTAAGGCGTGTACAATGAACAAGATACAGCGTACCAGGACTTCGGACTGATCATTGCCGTTCGGGGATACCGCCGATTTGGACACTTCTTGTCGACACTTTTTGTCCGTCGGTAATAACACTTAGCGGCATCTTTAAAGGTTGTGTTTTTTGGCATAATGGCGAAACGAACGGTAGGTGATCTTTAGAATCTCTGCGGCACGCGTGCGGACGCCATCTCCCTTCTCCAGGGCCGCCTGCAAATAACGCCTCTCGGCATCCGCCATCTCCTTCTCGAAGTCCACGCCTTCGATGGGTATGACCAGGCGTCCCGCGGATAGCGAGGCCGCACCAACACCAGAGTATCCCGCAATGCGGTCCGGCAACACAGGAAGGGAGATTTCGGAGCCAGTTTCCAGGGCCACGGCGCGCTCCATGGTATTTTCCAGTTCGCGAACGTTGCCTGGCCAATCATAGGCTTCGAGCTGGCGCATGGCCTCGGGCGAGATTCCCTTGATCGGCTTTTCCATTGTCTTGCGAAAACTTTCGAGAAAATGCCTGGCTAGCAGGGGAATGTCTTCGCGGCGCTGGCGCAAAGCCGGCAACTGGATGGGAATGACGCTGAGCCGGTAATAGAGGTCCTCGCGGAAGCGGCCTTCGGCAATCTCTTTCTCGAAATCCTTATTGGTGGCGGCGATGATGCGGACATCCACGTCGCTCTCTTCGTTGCTGCCGACAGGCCGAACCTTTCCTTCTTGCAAGACGCGGTAGAGCTTGACCTGCATGGTCAGGCTCATGTTTCCGATTTCGTCCATGAAGAGGGTGCCGCCGTGCGCGGCCTGGAAGAGACCCTGGCGGTTCTCTGCGGCGCCGGTAAAGGCGCCCTTCATGTAGCCAAACAACTCCGATTCCAACAGTGTTTCTGGAAATGCGCCGCAATTAATGGTGATGAAAGGGTTCTGCGCGCGCTGGCTGTTCTCGTGGATGGCCCGGGCAACGAGTTCCTTGCCGGTGCCACTCTCGCCGGTGATGAGAACGCGGCTAGTCTGCGGAGCGACGGTCTGGATCATGTCAAAGATTTCGCGCATTTTCGGGCTTTGACCGATGATGTTGTCCAAGCCTGTCAGGCGGCGAAGCTCGCGGCGCAGATAGCCGGCTTCTTTCTTCCATTTCAAGCTTTCCGAGACTTCGCGGACGGCGCGGCGAAGCTGATCGACCAGTTCGTGATCCTTGATGACGTACCGGTCGGCACCGGAGTTGATGGCAGCGATGGCCGTTTCGACGGTAGGAACGCCGGTGATGAGCAGGAAGAAACACTCGGGAGCGATTTCCTTGGTGAGCTTGAGAAGGTCCACGCCGCTCTCGCCAGGCATGCGCACATCGGAGACGACAATGTCGAAAATTTGCGATTCCAGCTTGCGCTTGGCAGCAGGAACGTCATGAGCCACTTCGACGCGATGGCCTTCCTTCCGAAAGGTGATCTCAAGGAGCTCGCAGATGGAACGCTCGTCGTCGACAACGAGGATATGCACCGGCTGCTTGCTGGGTCCCTTGGCTTGTGCTTTTGTCGCTTGCATAATCGTTATGCCATTCTCGGCAGTTCTACAATGAATTCGGCGCCGCGGTCCTTCTCAGAAACGACGCTAATGCGCCCGCTGTGCGCTTGCACTATTTGATACACGATGGAAAGACCCAGGCCGGTGCCACCCTCAAAATTCGATTGCAGAGGCTCGAAAATCTTGGCGCGTTGCTTGGGATCCAAGCCGACGCCAGTATCACGAAAGGCGATACGCAGCCAAAAGGGGCGTTCCTCAAGCCCTACGGTCAATGTGCCACCTTCGGGCATCGCGCGAAGCGCGTTGTCGCATAAATTCCAGAAAACCTGCTTGATCTTGTTGCTATCCACGCGCGCGCGCAGCTCGTGGCCGTTGAAAGACCGCACGATTTGATACTTGGAGCCGACCTCGGGTTTTTTCTCAACTAGCATCAGGGTTTCATCCAAGAGCGCGCGCACGTCGGAGTCCTGGAATTCGTAGGTTTTCTCTCGCGAATAATTCAGGAATTCCGTAATGATGCGGTTCAGGCGCTCCGATTCCCGGTTCACGATACTCACGAGTTGCTTTTCATCCTCTTCGAGAGGGGCCATGCGCGCCAACTCGCCCACCGCTCCGGCCATAGCCGTCAGCGGCTGCCGGATTTCGTGCGCAATGGCCGCGGAAAGACGTCCCAGCGCCGCCATGCGATCCTTGGTGGCGACTTCCTGCTCAAGCCTGCGGAAGTCCGTGAGGTCCTGAAAGTTGAAGACGTAGCCGCTGCGCAGGGCGTCACGGGAGCGGAGAGGGGAGACGCTTATCCCAAGATAGCGCTGCTGGCCATCCGGAGTGCGGAATTCAATCTCGCGGCGCAGCGAAAGTCGTTCATTTGTTCCGGGAGGGCCGCTGGTCCAGAACTCCGGGCTGATCTCCGCGATCTTGCGCCCGCGAATATCCGCGAAGAGATGGCCCAAAATCTCCTCCCCAGTGCGGTTGAGCAAGACGACGCGACCGTCCGTGTCCGTGGTGATCAAGCCCCCGCGCATGGAATGGATGATGTCTTCGGTGAAGTCTTGAAGGTCAAGCAACTCCTCGCGTTTTTCTTCGAGTTCGCGCCCCTTGCTGCGGAGCGATTGCGCGAGCAGGCCGGCCAGATAGGCGACTGCCAAAAACCCTAGGAGGTTGCTCAGGAACCACAAGCGGAGTACCTCGGTGGAGGGGCTTCCCGCGTAGGTGCGAGGAATTTTTCCTTCGTAGGCAAGTAAGGTCAATGCCCCGAGCAGCAACACACAAACAGAGGCGGTGGCAAATGCAACGTTGCGGGAAAAGAGGATGCTGGCGACGATGATGACCAACAGGTAGAGCGAAATGAAATAGCTCTCCTGCAAGCCGGTGGCATATACCAGCGCGGAAATCATCACCACATCGCTAGCGACCTGAGCGGCGGCGTGCCAGCGCGCCTTGGGCAGCCAGCGCACCAAGATCATGTGGAGAGTTCCCAGCGTGATCCAAAGAATCACGAGGGGCAAGAAGTAGCGGCTGGAACCGGCCAAAGGCAGGTAGGAAGGCCAAGCGACACCCACGCTAAGGATCAAGGCAATCATGAGCAGACGCACGCGCGTCAGCCAATCAAGCCATTCCCGTGTCGCGTGCCCTTGTTCCATAGTGATTCCGGCGCCTTATGGCGGCGGCGAGCCAGCCGCCCGATTCGTCCGCTTAATGCGTGAAGGCCGGCATGCCCCCTCCGGCCTTCGCGAATAGATTAGATGCCGCCAAGTACAGTCAAAAGTTAGTGAGCCGAACTTAGCTGGCCGATGAGCGAGAACAGCGGCAAATACATGGAAATGACCACGCCGCCGACCACGATGCCGAGAAACACGATCATCACCGGTTCAAGGGCAGTCAGCAAGTCTTTTACGGCAGCGTCGACCTCATCCTCGTAGAAGTCGGCAATTTTCTGCAGCATAGCATCCATGGCGCCGGTTTGCTCGCCTACTCCGATCATCTGCGTGACCATGCCGGGAAAAACCTCGGATTCGCGCAGCGGCTCGGTGAGGGACTTGCCTTCTTCGAGCGCCTTGCGAACTTTCAGAAGAGCCTTCTCCACGACGGCATTTCCGGAGGTCTTGGCGGTAATATCCAGGCCTTCCAGGATGGGCACGCCGCTGGCGATAAGCGTGCCGAGCGTGCGGGTGAACCGCGCGACGGCAATTTTTCGCAACAGGAGACCGATGACTGGCGCCTTCAGAAGAAGGGCGTCCAAAATGTAGCGTCCCTGTGGCGTCCCGTACCAAATCTTAATTCCGAAAATCCCGGCGATCACCCCGATGAGAATGGCAAGTCCGAAATAACTCCCGACGAAATTGCTCATGCCGATGACGATTCTGGTAGGCAGGGGAAGGGTTACGCCCAAACCTGCGAAAAGGGTGCCGAAAATCGGTACGACCTTCCAGAGAAGAAGAGTGATGACGCCCGCGGCGACGGTCAACACACCAACCGGGTAAACCAAGGCGGACTTCACAGCGCGCTGCAACTTGACGTTTTTCTCGATGTACTGGGAAAGGCGCTGCAAAATGGTGTCGAGAATACCGCCGGTTTCGCCGGCTTCCACCATGTTCACGTAGAGGGCATCAAAGACCTTGGGAAATTGGCGCATGGCCGCGGAAAGCGTCGCGCCACCTTCTACCGCTGATCTTGTCCCGGTCAGCACCTTCTGAAATAGCTTGTTCTCTTGCTGGCCGGCGAGAATTTCCAGGCACTGCACCAGCGGCAAGCCGGCATCAATCATCACCGAGAACTGGCGGGTGAAAACAGCCAGTTCCTTGGCCTTGACGGAGGCGCCGAAAGTGGGCAGGTTAAATTCCTTGCCCTTCTCGGACAACTTGGTGGCGGTAATCTGCTGTCGCCGCAAAATATTCTGCAGCTCGGCCTTGCTCGTCGCCGTCGCTTCGCCGCTTACGGCGCTTCCTGCTCTGTTGGTTCCTCGATACGTGTAGACCGGCATTTCGATCCTCCTCAACCACTCGGCGCAACCACTTGACCGTTATCTAGTTATTCCCAGGCGCTTAGTCCCTCGCCCTAGCGTTTCGACGCGACGGGCGTCTTCATGCCTCCCGCCGGCGAGGACACGCCGCGGTTAATCATGTCTTGCAGCTCATCAGGATTTGACGAGCGCGACAAGGCCATATCCAGAGTAATCAGCTTTTGGAAATAGGCGTTGGCCAAGCCCTGGTTGAACGTCTGCATGCCAGTTTGGCCGGTGCCCGTTTGCATTGCCGAATAGATCTGGTGAATCTTGTCTTCACGAATCAGGTTGCGAATCGCGGGCGTGGGGATAAGGACTTCCATCACCATAGCACGGCCGCGGCCGTCCGAACGCGGTAGTAGGGCCTGGCAAAGAATGCCCTCGACGACCATAGAAAGCTGCGCGCGAATTTGTGGCTGCTGGTGCGACGGAAAGACGTCGATAATTCGGTTGATAGTGGAAGATGCGGAATTCGTGTGTAAGGTGGCAAAGGTCAAGTGGCCAGTCTCCGCGATGCGCAGCGCAGACTCGATGGTTTCCAAGTCGCGCATTTCGCCGATGAGCACCACGTCAGGATCTTCGCGCAAGGCGGCGCGTAGCGAGTTGGTGAAAGAATGCGTATCCGCGTGGACTTCGCGCTGATTGACCAGGCACTTCTTGTGATTGTGAAGGAACTCGATGGGATCTTCGATGGTGATCATGTGCTCTTCGCGTTCGCTGTTGATTTTGTCCAGCATAGCGGCGAGCGTGGTCGATTTGCCGGAACCGGTCGGACCGGTGACGAGCACCAAGCCGCGCGGCTTCTCGCAAAGACCTTTCACCACGAGGGGCAAGCCAAGCGCATCGAATCCTTTGATTTCCCACGGAATGGTACGGAAGACAGCGCCGACCGCGCCACGCTGATTAAAAACATTGCCGCGAAAGCGAGCCAGATTCTTCAAACCGAAGGAGAAGTCCAACTCGAGATTCTCCTCAAAACGGTGTTTCTGGGCGTCAGTGAGCACGCTGTAGGCCAGGGACTTCGTGTCAGAGGCGGTAAGCGGCGGCATGTCCAGTGGGCGCAGTTTGCCGTGCACGCGCACACGCGGGGCGCTATTGGTGGTGACGTGCAGGTCGCTGCCGCCCATCTCGATCATTTTCTTCAGCAATTCACTTAGCGTAATTCCCGGCATATTGCCCCTTTTCTACAGAACCGTTTCGCGCAGCACTTCTTCCATAGTGGTCTGCCCCAAGGCGACCTTAATCAAGCCGCTGCGCCGCAAGGTAATCATTCCCTGCTCGATGGCTTTTTTCTTTAATTCCAGCGCCGAGGCGCCGACAAGAATCAGCTCGCGCAGCTCGTCATTGATTTCCATGACTTCGTATAAACCGGTGCGGCCCTTGTATCCGCCCTTGTTGCAAGTCGAGCAGCCTTTGCCGTGATAAATCTTGGTTTTCTTGGCTTCTTCCGGCGAATAGCCGGCGTCCACGAGCGCTTGCTCGGGCACCTCCAACTCTTCCTTGCAGTTGGAACAGATGCGTCGTACCAGGCGCTGCGCGCAGATCAGGTTCACAGAGGTGGCCACGAGAAACGGCTCAATACCCATATTCATCAAACGGCTGATGGTCGAAGGGGCGTCGTTGGTGTGCAGCGTGGAAAGCACCAAGTGGCCGGTGAGCGCGGCCTTCACCGCGATTTCCGCGGTTTCAAAGTCGCGGATTTCGCCGACCAGGATGATGTTGGGATCTTGGCGCAAGAAAGCGCGCAGGGCGGCCGCGAAATTCAAGCCGATCTGCTCCTTCATCTGCACCTGGTTGATTCCCGCCAACTGAAATTCGACGGGGTCTTCCGCGGTCATAATGTTCGTATCGACGGTGTTGAGTCGCGACACGGATGAATACAGGGTGTTTGTTTTGCCGGAACCGGTCGGGCCGGTGACGAGCACCATGCCGTAGGGCTTCAAAATGTTGCGCTCAAACTTTTTCAGGGATTCCGGCTCGAAACCGAGCTTGGTCATGTCCAGGCGCAGGTTCTCTTTATCGAGCAAGCGGAGGACTATCTTTTCGCCGTACAGCGTCGGCACCGAGGAAACGCGGAAGTCGAGCTCCTTCTTCTTTCCGTCCGCGCGGTACTTGATCATGATGCGGCCGTCTTGCGGCAGACGCTTTTCGGCGATGTCCAGTTTGGCCATGATCTTGATGCGGCTGGTCATGGCGTCTTTCAGGCGCAGCGGTGGGCTCATCACGGTTTGCAGCACACCGTCTACGCGGAAACGGACGCGCATCTCTAGCTCGTAAGGCTCGAGGTGGATGTCGCTGGCTCCGCGCTTCACGGAATCGGTCAAAATCAGGTTCACTAGCTTGATGATCGGAGCTTCTTCGGCGGCCTTCTCGAGAGACGCGGCATCCAGTTCGGCCTCTTCCGCGGCGAGTTCCAGCTCCTCGTCTTCGACGAGGTCCTTCATCATCTTGCTTAGCTCTTCGGAGTCTCCGTCGGAGCCGCCGTAAAAACGGGTGATCGCTTCACCGATGGCCGATTCCGAGGCCACAACCGGTTCCACGTTGAATCCGGTCATGAACTTGATGTCGTCCATGGCGAAGACGTTGGTGGGATCGGTCATCGCAATGGTTAGCACGGATCCGACGCGCGAAAGTGGTATGACCTGGTAACGCAGCGCGGTGTCTTGCGGAATCAGCTTGATGACGTTTGGATCGATCTCGTAGAACTTAAGATTGATAGAAGGGACGCCGTACTGGCGAGATAAGACTCCGGTAATGTCGTCGTCGGTGATAAACCCCATTTTGGTCAGGCAGCTTCCCAGCTTGCCCCCATTCGTGCGCTGAAATTCCAGCGCCTTCTGGAGCTGCTCCTGAGTAATCAGGCTTTCTTTGAGCAAAATTTCGCCGAGCCGGACGGACATCCGTGCGCTCCCAACCGAACAGTGACTATGGCCAACCTTAGCAAAAGGCAGCGACGCAAGCTGACCGAAATTGTTAGTCCGTTCTGAAATGGCTAATACCTGTACGGTCGAACAGGTTCGCCGCCTCGAACTACCGACACGCGTTCCGGGCAGGGTCGAGCGCGCGTGAGATTGTTGACTTGCCCAGCAGCCGCCGCTATCTTGCCAAGAAGATGTCCATTGTGCCGCAAATCGAGCCGACTGTGAATACTTCGGCACGCGCCGAGCCGCTCGAATCTCCAGCTACTTTGGGCGCATATTATGAAGCCCTTTTTGCTGCTCACGGACCGCAAGGTTGGTGGCCAGGGCGCACGGCGTTCGAGGTCATTGTCGGCGCCATACTTACCCAGAACACTTCTTGGAGCAACGTCGAGATCGCCATCCGGAATCTACGCCGCGAAAAACTCCTGACGCCAGTCGCCATCGAAGCTGTTTCCTTTGCACGGCTCGCGGGGCTGATTCGCTCATCCGGCTATTTTCGACAGAAAGCCAAGAAGCTGAAATGCTTCGTGCGCTTTCTTCGGTCTGAGTACGGCGGCTCACTAAGGAGAATGTTCAACACGCCGACAGCGACGTTGCGCGAGAAACTTCTCAGCGTCCATGGCATTGGCCCGGAGACGGCGGACTCTATCCTGCTATACGCGGGCAAGCACACGGTATTCGTAGTCGATGCTTACACGCGGCGGCTGCTGGAACGCCATCAACTTGCCACGCCTGCGCAGACTTACGAAGAAATCCGCCAGCTCTTTGAACGCAACCTTTCAGGTGACGCCCCGCTGTATAATGAATTCCACGCCCTGATTGTTCGCATCGGCAAGGAGTATTGCCGCAATCGCAATCCTCGCTGCAGCGAGTGTCCGCTGCATTCCTTCTTACCGCACGCGATTCAGGCTTCTCTATGAGTTCACTTGAGCCAAAGCAGCGCTGGACTTTAGGAATCGGCGCCGCGCTACTGACCCTGCTGCTGGCGGCTGTGTTTACGTTTGGCTCGCTCGACGTACCGTTCGAGCCGAAAAACTGGCGCGAGGCGATGGCGCTGTATGCGGTTTCCAGCCTTATCACCGCGGCACTGCTGGTCTTCCTTCTGATCCTTACGCGCACCGTGCTGCGCCTCTGGGCCGAACGCAGCAAAGAACAGCTCGGCGCGCGCTTTAAGACCAAGATGGTTGTGGGCGCCATGGCTTTGTCATTGCTCCCCGTGCTGTTCATGTTTTTTGTGAGCTATTCGCTGCTTAACCGCACTCTAGGCCGCTGGTTCCCCCGTCCGCTGGAGATCGCCTCGGAGCAGACCCAAATCCTACTGAATGACTTTGGGCGCACAACGATTCTGCCGCGCCTGCGCAACCTGGCTCGGCAAGCCCAGGGAAATTTGTCGCTGCCTACCAGCGACCTCCTGCAGCACGCATTTGCCTCCGGGCTGGACGCTGTTTGGCTGCTCGACAACGATGGCCAGCCGCTACGCGGGGGCATCGTTTGTGAGGATCAGCCGGAAGACCGTGGCGGCCCGATCTGCGCGCGCGCAGGCGTCCTTGGTAGCCCATTGCGCACGCTGCCCAGCGGCGTTGAGATATGGCAAGCGCAGGGAAAAAATTATCTGGTCGCGCGCATTCCTACTGTCGAGTCCGCCAAAACGTCAGGGTACGTCGCCGCAGGTTACCGCACCAGCCCGGACTTCCTCACCCGGTTTACCATGATCCAGACGCAAATGCGCGAGTACGAAACGGAGAAGCAGAATTTGCGCGCACTAAAGCGCCAGATGCTGCTGATTCTCGCTTTCTTCACGATTCTTTTGCTTTTTTCCGTGACCTGGCTCGCACTCTTCCTCGCCAAGCAAGTGACTGTGCCCATTCAAGCGCTCGCCGAGGGCACGCGCGAGGTTTCCGCCGGCAATTTTGAATATCAGGTTCCCGAGCAGGCCCAAGACGAGTTAGGGGTCCTGGTGCGCTCTTTCAACGCGATGACCACGCAGTTGCGCGATAACCGTTCGCAGATCGACCAGTTCACGCATAACTTGCAGCAGGCTGTGCAGGAATTGGAACGGCGGCGGCAATTGATGGAAACAGTTCTGGAAAACATTCCAACCGGCGTGATCTCGCTGGATGCCAGCGGTTCGATTTTGCGCGGGAACACCGCGGTGGGGCGCATGTTTGGTGACGCACCGCGCGAGGCGCGTTCTCTCGAAGAGCTACTGGGTGCGGACGCGGCGCGCACGGTACAACATCTCATGCGGCGCTCGCTGCGCATGGGAGTGGTTTCGCTGGAAATTGAAACGGTTGTTGCCGGGCGGGTCTTGCACGCCGCGGTCACGGTTAGTTCCCTTGGCCCGCGGCGCGCAAACACGGGCTTTGTGCTGGTGCTCGACGATTTGACGGAAATGCTGCGCGCGCAAAAATCCGCGGCGTGGCAGGAAGTGGCTCGGCGCATCGCTCACGAGATCAAGAATCCGCTCACGCCGATTCAACTTTCCTCGCAGCGCCTTGCGCGCTTTCTGGATCGCCGCGACGTTTCCGATCCGGCCGCGCCGCCGCGCGACCCGGAACTTACTCATCTCGTGCAGGAATGCTCGCGCCTGATTGAACGCGAGGTTTCGACCTTGGCCGCCTTGGTCAACGAATTTTCGCAGTTCGTGCGCTTCCCGGCAGCCAAGCTCAGCCCGGCCAGCGCGAACACGATCGTGCATGAAGCGGTCGAGGTCTTTTCGGGCCGGTTAGACGGCATTTCCTTGAAAACGTCGTTGGCCGAGAACCTGCCTACCGTGCGCGCCGACGGCGGGCTGCTTCGCAGCGTCATCGTCAATTTGATCGACAACGCCGCGGAGGCGCTCGAGGGATGTTCGTTGCGCGAGATTACTGTTATGACTCGCGCGCATGAGGATTCCGAGACGGTCGAAATCTGCGTGCAGGACACCGGGCATGGCATTTCCCCCGAGGACAAGGACAAGCTTTTCTTGCCTCAATTTTCCACCAAAGACCGCGGAACGGGCCTGGGCTTGGCGATCGCAGCTCGCATCATTGCCGAGCATGGCGGGAATATTCATGTGGAAGACAACTTTCCGGCCGGCTCGCGCTTTGTGGTCGAATTACCTGTGACAGAAGCCACGCCGGCCGCTGCCGAACGCGCCGGAGTGGAAACTTCCACATGAGCGCGCGACCGCATCTGCTCGTTGTGGACGACGAACCCGGCATCCGGGAATCGCTGTCGTCGATTTTGCAGGACGAGGGCTACCACGTGGAATCCGTGGCCTCTGCGGAGGAGGCCCTGGAGCGCGCCTCCAGCGGCGAAGTCGAAGTGATTCTGCTCGATGTATGGCTTCCGGGCATGGACGGTCTGGAGGCTCTCAGCCGCTTGCAAGCTTCGCAGCGTCCGCCCGCGGTGATCATGATCTCCGGTCACGGGACTATCGAGACCGCGGTGCGCGCGACAAAACTCGGAGCCTTCGATTTCATCGAAAAGCCGCTTTCGCTCGACAAGATTATCGTGCTCGTTCGCAACGCCATTCAGCAACGGCGATTGCAGGAAGAAAATCAACTTCTCCGCACGGAGTTGGGCCACCGCTATCAGGTGATTGGCGAAAGCGTGCCCATGAAGGCTTTGCGGCAACAGATTGCCGTCACCGCGCCCACCAATGGCCGCGTGCTCATTTATGGCGAGAGCGGGACGGGAAAAGAACTTGTAGCCCGGGCCCTCCATGCTGCCAGCCTGCGCAGCAAAGGCTTGTTTGTAGAAGTGAACTGCGCGGCGATTCCCGAAGAGTTGATTGAATCCGAGCTGTTTGGGCACGTAAAGGGCAGCTTCGCCGGCGCGGCTGAAGACAAGATCGGCAAATTCAAGAAGGCCGACGGCGGCACGTTATTTCTTGACGAGGTCGGCGATATGAGCTTGCGCACGCAGTCGAAAGTGCTGCGTGTGCTCGAGGAGCAGCGCTTCGAGCCCGTCGGATCGAGCCAGGCGCTGAGCGTTGATGTTCGCGTGCTGGCGGCTACAAATAAAAACCTGGAACAGGAAATCGCGCGCGGGGCGTTTCGTCAGGATCTTTTCTATCGCCTGAATGTAATTCCCTTCTTCGTGCCGCCGCTGCGCGACCGCAAGGAAGACATTCCTATTCTGGCCAGACATTTCTTGAACGAATTCAGCGCCGCGTATGGAAAACGAACGCGGGAGCTCAGCGACACGGCTATGGACATTTTGCTGCGGCATCCGTGGCCGGGAAACATTCGCGAGCTGCGCAACCTTGTGGAGCGTTTGGTTATCGTTTGCCCGCAAGCGCGCATCGAGCCGCACCATCTGCCGCCGGAAATCTTTCGCGGCGTGGCGGAGAGTCCGCAGCAACCGTATTCGACGTTGCACGAAGCGCGCAGCGCGTATGAACGAGAATTTATTTTACGCAAGCTGCAGGAACACCGCTGGAACATGACGCAGACGGCCACAGCACTCGGTCTCGAGCGCAGTCACCTGTACCGCAAGATGAAGTCGCTGGGCATCGCCGCACCCGATTAGCAGGCTCCCCACCCGTGAAGTCACAAAACGAAAAACTCGAGCCGAAGAAAGTCAGCCCCCGCGCTGGGTTCGTGGCCATTGTCGGGCGCCCCAACGCGGGAAAATCGACGCTGCTTAATCGTCTGGTGGGCCAGAAAATTGCCATCGTCACCTCCAAACCGCAGACGACTCGGAACCGTATTCAGGGCATCGTTACGCAAAAACGCGGGCAGATTGTTTTTATCGATACCCCCGGCTTGCACGCCGCCGATTCCGCGCTGGGCCGCCAGATGATGCATGAGGTTGCCGCGGCCATCGAGGGCATCGACGTGCTACTCCTGATTGTGGATGCCAGCCGTGTCTCGCCGAATACCGACTCCATGCTCATCGAAAAAGCGCAGCGCTTCCCCGGAAAAACGATCCTCGTCTTGAACAAAGTCGATGCCGTTCCGAAACCCAAACTTTTGCCGGTGATCGAACGCTTCCGCAAGGAAGCGGACTTTGCCGCCATCGTCCCAATATCCGCGATCAAGGGTGCCGGCTTGGATGCTTTGCTCGACGAAATTTTCCGCTTGCTTCCGGAGAGCGAGCCGTATTTTCCGGAGGATCAGGTCACCGATCAGCCGGAGCGATTTCTTGCCGCTGAAATCATTCGCGAGAAGGCCATTCGAGCCCTGCATCATGAACTGCCCTACGCGGTAGCCGTGTTCGTGGAAAAGTTCGAACAGAGCTCCAACTTCACACGCATCGAGGCGTTGCTAAACGTCGAGCGCGACACCCAGAAGAAAATTCTGATCGGGCACAAAGGCGCCATGCTGAAGAAGATCGGTACGGAAGCGCGGAAAGAGCTGGAATCCCTGCTCGGCACAAAGGTCTTTCTCGGGCTTTTCGTGAAGGTCGCGCCAGATTGGCGCGAGAATCCCCAGCGCGTTCGCGAACTGGATTGGCACTTTCAGCTTGAGGGTTTGAGCGCGGCACAGGCGGACCAAGAGGATGAACCGGGCGAGGATAGACCGGAGTGACCCGCCAATCTACTTGGCGGAAACGGTAGCCGCCGGACGTTTGCGGATGCGCAATCGCAAAACTTTGCGCTGATTCGCTTCCAGCACCTCGAAACGATATCCCTCAATATCCACTTTGTCGCCAGGTGCGGGAACTTTCCCGGAAACGTGACTCAGCAAGCCCGCGATCGTGGTCACCGCCTCGTGCGCCTTGCCTCGAAAGTGCAGGCCAAGCAGATCTTCGACATCGCCGATCGACATGCTGCCGCGCATAACCAATCCGCCGTCGGGCTCGCGCACAACGTCCGGCGCGGGCTGTTTATTGTCGCGACCGCTCTCCCCTACAATTTCCTCCACAAGGTCTTCGACCGTGGCGAGCCCCGCGACCAATCCATGCTCGTCGATTACGATGGCCACGGGATGATTCTTTTGCCGCATCTCGCGCAGCAACTCCGAGCCCGGCTTCGTCTCCGGAATGAACATCACCGGGTGCACAAGCTCGCGCACTTTCCGCCTCGGCAAATCCTGGTCGGCAATATGCAGCAAATCCTGGGCATACGCGACGCCAAAAATATCGTCCAGGGATTTCTCGTAAACTGGGATTCGCGCCAATCGCGTCCCCACCACTTTCGCGTGCAGCTCTTCCATGCTGGCGTCCGCGGCGATGGCCAGATGTCCGGCCGCGGCGTCATCACTTCGCGCACGCGTTTGTCGCTGAATTCCACTACTTGCTCGATTAAGTCACCTTGCTCCGGTTCGATGATGCCTTCTTCCTCCGCCGCTTCGACCAGCGCTTCGATTCCCTCCTCCGTGCGCTGCTCCTCGCTGCGTTCCGGCTCGTGTTCCGCGATCCTTGCCAGCGACTCCGCGCCTTCCAGGAAAATCCGAACCGGCCAAACCAGCCACATGGAGGCACGAATCAGGGGCAACAGCGGCAGGAGCCATCTCCCGGCCGTACGATACAAAAGCATGTCCGGCAGAAAATGCATCAGGATCACAACTTCAAGCGTCAGGAAAACGATGAATTCCAGGAAGGATTCCCAAGTGCCGGGAACGAAGTACACCACACCGCGCGTCGTCTCCAGCACAAGGAATGCCAGCCAGAAATGGCCCAGGATGCGAAACGTGCGGCCCCCGCTGCGCCGGTTGATTTTGAGTTTTGGCTCGATTTCCGCTTCGAAAATCTCTAAGTGTTCGTGAATGCGGCCCGTGGTCATGCGGCCGAGCTCTCGATAAATCAACGTAAGATAAGAGAATATCGGCAGGCCCAACGCGAGCAGCACCGTGGCGATCGTGTAGACCCAGAAAAAAGCCTTCACGTGATCCCCAGCCTTCGCCGCAATCGCGTTTCGACGCGATCCATCTGCCCGCGGTCGGTCTCGTGGTCGTAGCCGAGCAGGTGCAGCACGCCGTGCAAAATCAGAACCCGCAGCTCGCTGGCCAGGGTGCGCCCAAGTTTCCTGGCGTTGCGGCGGGCGGTTGCAGGCGAGATCGCGATATCGCCCAGAAATACCGCGCTCTTCACTTTGCGCCTCGGGCCCTGCTTTCGGCTCCGCGACAGTGAGGCGGGGGCGCGGCGAGGAATTGCCGGAAATGAGAGCACGTCGGTCGGCCCTTTCTTTTTGCGAAAGGCCTCATTCATACGCGCGATCTCCGAGTCGCTAACGAAACAAATTGTAGCGTCCGCGTCTCCGAGCGCGAGTGCCCGTTGTACGCGAGCCAGAAACAGCTCAAGAGGCCGCCGGGCCACGCGCACGGCCCGCTGGCGGTTCAGGATCATCCTCGCAGAGATTCTTTGGCCTGGACTTTGCTGGATTCAGCGCGAGGCTCGGTTTTACCGTTCCCGCCGCCGCTGCGGTGCGGCTGCGAACCATCATACTCTTCGTAGGCGCGGATAATCTGCTGCACCAGGTTGTGTCGCACCACGTCCTTCTCGTTGAACTGCGCCACTCCGATGCCTTCGATTTTTCCGCAGACTTCCAGCGCCTCCACCAGCCCCGACTTCTTTCCCGCCGGCAAATCAATCTGCGTGACGTCGCCGGTCACCACTGCTTTGGAATTAAAGCCGAGGCGCGTCAAAAACATTTTCATCTGCTCGCTGGTTGTATTTTGCGCCTCATCCAAAATCACAAACGAGTCATTCAGCGTGCGCCCGCGCATGAACGCCAACGGCGCAACCTCGATGATTCCCTTCTCCAGAAAACGATCCAGCTTGTCGGCGTCAAGCATGTCGTACAGCGCGTCGTATAGAGGGCGCATGTATGGATCGATTTTCTGCTGCAATGTGCCGGGCAAAAAGCCCAACCGCTCGCCCGCTTCCACCGCCGGCCTCGCTAAAATGATGCGATTCACCTGCTTCGTCAGCAGCGCGCTGACCGCCATGGCCACCGCAATGTAGGTCTTGCCGGTGCCGCCCGGTCCGACCGCAAACATCATGTCGTGCTTCTCGATCTCCTCCATGTAGCGCCGCTGGCTCGCATTTTTCGGCGTGACCACCTTCTTGCCGAACGAACGCGTGCGCGGATGCTCGAACATTCCGCGCGGCGACTCATGCGGCTCCTCGGTCGCTACGCGCATCAGCGACTTTACCTCCGCGCTCGTGAGCACGCGCCCGTGCCGCGTCAAATGGTTGTATTCCTCGATGATCTTGACCGCCTGATCCACGCTGTCCTGTTTCCCTTCAATGGTCAGGCGGGTGTCGTTCAAGTGCGTGCGCACCTGCAGCGCGTCCTCGAAAAGACGCACATTCTCATCGAGAGTGCCGAAGAAAGGTTCGATTTGTCCGGATATGTGAACAGTACGTCGCATCCAATTGGCGGGCTTTGCGTCTACAGAAACCGGGTGGCCGATGGCGGATTCCTCCTGCTTTCGTTTGGCCGCCCTTCAAGGTTCGCGGCCAACTCACGGAGAAACTTACTTTTTACACCCTAGCCTACCCGTGTTGCGGGGTCAAGACAGATGCGTTCCCGCGATGTTAACGTTTCGACGTCAAACCGCTAAGCGTGACGGGCGCCTGTCAAAATGCCGTTAGTGTCGCTTCTTGATCGCCGCGCGAATCGCCTGTTCCACTAGCGGTGACATCACCGCATATCCCTTGGCGTTAGGGTGCAGCCCGTCCTCGCTCAGATCCCGCTGGAGCAGGCCCTGCTCATCCACCATGGCCGAAAAATAGTCGAGATATGTATGCCCGTTGTCCGCTGCGTATTTCTTGATCCAAGCATTCAGCTCCAAAATTTTCTCCGGCGGTCGGTTAATGCGCATATCGACCGGCTTGCCTTGCCGATCGTGGCCGTAGTTGCTAACCGGTAGCACGGACGCCAGGACCACGCGAATCTTGTTGGTCCTGGCCAACTCTGCCATCGACGCCAAGTTTCCTTCGATTTCGCCAAGCGTCATCGGTCCGGTATTCCCGGCGATGTCGTTCGTGCCCGCCAGGATCACCACCACCCTGGGCTGCAGCGCCAGCACATCCGGCCGAAAGCGAATCAGCATTTGCGGTGTCGTCTGGCCGCTGATCCCGCGGTCTACGTACGGTTTTCCGGGGAAGAAACCGCCGTACTCCGGGCTGACCCATGCATCCGTAATCGAATCGCCCATGAACACAACGCGTAACTCAAACTTCGCGGGCGTCACGAGAGCAGCGTTAGCTTCGGCGTAGCGCGCCAGGTTCGGCCAGTCATGCAAGATTTTGTCGGCTTTCGCCAATCTCTCCGTCATCACCGGCAATTCCGCGCAATCCGCAGGCGCATTAGCCGGTGTGCCGCTTGGTGACGTGGCCGGAGCCTGCGCCCGAGCGAATCCAGCCGCAAGAAAAATCGCGACCGCACTTCTCGCCACTAACCCGATAATCCTGTTCATTGGATTCTCCGCGCGTCGAGCCTACAAGAAAGCACTCTGCGTCTCAAGCCGCCTGCGGCTGGTCTTTTAGGACGGCTGTCCAACCAATCAGACACACCTGTACCTGAGTTCTATGGACGCGAACTATGGACATCCGCACGATTCTACATACAGGCACATTAGGGATTTCTTAGCTGAAACCCGGAGGGGGATTCAGTGCCCAAGACAATCACACAAGCTCTTGCTCTGCTAAGCATCACAGCTTCGTGTTTCGTTCCAACGTCGCGGGCGCAGACCGGTGCTCTTCCTAGCGCCGCGCCCGCAGCGGCTGCTGCCAACTGGACCGTCAGCTGCCCGGGCGTCCGCAACGTCCCCATGACCGCCGACCCCCAGCAATCGCTTCCGCTGCAGCTCGTCGCGACCCTCAACTGCGGCGAAGAAGTCACGCTGCTAGCAAACGACGAAGGCTACACCGCGAAAATTCAGACCGTCGATGGGACGACCGGATATGTTGCGGCGATGTATCTGAAGAAAATCCCCGCTGCAAAACGCCCTCTAACCATTGATTCCATAAATCTCAAGAACGGTGTTGCGCGATGGCAGGAGGGCGCGCCGGGATGTGACCATTTCGTGAGCAACGGTATCCTCGTGGAATCGCTCACGGTCAACGGCGTCACCGTGCAGGTTTCGCTGCATGATACCGGGTGGAAGCTGCGCGCTAATGTCGCTATTGCCAACCAGGGCTCAGAGTCCATTCGAATTGAGCCTTCCAAATTTATCTTGGACGAAATTGGGGCGACGGGAAGGCCGCTCTTCTACCAAGACCCCGCGGCGTTGGCAAAAAATGTGACACATCAGGTGCTTTGGACGGAAGCCATCGCGGAACCGTCGACACTTTCACCGCGCACGACCTCATCAGCGGAATCCGTTAGCGCGACCACAGTCGGCTACACGTCTTCTTTCGCGCCATCGGTCTCCGCCCCTAACTACATCCTTCAGCACCAATACGCGGAAGAAAACGCGGTGCGCAAGGAAGGCACGAAGACCCTCAATAACACGGCGCAGCAAATCCTGGCCCTGGCGCTAAAGCGCTCGGACGTTGATCCTAACGACAAAATCAGCGGAGCTGTCTGGTTCGAACGCGGCAAAAACCTTAAACAATTGATGCTCCGGATTCCAATTGGAAGTCAGACTCTGGAGTTTCCACTTTCTTTCAATCAACACAAATAGGCGTCCCTGCCCTTAGCGTCAAGTGGAGCCGGCACGAACGCCATAACTCCGAAGGTCAGATCACATTTTGCCGCTAAATGGCCTGCACCAGCACTTGCCGCCATCGCCCCGCAGTATAATTTCCCCCGCATGCCCAAGCCCGCAGCCGATGTCCCTCGATTCCAACGCGCGAGCGACCAATCACTTTTAATTTGCTTCGGCGAGCGAATCACACCCCAAGCCCACGAGCGTGTCCGCAAGCTGCTGCGGCTGCTCGAAATGGAACCAATTAGAGGCATTCGCAACCTTCATCCTGCCTATTGTTCCGTGCTGATCAAGTTCGACGCTCTCAGGTTGCAGCACGAGGATCTCCAAGAAATCTTGCAGCAATATCTCGCCCGTTTGGAAGGCATTACGCTGCCCGAGCCCCGGCAAGTGGAAATCCCGGTCTGTTACGGCGGAGAACATGGCCCGGACCTCCTGGACGTAAGTGCGCTGCACAAGATGACGCCCGAGCAAGTGATCGAACTGCATTGCTCCCCGACCTACGCAGTCTATTTTCTAGGTTTTGTCCCGGGGTTTGCTTATCTCGGCGAATTGCCCGAGGCACTGGTAACCCCGCGGCTGGCGACCCCGCGCCGGCGAGTGCCCGCTGGAAGCGTCGGGATCGCTGGCAACCAAACCGGAGTCTACCCCTTCGCCACGCCGGGCGGTTGGCGATTGCTGGGACGCACGCCCGTGCAGATGTTCCGGCCCGACCGCAACGAGCTAAGTCTCTTATCGATTGGGGACCGCGTGCGATTCACGGCGATTTCCCCGGAAAAATTCAAGGCGCTGGAGCGCGCATGACACAGATTCAGGTGCAAGCGCCCGGCCTCCTCACCACCGTGCAAGACTTGGGGCGCGAAAGCTTTGGCCCTTTCGGTGTATCTCCGTCCGGCGCCGCCGATGCGATTTCCCTTCGGCTCGGAAATCGTCTGGTTGGCAATGCGGAGGCCGCCGCGGGGCTTGAGATGACGCTGCTCGGAGGCACATTCGCTTTTCCTCAGGGCGGCGTGATCGCACTGACGGGCTCGGACTTTGCAGCGACGCTGGATGCCGCACCTGTCGGGCTGTACACATCGCTAGAGGCAAAAGCGGGGCAAATACTTCGTGTGGGCCCGACGCGCACTGGCGCACGCTGTTATCTGTGTGTCCAAGGCGGAATCGCTGTTACGCCGCTCCTCGGCAGTGCCTCCACGCACCTCTTGAGCGGGCTCGGCGGCTACGCGGGCCGCGCTCTCCGCCAAGGAGATGTGCTGCAAACTGGACTCACAAGTTCGCCGTTTACAAAAAAGACTGTAGCTCCACAAGCACTGGAGCGACTCTCGCCTCGCAAGCGTTTGCGCGTCACACCCGGCCCGCAGAGTAGGTCCTTCCCAGAGTCCTCGCTGCGGCAGTTCTACGCAGGCACGTATCGTGTGGCGGAAGATTCCAATCGCATGGGCCTTCGCCTCGAAGGGCAGCCTATCGCGCAGAACTCCAGCGGAGAGATGATTACGGAAGGCGTTTCCCTCGGCGCCGTTCAGATTACCGCCGGCGGCTTGCCCATCATCCTGTTCGTGGAACAGCAGACCACCGGCGGTTATGCGAAGATCGCCAACGTGATTTCCGCCGATCTGCACAGTCTCGGACAGCTTCGCCCGCGCGACGAGATTCGGTTTGAACAAGTTGACTGGGACACGGCACGCGCCCTACTGCTTGAGCAAGAGCAACTGCTCACATCTCCAGACTTGTTTGTGCGCTAGCGCGCTAAACACTACGTCCGTGGAGTCCTGACTTGCGTTTGTGCGGAAGCCTTCGCCGACCGCCGCTAAGAACCCGACGGCACCCTGCGCTCCCGCAAACACGCCGACGCACTCATTCACGATCCCGCCGAAGCCGCCCAACAAGCCCTGACCATCGTGCAAGGGAAAGTCGTTGCCCGCGACGGCACCGAAGTGCCGTTGCACGCCGACACCCTATGCATCCACGTAACCGCCACAACTCAATAGGGCCTTGCGCGGTCCGCTGCCTGCCAATTGAGCAACCCGGGAATAAACGAACAACGGTTTGGTATTCATAGCTTGTGAGGGCTCATGTATTCGCTCAGGCCTATTACGGCGCTGTTTGCCCGTATCGTGGGGCTGAGGCGTCTGCCCCCACGTACATCTTCACTTCCAATTCTTGACCCAAAGGGGGTTCGATGGAGTTTCGTTCTGACGGAGGAAATTTATTGCGGAAAAGTGTCGCGTGTATTTCCGCAATGATTGTGGCATCGGCAATACCTCAATCTGGCACAGCTTCGGCACAAGAGAGAGAGGAGCGGGGGAACGGCGGGTTGTTACGAGCTGGTAATGGTCCTGGGCCTGCAGCGAACGGCCCTGGTCCGGGATGCAACATTATCCCACCCTTG
>Ga0210408_10000225_pt1 | contig 79984 bp, 65 predicted proteins | sample IncBWH4MmetaG_FD_155471 | JGI IMG/M metagenome (GOLD analysis project Ga0210408, IMG submission 155471) | Forest soil microbial communities from Barre Woods Harvard Forest LTER site, Petersham, Massachusetts, United States - Inc-BW-H-4-M | ecosystem: Environmental > Terrestrial > Soil >...
TTCGCCTTACGGCGATCCCATTCCACGGAGTGGTTTACCATTCCCGACTCGATGCACGCAACCGGAGCTATCCGTCGAGCTCTGCACTTAACGACATGCTCGTCGGTCTGAGGCGAAGCCTCGCTGGTTGTGTGCGACAAACAGATCGACATTTATGAGACGCCGGTTTCCCCTGTGATCCTCTGTGCCCTCTGTGGTTAGGGTCTTTGACCTCCTCGCCGGACACCACAAATCGCGCAGATCGAAAGGCAACATTTAGCGCTCACCACTTCCGACGTACCTAGGTTGGTCTTAAAAAGGCAACCACGATACGCTGATTGGGAAGTCTGACGTGCGGCCTGTTCGATCTCCCTTCAGGTCGTTACCAAAGGTCATGCAAGGCACCCTCCTTCCGACTTTTCAGTTAAAGACCCATTTGGAGTTAAGGTGGGAAGTGCGTGGTGCTTGCACTGGCCGACTGGCACCTAATCCTCGAACAAAGGTACAGTGACATGCAGAACGGAGCAGCTCCCACCGCACTTCGGCGCAGTTCGAGAGTGCCGACCGCACTCCAGATCCTGGTTACCAGTCTGGAAGGAACACACTTCTCAGAGGTATGTGAAACCCTCGTAGTCAATGCACACGGTTGCGCGATTCTGACGCGAGTCAAGCTCGACACAGGTATCCCTCTGAACCTTCACAGCAAGGACGGGCGCGAGACTAAGGCTCACGTAGTCAGCTGCCAGCCGATCGACTCAGATCACCGAAGCTGGAGACTGGGTGCGAAGCTCGACCGGCCCGATAATTTCTGGGGCTTGAGAGATTGCCCTAAAGATTGGATAGTTCCAGCGCCAGTGGTGCCGGCAAGGCCTCCCCAGATTCTGAAGTCCACGAACACTTCCTCCCCTCAGTTGTCCGGCCAGGGAAACCAGCCGTCGGAAGCCGCGCTGGATCGTTTCGCGCGGCAATTGGAAGCTCAGGTGAAGAGGACGATTGCAGACTCGTTACGCCCGCTCCAGGCTGAGGTCATGGCGCTCAAAGAGCGGTTGGCCCAACGAGAAGCGAATCCTAGCCGCTTTGAAGTTTCGCTCTCGAATATTCCTCCTGAGCTCGAACGACAAATCGAGTCACGCCTGCGAAAGGATCTCGAACCCAAAGTGCTGGACGAGGCGCGCCAACAGTCCGTGCACTTGCTGGAATCAGCCAAGGCAACGATCGACCAGCGAACCACGGAAAGCTTCGACCGTTTTCTGCGCAGGGTCGCCGAAGAACTTACGGTCGTCGAGAAACGCGCACAAGACATTTCCGCGCACATCTCCGAGAACACCCGGGAGTATCTGCAGCGTGGCTTGGAAGATTATCGCCAGAGATTATTGCAGGGAGGCGACTCGCTTAAACGACTCAGCGAAGAGCTGCTGGAGTTCCTCCAACATAACTTGAATGCCGAGCATGAGGCGCGTCGAGGAGACTTGGAACAGCTTCGATCCTCGGTTGCGTCGGAATCATCGCGCTTGCAGGAACAGGTTGAATATCTGGACACTCGCATCGCGAAACTGGACGAATCGACGCGCTGCATGGAGTCAGGCCTCGACCATCGCCTGAGCCGGATGTCCAGCGAGATCGTAAAGGACACGCGCAGCCAATTTCTGAATCTGGCGAATGAGATTCTGGAGGAATTGACAGCACGCAGCATCAAAGCACTCAGCGATCAGCTGGATGAAGCCACCGAAAACATGAAGATCGTCCAGAATGGAATCGTCGCCTCGGCTTCCGAATCACTGAAGGGCCAGGCAGCGACTGCTTTGCAGACTTTCGAGAACTCCACGGGGCATCTGGCGAGACTTTCTCTCGAGCGCTGGCGGCTCAAGCTCGAAGGAGGCTTGAATGCTCTGACAAAAAGCCTCAGCGAGTAATTTCGATTGGCAGGAAGGTGAACCGTATCGCCAGATAGTTTTTCTCCGCGAACTCGGCGGGGGTTCTCGGCGGCCTCTGCGTTTTGGGGTTTTGGCCAGACCTGGAAAAACAGAGGCTTAGATCGCGGAGGTCGCCGAGAACGACCGCATAGAGCGTAGAGAAAGGCAAAATGACTTTACCGTGGTTGAGGTTGAAATTAGGGCCGCCGCGTTTCCACCACTAACGCTTTCTGCGCTACAGTCCACTAGTCGCCATGCCGGTGTTGGTTTATGAATTCTGCCTGCCCCTGTAGTGCGGACGCCCGCCGTCGCGTGCGACGCATCGTGCCCCAGTCATACTCGTAGACTGTCCCACAAAGCACGCAGATCTGGTAATCCTGCCCGTACACACCGCTATGGGGCCAGGAGAATTGATGACGACAAAATATTTCCAGGATTCGCTTGATGAATTTATTAGCCATGGCTTTGAGGCCTTTTCTGTCAGCTGTGCTGTGACAGTAGCACGAAAAGCTGCAGAAGGATTCATCCCTTGGTTCAGTTTGCACCGGGATGATGGTCAATGCGTGGTCTCATTACTCGCCTGCAGCACCACTGTTTCAAGGGAAGGTTGTTCCGATCCGCAATCCCTCTTCGCGTCGTCCCCTGATCGTCCACGATTCAGCGTGACGACCGAAGCCAGCGGTTGTTCACAGACTTCAGCGGTCAAAACTCAGCTCGGAGGGCGCTGAGTGAAATCGCGATTTTTCGCGAACAAACATTGCTTCCTGCTGGAAGAGATCATTTTCCTTCGGCAGCGCGGGCCAGGTCCCGCCAAGTGATCAGCTTAATTTTCTGTTGAGCCAGAATCTCCCGGAACTGGTCACTTGTGAAAAAATCGTAGTCGCGCTGCCTCCATGCCGAACCCCATGTGGAGCGTTCCCTGGTGGCGGCGCGCAGTTCGTCATTGTCGTATCCCGGATGGATAACGAACTCCGTCACGCCGGGTTTCAGGTTTTTCAACGCAATGAGGTAAAATTCCGCCCATTTTTTGGGCGGAATTTCCGGTTCAATCGTAACTGTATGGTCCAACACTATATCGTTCGGACCCAAGCTCGCCTGCAAATATGGGTGATCGGCGAACCAATCTCTGGTAACAAAAACCGGCAGCTTGTACTCGTGAGCCACCCGCAGCATAGCGTCGAAAAGTTCCTTGCCGTTCATGATCAGCCGGTACTGATGCGAATCGAGGTGCGTGGGACGAACGCCCATCGCAAGCGCGCGCTCGATCTGGGCGCGCAGTTCGATCTCGACCTCCTTGGCGTCGATGGGCTCGCCCTCTTTCCAGTCGTGATGGAAATATCCGTTTTGATCCACCAGGCTCGGTACCCTGTCCACAGGCGCCACGGGACCCCAGCGGTAATAAACTCTTTCGCTGGTCAATGTGAGGTGCAGGCCAAAATCTGCGTCCGGATGGGATTTAGCATAGTCGGCAATCTCTGGAAACCATGGGCAGGGAACCATCAGGCTTGCCGAATTGATTGTCCCGCCTTGCAGAGCTTTGATGGCAGCAGCATTCACCGCGTGGGTTTCGCCCAGATCGTCCGCATGGACAATGAGGAGCTTTGTGCCGGGAGCATATCCTAGCCGCTCCACCAGAGCTTGCGCAAAGACCGTGACCGGGGAGGTGGAGAACAGGGAGCCGAGCAACAGTACTCGCAGGATCAACGAAGGAGTCATTGTCGACTAGTAAACCACAGCTCTAGGCTCGTTCATCACGCACCACCCCTTTCCCGACACTAACGAAAATGGCAACAATGACTTTTCGCATTTTCACAAACTGTATCGGCAAATCAGGCGACAGTCGAGCCAAGCTTACCTGACGTAACCTGGTCGATATTTCAATACTTACACAACGTAAGAGATCGATCAGTGCGGCTTGAAGGTCTTGCCAGTTTCCAGAAGCGTTTTCAAGCGAGAGAGAATACGCGGCCATCCGTCGGAGCAAAATGCGTAGCCTGGATCCGCTTCGTTCCACTCATCGTGGGTGATCGTGAGTTTTGTGGCTTCCGTCTCTGGCACAAGTTCGGCCGTCACTCGAGATTTCAATGGACTTTGCCCGAGTTGAAACGTGTACTGAAGCAATTTCGGCGGTTCGGACTGCAGGATCTCACCCTTCACCAAGGTCGCGGGCTTGCCGTCGGGACCAGGCCCAATCCACTTCATTAAACCGCCGGGTTTTATATCCGCCTCAAAGTCCGCGCCCATAAAAATGATGCGGTTCGACTCCCGTGAAAACAATCCGTCCCAAAGCTTTTCAGGCTTTACGGCAACATAGAAAACAAATCGCAGAGGGCTGCTCATCCGCCTCCTCAATAAAACGCTTCACGCGACAAACTCCCCCGGCCCGGCGCACCAGCTCATGTAGAGACAGCCGCCTCGGCTGTCCCGCGACGGCGAAGCCGAGCGGCTTAGGCACAGGGCTAAGATACAGACATTGTTTCGAGGTTCCAGGAACTCAATAATAACCGGAGGGAGCCATCCGCAGCCGGCGGCCCATTTTCACGCCGAGAAAGGAGCCAGTCTTCTCGCGTTTTGCAAGGACGTTATTCTGGAGCTCCCGCGCGCCCCTGTCCACATGGATGACCTCCCTGTCAAAAGTTCTACATAGAAATGCGTATGGCAACCGACCAAAACCCTGGAGCACTCTATCGTGTGCCATCCCGTCGCATCGACGACCACATACGCGATCTCTGCGCGAAGGTCGCGCACTCGGACGGAAACGACTACGAACCCACCCTTTCGGAGTTGAAGGCCGCTCTCCGCGAGCACGCCGACCGGCTGCGAAAGATGGCCGTTCAGAGTCTGGCGAAGAAGGCGGCTCCGTTCAAAGATCGCCGTAAGTCTTGAAGTTTCGGATCAGCAGATTAGCGAAGCGGCTTAGTCTGCCGCCGCATCCAGTCCACGATCTCGGGAAACCGAAATTCGTGGCGATCCAGTGAGCCGTGGATGAATTCATACCCGTCGAGCGGATCGACTTCCAACGGGCATCCGTTAATCTCCAGGAACGTTGTCGCCGCCGCGAACGCGATCCGCTTGTTGCCGTCGATGAAACCGTGGTTGTTCGCTAGCGATTCCATGAGTGCGGCGGCTTCTTCCTCGATGGAATTGTAATAGCCGGTTCGGGGACGGAAAACAGCGGCCTCCATCGCATTCTGATCGCGAACGCCGTGCAGGCCGCCGAAGCTATCGATGAGAAAATGCTGCATCTGGTAGATTTCCGCGACCGTCAGATAAATGTCGGCCATCTACTTGGCTAGACGATCGAGCAGATCGCGGTTCCGGTCCACGACCCTCCCAAATGCTGCCATTACGTCGGGGCGGACCAGATGTTGGGAAGGGACCACGTTGCGCAAATAGTGCGTCAGCGCCTGCTCGAGAACGTACCGCTGAGACTGGCCGTTCTGTTTGGCGACAGCAACAAACTCGTTCCACAGTCCCGCATCGATTTCAGGAGCGATCTTCTTTGTCTTGGCCGGCATCCTAACCCCCCATTTGCCATCTATTTTAAGCTGATCTCTTGCGAAATCAAGCACTATCTAGATAGTTCTAGAAAGCCGCCACCCTAGGCAACTGCACGTTTTTTTCCACAGCCTAAACCTGATTTCTTGTGACGAACAATCTTGACTAAGTCTACTGACCGTTCACAATGGAATCGTGCTCAGTCGCACCGCAAATGACGGGTTAAGGGCAGCCAACCAGTTTCAGCGGTGCGAGGCTAAGTCCTTATTCCGGAAGATTTTGCGTGTAAGTCATTATTTGACAATATTTTGCAGGGATGAATTCAGTCGGAAGCTCGCAAGTCACTTGTATTGAATATTTTGCGAGCTTCAGGGCAAAAAAATGTTCTCGCCTCCAAACGCAAAACCAACGCCTAAGTCCTTATTTTAGAGAATTTTGCGTGTAACCCATTTATTTCGAAGATTTTGCACGGGGATCGTGTCGGCAAGCGGTCAGCAACTATCGAGGAATCAATATTTTGCCCGCATGGATCGAAAATTTCCTGTCGTCATGCCGGACGCACATTCAGCACTTTTTGGACGCAAAAAAACCGGGCAACGGAGCGGTTCGCATCCCGGCAGGTTTCCGGAAATCTATCGAGGTAGCTTGAAGTTGACGGTGACTTGCGTCTGAATCTCCACCGGCTCGCCGTTCAAAAGATATGGTTTGTACTTCCACTGCTTGACGGCATCATTGGCCGCTCTGGCCAATTGCGAATCTCCGCTCAATACCTTTACGTGCGTGATATTTCCTTCCTTGGAAATCGTCGCCAGCAACTCCACCTTTCCTTCGATGTGCATGCGAAGCGCATTCTGAGGGTAGGAAGGAGCGATCTTCTTGTAGAGCAGCCCCTGTGAAACACCCTGGGAAACGCTCAGCGTCTGGAGCACTGGCTTGAGTGCGACGTCCGTCGTTTCCAGGTTAGGAAGCGGAGCGGCAGCAGGCGCGCCCATTCCAATCACGCTGGGAGCGGGAGCATCGGGCGTGGGAGCCGGTTTCGTCCCAGCCACCGGTGCTTTTCCTCCCTTAACGATCAGAGCTGGAGTTTCCGACTTTTCTGCGACATCGGACTTGTCTGCCACAACGGACTTGGCTGGTGCAGAAGAGTTCCTCACCGGTTTGATGGCTGCAGGCGAACCGTCGCTTCCGGTTCTAGCTTCGTTCTCGTCCGCCGAGGAATTCGAAGACCGAAGAGTTATGTCGGACTGTGGAACTGGGGCGGGTGTTATAGCCGCCATGGCTGGCTGAGCCGCTGTCGGCTTTGGTGCCGCCGGAGTTGTAACGGGCGCGGAGACCGGCGCCGAGGTGGCGACGGGCTGCGGCGTCGAACTGGTAGTCCCCTTGAAATGGGACCATCCGAAATAACCGCCCGCGACGATAAGCAGCGCCGCGGCGATTCCGATCATAGCTTTCTTGCTGCCACCGCCGGATTCACCCTCGGCAGTTGCGCCACCAAATGTGAAAGATGGGGCAGATCCGACATAGGCAGAAGGCTCGCTGACGGCGACTTCCGCTGGCTTATCGAAAAGATTCTCAGCGACGTGCGGTTTTTGCTCGATCTTCGGTGGCGCTGGCTCGCGGGCCGGAGCAGGTGCGCTGGCCGCGCCGCTGGTCATCGGCGCACTCGGAGTATTCAGAACAGGTGGCTTGAATTCGATTGTCGGCGGCGCCGGAGGAGCTACTCTCGGGGCAGACGTCGCCACGGCAGCGCTATACAACGGTGGAGGCGCGGCCGGAGCCGCAGGCTTCTCCGCTGCAGGTGCAGCTGGAATATCGTTCTCGGTTACAGGGACCGCTTTTGCTGAAGCTGCCGCGGCAGCAGGCCACGCCGCTGGCGGAGCCGGTGCGACCGGCTTCTGTACTGGAGGTTGTGGCCTGGGGGCCGCTGTTGCGGTCGGAACAACCGGTTTCGGGGCCACCGGCGCGGCGGCCTTCCCCCCTAATGGCGGTCTCGGTACTGCAGGCTTTGGGGGTGCAGGCGTGGCAGCGGGTGTAGGCGCGCCGGGGGGCGGTGTTGGCACCGCGAAGCTGCCGGTCGCCGTTGCTGAACCCGGTTTGGTCGGGTCGCTTTTGCGCAAAAGTCCGCGCGCCACGCGCAGCGTTCCTTTGGCCTGTTCGATGTTAATGGGTTTGGTCAGGACAAGGTTTGCGCCAATGCGAAACGCCTTGGCGACCCCTGCCTGACCCTCCACGACGGCAACCGCAAGTGAGGTCTGGTTCGACGTCGAATTGCGTGCGCTCTTGAACAACAGGGTGGCATTCTGCTCGTTATCGCAGTCCACCACGACAGCGTCGAAGTGTTGGCCCATCAGCTTCTTGACTGCAGCGAAAGGCTCGATGCAGGCCTCGACATTGAACTCCAGCTCGCTGAGAACCTGCGTCACTGTGCGAGCCGTCTTGTCATCGGGACAGAAGAGAAGAGCTTGGTAACCCATGGAGTAATCGTAGGTAACGCCGTAAGGGTCATCAAGTTACGCTGGTAATTCGCATAAAATGGCGGCCATGAACAAGCTGCCGCTGTGGTTAAAGATCGGCTGGACTGTGTGGCTGATCGTCTGGATTCCCGTCTATTGGCGGCAATATGGCGCGCAGAATTTTCTCTTCTTCTGCGACATCGGCAATGTCCTGATCGGGATCGGGCTGTGGCTCCAGAGCCCGCTGATTTTTTCATGGGCCACATGCGGGTTGTTATTGTTTCAGTCGCTCTACACCATCGATCTCGCAGGTGCACTGCTGACGGGACACCACCTGATTGGCGGCACGGAGTACATGTTTGATCCGCACTTATCTCTTTTTGTCCGCGTGCTGAGTTTGTTTCACGTAGTGACTCCGCCGCTATTGTTATGGGCGATCTGGAAGCTGGGATACGACAGTCGCGGATGGAAACTCCAGACGCTGACGACGTGGATCGTCGTGCCAATCAACTACTTCTGGCGTCCCGAGCAGGATGTGAACTGGGCGCGAGGCCCATTCTTCCACGAACAACACGCAATGCCGGGATGGGCGTACTTACTCGGATACTTAGTTGTTGTGCCGCTGTGCATCTATCTGCCGACGCACTTGTTTCTTAGTTGGCTCACTGCTCGGTGGAAGTCGGGTAGCCCGGGCTGAGGCGAGCGAGTCCCGTGGTCGGAGGTGAAGGCTAGCCAGTCTTACCCGATCCATCCTCACTCTTCCGCAGCGTCGACTCTTTCGGCGGATAATCAATTGATCCCTTAAACGACGAGATCTCTTCCTTGTGAAAATCGGGGAAAGGTAACTTCTTGTCATCGCGAAGTTCTGCGATCTTCTGTACCGCGCTCTCGGCTTTGTCTTTTGCAAGGCCCGCATCGCGCCCGATATACAGCGTCTGGGCCGGAAGCGCCAGGCCGCTTCCGGAGCTGTCGACGACGTCCATGATGCGCAGCAGGACATCTTCGCGAACCGCAGCGAACTCGTTAAAGTCTTGTGTCAGGACGTAGGCCAAAATCTCAACAGTCGGCGCGGCGCCGGCTACATCGATGAGTCGCACGCGAACCGTGGTGCTCTCGACCTTCGGATGGCTGTAAAGCAGGCGTCGTACCTCAGAAAGGATGAAGCGCAAGTGATCGGCCTTCGTCTCTGAGCGCAGGTTAAGACTCGTCTTGAACAGAATCTTGTCGCGGCGACTCAGGTTCTCAAGATTGATCGTGGCCACAGTACCATTCGGAATTGCCAACAGCGTGCGTTCGTCGGTACGGATACGGGTTGAACGCAGACCGATATCTTCCACAACGCCGGTGCGATCGCCGAAGCGGCAGACATCACCGACGCGGAATACTTCGTCGGCCAGCACGGATACGCCACCAAAGAGATTTTCGATCGTCTTCTGCGCGCCGAAGCCGATGGCCAGGCCGCCGATACCCAAACCGGCAAGCGCTGTACTCATGTTAAAGCCCAGGTTGCCCAGCACGGCCAGAACGCCAAGCACGAAAATGACCGCTTTCAGAATTCGCTCACCCAGAAGCATGAGCGATCCTGTACCTGCGTGGCCGCGGGCCAGGGCCCGAAGGCGAACGCGGTACAGCGACCAACGGACCACTCGCCAGATGATCCACACGGCGCTGAGAATCAGCGCGGTGGAGGTGATCTGAAAGTAGTAATGCCGGAGCAATAGTGGCATGTGCAGATAGACGACGAATACCTGGTGAATCAGTGTGCCGGCCAGCAGCCATGCCGGTCCTGACACCGAACGCCAGTTGGCAACGTCCATCCGTCCGCGGCGCCGAGCCCACCAGCGCAGCGGAATTTCCATCACGAAAAGAATCAACCAGCCCAGAGCAGCTGCGAATGGCGTCGCCACCAGCAGAGCCAGCCATTGCCAGAGAGGCATGCCGCCAAGCTGATGCTTGACGAGCACAGCGGGAAGTTTGCTCGCAACCTGGCGTGCTTTGGCTTGGTCATAGAGTTCCGGCAGTTTGCCGAGCGTATCGGCCGAGATCAGCCAGATCTTTCCGGCGCTTGGATCGGATACGCGAACCAGATCGAGATCAGCTTCCACGTCGCCCGCCGACATGGTCCCAAGCTTCTGGTGTCCCAGCGCGACGCCGTCCTGCGGAGTTCCTTCAGGCTGGTTGAACCGGCTGTAGTTGCCGACAAACACGTTGTCCAACACGTACTTGAGCTTGGTCGCGGTTTGCTCGCCTTCAGACTGGCGGCGCGCGCCGCTCATCTGGAGATACTGGGCTGCGATGTTGTAGTCCCCGGAGGTGGCCGCTTTTAGAAATCCCAGGACGGAATTGGAAGGAGTGTTGCGCCCGAGTGGATCGATGACCACGATTGACCCGCTGGCGGGCGCAGGTTGCAACGCTTGAGCGAGCGTCTGTGGCGCTGAAAACGTGCACGCAGCAACGGACAAGATGCATACGATTGAAATCCTGCGGAAAGAAACCATGGTCCTCTCCCGCCAACCTCTTTGCGGGTCGCCCAACGCATGAACGCGGTAGGCACTCATTGTATCGAAGTGGAGTCGCGAATTAGACACGCGGGGAAGTTCATCCCCGCTTTGGGCGATAAATGTGCGTGCTGGTACCGAAGAAAACCTCAGCAGATTCCATGACTGTTTCCGATAAAGTCGGATGAGGATGGATGCTAAGCGCGACATCGCTGGCTAAGGCAGCCATCTCGATGGCGAGCACACCCTCGGCGATCATTTCGCCCGCGCCAACACCCACGATTCCAACTCCAAGAACTCGCTCCGTCTGCGGATCAATGAGCAGCTTGGTCATGCCCTCGGGACGATCAAGGGTGACCGCGCGACCGGATGCGGCCCAAGGGAACTTCGCGACCTTCACTTCGCGATTTTCCTTCTGGGCTTGCGTTTCGGTCAGACCGCACCAGGCGACCTCGGGATCGGTAAATACGACTGCCGGGATTGCATTCGGTTCGAACGCGACTTTGTGCCCCGCCATTGCTTCGACCGCGACGCGGCCCTCGTGCGACGCTTTGTGCGCGAGCATCGGCTCGCCGACTACGTCGCCGATTGCGTAGATGGAAGGATCGTCGGTCTGGAGTTGCTTGTTGACCTGAATGAATCCACGCTGACCCAACTGCACGCGCGTCTTGTCGAGGCCGGGAATCTCGGAGTTCGGCTTGCGTCCCACGGAAACCAGCACCCGATCGAATACTTTTTCCTGAGAGTTGCCGTCTTGTGCCTTCAGGGTGGCACGAATGCCGTTGCCCTCATCCTTCACCGACGCGACTTTTGTGTTCAGAAGAATTCCTTCAAACATCTTTTCCAGTCGCTTGTGGAGCGGTAGCACCAGGTCTCGGTCCGCGCCGGGCAGCAGGCCGGGAAGCATTTCGACCACCGTCACGCGCGTGCCCAGAGCGGCGTAGACGGACCCGAGTTCCAAGCCGATGTAACCGCCGCCAACCACTAGCAAGCTTCCGGGGATGTCTTCCAAATTGAGTCCGCCGGTGGAATCCATCATTCGTGGAGCGTCGAGCTTCAAGGTGGGAACAATCGCCGGTCGCGAGCCTGTGGCAATGATGATGCGATTGAAAGTCAGAGACTCCTGCGAGCCATCGGCCTTAGTGACCCTCAGAGTGGTGGAGTTCTCAAAGGCAGCGTGGCCCTGCACGTAGCGAACTTTGCGCTGCTTGGAGAGCACGCCCAACCCGCCGGTTAATTTCTTGACGACATTTTCTTTGAATGAACGCAGGCGGCTTAGATCGATCTTCGGGGCACCGAATTCGATTCCCCAATCTTTCGCCTGATGGGCCTCTTCCAACAGCTTGGCCACATGCAGGAGGGCCTTCGAGGGGATACAGCCGCGGTAAAGGCACACGCCGCCGGGGTTCAGTTCGGGGTCGATGAGGGTGACGCTCATGCCAAGATCGGCGGCTAGAAATGCGGCGGCGTACCCACCGGGACCCCCGCCGACCACTGCAATGGTTAGGTTCGATGTTTCGGACATGAAAAGCTTTCAACCACAAAGGGCACTAAGGTACACGAAGGAAAACCTGCTGGCTTTTGGGTTTCCTTCGTGTACCCTCGTGTCCTTCGTGGTTCAAGGTTTTGGATTTTACCCCTGAACCGACAGCAAGAAAGGTTGTTCAAACGCTTCGGAAATCCAACGCAGAAATCGCGCCGCATCCGCGCCATCGATCAATCGGTGATCGTAGGAAAGTGACAGCGGCAGAATCAGCCGTGGCTCGAATTTTCCGTTGATCCACTCCGGCTCCATACGCGAACGGGAAAGACCAAGGATCGCCACCTCTGGAAAATTGACAATCGGTGTGAATCCGACGCCGCCAATTCCGCCCAGATTGGTGATGGTGAATGTGCCGCCTTCCATGTCGCCGGGCGTCAGCTTCTTGTCGCGCGCCTTCTTCGAAAGCCCTGACAACTCAACCGCGAGTTCCACGATGTTCTTCTTTTCGACGTCGCGAATCACCGGAACGAGCAAACCCCGATCGGTGTCAGCCGCCACCCCGATATTGATGTATTGCTTGTAAACGATCTCTTCCTTCTCGATGTCGATGCTGGCGTTGAACTGCGGGAAGACCTTGAGAGCGGCGGCGCAGACTTTGAGGGCGATCGCCGTGACGGTCATCTTGCCGCCAGCTTCCTCGGCCTTGGGAGCAAAACGCGCGCGCAGGTGCTCGAGTTCGGTGATGTCCGCGCGGTCGTGCTGGGTGACGTGCGGAATCGTGTTCCACGCCTCTGCCAGATGCTCGGCGGTCTTCCGCCGAACTCCGCGCATAGAAACACGTTCGACCTTGCCCCACTTAGCGAAGTCAGGCAGGTGCGGCTGGGCGAAGTGTCCGGCGCGGGGTGTAGCCGCTGCTGTGGCCGCGGCGGAGAGCAGTACCTTGGCGTGAGCCTTCACATCATCTTCGCTGATGCGCCCACCCGGGCCGGTGCCTTTTACCTCGTAGATGTCAATGCCGACCTCGCGCGCGAGGCGGCGAACGTGGGGAGCAGCAGGAACCGGTTGCCGCTGCTCAGTTCCAGCGACTTTGCCAAGTTGCGCCGGCATACTGAACGACGGAACAGTCTGGTGGGGCTGGTCCGGCGGCAGGGCTTGTTCTTCGGTCTTGCCCTCTGCGCGAATGGCAGCTTGAAATGCGAGGCGCGCGCCGTGCTGTCCGGAAACGTGCTCGACTGGTGCACTTCGTGGCCGAGCCGGCTGAGCGGCAGGCGCTCCACCTTCCAGAGTAAAGATCACCTGTCCAACTTTGATCTTCTCGCCTTCCTTAACTTTGACTTCCTTCACCACACCGCTGACCGAGGATGGAACTTCCACGACGGCCTTGTCCGTCTCCAACTCCATGACGGGCTGGCCTTCGGAAACCTTGGTGCCAGGTGCGACCATCAGACGCACGAGATCGCCTTGCGAAATGTTCTCGCCGAGTTCGGGCAGCTTGAATTCGCTTGCCCCTGGCGTGCTTGAGGGCGCGCTGGGTGCGGCGGGTGGCGACGGTGCTGCAACCTCTTTCGAGGTAGCGGTAGCTGTTGGCTTTTCTTTTGGAGGCGGTGCGACTGCCGGTGCGGCAGGCTGGTTGGGTGCGGTGGAAGCTTTGGCCTCTGCGCCGTCGACCGTGAAGATCACCTGGCCGACTTTGATCTTGTCGCCTTCTTTGACGCGAATCTCCTGCACCGTGCCGCTCACGGACGAAGGCACTTCCACAACCGCCTTGTCGGTTTCGAGTTCCATGACCGACTGGCCGGCGCTTACCGCCGCACCGGGCGCGACCATCAGGCGTACCAGGTCGCCTTGCTCGATGTTTTCTCCCAACTCCGGAAGTTTGAATTCAATCACCGCGTATGGTTCCTCTTGTAAGAATCTTGTCGCATCGCCCGAAGGCGCATTCTTGATGTCTCGTAGAGACGTTGCTTGCAACGTCTCTGCTTGCAGCATCGCGAGCCCGGAGTTCACCGGTGCTGTCGGCAGAGACGTAGCAAGCTACGTCTCTACGGATACATTCAGCTTATTGCCGGATTTGCCTTCTCTGGATTAATTCCCAGCTCACCAATTGCCCGCTTCACTACGTCCGTACCGACTTTCTTTTCGCGCGCCAACGCCACCAAAGTCGCCAGCACGATGTGCTTCGCATCGACCTCGAAGAAGTCGCGCAGTGCGGCGCGGCTTTCGCTTCGTCCGAAGCCGTCGGTCCCCAGTGACACGAGCTGGCCGGGCACCCACTTGCTGATGCTCTCGGGTAAGACCTTCATGTAATCCGACGCCGCAATGAACGGTCCCTGAGCATCCTTTAAGGTCTGCGTTACATAAGGAACTTTAGCAGGCTCGCCGGGATGCAGCATGTTCCAGCGCTCAGAATCGTTGGCGTCGCGATAAAGCTCCTTGTAGCTCGTGACGCTCCAGACGTCGGCCCCGACACCAAATTTTTCTTCCAGAATCTGCTGCGCCTTGAGCACCTCGAACATGATCGTGCCGCTGCCCAGCAGTTGCGCCCGCAGCTTGGCGTTCGGATTTGCAGCAGTTTTGAAGCGGTAGAGACCCTTCAGGATACCTTCGCGAACTTGATTGCCCGCAGGTATCTCGGGCATGGGGAGCGGTTCGTTGGTGACGGTCAGGTAATAGAAGATCGATTCCTGATCGACATACATTCGCTTGATGCCGTCCTGAATGATGACCGCGATCTCGTACGCGAATGCCGGATCGTACGCCAGCAGATTCGGTACGGGGAGCGCCAGCACGTGACTGTGGCCATCCTGGTGCTGAAGGCCCTCGCCGGCGAGGGTGGTGCGACCGGCGGTGCCTCCGACGAGGAATCCGCGGCAACGCATGTCAGCTGCGGCCCAGATCAGGTCACCAATGCGCTGGAATCCGAACATCGAGTAGTAAATAAAGAAGGGGATCGTGTTGATGCCGTGGTTCGCATATGCGCAACCAGCTGCGATCAGGGAGCACATCGAGCCGGATTCGGTGATGCCTTCTTCGAGGATCTGTCCGTTCTTCGCCTCTTTGTAGTAGAGGAGCGTGTCCATGTCGACGGGTTCATAGTTCTGGCCGACGCTGGAGTAAATTCCAACCTGGCGGAAGAGGGCCTCCATACCGAAGGTGCGGGCTTCATCAGGAACGATGGGGACGATATATTTGCCCTGTTCCGGATCGCGCAACAACTTTGCGAGCAGCCGCACAAACACCATGGTGGTCGAGACTTCGCGTCCTTCGGTGCCTTTGTGGAATTCTTCGAAGTGGGAGTCGGGAAACGGTTTCAGGGGTGTCGCCCTTACTTTCCGCTGCGGCATGTATCCACCGAGTTGCTGCCGGCGCGCTTGCATGTACTTGATTTCGGCGCTGTCGTCGGAAGGCCGATAGAATGGCGCCCCGTGCAGTTCGTCGTCGGGAATGGGAATCCCAAAGCGCGAGCGGAACATCTCCAACTCTTCGTCATTCAACTTCTTTTGCTGGTGCGTGATGTTCTTGCCTTCGCCGGCTTCACCCAGGCCGTATCCCTTGATCGTCTTGGCGAGAATAATCGTCGGAGCACCGGTGTGGTCGACTGCCGCACGATAGGCCGCGTGCACCTTGATGGGATCGTGTCCGCCAAGCCGCATGCGGGCAAGTTGGTCGTCAGAAAGGTGCTCGACCATCTTCAGCAGGCGCGGATCGGTGCCGAACAAGTTCTGGCGGAAGTACGCGCCGCTCTCGACGAAATACTTCTGATACTGTCCGTCGCTGACCTCGCCGAGGCGCTTGACCAGCAAGCCGTCGCGATCGTTCAGGATGAGGCTGTCCCAATCTGAGCCCCAGATGCACTTAATCACGTTCCAGCCGGCGCCACGGAAGATCGCTTCCAGTTCCTGAATGATCTTGCCGTTTCCGCGCACCGGACCGTCGAGCCGCTGCAGGTTGCAATTCACAACGAAGATGAGGTTGTCGAGTCTTTCGCGCGATGCCAGCGTGATGGATCCCAAGGACTCGGGTTCGTCCATTTCGCCGTCGCCGAGGAATGCCCAGACTTTGCCGCCGGTGGACTGCTTCAGTCCGCGATTTTCCAGATATTTGATGAAGCGCGCGTGGTAAATCGCCTGAATCGGGCCCAATCCCATCGAGACTGTGGGGAACTCCCAGAAGTCAGGCATGAGCCAGGGGTGTGGGTAGGAGGAGAGTCCTCCACCGGATTTCAACTCGCGGCGGAAGTTCTGAAGCTTCTCTTTGGAAATGCGGCCTTCGAGATACGCGCGGGAATAAATTCCTGGCGCGGCGTGCCCTTGGAAATAAACGATGTCGCGGTCGCCGGTCTCAGTTTGCGCACGGAAGAAGTGGTTGAAGGCGACTTCATAGAGCGTGGCCGCGGAGGCGAAAGTTGAGATGTGTCCGCCGATGCCTTCCTGGATCTTGTTGGCGCGCACCACCATGGCCAGGGCGTTCCAGCGGACCAGGCTCTTGATGCGGCGTTCCATCTCCTGGCTGCCCGGAAAGGGCGGCTGTTGCCGCACGGGAATCGTGTTCTGGTAGGGCGTTGTGGCCGTGAAGGGCAGGTTGACGCCAGCTTCACGCCGGGCATGCAACGCCAGTTGTTGCAGCAAACGGCCGGCCCGATTGGGGCCTCCGTGCGACAGAACATAGTCGAGAGAATCTACCCACTCTCGGGTTTCCAACACTTCTAGGCCGTCAGTTTCGGTCTGAGCCACGTCTGATTTCTCCCCCAAGGATTGGCGAATAGTCCATCATAATTCAATCGCGTGGATTCTTGCTGGAGAAGGGCTTTCACCCCGAAGGAAACGAAGGTTCACTAAGGAAAGCCCAGACTGGCGACTTCCTTCGTGTAACTTCCGTGTCCTTCGTGGTTTATGCGTTTGCTGGGATGCCGCGGCACTGGTTTAGAATCGGTAATCGTTCCGCGCGGGAGGCTTCTATGCTCCGGATTATCGTGTTGGTGCTGGTCGTAATTGCTGCCGTGCTTCTGGTTCCACGGTTGCTGTCGAGTTCGGCGAAACCTTCTGAGGGAAGCATAGCTCCAGATTTCACCTTGCCGTCGCAGGACGGCAGTTCCGTCAGGCTGAAGGACTACCGGGGAAAGTGGGTTGTCCTCTATTTCTATCCGAAAGATCAGACTCCGGGTTGAACGCGCGAAGCCCACCAGTTCCAGGTGGACCAGCCCAAGTACGCCGAGCGCAACGCAGTCGTCATGGGAGTGAGCCTTGACAGCGTGGACTCTCACAAGAAGTTCTGCACAAAGGAAGGATTCAGTTTCAAGCTGCTGGCCGATACGGACCACAAAGTGACGGCTGCCTACGGATCGCTGACCAACTTTGGAGTGGTGAAGTTCGCGGCGAGAAATACCTTCCTCATTGATCCCGCCGGGAAGATTGCGAAGACGTACAGTGGCGTCAATCCAAGTAGCCATAGCGCCGAAGTGTTGGCGGAACTGGATGCGCTGCAGAAATCGGCGGCCGTGAAACCCTAATCTGCGGGTAAGTTCAGATACATAAATCAATGGCACAATGATGTGCGGCAGGGACATCTGACAATAGCCCGGCGTTTCCAACGCCGGGATCTGGAGGGCTGTTGCCTCGCGTCCTGTAGGGACGCCTGAAAGGTCGAGGCTCTGTTTCAGTCGTGCCTACAGCACAAACGGGAGGACCTACGTCCGGCCCGCCAGTGGAACTGACGGGCGACCATCAACGGTCCCTCCGGACCCGATCCGACTGATACTCTAAGTAGATGGCGACTGTCGCACGGAATGACGTCCGCGAACCTGCTCCCAAGCAGGCGGGATACCGCTTTCCGCCCGGCTTTGAGCGCAATTTGCTGTGGTTCGCGTGGCGGCGGTTCCGACCTGCCAATCCGATTCTATTGTTTCAACATCTCGTTCAGGAATACGGCGACATCGCGCACTACAAAATCGGGTGGAACCACATTGTCTTTCTGAACCATCCCGACTACATCCGCGATGTGCTGGTGGTGCAGAACGACAATTTTGTGAAGGAGCGGACGGTGCGCCGCAGCAAGATGTTGCTGGGCGAGGGCATGATCACCAGCGAAGGCGCTCAGCATCGCGCGCAGAGGCAAGTCGCGCAATCGGCATTTCATCGACAGCGCATCCCAGAGTACGCGGGCACGATGGTGCGAGAGGCGGCGCATGTGCGGGATCAGTGGCGCCATGGTGAAGAGCGGAACATCGCCATCGACATGATGCATTTGACGCTGAACGTTGTGGCGGAGACTTTGTTTGCCACTGACCTGCGCGAGGAAGTTCACGAACTCGCCGATGCCATCAACCGCATCATGGGTCTGTACAACTTCCTCGTAATGCTTCCAGCGGCAGAGTGGCTGGTGCACGTGCGACCTCCCGGGCTGGCTGCGTTCGTGCGTGCCCGTAAACGGATCGAGGCCGTCGCTCACCGCATGATTGAGGCGCACCGCCAACATCACTCGCATGGAAGCAGTCTGTTGGACCTGATGCTGGCTGCCTCGCCCGACCGGAGCCCCGCGGCGGAGAAGTCGCTTCGCGATCAGGTCATCACCATCTTCCTCGCTGGATATGAGACCGTGGCCAATGCGCTGTCCTGGACGTGGTATCTGCTCTTGGAGAATCCTGAATGCGAGCGCCGCTTCCACGAGGAGATCGACCGGGAGTTGCAAGGGCGCTTGCCAGCCTATGAAGACGTTCCCCGACTGCGCTACGTGGAGATGGTGATGGCGGAATCGATGCGACTCTATCCGCCGGCGTGGGCGATGGGACGATACGCGCTCAATGATTTTCAACTGGGCGAATTCTTCCTACCGGCTAGGACCACGGTTCTGATGAGCCAATTCATCACCCATCGGGATCCACGCTTCTTTCCTGATCCGCTGCGTTTCGATCCCGAGCGCTTTACGCCCGAGGCGAAGGCCCGGCGCGCAAAGTTCACTTACTTTCCCTTCGGAGCGGGATTCCGCCAGTGCATCGGCGAGTCTTTCGCGTGGATGGAGGGAGTGCTGCTGCTGGCAACGCTGGGGCAGAAGTGGAAACTGAAGCTTGTTTCGGAAAACCCAGTCGAGCCGGAGCCGTTGATCACGCTGCGCCCCAAGCATGGGATGCGGATGCATCTTGAAGCCCGAGCTTGATTACTTGGCTGCGAGGTACATCTCTGCGACATGCTGCGTGATCTTGCCCGGTTCCGCGCCGGAGAGGTTCGAAAGCGCAACCACCGTTAGTTGATCGTCCACGTAACGATCGATCGCGGTTTGAAATCCCTGCCAGGCGCCGTCGTGGTGAATGCAGCGATGTCCGTGCCGGTCATCGATAAACCAGCCGAACCCGTAGTTGCCTTTGTTGGGCTGGCCGTTTTTGAGTTTGGCTACGGTCCACATCTGGTCCAGACTTGATTTCTTCAGCAGCTTGTCGGTGTAAAGTGCGGCGTCCCACTTGGCCAGGTCGAGAATGGAAAAGTAGAGGCTGCCATCGGCCGTGGTGTTGATCATGGGCGCCACCCATTCCTGATTTTTCAATTCACCTTTCACCAGACGGTATCCGGCCGAGCGGTTGCGAACGATGTCGGCTTCGCTGATGATGCGGGTTGAGTTCATCTCCAGCGGATGGAAGATGCGCTGCTGCAGAAAGTCACCGTAGAATTCGCCTGTGACGCGGTGAGTCAAGATTCCGAGAGTGAGAAATCCAAGATTGCTGTAGGCCCATTTTGTCCCGGGCTCATAGGAAAGCGGAAGGCTCTCGACGAGCTTCAGGAGTTCGTCCTCGGACCAGTCCTTTCGGAAATCGAATTTCTCCGGATAGTCACCAAAGCCCGCGGTGTGGCTCAGCAGTTCTCGTACGGTGACGTTGTTCCAAGTCTTTGGCCCGTCTTTAAAATACTTGCTGAGCGGATCCTCGAGGCCGACCTTTCCCTCTTCCACGAGCATCATCACGGCCGTGGCGGTGAATTGCTTGCCCACAGAACCTGACTGAAAGATCGTCTCGGGCTTGGCCGGCACTTGCAATTCCACGTTGGCCAATCCGAATCCCTTGGCGAGAACGATCTTTCCACCCTTCGCAACCAGGAGCGACAGGCCGGGAATGTGCTGCCGTTGCATCTCGGTTTCCACGTAGGCCTCGACCGATGCGGCATCGAGCGACTGGGCAAACGCACTCGCGGAAGTTAAGAGAAACCACGAGATCGGAAGGTAGAAGAATCGACGCAGAGTCATGGAGTAAGTGGGCAACGCGGTCCTGAGTCTACAGACAAAGCACGGCTACCCACAAGAACGCAACGGGGTGGAAGGGGGCGTTCGTTGACGAAAGCTCGCGACAAGAAGGGTTGACGCGGAAACCGAGTGTTCGCCTTCTTCAAAATCAACTATTCATAATGAAGAGATACAAGTGGGGCTGCTTTCGTGGCTCGGTGGGCTGGAAATAAAGATGCTGTCAGACCAACAATGACGACCAAAGTTGCGACGACAGAGAACGTCCAGGGATCCATGGTTGAAACCCCCCAGATTTGGCTAGCCATTAAACGCATTACAGCACCGCTTACTGCCAATCCCGCAACCGTGCCTGCGACAATTAAAGTTAAGCCCTTCTTAAGCACCATCCGCAGAACATCGCTCCGTTGAGCTCCCATCGCCAATCGGATTCCAATCTCGTGGGTCTGTAATGAAACCGTATATGCCATGACGCTAAAAATACCAATCACAACTAGCAACAATCCTGTGATACCGAACGTTCCGAGAATGATCAGATTGAACTGCGGTCCGGCATAATACGAACTCTTAAGAATATTTTCCATTGGTCCGAGTTCAGAGATAGCAACTTCTGAATCTACGGCGGCTATTGTGCGACTCAGACTTGGAAGAACGAGATTTGCGTTTCCCGCCGTCCTCACCATGATCCCGCGCGGCCCCGTACCACTGACGGTATGAGGAAAATATACTTCTGGTCTTGGGGCGTCCTGCAAGCCGGTGTTCTTCGCATCCGCGATGACGCCGATTATTTCGAAATAAGCATCTCGGGGCCAATCAGTCGCCCATTGTTCGAGAGTCGTGAATTTTATCCTCTGACCGATGGGATCTTCGTCCCCGAAGTAATTGCGTTCAAATGTTTGGTTGATAACGGTTACATGTCGAGCTAACTCGACTTCACTTCGCGAAAGCAGCCTGCCGCGAAGCAAGCGTCGGCCCAAGGTTTTAAAATATCCCTCACTACACATGTCAAACGTAGTGCCCCAAGGCTCGGAATGTGTTTTCCCTGGTACTACAATCTCGGTCCACCCGAAAGAATAAGGCGGGAAAGAGGTCGCTTCAGTAGAAGCGATGACTCCGGGAATAGCCGCCACTCGGTCAAGTACTTTTTCAAAATAGTCTCTCTTCGCGTCGGCAGTATCGTACCGTCCCTCGGGCAGGGATAGTCGCGCATAAGCAACACTCGCGGGATTGAAACCGATGTCCACTCGTTCAAGAGCGCGGAGTGTGCGCACCATGAGCCCCGTACCCGTCAACAACACAATCGATAATGCAACTTCGACAAGGACCAGAATGGAGCGCAATTTCCCGTGTTGAAATCCGCCACTTGCCCCTTAGCGCTTCCCGCAAGGCCAACGTACAAGTCGCGCCTTACCAGATGGAGGGCAGGTGCGAGACCGCAGACAAAGGTGGCAAGAACCGACACTCCCACCGCAAGCAGCAGCGTCTCTGATCGGAGTGATATGGCCACTTCGGGAGGGATCGTATCAGGAGGAATCGCGGCTATCATTCCCTTCAATCCGACAAACGCGAACAAGCACCCGCAAATACAACTACCAGCCGCCAAGAGACCGCTCTCAACCAACAATTGCCTTATCAAGCGAGAACGTGTCGCGCCTATCGACGCACGGATCGCTATCTCCCTTTCACGTACTGTTGCGCGCGCGAGCAGAAGATTCGCAACATTGCTGCAGGCAATGAGAAGCAGTATGAAAACTGCCGCCACCATCGCCAAGAGAGTTGCTTTGAAATGCCCGACGGAGTGATCCCTCAAGGAATTGACCACTATCTTGTAGTTGGCGCGAAACCAAGCGGGATAATCTTTTTCCGACAGCTTCGCAATCGCGCCAAGGTCAGCGGAGGCAGCTTGGAGGCTGAAATTCCGTTTGAGGCGTCCGATGGCCAATAACTCGTTAGGTTGAGCGCCAAATCCACTGATGAAACTGGATCTGTTTAGGTCTGTTGGAATCCAGATTTCACAGCCACCGAATCGGAATCGCGGAGGCATGATGGCCACCAAGGTCCTCGGTACTCCGTTGAGATTCAGTGAAGCTCCGAGTATTTTCGGATTTCGATTGAAGAGACTGGCCCAAACTGTGTCACTCATCGCAAACGCGGGGGGTGAATCAGGCTTTCCATCTTGTAGCGTAATCTGGCGGCCAAGAAACGGCCTGACGCCAAGTAATTCAAAAGTATTTGCGGTCACCCAGCAGCCCAGCAATTGTTGAGTGGGCACCCCATTTCCCTTATAGCGGACACCGAAATAGGCAACCGCACCGATATCTTCAAAGGTATGGTTTTGCTCTTTGAAATCCAGGAATACGGGGACAGGAAAACGCGTAATTGAGTTGGAAATCGAGGGAGTTGCTAACCGATCAGCGCTCTTATACGGGAACGGGTTCAGCAGAACGGTATCGACCACGCTGCCAATTACGGTTGCCGCCCCTATGCCTAGGGCAAGAGTCAAAATGGCGAGGATCGTAAAGCCGGGGTTCTTCCCCAACATCCGCAGGCCGTAGCGAAGGTCGTGCCAAATGCTCACCATCTTTACGCGCTCCAGGACGAAATGCCTGACTGATTTCTATATTCCTTGAGGGATTCTAGGGCAAGCTTTTTTGTCAAGCTGCGGCGCGGATGGTGTGGCAGTTCTGCCGTTCTCTCCTTCCACCCCCACAAAACTCAACGGGACTCAATCGGTTTGTGGGTGCCGGTCGTGGCGCAGTTTGCGAACCAGATAATACTCGTTGATGGGGCGATCGTCCGTGAGCGCTGGCGTGTCGGGAGAGGAGGCAATCAGCGAGTCCAGAGTCAACTCTCCCTTGAGCAGATCATCCAATTGTTCGGAAGCCCGTTCACTCAATCCTGCGGAATCAGGGGCCGCCCACTCCGTCAAGTCCGCCAGTGCGCTCGTGGGCATACGCGTCACGATTTGCTCCGTAGTAAAGACTGGGATGGGCCGCTCGCTGCACAAGAAATGGACGCCAAACTCATTCGCAAAAGCGCGCACAAACGGGAAAGAGTTGCGTAAGGATCGTGTGACAGCGGCGGTGTCCACCGGATCATCGTCGGCAGTAGCCGGAAGCCATTGCTGCAAGATTCCTCCAGGCTTTAATCGTCGTCGTGCGGCCCGGTAAAACTCCTCTGAGTAGAGCAAGCTCGATGACGCGGCGCTGAGCGGCGGTGGAGGATCAATCGTAATGACGTCATATTGATCGCGTGTCCGCTCCAGATACCGGCGGCCGTCGTCGATTACGACGTGCGACATGGGCGAGTTCATGATCTGTTCGGCATTGCTGTGGTAAAAGCCGAACAACCGCGGAACACTTGGCACGAGTTCGACCACCGTCACGGGAACATTCCAGGAGCGCATGGAACGGAACGTCGTTCCCATGCCAAAACAAATCACGAGTGCCTTCTCCGGCGGGTGTCCGAGGAACGCCATGGGAAGGTGGGCCATGATCTTGGTAATAGGAGTGAGGGAAGTAATACCGTAGCCGTTAATCAGGAGCTGCTTGTTCATGCCCGTGCCGGACGCAATGACAGTCGCAGTTGAGTCCCGAAGCACTTTCTGGTCGCTCGTCTCTTCGTCGAGTCCCCTTCCTGCAGTGAGCACCACAAATGCCAGAGCTGTAGAGACGAAGATCGGCACACGGATGCTTGCCGCCTTGTTGCGAGCCGGGAACAATTGGGCGAGTCCGATGACAAGCCATGGCGCAGTGAGCCCGATCAGCGCCCAGCGCCCCGCCATAAAGGGGAGCAACATAAATCCCGCGAGCAGTGGCCCGAGAATACAGCCTGCAATATTGACGGCATATGCGATCCCGGCCTTGCTGGAGTTGCCTGCCGAAAAACGATCCAGCAGCATGGGTGTAATAAAGCCCAGCAGTCCTGTAAACGGAGAGAGCCCCAGCACTAAACGAAGAAGTCTCGACAGTTGAGTGTCCGGATTCGTGAGGACCAGGGGAAGCAATGCTGCGGCGGCGAGAATACTCCATATTGCCGGATTTTCGCGCCACTCCAGCGAAGTCCATCGCCGATAGATCAGGGAACCAACAAACGTTGCCAGCAGATATACCGAAAGGATCGAAGCAAACGAATACACTACGGTGCCCATAAACGGCGTGTATTGACGAACCCAGATGACCTCCATTGCCATCGAGCTCAGACCACTCAGAAACAGAAGCGCAAGGATGCCGCCGCCATCGGCATTCGAAATTGGTGGAGTGCTGACTGCAACGGGTGAAGTTTTTTGAGATACCCTTCGTGTGAGCGGCCCTCGGGAGAGGGCTAGGGCTGAAATTGCAATCAGCCCGTTGCAGGCGGCACCAATCCTAACAGTTCCACGAAATCCAAGCCACTCGATCAGAAACAGCGGCAATGCGGTTCCAGCCACGGCGCCGGCAACGTTTGCCATGTAGAGATAGCTGAACGAGCGGCGCGATTCACTGGGCAGTGTTTGCCCGATAGCGCGCATCCCGACGGGGAGGGTTGCCCCCATCAGGCAGCAACCCGGCAGCAGAGTGAGCGCCACCAGCAAACCGGCGAGCCAATAGTAGCCGGAAGAAGAATGTAGTGCTGTGTTCTGGAGTGTATGACCGCTCCAGACGAGCGCGTAAGGGACAGCAAGGCCCAAGCCACCAATCACTAATTCAATCAGCGCGTAGAGTCGAAGCGCAGGTAAGCGATTACCGTTCAGCCACCTGCCGCTGATCCACGAGCCCAGGCCCAGACCCGCCATGAAGATCGAAAGAACGATTGACACCATTGCGGTGGTAACGCCGAATTGTGCCATGGACAGGCGCAACCAAATAAGCTCGTAGAGAATGCTGCAGAAACCCGACAAGAAAAAAAAGATAAAGTACCAGGTCAAGACGCCCTCGAGTATCCACAGCCCCGCTGCAGAATGAACTTGCTGCTTCGAATATGGAGAGAACGAGTCTAGAGAGAATGGTGGCGTCAGGCAAGTGAACGCGCAGGTCCAGCGGTTGGAGATTACCAGCGGGAGTAAGGAGCTGCAGTCGGGCTGCAGCTATTTTTGTCCGGCGGACATGTTGTCGAGGCGGTGCGTACCGGAGCGCCGGAGGGCAAACATAATCGCCCACCCGATCAGTCCGGCAGCATAGAAGAACGCGAAGACTAGCGGGAGTCCCCCTAACAGAATCGAGTGCACGGGCTGAATGTGAATGGGGAGCGGCGGATCAATGTTGGGCACCGAGGCAGCGATGTCTTCGCCTTTCTTGATGGCCGTCACCACACCGGCAAGAATGAGGGTCATGAATACAATCGTCGTTTTTGGAAAACGGAATCCGTTGCGCATATTAAACCTCCCGGTTGCAAGCGATAGCCCATCTTGAATTTCGATCCATGCGCGAAAATGCTCGTGGAGCGCGCCATTCACGAGGCCTGAAATCTCCCGGGCGAAGAAGCGGGCCCGCGCGAGCAATTTCTTCTTCGTGTGATCGTCACTTTCTTCGCGCAAAACCGCCAGCATTTCCTCCCCGAACAGTTCCCGGTGTTCGGCGGGATACAGACGCAGCAGCTTTCGGTAGACCGTGAGCATGATCAACTCTCGTTCCTCGCAACTCGCAGAGTCGCCAGCCGTGTGAGGTTCTTCATCCGGTCGATCTCTCCCTGCAAGTTGCGGCGTCCCTGTGGCGTCAAGCGATAGGCTTGACGGCCCCTGGAAGTTTCCTCTTCTTCGAAGCGCTCGATCCAATCATCGTTTAGTAATCGTCGAAGTGCGCCGTACAACGTGCCGGTGCTGAGGACAACGCGTCCGTCGCTCATGCGTTCGACATCTTTCAGGATCGAGTAGCCGTGCTGGGGTTGTCCCGCCAGGCTCAGCAGAATCAGCAGGACGGGTTCGGACAAGGGCAGGCTTTCGATTATGGCTTTTGGCGACATGTCGTATAGCGTCATATTGTCACCGGAGTGGATTTGTGTCAAGCGAAAGGAACCATGTGGCCCCGGACGCATCGTCCGCGTGGTTTCATGTATGAGGCCGAGTGAATTGGTGATCTTGCGGGGCGGGTTCGTGCTCGGGGGGGCTCGCTCCGCTTCGCTGGACGGACGAATGCGTCCGTCTCCACACGTTCCGCTTACCTCACTGGCTCCATCACTGGGTTTGGGTTAGCTGCTTGCCGGAATAGTCAACAACTTTGTCTGTCTGGTCGGCGGGGTTTACGCCGACGCCGTGGTTTTCTCGGACGAACACTACTCGGAAGGAGCGATTCTCCAGCATGCCCGGGAACTGTCCTTTCCGATCGCCAATGGTCAGGCTGTGAGCTGAATCATTCCAATGAAGCGGGATTGTCGCGTAGGCGCCCTTCTCGTAGTTGTAGGTGTCGTTCTCGTCTTCGTAGAGGGTGAAGTCGCCGTCGGCGCCGGGATAGATGCGCAGTTCGATCGGGTCGGCAGCTTTTTCTGTGGACCACTCTTCGTCCGGCCCTAGCGGCAGAATCGACCCAGCGCGCACGTACAAAGGCAAGCCGTCGAGGGGAGTGATCGCGTTGATTATCCGGCCGCCTTCGATGGTGGCGCCTGTCCAGAAGTCGTACCACTTGGCTTGGGGCAGATAGACAGGTCGCGTCGTGGAAGCGGGCTCGGTCACCGGATTCACCAGGAATGCTGGCCCGTACATGAATTGATCGCCGATATTGTCGGCGCGGGGATCAGTGCGGAAATCCATGACCAGCGGCCGCATCGGCGTATAGCTCTCACTGGTCGTCTTCCACGCCAGCGAATAGATGTAAGGCAGCATGCGATAGCGCAGGCGGTCGAAGTTTACCAGGATCTTTTGCGCATCCGGGCCGTACGACCATAGCTCATTCTCGTCGGGATTGCGCGTGCCGTGAACGCGCAGAATCGGATTGAATGTTGCGTACTGGAACCAGCGCACAAACAATTCGCGGAACGCGGGATCAGCGGGGCTTCCGAATACAAATCCGCCAATGTCGGTGGTCCAGTATGGAATCCCGGAAACGGCGAAGTTCAATCCGGCCGGAATCTGGCGGCGGTAGCTGAACCAATCGGAGTTGATGTCGCCCGACCATGCGGTCACGGCGTTGCGTTGGGAGCCGGCAAAGGCGGAACGGGACAGAATGTAAACACGCTTCTTGTCCGACGCGCTGCGCTGTCCCTGATACACCGCTCCGGTGTCGAGCAGCGGATAGGCATTCACATAACGATCGCCGCTCCCGGCGGCGAGTTTGTGGTGCAACAGAATGTTTTCTTCCTGGCCTTCGGTTTCGGGTTCGGTCGTATCCATCCACCAGGCGTCGGCGCCGATGCTGAACAATCCCTTGTTGACGAGATCCCAGTAATAGTTGCGCGCTTCGGGGCTGGTCGCATCGTAAACGGCCATCGCGTCGGTGTGATAGGGCGGTTTTGCATACTTGAACTTGTCGACGAACCATCCCTTGCTGTGCATGTAATCGTAGTTCGTCGATCCCGGCTCGAAGAAGGGCCAGATGGAAATCATGAGGTGGAAATTCTCATTGTGAAGCTGGTCGATCATGGCTTTCGGGTCGGGATAGTTCTTGTTGAAGACGAATTCTCCCTTGCGGTTCCACCAGAACCAGTCCTGCACGATGTTGTCGACGGAGATGTGCAGGTCGCGATACTTCTTCGCGACTCCCAAGATTTCGTCCTGCGATTTATAGCGGTTCTTGCACTGCCAGAATCCGTAGGCCCATTTGCCGAACAGGGGAGCCTGCCCGGTCAGCTCGCGGTATCCGGCGATGATTTTGTCGAAGTCGGGTCCGTAGAGAAAGTAGTAGTCGATAACGTCGGCAACTTCCGAGCTGATGTATAGATAATTGGCGAACCGGTTGTTGAACCGGCTGCGAGACATGTTGTTCCAGAAGATCCCGTAGCCTTTGCTGGAAACCATCAGCGGGACAGAGATGTTGCTGTTGTCCTGCACGATGTCGACCGACTCACCACGGTAATTCCACACGCCGGATTGGTGTTGGCCCAGGCCATAGAGTCCTTCGTGCGAGCCGTACACATTGATGAATGATTCGGCGCGGTAGGTGTCTTCGCCGTTCACCTTTTCTGCCCGCATGCTGCGAGAGGCTTCCTGCACCAGAGGACGCCCGTTCGCTTCGGCATATGCGATCGCCCCGTCGTTCCGAGTGACAGTGAGCTTCAGCAGGGAAGTGGAGATTGTGACGTCATCTCCGGACTGCATTTCCCACTTCGCCGTGGGCCAGCTGTCTTTAATCACCACGAAGTCGGTTCTCTTGGGGAACGTTGCGGTTGGTGAATACAGAACTCGAATGATCGAGTCCGAGCAGACTTGCACCTTCAACGTGCCAGTTCCCATGGTGAACACGACGCCGTCGGCTTCCTGCTGAACCTTTCGGACCGGGTTCATCGGGGTCCACTGGGCGTCGGCGTGGGTCATGGCCAGAAAGCCGATTCCGCTCGCGAGTAAGAAGAAAAAATGGAGGGCGCGTTTCATTCGACTTTCGTCTCCCGAAGTGGCTAAGATCTCCGTAAACGTTTACGGAAATGTACGGCGCAGGATAGCACGGAAGCGATTTTGAGGGCGTGATCCTGGATGAGATCCTGGATGAGGCCATTCGCTGCAGTCGCTAAAATGGTGCAAAATTCACAGCTTATTAACCGCAGACGGGATCAAACCGTTTATGCTTAGCCGTTGGCGATCCGATCCCAGAATTGGCAGAGTAACGGCGATGGTCTCACGCGAGCACCGCGTCGCCCGCGTTCTCGCCCGGCGGATATATCCATGAGTACAGCAGTCAAGAGCCCGAATCCTGAACCGGCTCATCATTACATCGTGCGCCGCACGGTCGAGGCCTGCCACATGGCCAAAGAAGCCGCGGGCGCGGCAGCCGAAGGCATTGCGACTGGATCCAGCGTGCTGCTGAATTCTCTGCGCCAGCGCGAGCGGGAACTCGATACGCTTGACCTGGAAATCGACAATGGCGTGACCACCGCCATCACCGAGGTCGGACCCGCGGAAGCGCGGGAGCTGCTCGCCTGCATGAAGTTCATGATCGGTCTGGAGCGCATTGGCGATCTGCTGCTCAGTTTCGCTAACAGCGCCCAGTCAGTGAGCGGGCGGATCGACTCGGAAGATACCCGCGATCTTACGCAGATGGCGACGATACTCGAGAAGATGCTCACCGATTGCGGCGATGCGTTCTCCAAGAGAGATGTCAGCACGGCAGTGGAAGTCTTGCGGGCCGACGCAGAGATGGACCGCCTGCGCAATCTCATCTTCCTGCGGCATATTGAGAATCCGGAAAATATTCATCGGCAGGCGAGCCTGCAGGTGATTTTTATGACGCAGTCGCTGGAACGCGCCGGAGACCACGCGAAGAACCTTGCTGAAGAGGTCTGCCACTTCGTGAGCGGACGCCCCGTCCGCCATGTGCTCATCTCCTATGACAAGCCGGTCGAGCAGATGTTCATCGACTATTTGAGACGGCGCGAGCCTAAGGGATAGTTTCCGCCGACAGTTTTCGCCGCCGACCATGCCGTTTCCACTCTTGTAAATCGTGCTCGAGTGCGTCACCTTGTTCTCTGCTCTGCTCGGAGTGGACGAAAACGCGAGGCGATCCCCATGAGATATGCATTCCTGGTTGAGACATACACAACAGAACGGATCAAAGTTGTAAGTGTGTGGAGCGAGTTCGGGGATCAGGATCTGGTTGTCCGGCCCAGAAGTGGCGACCCGCGAGGGCGGAGCGTACTGGAGCAAATGGTGCATCAGTGCGTGAGCGAAGACTTGTGGTTTCGGAACATGCTGGGGATCGATGTGGGCGCGCCTCCGTTGCCGAAGCAGGAGACCCGGACGGACTTCATCGAGCGATACGTGGAAGACAGCGGAAAGCGACTGGCGGCGCTGCAAACCAAAGACGAACGATGGTGGGAAGAGGAGGTCAAATTCTTTGAAGTGGGACGCTCGCGGGCGTGGGTCATGGTGCGGAGGGTTGCGCATACCTCGCATCATCGCGGACAGATGATGGCTATGCTTCGCATGCTGGGCCGGGAGATTCACAGCAACTATGGCCCCACGGCGGATACCGGCGGGTTGATGGCCCATCACGCGCCGACGATTTATGCTTACGGAAGCTTGGAGGAGTTGTTGAGGGGGGAGCCTGCGGCGAAGTTGCCGGGAGGTAGTGGGAAGCCGGTGACGGAGCGGCCGGCCCGGTGAGGGGAAGGTTGTTTTGAGCGCCGTCCATCGTGGGCGAGCCTCGCCACATAAAACCTGGCCTCGCTACGCTTTGGCGGACAGCCGAGGCGGCTGTCGCTACGTGAGTCTTGCTTACTTGATCGTGAACGCCAGTGTCAGCAGTGTTTTCTGCTCGACTTCGTGCGCTTTTGTACTGCCCGTTGCTGGGCTTGCGCTGGAGCTGCGCTTTACCGTCAGGACTGGGCGGTCTCCTGCGATGCGTTTCAGGCGCGGGAGCATGTTGAACAGGGCTCCCATGTTCGCGGGCTCTTCCTGCACCCAGACAATGTCGGCATTCTTGCCGTGGCGGTCGAATTCGGCAACCACTTCCGGTTCGGGGAACGGGTAGAGCTGTTCGAGGAATACGATCGCCGTGCTCGTGTCTTTTCTCTTTTTCCGTTCGGCCTGTAGTTCGTGGCCGATTTTGCCGGTGCAGATCAGGATGCGTTCAGCTTCTCCGACCGTCGTGTCGGGAATGACATTCTGGAAACTCTTGTGCGTGAAATCCTCGATCGGAGAACTGGCGTCCGGGTGGCGCAGCATACTTTTTGGCGTAAACACGACCAGCGGCTTTCGCCAATGACGCAATGCCTGCCGGCGTAAAAGATGGAAATACTGCGCCGCGTTCGAGGGTTGAGCAATCTGGATATTATGTTTCGCCGCCAACTGGATGAAGCGCTCGATTCGTGCGCTTGAGTGTTCCGGTCCCTGTCCTTCGTAGCCATGCGGGAGGAGCATCACGAGACCGGAAAGGAGATTCCACTTGGCTTCTCCTGCGCTGATGAACTGATCGATGATCGCTTGCGCGACGTTGACGAAGTCTCCGAACTGGGCCTCCCAAAGAACCAGAGACTCGGGATAGTCCCGGCTGTATCCGTACTCGAAGCCGAGGACGCCAGCCTCGGAAAGCGTCGAGTTGTAGATTTCACAGCGAGCCTGGTCAGCGGCGATGTTTTCCAGTGGAACGTACTCGTTTTCGTTTTCGATGTCGATGAGTACCGAGTGGCGCTGGTTGAAAGTACCGCGGCGGGAATCCTGTCCTGACATACGAACGTGGGTGCCGGATTTCACCAGGCTTGCAAAGGCGAGAGCTTCCGCCATCCCGTAGTCCACTGGGCGTTTACCGACCCCCATCTCGGCGCGCTGCTCTAGCAGCTTTTTCACTTTCGGGTGGATGTGAAAACTTTCGGGATACGTCGTGAGACGGTTGGTGAGTTCCGCCAACTCTTCGGAAGGGAGTCCGGTCTCGACTTCATACTCGTCGCGATGGAGGCCTCCGAAGTACTTACCCCAATACTTGGGGAGTTCGCGCAGAAGCGGTTTGTGCTTGATGCTGCCGGCTTTTTTCTGTGCCGCCTCAAACTCGGCGCGGATGGCGTCCGCTTTTGCCTGCGCCTCCGCATCGCCGATATCATCCGCATAAATCTGCCACAGTGGCGGGTGATCTTTAATCTTTTTGTAAAGCAGAGGCTGGGTGATGGTCGGGTCGTCCACCTCACTATGACCATGCCGGCGGTAGCCGATGAGATCAATCACAACGTCAGTGCCGAACTGATAGCGGTATTCGGTAGCCAGGCGGGCGACGCGGACGACGGCATCGACATCTTCGGCGTTGACGTGGAAGATCGGGATCGACTGGCGCCGCGCGATGCAGGCCGCGAAGCGCGTCGAATGTTCTTCGGTGTAACTCGTGGTGAAGCCGAGAAGATTGTTGACCACGACGTGAATCGTGCCGCCCACGGTGTATCCCGGCAAGTCGGCGTAGTTCATGGTCTCGGCGAGAACTCCCTGGCCGGCGAACGCGGCATCGCCGTGCACCAGCAGCGGAAGGTATTTCTCGCGTCCGCCTTCGCCGGTGCGGTCCTGCTTGGCGCGCGTGCGTCCTACCGTTACGGGGTCGACGGCTTCCAGGTGGCTTGGATTGGATACAAGGTGAATGTGAGCCTTTCCGCCGCTTCGGGTGACGTATTCGCCGGTGGCGCCCATGTGGTACTTCACGTCTCCAGAGCCGAGGACACTGCGCGGGTCGACATCCTCAAATCCAGCGAAGATTTCTTGCGGCGGGCGTTTGGCAACGTGCGCAATCACGTTGAGCCGGCCGCGGTGGCTCATACCCATGACTAGCTCGACCGCGCCCAGGTGTGATGCGGAATCCAGAACCTCGTCGACTAGCGGGATGAGCGCAGTGGTGCCTTCGAGCGAGAAGCGTTTGCTTCCGAGATACCGCTGCTGCATCACTTGCTCGAAGATGTCGGCGCGGATGAGCAAATCGAGAATGCGGGCCTGATCCTCGGCGGGCGGTTCGGATTCCATACGCTCGTAGATCCACTGCCGCCGCTCGGGAGAGTATATGTGGTTGATCTCAACCCCGATCGTGCTGGAGTAGATGGCGCGCGCCTCGCGGGCGTACTCGCCTTCGCGTTCGAGTTCGGGCGTGGGGCGTGGGCGGAGAAAGCCGAGAGGGTCCAGGTCGCCTTCGAGGTATCCCCACTGGCGGTAGGCATTGAAAACGCGTTCGCGTTCCGGGTTGGAACCATTGGTCGAGGCGCGATCAACGACCTCGCCGGATGTCTTAGTTTTCGGGGTCATAAGAGTGCTGGTTCTAGGATAAAGGATGCGGGCGAAACCCAAAAGCTTCAACGGGCATAGGGCTCAGGGTTTGAACCACTAAGTCAAAGGCCCCACTCCTCATGCGCAAAACGCGCGAGAAGCGGGGCCTCTGTCAATCCCGGCCAGCTTCATCAATCGTGGTGGAAGTTGAACACGTCCATCATGTCGCTGATGGCGGGGCTGTTCAGTGGGACGTAGGGATTTCCCTCGCTGGCGAGCGGGTTCGGGAAAAGCTGCCACATCTGGTAGAAGCGGTGCACGGGGCTGTTGTCATACGTGTCATAGGGATGGGTCGACGAGGTCAACTGGAACGGGCCATTGGGCAGGTTCGCGGCGTTGGGGATGCGGGTGTCGAGTGCACCGTGAGACAGTCCGGTGCCGCCTGTGGTCAGCAGGACGTAATCTTCGGGAAGCAAGCCATTCTCAAATTGCATGGCAGTAGCCATCGGGAAACGGCGCAGTCGAGTATCCGCCTGCAAGCACCGGAGGCAGCACCGCATACGGCGTATTGCCGGTGGGATTCAACTCGTACACGCTGGTATCGCTGGCTGTAGACTGGCTGGCCAGAGAAAAGTTGGGGCCTGGAGTTCCATCTTCATTCACGATGCCTTTGGATAGCAGGTTCGATATGCCCTCGTGGCGGCGCGGTTTGTAGGTGGCGAAAACGTGATCGAAGGTGCGGTTTTCTCCGATAATCACGATCACGTGCTTGATCGGAGTCGCCGTCGAATGCCGGTGGCCGTCCTGTGCTGCGGCTGGAAGCGGCGCTCCGAGGTTGGCCATGAGCGCTACCAGGCTGGCGCCAACCGTTAAGTGTTGCCTGACCGAGGTCAGGATGGCTGATCTAGTCATGAAGTCTCCTCCTGAGAGACAAGCTGATCAGGCGAAGGCAGCTGGCATTGCGGAAGGTCGAGGTGAACAGCAAGTGAAAATAAATCCACAGGCTAGTCAGGCGGTCAGGATCGGAGTGGGCAGTATGCGCATGAAATATCTAGGAGTGCCATGACGAGTGTGAAAAGTTGATTAAAGAACTTCCACAGGACGCCAGGCGCAACCGGGCAAATCGGGGGCAGGGAAGCGGGCAGGCAATGGGATGACCGAAAGAACAACCGGAAGCCGGATTGGTATCCCGACGCTGTTGGGCATCCCGTTCGACGGGCAGTCGTCGTATCTGCGAGGTGCAGGAGATGGTCCGCCAAAGATTCGCGAGGCCATCCACTGCGATGCTTCCAATGAGTGGACCGAATCAGGTGTAGACGTTGGGGCGGTGGGTGCTTTTGACGACGCGGGCGATCTGGCGTTTTCAGAGAACAACGCATTTGAAGTCATCGAGTCAGGTATCGGCAAGATGCTCGCTGAGGGGCGCAGGCCCGTTTCGCTGGGTGGGGATCATTCGATTACCTATCCGATCGTCAAAGTGTTGGCGCAGAAGTACCCGGAGCTGACAATTTTCCACTTCGACGCGCATCCGGACTTGTATGACGAGTTCGAAGGAAACCGGTTGTCGCATGCCTGTCCTTTTGCGCGGATTATGGAGTCCGGACTGGCAAAACGGCTGGTGCAAGTTGGGATTCGCACCATGAATGGCCATCAGCGGGAGCAGGCCCGAAGATTCGGTGTGGAGGTGGTTGAGATGCGGGGGCTTCCGGCTTACGGGAAATTGAAAGCTGCCGGGCCAATCTACGTTTCTTTCGATATTGACGTACTGGATCCGGCCTTTGCACCGGGGGTTTCGCATCGCGAGCCTGGCGGGATGTCGGTGCGCGAGGCGATCAGTCACTTGCATGCGATTGAGGAGGACATCGTCGGTGCCGATGTCGTCGAGTACAACCCCGTGCGCGACCCGGCGGACATGACCGCAACGGTAGCGGCGAAGATCGTAAAAGAAATTCTAGGCAAGATGATTGGGAAGTAAAGTTCTGGTTTTTGTGGGGACAGCCGCCCTCGGCTGTCCGTCGAGCGAAGCTCGACCCTGTGCCAAGAAGCCGGGAGGTGGTGGTCGACTCTTGTGCTAATTACGCGAGCCTCGGCAAGGGTTTGAGATCACGGAGAAAAATCGATTTTCGGGATACAATGCCCCGTCATGAAATTCTTAAAACTGGCCGCGGTTGTAATGGTGGCAAATCATGCGGTAAACAGCCCAGCAACCGACAACAACGGACCAGGCGTCCCATTCAGCGTGACCGTCGACGTGTCTGCACTTGGCAATTTTTCGAGTGCCAACCTGTTGGTGATTGATAAAAACACCAGCGCGGCCAATGGCCCGGCTCCCACAACGGTGACACCGGCGGCGAAGATTACGATAGACCTGAACGGGTATTCGGTCGGCATCCGGACCTTGAAGCCCTGACCTGGAAGAGGTTCGCACATCGCGAGTGACGAAGAAATGGTATCAGCCATGGAGAACAAGCTTCACCAAATCGTGATCAACAGCCTGCTCTACCTTGCCTTTGCAGCGACCCTTGCCTGTTCCAAGAACCAGTCGCAGAATCCGCAGGCTGCCGGGATGCAGGCCATGCCTGTGAAAGTCATGGAAGCCAAGGCCCAGCCCGTGAACGACGCCTCGGAATACGTGGCGACTTTGAAGTCGCGCGATTCGGCAGTGATTATGCCCCAGGTCGAGGGCCAGATCACCCAGATCTTCGTGCATTCGGGCGATAAGGTGTCGGCTGGCGCCGCGTTGATGGAGATCGATCCGTTAAAGCAACAGGCCACAGTGAAGAGCCAGGAGAGCGCGCGGGCGGCGCAGCAGGCCCAGTTGAATTGGGCCAAACAACAGTATGAACGCAGTCAGGGGCTCTCTGCCGCAGGCGTGGTCAGCAAGCAGGATCTCGATCAAGCCAAGGCCACGTTTGAAGCCGCTCAAGCGCAGATGGAGGCGCTCGATGCGCAGGTGAGCGAGCAGCAGGTGCAACTGCATTACTACAAAGTAACGGCGCTGCGTACTGGGATCGTGGGTGATATCCCGGTGCGGGTGGGCGATCGAGTCACGACCACAACTCAGCTCACGACGGTCGATCAGCCGGGAACCCTTGAGGCTTATGTGTATGTGCCGATCGAACGGTCGTCGCAGTTGAGGATGAATTTGCCGGTGCAGGTTTTGGACAGTAACGGGAAGGTGCTGGCTGATACGCGTGTCAGCTTTATTTCTCCGCAAGTCGACAACACAACGCAGACTGTGCTGGTGAAAGCGCGCATCCCGAATGGGAATGATGCGTTACGGCAATCCCAGTTCATCCGGGCGCGGGTGGTGTGGGGAACGCATCAGAGTCCGGAGGTTCCCATTCTGGCAGTGTCGCGCCTGGCAGGCCAGTATTTCGCATTTGTGGCAGAGCCGCAGAGCGGCGGTGGCTTCCTAGCCAAGCAGAGGCCACTGACCGTTGGTGAAACCGTAGGCAACAATTACGAGGTTCGGGATGGAATCAAGCCCGGAGATAAAGTGATTATTTCCGGGACCCAATTTCTGCGGGACGGAGCGCCGGTAGTTCCAATGAGCTAGCGGCCAGTTGCGGGTACATTCCGGGAGTCTGCTATAGCACTTGGCATTTAGCCACCAAAGGCTGCTAGAAACTCACAAAACTTTTTTGGACTAAGTGCTAACTGCTAGGTGCCAAGTGCTGTTTTCGAGGGTTGATTTCTCATGTTCGTTAATTTCTTCATACGACGTCCGGTGTTTGCGGCGGTCTGTGCGCTGTTGATTGTGCTGGCGGGCGCGGCGGTGATCCCTTCGCTGCCGATTGCGCAGTTTCCGAATCTTGCGCCGCCGCAGGTGGGCGTTACCAGCGCTTACATCGGAGCCAGTGCCCAGACGGTCGAGAGTGCGGTCACGATTCCGCTGGAGCAGCAGATCAACGGCGCCGAGGGGATGAAGTACATCACGTCGACCAGCGGGAATGATGGGACGAGCCAGGTGCTGGTGACGTTCGATCTGACGCGGAATCCGGACCTGGCAACCGTCGACATTCAGAATCGCGTGAACACGGCCCAGGGACGCCTGCCAGGTGCGGTTAAAGCGGTGGGCATTACGACGGCGAAGACATCGCAGAACTTTGTGTTCGGCGCCGCTGTCTTTTCGGACAAAGAGCACAACTATCCCACGCTGTTCATGAGCAACTATCTCGACGTGTACGTGCGGGATTCGCTGAAGCGCATTCCGGGCGTCGCCGATGTACTTATTTTCGGCGAGCGCAAATACTCGATGCGGCTGTGGCTGGATCCCGTACGGATGGCGGGACGCGCGTTGACGGCGCCAGATGTGGTGAATGCGCTCTCGGAACAGAACGTTGAGGTCGCCGCCGGGCAAGTGGGGCAGCAACCGGCAGTTCTAGGGCAAAACTACCAAGTCAGCGTGCGGGCCGTAGGGCGACTGAGCGAACCGGCGCAGTTCGACAACATCATTCTGAAGACGAATTCCGACGGCACACTGGTGCGGCTGAAGGATGTGGGGCATGCCGAACTGGGCGCCGAGACCTACGCGTCCGATCTGCAATTCAACGGGCAGGATGCGGTGGGCATCGCAGTGCTTCAACTTTCCACTGCGAACGCTCTCGACGTCGACCGGCGAGCCATCGCCGAACTGGACCGGCTCTCGAAAACTTTTCCCCCGGGGATGCAGTACAAAGTTGCGTTTGATACGACCGACGCGGTGGGTGAATCCATTCGCGACGTAGTCTTCACCGTAGGTTCGGCGATCCTGCTTGTCATCATGGTGATTTTCATATTTCTCGGCGACTGGAGAACTACGATGATTCACTTCATCGCCACTCCGGTTTCGCTGATCGGCACTTTCGTCTTTGTGAAGTTGCTCGGCTTCTCCATCAACACGCTGACGTTGTTCGGTATCACGCTTGCCACCGGCCTGGTCGTTGACGACGCAATCGTCGTGATCGAGAACATTGAGCGCCACATGGCTGAGGGCGAACACGACTCCCGCAAAGCGGCGGCAGCAGCTACCGCCGAGATTACAAGCGCCGTCATCGCCACATCGCTGGTGCTGGTTGCCGTCTTTGTCCCGGTGGCGTTTTTCCCCGGTACAACCGGCATTCTGTTTCGCCAGTTTGCACTGACGATCGCATTTTCGATTGCCATTTCCGCCTTCAACGCGCTTACGCTGGCTCCGGTGCTGGCGGCAATCTTTCTGCGAGACTCCCACCGGCAAAAGTGGTGGTTGCTGCGAAAGTTTGACGACGGCGTCGTCCTACTCACCCGTGGGTACCGTGGCCTGCTGCATCACGTGCTGGAATACAAACTGGTCATGGTGGTGCTGTTTTTCGCCGGCCTGGGGCTGACTTATCTCGTGTTCACGCGGGTACCGACGGGTTTTGTCCCGGATGAGGATCAAGGCTATTTCATCATCGTGATCCAGGCCCCGGCAGGAGCTTCGCTGGAGTATACGAAGTCGATCGGCGCGCAGGTATCGCAATTTCTGGCCAATGTTCCTGAGTCGCAAGGAACTTTTTCCGTGGCGGGCTTCAGCTTTGCAGGAGCGGCGGCGAACCAGGGACTAATTTTTGTTCCGTTGAAATCGTATTCGCAGCGCAAGGGGGAAGTGCACTCCGCCAAAGCGATTGTGAACCGAGTTCGCCCCATGCTATTTGGGGTTTCGGGGGCAATCGTTTTTGCGACGCTGCCACCGCCAATCCAAGGACTAGGCCAGTTCGGTGGCTTTCAGTTCGTGGTGCAGGACCTGGCGGCACATACTCCGGAAGAACTTGCCGCAGCGACGCAGGGCTTGATGCGACAGGCGGCCGGCCGCAAGGAATTGGTGGGGCTGTATACGGCATTTACAGCGAACGATCCGCAGTACCTGGTGACGATTGACCGCGAGAAGGCGAAGAGCCTGCACGTGCCGCTGTCACAAATTACCGACACGCTGGGGGTGTTCATGGGATCGGCGTATGTAAACGACTTTGATTTCAATAACCGCTCCTACCGCGTGTATGTGCAGGCGGACAAGCAATTCCGCGCGACGGCGAAAGATATGAAACAGTTCTACGTCCGCTCGGATGCTGGGGCCATGGTTCCGCTCGATAACCTGATCCGCATCAGCCAGACCACGACCCCCCAGGTGATCAGCCATTACAACTTGTTTCGGTCGGCCGAAATCGACGGGTCGCCAGCGCCTGGGTACAGTTCGGGACAGGCGATTGCGGCGATGGAAGATCTCGCCACGAAACTGCCGCAGGGATTTTCCTATAGCTGGACTGGTTTGTCGCTTGAAGAGTTGCAGGCCGGAGGCACTTCACTGATTCTATTTGGACTGGGAACTCTGGTGGTCTATCTGACACTTTCAGCGCAGTACGAGAGTTTTGTCCTGCCGTTTATCGTGCTGCTGGCAGTCCCTATGGCACTCCTGGGCGCGCTGGGTGGACAGTGGATTCGCGGACTGCAGAATGACGTTTTCTGCCAGGTAGGCTTGGTCATGCTGGTGGGGCTCTCAAGCAAGAACGCAATTCTGATCGTGGAATTCGCAGAACAATTACGCGAGCGTGGAGTGCCGCTCGTCGAATCGGCGGTGCAGGCAGCGACGATCCGTTTGCGGCCCATCCTGATGACGTCCCTGGCCTTCATTCTCGGCGTCGTGCCACTGGTTGTGGCGACCGGCGCGGGAGAGAATGGCAGGCATTCGGTCGGGACCACGGTATTCGGCGGCATGATCATGTCGACGATATTGAATCTGTTCTTTATTCCCGTGCTGTATCTGATCATCGAGGGTTGGAGGGAGCACGGAAAGGCGCCCGAGCACAGGTAATCGGGATTTAGGTGCGTCACGGGACTAAGTGATCGTTTGAGAGCTACCCGACGCTTTCGTTCTCGTCTTTTACATTCTGTAGCCCAATGGCTGGAACCGCATAGTCCGAAGGTTTCTTCTGTCCATCCAAAGATGCTACCAGGGCGCGTTTCTTCTTGCGGGCTTCACGCCGGCGCATCTTAGCCATCCATTCGCGCGAGTACATAGTACCGCGGCACTTTCGCGAACCGCAGTGGCACGGGGCGGGGTCTTCATCGTCGTACAGGTTGTAATCCCACAGCAGTTCTTCGCCGGGGCCAATATCGCGGATGGCGAAAATCCATACCCGTCCCTTGATCTCGTCCACTTCGCAATTGGGATCGCAGGAATGGTTCAGGTATGCGCCGAGCCCTTCACCATCGATGACGGTTTTGCCGTCTTCCAGGCCATAAAGGTAGGTGCGCGACGCTCCGTCGTAGCGGCGGTCGGCTTCTTCCGGAGTAATGCGTTCGCCGTCATACTCGACGACGCGGGTTCCTTTGCGGATCGCGGTGGTCGTGTAGACGCCGACGGCGTGAATGGGTGAGGGGCGAACAACGAGAGGCATGAACTAATTTCGCACGAGGCGGGTGTTTTGGGGAGTGGGAAAAATGGAAAAGATTGGGCTCATAAGAGGGAAACAGCAGATTCCTCCTGGCGCGCTACGCTCGCTCGTCGGAATGACAAGAATTTGGGTGGGGAATGTCCCCGGAGACGGGGATCACGCCCTGAGATCTGAGGTCCGACGACTGACGCCTGGTTTCTACGGATCGTACACCGTGCTGCCGAAGCCTTCTTTCCTTGCGGATTCCTGCATCTCTTCCAGCGCCTTTTGTTGTTCCTCGAGCTGGGCCTTCATGGTATCGACTTCCTGTTGTTTCTGTTGTTGCCGCTCATTCCACTCAGCGCAGTTCGCAACGCAGTTTGCGCCCGCGAAATGGATGGAGTCGCCCAGACTCTTGATGTCCTGCCGCAGGGCAGCGATCGCGTTCTTCTGGTTCACGATCTGGGACTTCCAGTTCTCGGCCTTCGCCTGATGGTCTCCGGTGTCAGCCTGAGAATCCGCTGGGACGGAAGCCGGGTGCGCCGAGACCGGAGTTACAGTAGCGCGCTCGGGAGCGTCGTCATTCGTGATGAGATGAGCCGTCTTCGCCGGAGGCGCTGGTGGAGCCTCCGAAGCCTGCGCATCATGAGTAGCGGCTTCCTTCGCTTTGAGTTGGGCTTCTCTCTGCTGCTTCTTCAATTTCGCCTGGCGCGCGATCTCGCCGAGGGAGAGCGTAGGAGCCGGGGGCGGTGGATCTTGGGCCCCGGACGTCTGATCTTGGGCAGGCTGGTCCTGGGCATAGGACATCGAGCCCAGAAAAACGCCCGCCGCTAATAGGACGAAAAATCTTCGCATTCGAAAGGCCTCCCAGATCCGTCTGGGGACACGGAGTACTCCGAAGATCGTATCGAAGAGCCTGCGGCGATTCGAGTTACCTTCGTACTCGCGCGGAGCTCAGCTAAGCCTTTGTGAAGTCTCGGATTAGTTCGTCCAGCTTCCGCAACAGAGCCTGATTCCCCTGCCTCGGATAGCTGGCAAGCGACTCGCGATAGTGGGGCAGGTTAAACAGGAACGATTCCACCCGCTCCTTGTTCAACTCCTCCCAGTACGCGCCGTATCCGGACTTCTCCAGCCAGTACGCGTTGAAGATCTGTTCGAACTGATGGCTTACGGGAACGGCCAGATAGGGTTTGCCCAGATGGAGTGCTTCGGTCACGAGCGAGAACCCTGAGTTGGCGATGATCGCTCGAGCGCTGACGAGATCGGAAAAGAATCCGTCGAGGGAAGGCTTCTTGAATTCGATATTTCCATCGGTGCCCTCGCGCCCGAAGCCATACGCCGCAAAACGGCAGCGGACGGATCCCAGCAACTTGGCCAAAGCCGGCGCGGGCGAGGTCACGTAGACCAGAACGTGTTCGGTTTCGGTAGGAGTTGCGTCAAGAATTTGCTGGCGCAATAAAGGCGGGAATAGGAACGTGTTGCGCTTGCGAATGGGAGCGGTGAAAAACGAGATGACCAGGTAAGCGTTGGCACGCGGCGTCATCAGCCTGGTCACGATTTTGGCGGCGGCGGCGTCGCTCCGGTACTGCTTTGGATACGAGACCACAGCGTTTGTGAGGCAATGCTGGTTATCGATGGAGATGACTGGGAGGCCCCGCTTATGACCGACGTGGCAGGTGAGCGGCTCGAAGTCGGTGATGACGAGATTGATCTTCTCGTCCTCCACCATCGCGTTGAGCAGCGAAAGACTCTTCGCCGCGTGCGGCACCGTCATCAGATTCTTCGCGATCGTTCGTTTGTAGCGGACGCGATTGTTAACGTAGGCGAAATGGAACCCGTAGATCTCAGTGACGTTGAAATTATCTTTCAAGTTCTGCAGGCCGCGATCAAACGAAGCGACGTGAACATTGTGGCCCTGGCTGACCAGATGCGTGAGGACTTCCTTGGCGCGGGTAGAGTGGCCGGCGCCTTCTCCGTTGACTCCATAGAGGATGTTGGCCATTGACAGGGGAGTATATCGCGGTGGCGTGACCCGTGCCCCTTGTGGCTCGCTGCGCTTCGCTGGACGGCCGAAGGCGGCCGTCCCCACACGACTCTTGGTGGCTTATTGCTCGGGTTGCGGCATAGGCAGGGCTACGGTATCGATGGTTGCTGGATCATCCCGGAGCTTGATGTAGAAGGTCTTGCCTTTGGGAGGGGGAATCGCCAACGCGTCCTCCACAAATCCCTCGGGAACCGTGACCGAATTGGCGAAATCGGCGTCGGCGCTGACCGAGTCCAGCAGAAAGAGTTTGTCGCCGCTCAGGGTGCACTGCTTGTCCGGTACGCAATGAACGGCCTTTAGCATGGGAATGCGTACCAGGTTCACGAGCGGTTGCCAATCGCCGTTGATGCCATCGCCGCTGACGGGGCGAATCTTCAAGGGACCGAAAGCCGAAGGTCCCAGCAGCTTCATGGGATCAAGAACCGCCAGCACCGTTTTCGCGTCCTGCATGGTCAGATTGCCCTCCTTGAAGCTGAGCAGGACGCGGAAAGACTCATCGGCCGTGGCCACTTCGATTTTCTCAGTGGCCGGAAACGTCTCCGGGACCTGAGTCTTTAGAAAGAAGTTCAGGCGGCCATCCTGCGGGAGTTCTTCCTGGCTGCCAAGCCGCACTGCCGGGGGACCAGACGGATCAAGTTGGATGCTCTTGGTAAGGACGTTGACCGCAGGGCGTTGCGCATCGACCTCACTCTTCAAGTCGAGAATGCGTCCATCCTTGAGCGAGATGTGCGCGACAATGGGGTCGCCCGGATGAAGCTTGGTTTTGGCGGTAGCATCCGCCGTCGTGACCTTTAGTTCGTCCTGTTGGTTGGCACGGGTCAACGAGTCGGGTTTGAACTCCATTCCACTGAATTCGAGGCTCGCGACCTGATCCAGGCGAGTGCCCTTTAGAAGCCCATCCGTATCCCCTGCGTGAATGCCGAACGTGTCGAGCCGGGCCGCTTCCGCGTAAGTGTGGAGAGGAATTTCATCGACCTCATGCAGCCCGAACTTCTTGATCTGCATGGTGAGCCATCCGGCGGTGGCTCTCTGCAGCGGGACTTTCACTTCGAGTTCATCGGCTTTCGAGTTCTTCCAGTCGGAAGAAAAGATCTTTCCCTGTTCGTCTTTGAAGCTCACTTCGCTGACACAGCAGGCAGCTTGCGACTGGAGATGGAGCGTATCCTCGCGGCCGATGATAAGGGCACTGGCATCTTTTGACGCCACGGTCCACTGTGCGGGACGCGAAGTGCGCAGCCGGTAGTGAGGTCCCTCGAAGCTGTGGAATCCCCATTGGCCGCGCAGGGTGCCGGCGACTTCACCATCGAGATCAGCCGCTTCGAGTGCATGTGTGTCGACGGTAAAGCCTCCGAGCACAGGATCCGGCTTAGCCTCGAGGTCGATTGGATGGCCGGATTTTGCCTCCACGTGAAGAACCATGTCGTGCGCGAGTTCGCTTGCGAACACCAGCGGAGCGCCATCGGCAGCAAGCAGGAGCGAGGGCTTCCCGACGCACAGCACCTGCGCCGCATCGACCGCATGAAGCGGCGGAGGCGGAGCTGTTCGAACCGGCGGCAAACCAATCACGATGACCGACTTGGGATTGCGGAACGATGGAGGATTATTCAGACGCAGATTGAGTTCATTGTGCTTGGGCAACGCCAGCGCCGGAATGTATTGGTACTGCGCTGTGTGGGCAGTGCCGAGGATCCGGACCACATCAACGACCGCGCCGATGTAAGGACTGTAGTATCCGCCGCGAGCGGTGGGTGTGGCGCTGATCTGGGCCAGAAGATCCGACGAAGGGCCGGATGTCAGTGTTGCCACCATCGTCTGGCTGTGAGCATCGTCCAGCACTAGCTGATCGGTATTCTGCGTGAGGCAGGGAACCTGTTGGGAACTGGGCTTGTCGAAACACTGCTGATCGAGCCGGATATTCAGGCTGCGAGCCAGCATTGTGGTGTGCGCCTTGAGTTGCTCGGGATCGGCGGTATAGATTTCCCGAACTACGTCCATGTACTTTTCCAGCCGCTGGCGATCGAGACTGGCCTGCTGCAGATCCTGCGCCGCACGGACGAAAGCGCCGGGCTTGCCTCGAACCGCCGCGCGCAGAGTGCTGAACGCGCCTCCGGTCTCGGGAGCAAGGAAAATCAAGGCTTCTTCAGCCTCTTCAGGAATAGTAACGAAAACTCCTTCTTCGTGAACGGTGCGAGACCAGGTCTCGACCCGCGTAAACCAGGAATCCGGCGGAGGATTGGTTGCGCCGCGCAGAAACGCGATGATCATCAGGTAGCGCACGGACTGGCTGTCGGGCAGATCAGGATGCAGCCACAGACGGTCTCCAGGCTGAAGGTTTGGAACCTCTGCGATGGGCAAGGTCGCGGCCGCGCGCTGAACCCGGACTTCAACTTTTGGGCCGATAAGATCGAACGCGGCATTTTCTGCCCGGGCTGCACCCGCAAGTGGTAGAGAGATCAAGAGAAAACGGATCAGGCGAGCATTGAATCGGAAATGGAAACACCGAGGTATGAGTCCCGCGAAGCGCACTACGACCCTCTCACAGCTGGAATTTCAGGAAAGCGCAACTATCGGCTCGCGATTATTTTAACTGATCGGTCGCGGAATTTGAGTCTGGAAGGTTCAGGTAATTTCGTGCATTTCGATAGCTCACGTCCTGGATCAGGCGTCCTAGAAGCGCTTCATTATCAGGCAGTTCACCGGCGGTCACTTCCCGGCCAATGACGTCGCAAAGAACGCGCCGGAAATACTCGTGCCGTGGATACGACATAAACGAACGCGAATCGGTGACCATGCCGACGAAGCGGGACAGCAGTCCTACACTGGAGAGCGCGTTCAATTGCGCCGTAATTCCTTCTTTCTGATCGAGAAACCACCAGGCGCTGCCGTATTGAATTTTCCCCGGCTGCGGGCCGTCCTGGAAACAGCCGATTAACGTCGCGAAGGCAAAGGTGTCGGCAGGATTGTTGTTGTAGAGGATCATTCGCGGCAGGGCATTTTCACGCGCAAGCAAATCCAGGTAAGCGGCCAACGGACGGATCTGCGGGAAATCTCCCACCGTGTCGTACCCGGTATCCGGGCCGATTACCTTGCGGGCGGCCGAGTTCACATTGCGCAGAGCTCCGAGATGGAGTTGCTTGGTCCATCCTTTTTCCGCATCGAGCCGGGCGAAGAACAACATCATCAACGAAGCAAACTGCGCGGCCTCTCCACCGCTGATCGCTCTCCCATTGCGCGCGTTTTCGAAGGTAGCGGCAGCGGTCCTTTCGATACAGGGAGTGGCGTAGCAGAAATCCAGCCCGTGATCGGATAATCGACACCCTGCGGAATGGAAATCGTCGTGGCGTTTGCGCAGTGCATCAAGGAATCCATTCAGGTTGCGGATGTCGGTGTTCGCGGCCTTCGAGAGCTTGTCAGTCCAAGGCAAGAATTCGGGGGTACCAATCGTCAGCGCTTTGTCGGGACGGAATGCCGGAAAAACTCGGGTATTCAGACTGGAATTGGCGATCGCCCGGTGATGGCAAAGGTCTTCGGTCAGATCGTCAGTCGTGCACACAACTTCTACTCGGAACTTTCGCAGAATTCCATGTGCTGTCAATTCCTCCGCGAGGGCGGCATTGGCACGCTCCCAAATCGAAGCCGCGGAAGTTTCATCGAGCAGTTCGGTGATTCCGAAGTAGCGCTGCAGTTCGAGGTGAGTCCAGTGGTAGAGCGGATTGCGTATCGTATAGGGAACCGTTCGCGCCCAGGCCAGAAATTTCTCGTAGGTAGGTGCATCGCCGGTGATGTATCTTTCTGCGACCCCGTTGGCCCGCATCGCGCGCCATTTATAGTGGTCGCCGTCGAGCCATATCTCAAAAAGATTGGCGAAGCGCCGGTTCTCCGCGATGTCTTTGACAGGGAGGTGGCAGTGATAGTCAAGAATCGGCTGCGGCGCGGCGTAATGATGATAGAGTCTCTGCGAGACGTCGTTGGAAAGCAGGAAGTTTTCGTCGAGAAAAGCCTTCATAGCCGCGTCTTTCAAGCGATGAATATATCAGTTCCGCTTCGCGCTGAGCATCGGCGCAGAGTTTCGAAGTCTTCAGGATCCATTGAACTCGCAATTCCCCACATCGACTCCTGACGCGCTTCAGGACGCTATCGCGCAGAATCCCGGGCGAGTGCGCTGGATGATCTGTGCGCTGCTGTTCTTCGCCGCCACCGTGAACTACATGGACCGGCAGGTGATCGGGTTGCTGAAGCCGACTCTGCAGGTGCAACTCGGATGGACGGACATCGACTACAGCAACATTATCTTCACTTTTACATTGGCCTACGGCATCGGGTCTCTGGTGGTCGGGAAACTGATCGACCGGCTCGGGACTCGCGTTGGATTCGCGCTGGCCGTACTGTTCTGGAGTTTTTCCGCAATGGCCCATGCGGCTGCGGGGTCGATTTTTCAGTTTGCCGCAGCTCGCTTCAGCCTTGGCATTGGCGAAGCGGGTAGCTTTCCGGGCTCGATCAAGGCTGTCGCCGAGTGGTTTCCCAAGCGAGAGCGGGCCGTCGCTACCGGTGTGTTCAATTCCGGGACGAATGTTGGTGCGATTGTCACGCCGATCGTCGTGCGATGGCTCACGTTGCGATTCGGATGGCGGATGGCCTTCATCGCCACAGGTGCGATGGGTTTCCTATGGGTGGCGGCCTGGTGGGCTCTGTATCGACGCCCGGAGGAAAGCAAACTCGTCTCGCCCGCAGAACTAGCCCTGATTCGGAGCGATCCTGCAGATCCGCCCACGCCGCCAGTTCAGTGGCGGACTCTGGTGACCTTGCGGCAGGCTTGGGCTGTCGGTCTGGGAAAATTGTTTACTGATCCGATCTGGTGGGTGTACTTGTTCTGGATGCCCGACTTCTTGAGCCGGAATCTGAAGTTGGATTTGACCGGCATGCTTCTGCCGCTGTTCGTGATTTATAGCGGTGCCAGCGTCGGGAGTATTGGCGGGGGCTGGCTGTCTTCAAGCCTGCTTAAGCGAGGCTGGTCCGTAAATGCCAGCCGGAAAACAGCGATGTTGGCCTGCGCGCTAGCGGTAACTCCAATTATCCTGGCTGCGCGAACCAGCAACGCATGGTTTGCTGTTTGTCTCGTGGCCTTGGCGGCTGGGGCGCATCAGGGATGGTCTGCCAACATCTACACTCTCGCTTCGGATATGTTTCCCCGAGGGGCCGTAGCATCCGTAGTCGGATTCGGGACCTTGCTAGGGACGATTGGCGGAATGGGCATCGCGAAGATGGTGGGATACATCTTGCAGCGAACTGGATCCTATGTGCCGATCTTCATTCTCGCTGGCACTTCTTATCTGGTGGCGCTGGTCTTCGTGCAGATATTGGCGCCGCGGTTGGAAAGGGCGGAGATTTGAATCCGAACCGTTTGTCTGTGAGGCTATTCGGCGATGGCGCTTCGCTCGCACTCGCAGCGGCTGAGCAGGCTGCGGCGGCGATGCGGCGTGCTATCGAAGAGCAGGATTGTTGCCGGGTCATTCTTGCGACGGGCAACTCGCAGCTTCAATTCCTGGAAGCCTTGACAACGAGGGCAGGGATCGACTGGAGCAAGATGGAGGCCTTTCACCTGGATGAGTATGTCGGACTGCCGGCGACTCACCCGGCCAGCTTTCGAAAATTCCTGCTGGAACGGGTCATCCACAAAACCGGAATTACGAAGTATCACTTTGTGGAGGGAGATGCTGCCGATATGTCGCTAGCCATCCGCGCAGCGTCGACTCGACTGACGTCGGCGCCGATCGACTTGGCGTTTCTTGGGATCGGTGAGAATGGGCACATCGCCTTCAATGATCCGCCCGCGGATTTTGAGACAGAGGAACCGTACATCGTTGTCCAGTTGGATGAGGCTTGCCGCCGGCAGCAGGTAGGCGAGGGCTGGTTTGCAGATATCTCGCAAGTTCCAAAGCAAGCTATTTCGATGACGCCGAGGCAGATTTTGAAGGCAAAAGAGATCATCGCTGTGGTGCCCGATCAGCGCAAGGCGCGGGCCGTCAAGTTGTGTCTTGAGGGAGAAATTAGTCCGATGGCTCCGGCGTCGATTCTGAGACGACATCCCAATGCAACGATCTATCTGGACCGGGATTCTTCGTCGCTGCTGAGCCCGGCGTTGCGGAGCAATCTTCAATGATCACGTAGGGGCGAACGCCTTCGTGCGCCCCGTGAGCGCAGCGAGCGTCTGCGATCGTACTGCCGGCAGTGACATTTACACTTAAGCACTTATCTGATGGCAAATGCACCGAAGCCAATTCCGTCATTACGCTGGTGGATTGGCGGCCTGCTGTTCGCCTCCACAGTCATCAACTACATCGACCGGCAGACGCTCTCCCTGCTCGCACCTTATCTGAAGCTCCAATATCACTGGACGAATTCCGACTACGCGAATCTCGCGATTGCCTTCCGCGTTGCGTACACGATCGGTCAAACCGTGTTCGGCAGGATGATGGATCGTGTCGGTACGCGGCGCGGGCTTACGTTCACCGTAGTCTGCTATTCGATTGTTTCGATGCTGACTTCTTTGGCTCAGGGATTCTACAGCTTTGCGACTTTTCGCTTTCTGTTGGGCGCAGGGGAATCGGCGAACTGGCCCGCCGCGACGAAAGCGGTGTCAGAGTGGTTTCTCAAGCGCGAGCGGGCACTGGCAACGGCTCTATTCGACAGCGGATCGTCTATCGGCGCCGCAATCGCTCCATTCCTTGTTCGATGGATCTATTCCCGCTGGGGTTGGCGGCCTGCGTTCGGTTTGCCGGGAGTGCTTGGTTTTTTTTGGCTGATGGCGTGGAGAAAAATGTATTACCCACCTGAAGAGCACAACCGAATCAGCGTGGAAGAGCGCGAGATGATCCTGGCGGACAAGCGTGAGTCGAAGCAGGCTCAGGCAGAAGGGATTCATCCGCATTGGCTCGATCTTCTGAAATTGCCTCAGACTTGGGGAACAATCATCGCAAAAACCTTTACCGACCCGGTGTTCTTCTTCATCACCGAATGGTTACCAATCTATCTGGTGGCGAAAGGGATCGAGCTAAAGAGCGGCATCATTGCGCTGTCGATTCCGTTTATCGCCGCAGACGCGGGGAGCTTCTTTGCTGGCTGGTTTTCCGGATATCTCATACGGCGCGGAGTCTCGCTCGGTTGGGCGCGCAAAGTCCCCGTCATCTACGGCGGGATCGGAATGACTCTTCTGATTTTCACGATCTTCACCACCAACATGTACGTCATCGCCTTCTTGTTTGCCGTGGTTACGTTCACCTACGCAGGGTTCACGATCATGGCGAACACGTTACCCGCGGATCTTTTCGAGAGCGGATCGGTGGCTTCCGTGAGCGGCTTGGGCGGGACCGGCACCGGGGTGGGCACGATTCTTGCTTTTAAGCTAGTCGGATACGTTTCTGACTCGCGCCAGGCCATGGGGACGCACTCCTTCGATCCGATTGTGATCATCGCAGGGATCGTGCCTTTCATCGGAATGGTCCTGGTCCTGCTGCTAGTGCGGAACAACGAGGCTACGGAGCGGGGACTCGTGCGCCGAATCTGAGCTTTCGGTACACTCGTGGGTCGGTCAAGGAGACGCCGTGAAGATCACCGATGCAAAGGTATTCGTCTGCTCACCGGGACGGAACTTCGTTACTCTAAAGATTTTCACGGACGAAGGAATCTACGGACTAGGCGATGCAACTCTAAACGGGCGCGAGTTGGCGGTAGCATCCTACCTCGCGGATCATCTTATTCCGTGCCTGACCGGGCGTGATCCTTCGCAGATCGAAGACATTTGGCAATATCTCTATCGCGGCGCTTACTGGCGGCGTGGTCCGGTGACAATGACCGCTATTGCGGCCGTCGACATGGCGCTCTGGGACATCAAGGGCAAAGCGCTGAGCACTCCGGTGTACAACTTGCTTGGCGGGAAGAGCCGCACAGGAGTCCTTGTCTACGGTCACGCCAACGGTCGCGATATCGAAGAGGCCGTCGACGAGGTGGCGAAGTATAAGCAGCAGGGATACCTTGCAATCCGCGCCCAGTCGGGCATTCCGGGGCTGCCCTCGACCTACGGTGTCGCCAAAGACAAGATGTTCTACGAACCTGCGGAAAAGGGATTGCCGGCTGAGAACGTGTGGTCCACCGAAAAATATCTGCTGCACGTGCCGAAATTGTTTGAAGCGCTTCGCCTCAAGTTTGGTGACGACCTGCATCTGCTGCACGACGTTCATCACCGGCTCACGCCTATCGAGGCAGCGCGTCTGGGCAAAAGCCTGGAACCATATCATCTGTTCTGGCTCGAAGACGCGGTGACGGCGGAGTTGTCTGAAGGATTCAGACTGATCCGCAAGCACACCACCACACCACTAGCCGTCGGCGAGGTTTTCAATTCCGTCTGGGATGCGAACCTTCTCATCACTGAGCAGCTCATCGATTACCTGCGCATGACGGTCGTTCACGGCGGAGGACTGACGCACCTCAAGAAGATCGCCGCGCTGGCTGAGATTTTCCATGTGCGCACGGGCAGCCACGGGGCCACCGATCTCTCTCCAGTAGCTATGGCCGCAGCGCTGCACTTCGATATTTCCATCAACAATTTCGGAATCCAGGAGTACATGCGGCACACGGCCGAGACCGATGAAGTTTTTCCACACTCGTATTCATTCAACGCCGGATATCTGTATCCGGGCGACGCGCCCGGACTTGGCATCGATTACCATGAAAAGCTGGGCGAGAAGTTCCCGTACGAGCGCGCATATTTGCCGGTGAATCGCAAGCTGGATGGGACGATGTTTAATTGGTAAGCCTGCAACTCGCCTTAGAAAATTGAGGAACCATGTACGCGAAGCTGGACTTGGTCGGAAAAGTTGCGGTCGTCGTAGGCGGCAGTTCTGGAATCGGCAGGACGGTGGCGCTCGGGCTCGCCGAGGGCGGCGCGGACGTCGTCTCGAGCGCGCGCCGGGTGGATCTCGTAAACACGCTTGCCGACGAGATCGAGAAGCTCGGCCGCAGATCGTTGCGGATCACGTGCGATGTGGCCGATCGCAGTTCCCTCGAGAAATTACTGCAAGCCTGCGTAGCCGCATTTGGCAAGGTAGACATCCTGGTGAATGCCGCCGGAATCACAAAGCGCGCGCCAACGGTTGATTATGCCGAAGAAGATTGGAACCGCATCATGGACACCAACCTGACCGGCATGCTCCGCACTTGTCAGGTTTTCGGAAAGCACATGATCGAGCGGCGATATGGCCGTATCATCAGCATCGCATCCATGGGATCATTCCTGGGCCTCTTCGAGGTGGCTGCCTACAGTGCCAGCAAATCGGGCTTAGCTTCTTTGACGAAATCGCTGGCCATCGAATGGGCCAAGTACGGAATTTGCGTGAACGCGATCGCTCCTGGATATTTCCGAACACCTCTTAGTGAGAAGCTGCTTGTGGGCACCGGACGAGGCCGCGAGGTCATTATGCGCACGCCGATGAATCGCTTTGGAGAACTGGAGGAACTCGTCGGAGCGGCGGTCTTCCTCGCGTCCGACGCCGCGAGCTTTGTGACCGGCGTGATTCTGCCCGTCGATGGCGGAGTGCTGGCCAGCGGCGTCAATCAGTGAGAGTGGCTGATCTAGCCAGCCTTCTTCTCAGCTTTTACCGGTCGCGCCGAAGCAACGGCTTGCACCAATTCCTTCGCCGCTGCGGTGATCTTCTCCAGATTTCCTTCCCGTAACGCCGCGGCATCGATCAGGTCCGCTCCGACTCCAAGGGCATACGCCCCGGCAGCCATAAACTCGGCGGCATTGGCGGCATTCACCCCTCCGGTCGGAATCAGTTGAGCGTTAGGGAAGGGTGCTTTTAGCGATTTCAGGTATTTGGGCCCGCCCAGGTTTCCGCAGGGAAAGATTTTGATCAGTCGAGCCCCAAGCTCTTGCGCATTCATCAATTCAGTTGGAGTCAACGCTCCAGGAATCGCCAGGCGGTTGTTGACTCGCGCCACCGACAACACCGAAGTAGACAGTCCGGGACTCACCAGGAATTGCGCTCCCGCGCGCACGCATGACTCCGCTTGCTCAGCATTGGTGACCGTGCCGGCGCCGATCAAAACGTCTCCGCCGCGTCGCTGCACGAGTTCGCGAATGACAGTAATCGCGTTGGGAACAGTCATGGTGATCTCCACAACCGGAATGCCACCCGCGCAGATGGCTTCCACAGCGCGGTTCGCCTCTTCGACAGAGGCCGCGCGCACGACAGGGATGATCCCGATTTCACCAACCTTGCGGATGACGTCTTCAATGCTCAGCTCGGTAATTGGCATTCAGCCTCGCTTTCGCGTCAACGCTCGATTCTAGCCGTCCGCGAAGACATCGTCTGTAAAACTTCGGAAAGTGTCGCCATGGTCGTATCGCCGGGAGTGGTCATGGCCAGAGCTCCATGCGCTGCGCCGCATTCAACTGACCATTGTGGATCTTTCCCCGACAGGAATCCGTAAATTAGTCCCGAAGCGAAGGAATCGCCGCCACCCACGCGGTCGTAAATCTCCAGATCTTCCCGCATCGGGGCTTCGAAGAATTGTCCGTCGTGATAGCACAACGCTCCCCAATCGTTGCGAGTAGCCGTTTTCGCATTTCGAAGCGTCGTGGCAATCACCGCCATCGACGGATACTCCTTTACGACCGCCTCGATCATTCTCTTGAAGCCGCCAGTCTCGATCTTCGAGTGCTGATCGTCAAGGCCAGAGACCGAGAAACCGAGCGCTGCGGTGAAGTCTTCTTCGTTGCCGAGCATGACGTCGACATAAGGCGCCAGCCGACGGTTTACCTCCTGCGCCTTCGATTTTCCACCGATCGATTTCCAGAGCGAGGCACGATAGTTCAAATCATAGGAAACGATTGCGCCGTTCTGCTTGGCCGCTTGCATGGCTTCCAGCGCGACCTGTGGCGTGGTTTCAGACAACCCGCAGAAGATTCCTCCGGTGTGAAACCACCGCGCCCCATCTTTGGAAAAAATCTGCTGCCAGTCGGTGTCGCCGGGCTTCAACTGCGACGCGGCTGTATGTCCGCGGTCGGAGCAGCCGAGAGCGGCGCGCACTCCGAATCCGCGCTCGGTGAAATTCAGCCCGTTACGGACCGTGCGTCCGACTCCGTCATAGGGCACCCAGCGAACGTACTTTTGCGAAACGCCGCCTTGCAGCATGAGGTCTTCGACGAGGCGTCCAACAAGATTATCGGCGAGGGCGGTGACGATGGCGGTTTCCACGCCAAAGCAGCGGCGCAGTCCTCGCGCCACGTTGTATTCTCCGCCGCCCTCCCAAACGCGAAAATGGCGGGTAGTGGCGATACGTTCGTCGCCGGGATCGAGCCGCAACATCACCTCTCCGAGGCTGACAAGATCCCACTTGCACTGTTTCTTTGTTTTGACGTTCAGTTTTGACATGAATAGCGTCCGCCGCTACATCGGTTTATTCCATTATGGCCAAGTCGATCTGACACCCGAACCTACGTCGTAAATCGCATTGATTCTAAATGATTTGCATGGAATGCCGACGAAATTTGATCAGCCACACCTGCGCTGAGTCGGACGGGATTGAGAAATCTCTATGGGTCAAATCGCTTTTCCCGACTTGCCGACGGAGCCGGGTTTCTGTTACAAAAAACCTAATCAAGCTTCTTCGTCCTTTGCAATTCTGCTTGGGGAAAAGAAACGAGGCAACCGCCTCCCAGCTGTCCGTTTCTAAACGCGGACACTTTAAACAAACCCCAATCGAGTCTGCACTCATAGTTGCAAGACTCCGGGCCCATAGCCATTCTTTTTGGAGCTTGGATGCGGTACGGCAGCAGATCTGATGTTGGCGGGAGAACTGCTCTTCTGAGAGTCTCGACCGCGGTGGTCCGCGTCCAACCCGTACGCTTCCGAAACTGTCCCCCACCCCTCACTAACCAAAATCCCTACATGTTAGTTTCTACCGCCGGAGGAAGATATGGCGACGACGAATTTCGTCCAGATTGAGAATGATGCCGAAATCAAGCAGCGCCTCGAAGCCGAGCGCGCCCGTTTGCGCAAGATTGCCGGACTCGACCAGCCCGAACACTTTCACCGCCCAGTGGAGCGGGCCTTCACGGCCGAACAACGCCCTCACACTACGATCCTGTTCGGCGGTTTTACCTGGAAGCACGAAGATCTGATCCGCGCTGTCTTTCAAGGGTGCGGATACCGCTGCGAGAAGCTTCCGGTACCGGACGTCCCAGCTTTCCAGACCGGCAAGGAATTTGGCAACAACGGGCAATGCAATCCGACCTACTTCACCGTGGGCAATCTGGTGCAGTATCTGCAGTTCCTCGAGAAGGAAGGCCTCACGCGCCAGCAGATCCTCGATAACTACGTCTTCTTCACCGCCGGCTCTTGCGGCCCATGCCGCTTTGGCATGTATGAGGCCGAGTATCGCTTCGCGCTGAAGAATGCCGGATTCGACGGCTTCCGCGTCCTGCTCTTCAAGGATAGCGATGGCATCAAGGCTGCGTCCGGTGAGCCGGGCCTGAAATTCTCTGTCGATTTCGGCTTCGGGATGCTGAATGCGATGCACCTGGGCGATGTCATCAACGATCTCATCTACCAGATTCGCCCGTACGAGGCGAACAAGGGCGAAACCGATCGCGTCTTCCGCGAGATGGTCGACGGGCTCTGCGAGGACCTGAAGAGTCGCAAGGCGTTTGAGATCGAGAAGAGCGCTCCTGATTGGGCGAAACCAAAATTCAAGAGCAACAAGATCCTGCGCAACACCTTCAACGTCTTCGGCAAATGGCACGAGCACATGTGGGGCAAGGACTATCTGAATGCCCTCAAGAACGCACGCGAAAAGATGGATTCCATCGAGGTGGATCGTACCCGCGTGAAGCCACTGGTGAAGATCACTGGCGAGTTCTGGGCGCAGCTCACCGAGGGCGACGGCAACTTCCACATGTTCGAATTCCTCGAGCGCGAGGGCGCGCAGGTCCTGGTTGAGCCGATTGCGACCTGGGTTGCCTATCTGATGTACCAGGCGAAGGCCCACGCGATCGCGAAGTGGCCAGTCAATCGTCCCCACCGGGCCCCGAAGTGGTACGAGTTGAAAAAGAATTTCGCGAACTATATCGGTTTACGGAAGAAGCTCTGGGGGATCGGTGCAGGCGAGCGGATGTGGGGTTTCTTCTATCACCGCACCGCGAAAAACATGGGCGGAATCACGCATCATCTAGCGCCGCAAACGGAGCTGGCCGATCTAGCGCACCCCTTCTACAACCAGTTTGCGCGCGGCGGCGAGGGACACCTCGAAGTTGGCAAGAACGTCTACTACACGGTGCACAAACTCTGCCACATGGTGCTGGCGCTGAAGCCGTTCGGATGCATGCCATCGTCGCAGTCCGATGGCGTGCAGTCGGCCGTGATCAACAAGTTCAAGGACATGATCTTCCTGCCCATCGAGACTTCCGGCGAAGGCGAGGTCAACGCGCACAGCCGCGTGCAGATGGCGCTCGGCGAGGCGAAGGTCAAGGCCAAGACGGAGTTTGAAGAGTGCCTCAAGTCGACTGGCAAGACCATGAGCCAGATTCGCGAATACATCGACGAGCATCCCGAGCTGAAACGGCCGTTCTATCACCTGCCGCATCGCGACGGAGTGGCCGGAACCGCGGCGCAATTCATTTTGCACGTGAGCGAGCGGATCGACAAAGACACGCGCTTCTGGAAGCGGTCGCGAGTGCGCGTGGAAGCAGCACCTGCGATGTCCGGAGACTAAAGGCGATTACCGCCGAGCTCGCCGAGAATTCTTCTTGTATTGAGAAACTCCGCGATCTCGGCGGTTCAGCCATTTTCGATTTTCTTGAAAGAATGAGGAATTCATGCACGACCATAAGGGCCCGCAGCTGATCCAGATTGCACCGCTTGAGGTGCCGCCGCCATCCATCCAGCAAGTCCGCCATGCGCATCATGCGCATGACGCAAAGACCCAGTTTTTAGTTGGGCTCGACGTGGGCTCGACCACGGTGAAGGCCGTTGTCGTCGAAGCCGTGACCGACAAGGTTCTCTGGCAGGACTACCAGCGCCACGAGACAAAGCAGCCGGAAAAGACACTAGAGTTCCTGAAGCGGATGGAAGCCGAGTCCGGCATCAGCCGTCACAACACCCGCATCTTCATGACCGGGTCCGGCGGAAACGGGATTGCGGATCAGATCGGCGCCAAGTTTGTTCAAGAGGTCACAGCTGTATCGCTGGCAGTCGAGAAGCTTCACCCCGAGGTGTACTCGGTCATCGAACTGGGTGGGCAGGACGCCAAGATCATCGTGTTCAAAGACGACGACGAGACCGGTCGCAAGAAGAAAATTCCATCCATGAACGATAAATGCGCCGGCGGCACGGGCGCAGTCATCGACAAAATTAACGCGAAGCTGAAGATCCCTACCGAACTCCTGGCCGAGCAGAAATATCACGGGATCAAGCTGCACAAGGTTGCCGGCAAGTGCGGTGTGTTTGCCGAGACAGACATCAATGGGCTGCAGAAAGTCGGTACGCCCTCGGACGAGTTGATGGCTTCGCTGTTTGAGGCGATTGTGCTGCAGAACCTCAGCGTGCTCACACGCGGCCATACGCTGCGCCCACACGTGCTGCTGCTGGGCGGTCCGAATAGCTTCATTCGCGGCATGCGCGAAGCCTGGCAGGCCAACATCCCGCGCATGTGGCAGGAGCGCAAGGTTCAGATTCCCGATGGCGCCAAGCCCGAGGACTTAATCAAGGTTCCGCAGAACGCGCAGTACTTCGCTGCTCTGGGTGCGGTTGAGTTTGGCCGGAGCGAGGACGATTGCATCGGCTGCTACTGCGGCTACGAGAAGTTGATCCACTACATCGACTACGGCCGCCAGGAAGAAAAGGCCAAGTCCGGCGGGAAAGGCTTGGTAGAAAAGCCTGAAGATCTTGATGTCTTCAAGGAAGCTTATCGGCACAAGAAATTCACACCTGCGGTATTTGCAAAGAACAGCACAGTTGCGGGATTCATCGGAATTGATGGCGGGTCAACTTCCACGAAGGCTGTGCTGCTGGACGAGAACGGCGACATTTTGTGCAAGTCGTACCAGCTCTCGAACGGCAATCCCATCCAGGACACGATCGAGATGTTCGAGAACTTGCGTGCCCAGGTCGAAAGTCAGAACGCAAAAATGGAAGTGCTGGGCGTGGCGACCACAGGGTACGCGAAAGACATCCTGAAAGACGTTCTCAATGCGGATGTGGCGCTCGTCGAGACGGTCGCCCACACGGAGTCAGCGCTGAAATTCTATGAAGATCCGCACGTAATTGTTGACGTGGGCGGGCAGGATATCAAAATCATCATCCTGCACAACGGACGGGTCAAAGACTTCAAGTTGAATACGCAGTGCTCGGCAGGCAACGGCTATTTCCTGCAATCCACTGCCGAAGGCTTCGGACTCAGTGTCAATCAGTACGCCGATCTCGCCTTTTCTGCGCAGGCAATGCCGGTGTTCGGTTATGGCTGCGCCGTGTTCATGCAGTCGGATATCGTTAACTTCCAGCGACAAGGCTGGCGGGCGGAAGAAATTCTCGCCGGACTCGCCGCCGTACTGCCCAAGAACGTCTTCCTCTACGTCGCTAGCATTCCAAACCTCGCAGCGTTGGGTTCACGCTTCGTGCTGCAGGGCGGCACGCAAAACAATCTTGCCGTCGTGAAGGCCGAGGTCGATTTCATCCGCAACAGCTTCCGTGCAACCGGTAAGCAGCCGGAAATCATCGTTCACGAGCATTGCGGCGAATCCGGCGCGATCGGAGCCGCCCAGGAGTCGCTGCGTCTGTGGCGCAACGGCCAGCAAACGACCTTTGTCGGGCTCGACGCCGTCCGTAAGATTGAGTACCGCACCACGCGCAACGAAGATACGCGCTGCCACTTCTGCAAGAACGATTGCCTGAGAACCTTCATCGACATTCGCACGCAACCCAAGAACGATCTCAGCTTCGTGCCCATTCAGAAAGTCACCAAGGTCCCGCTCATGCACGGCGAGCAGCGGCTGATCATCGCCACCTGCGAAAAGGGCACGGTGGAAGATGTCAACGACATGAAGGGGATCAAGGCCGGTCTCGACTCCATTCGCGCGCAGCATCCCAACTTCGTGGATTACGCTTCGAAGGAGGTCTTCCGGCCGACAAATGCAAAGAGCGTAGCTGACCCAATGCCGACCAAAGGTTGGGCGGGCTGGAAGAGGGGCGACAAGGAGCGGTGCGCGCTGATGGAAAATCGCGGTAAACTCCGCATCGGCATCCCGCGTGTCTTGAACATTTACACCTATGCTCCTTTGTTCAACGCCTATTTCGAGAGCCTCGGCGTGCAACCGGAAAACATCATTTACTCCGACTACACGAGTTCCGAGCTTTATCGCGCGGGAGCGAGCCGTGGCGCGATTGATCCATGCTTCCCCGCCAAGATCGGAATTTCTCACGTCTACAACCTGATCCAGGAGAAGCACCGCAAGAAGCCGCTGGATGCGATCTTCTTCCCCATGTACGACGTGCTGCACTCGCCGTTGGTAAAGATTGTTGGAGCGAATGCGTGCCCCACAGTGACCGCTACTCCCGAAACGGTCAAGGCGGCATTTACCAAGGAAAACGATGTCTTCGCCGAACACAATGTGAAGTACATCGACCCGGTCCTCAACTTCTCCGACCGAAAGTTGTTTGCTCACCAGATGCTGCAGGCCTTGCAGCCGGTTCTCGGACTCTCATTGGAAGAGAACGATCGCGCTGTCGAGTCGGGATTCGCCGCGCTCAAAGACTACGAAACCAACATCCGCCGGCGTGCGCGTAAGGTGATTGATCAACTCGAGCGCGAGGATCGTATTGGTATCGTCATGCTCGGGCGCCCTTATCATCACGATCCCGGCTTGAACCACGAAATTCTCGATGAATTCCAGAAGCTGGGCTATCCCATCTTCTCCCAGAACACTCTGCCGCTGGACGACGATCTCCTCGAGAGATTGTTTGGCCAGGAAGTGCGCGCAGGTATAGTCACCAGCCCGCTCGACATCACGGATGCGTGGAAGAATTCTTACTCCTGCAGCACCAACCACAAGGTATGGGCTGCAAAGTTCACGGCGCGGCATCCCAATCTAGTCGCGCTGGAAATCTCCAGCTTCAAGTGCGGGCACGACGCTCCGATCTATGGCGTTATCGAAGGCATTATCGAGCAGTCGGGCACGCCCTACTTCTGCTTTAAGGATCTCGATGAGAACAAGCCGACGGGCTCGATCAGGATTCGCGTCGAGACGATCGACTACTTCCTGCGGCGTTACCGCGAGGAGGTGATCCGCAAACGTAAAGCTGGAGAGGACATCGAGGCACAACTGGCGGCCTTGGAAGCGGAGCTACGCGGCGGGAAAGGCGGATCGGAATTACCTCCTCAGATCGGCCAGCTGGAGCCGGAAGCCCAGGGCATGGCGGCCGACTAGGAATCTTTGTGCTGATCTTCTCTACACGCAGGGCCGTAAGTCCCTCAGCAGACTCAGGTTGGAGTTCGTCTCACAGAATAGTTTTGAAAGGGCGCGGCTTTATAGCCGCGCCGTCGAGGTACCCCTAAATACTGGGCTTCAGCCCCTGAGGTCGACAGCCGCCGAGCCCCCAAGGGCGCGGTCATCTAATTCTTCGCGTATACCGGACCAGCACTCCGGGATGGTGGATCGGAAACCGCGCGGATGTATGCGATCAGCGCCTGTACGTCAGCTTTCTTGAGCGTGTTCCCCCAGGCGGGCATTAACGCAGATTTGTTAAGCGCCGGGCCTCCGTAGGTGATGATCGCGGTAAGGTCTGCGTCACTGAGCTTATTCAGCGTCTCCCCTTCGGTGAACGGATGCGGCTTCACTTCGAGGTTATCGTAGTTTGAAACCCGTTCCGCCGTAGACTCGGCATTGTGGCAGCGATCGCAGTACTGTTCATTTAAGCGCCGTCCGAGCGTCTGCTGGTATCCCAGCGCAATCTCTTCCATCTTCAGTTCGACCTTCTTGTGCGTTTTGTCGAGCGTTGAAGCCGCGATCTGATACCGTCCAGCCATACCGCCTAATGCGACGTTGGTTGTAGCCTGTCCGCTGGAATCAGTCAAGGCGCTCGCAGGATCAAAGGTCACGCCGGGTGCAGCGGCAAACTCGACCAGGGCTCCCGTGACTGCCGCTCCCTGCTCGTCATTCACTTGAACGACAACCGGCTGAGGCAAGGGAGTTGCTGCCTGCCCGAACTGCTTTCCTCCGCTCGACTCCACCATTGCAGCACCGAATGCAGTCGGCTTCAGAGCCGCGGAGTCAGGCTTCCGTGAACAGGACGCAGCCAGCGCGGCAACGCTCAAAATCAGAACTCCTGAGGCGAAGCGATTCATTTCTTTGCGGCCTCCTGTTTTCCGCCACCCTTCTGCGATGTGAGAAATGCAGTCAGTGCGCGGGCGTCCTCATCGCTCATCGCACGGTTGGGCTCGATCGTTCCCGGCCGCAAGGCTTGCGGATTTTTCATCCACTGATAAATCCACGCCGCGGTCAGCCGCGATCCAACCTGCGTCAGGGTCGGTCCGATGTAACCCTTGTCGGTCTTGGTATCGACGATGTGGCAGCCCTGGCAAGAATACGTTCCATAGAACAGCTGTTTCCCCAATTCGGTTTGTCCCTGCGAGTAGCCGCTCAGCGGCATCGAGTCACGGTCAACCGCCGGACTCTGATACACGGTCATGATGTAGTCCGTCAGTTCATTGATCTCGCCATCTGTCAGGTTGAACTTCGGCATGCGCCGGATCAGTGCGGGGCGCAGCGTTCCCGGATTCTTGAAGAACTGCACCAACCAATCCCGCTGCACCGAACTTCCCTCCCAAGTTAGATCGGGAGCCATGTCGCTGCCGTGCCCGTTGATGCGGTGGCAACTGAAGCAGGCAAGATCGGTCATCAGCTTGCCGGCTTTACCCGCCGGTTGATAATCCGACTCGGGGGGCGCGGCCACCGCCAGCGACGGAGGCAGTGAATACGATCGATCGTTCAAGGAGAGCAGAGCCGTAGTCAGCGCATCGATTTGTGCCGACGTGAAGGTGTACTGCGGCATCTTCAGCCTCGGCGCGAATGCGCGTGGCTGCTTGATCTTGCCCGCGATGTAGTCCGGCAGCGTGTGTTGCATTCCCTGGAGGAAGATCAGCTGCGTAATGGGCTTGCTGCCGATGCGGCTGAGTTCCGGTGCAAAGTTTTCGGGCTTCTTAATTCCTGGAATCTCGTGGCACGACGCGCAGCCATAATCCGAGACCAGCCGTTTTCCATGCGCGATCTGCTCGGGAGTCGCCGCATCCAGATGCACGTTAGCGAGCAGGTCAGAATCTGTCTTGGCCAGCAGGAATCCTGTTAGCGTGACGACCTGGACATCACTGAACCGGTAATGAGGCATTGCCGTCGGCGGATCGTACACGCGTGGATTGCGCACCCAGGCCTGTAACCACTGCGGCTTCACCTTGCTGCCGATGCGCGTAAGTTCCGGCCCTACGTCGCCGCCAACGACATTTCCAGCCGCATTCTGCACGGCATGGCACGATGCGCAGAAGGATTCTCCGTACAGGCTGGCTCCCGCAGTCGGATCGCTCGACGCCTTCGCCGAGAGCGTAACGTTGTCTCCCGGAACAAGTGCGCTGTTCGCGATGAGAAACGCCGAGATGTCGCGTGCATCCGCGTCACTCAGCTTGAAATTCGGCATCGTCGATGTTACCGCGTAGGCCTGCGGATCTTTGAGCCATGCATAAATCCACTCGCGCGTTGTTTTGTCCGCGATGTGCGAAAGCGATGGGGGATCATCGGTGGCCTTCATCGTGCTGCCATCAGGCAACTTCACCGTGTGGCAATGCACGCACCCCGACCGCGAAAGCAGCTTGCGTCCCAGATTGAGTTGCGGCGTTCCCGGCAGCGGGCCGCGATGGCACTGCCCGCACGAAGACTCAATGTACTTTGCTGGCAGAATCGGCTGCTCCCACGCCAAGGTGCTGCTGTGGGCCTCAGCAACAGTCGTTGCGGCTCCCTGTCCGCGGTGGCAGACGGTGCATCCGAACTGGTCGAGATTGTGTGGAATGACCGGATGCTTGCGGTAAGGTTGCTGGGCCACATCGGTCAACGTGGGTTCTTTCAGCCCCACGTGGCAGCTGGTGCAACGGTCTACGACACCCAGATCGGGCAGCCAGATCTGCTGAATGCCTCCCTGAAAATGTCGCCGCAGTGTGTTGGCCTCGCTCCGGTTGCGGATCGTGCTGAGATAGCCATGCTGATAATGCCGCCATTCGCTGAAGAAATTCTTTGCCGGAGCAATCGCCATCGATGCCAGGAATACCAGGCTGACCACGCCGAACGCGCGCACGCTATCTCCGAACAACTTCTGCCAGAGCGACCTAAGTTTTTCTTTCATGATCGCTGCATCCCGATGTTGATAGTTACGATCATTTCTATGAACCTTGCCATGGCCAGACCCACGCCCAACCTGGCCCCCGTAAGAATGTTCCGATGGCGGTCAGCACCACCAGTTCGAATAAGAACCAAGTCATCACCCAGAAGGAAAGCGGCCTGCCCGCCAAATAGCGCCGGAACGGCGAAAGCGATTGCGGCGAACTCTTCGACGCAAAAATCATCAGCCCGGAGATGATCAGAGTCGGTACAAGAGCCGCATAGAGCGGTTCTGCCTCTCCCTTGATCCCGAGCACAGCGTTGTACAACCGCGACTTAAACAGGAGAAGGAACAGAGACAGCCCGCCGGCCACCACATAGAAGATGCGGAGTCTCTTTTCACGGTCCTTCTGGAAAAGTCCGTCTGCTTCGATGTTGACCTTGAAATACGGAATGACAATCAGCGCCATCACCACCAGGCCGGGAATCAGCACACCCGCCACAACTGGCGGAAAGTAATGCAGCAATTCTTGCAGGCCGAGGAAATACCACGGCGCCTTTGCCGGATTCGGCGTGTGCGACGGATCGGCCAGTCCCTCAAGCGGCGCATTGAACACCAGTGCGATCCAAATCAGTACGACTGCCAACGTCATGATCGCCACTGCCGCGCGGAAAAGCACTTCGGGAAAAGTCTGAAGCTGATCTTCGGTCTCCGCTTTGACCTGCGCCGAGGTGCGGCGTGTGATAAACACAATCCGTCGCGGTGATTTCTTGGCATTCGAGTCGATGCCGGCGATGAAGTCTTTCGAATCAGCCATGACTATCGCGGCTCCGTAACGGCAGTCGTGTCCTTCGCAGCAGCTCTCAAGGTCGCCGGTTCACTTGCATGGTTGTAGAGTCCGCCATCCTTTCGAATTCGCCAGAAATGAATTGCGACGAAGAAGATCGCCGCCAGGGGAAGAATCATGCAGTGCAGCACGTAGAACCGAAGCAGCGCATTGGCATTCACCGCATTTCCACCCAGCAGAAGAAAATGAATTTTGTCTCCGACGATTGGAACAGCCGAAGCGATGTTCGATCCCACCGTAATGGCCCAGTAGGCTAACTGATCCCAGGGAAGCAGGTAGCCTGTATAGCTGAGAAGGAGTGTGATCAAGAGAAGCACGACACCGATCACCCAGTTCAATTCTCTCGGCGTGCGATAGGCTCCCCGGTAAAACACTTTGAACATGTGTGCGAATACCAGGAACACCATCGCGTGCGCCGACCAGCGGTGCAGGTTGCGCAAAAACATTCCTGACGACACCACGAATTGCAGGTCCTTCGTGTCGGCATAGGCTTGGGGCGCCGAGGGATGGTAGTACAGCATCAAGGGAATGCCGGTCGCGACCAGAATCAGGAATGTTCCCAACGTGAGAGTTCCCAGATACCAGGTTGCGCTGAAACTCAGCATGCGGGTGCGCACCTTGGTCGAGAACAGGTGCAGGAACACGTTCTGCTGAATGGCCAGCGCGCGCTTCAGCGTGCTCGATCCGGTCCCGCTGCGGAAGATCGACTGCCAGACTCGTGTCTGCTGCAGTTCGTCGAAGTATTGGTCTACGGTTTTCGCCATTTCAAACCCTCACGAAGGAATCCCGCGCCAGTGGCGGAACATCGGTGGAGCGATCGACCAGCAGATCGCCGTCATCGTTGAGCCATACGCGCTTCCAAGGCAATGGCTTGGGCGCCGGACCTTCGATCTTTTTCCCGCTCTGCTCGAACTTGCTGCCGTGGCACGGGCAGGCGATGATGCCCAATTCCTGCTTCCAGGCCGTCAGGCATCCCAGATGTGTGCAGACCGCGCTCAATGAAAAGTAGCCTTCTTGTGAATGGATGATGTAGATCCCGTTATTCACGTCGAGCGTCACCGAGTCGAGCGGATACCGGTCCGGCTTCCCTGCGTTGACCACCGGAGAAGGCTCGTAGAGCACATTCGGCTCCAGGTACTGATAGGAAAAAGCTGCGGTCCCGAGAGCCGCGATGCTCAACGACCCCAGCCCTAGTTTGGTGAAAAATTGACGCCGGCTGAGTTCGTTTTCCAGTTCGCCCTTTTTTTCTTCTGCCATAAACCCCCTCAGGGTGCCCCATCCTAAACGTTGCGCCTTTTGCGACGTTTAGGGTGGGACTTCACCTCTGCAATCCCGCGCCAATCGCAGCGATCGAAATCAGCCCGGTCGGCTCTGCGGGAAGCAGGTTGTACGATTCCATCGTGATGGTGCCCACTGGGCACCTCATCGCGCAGAGTCCGCACCGGATGCAGCGGGTCTCATCTTTCAGCATCGCAGCGCCGGTCACAATGCCCAGTTCGTCGGCCGCAACCTCGTCAAACTCTACGCCGAAGCATTCCTGGTTATCCCGAATCTGCTTCACCGTCTCCGGTTCGAACGCAATGCGATCGAGCGAAACCAGTTCCAGGCATTTCTCCGGACAAACATCCACGCAGCCGCCGCACAGGATGCACATGCTGCCGTCTTCGGGAGTGCCCTCGAAAATCGTGTTCACCCAGCAGTGCAGGCAGCGTTGGGCCTCCGCCATCGCGCTGGCCGCGTCGTACCCAACCTCAACCTCGGTCACGCCCGTGCGACGCTCCAAGGGAAGCATCGGAACTGGTTGCCGGTTGATATCCAGATATCCGAGCGGCATTGCATGGCGCTTCAGCAGTTCCACCTCGATCACCGGGTCCGGATGTTTTCCGCCTCGCAGATATTCGTCGATGCCGACCGCCGCGCGCTTGCCGTCTGCCACGCTATCAATGATCAGCCGTGGGCCAAACACGCAATCGCCCCCGGCAAAGATGCCCGGGGCCGATGTCATCAGCGTCTGTGGATTGACGGCGATCAGGCCACGCGGAGAGATATCGACCTTATCTTCAGGAGTGAAGAAGTCGAGCCGAGGAGCCTGTCCGATCGCCATGATGATCGTGTCGCATTCGATCTGACTCTCGCTGTTCTCATAGAACGCCGGATTGAACCGCTTGTTCTGATCAAATACCCACTTGGTCTTGAGTGTTTCAAGCGCAGCGACCTTGCCGTCTCTCCCCACAATCCGCTTGGGGCCAAGACCGGGATACATAATGACCCCTTCCTCTTCGGCCTCGACAATTTCTTCCAGAGCGGCCGGCATTTCTTCGCGCCGTTCCAGACAAACAAGATCCACCTCGCGCGCTCCCATGCGCAAGGCGGAAAGAGAAATGTCGACCATCTCCTTGGTCGCAACGGCCGATACATTCTCCGCGGAAGGTTCCGCATCTTGCACTCCACCCGCGTGCTGTTTGACAACTTCGCGCGCCGCCGAGCGTGCCACGTCCATCGCAACATTCCCGCCGCCAATGACGATGACCTTCTTCCCGATTGTGAACTTGTATCCCAGATTCACATTGAGCAGAAAATCAATGCCCTTGTGGACTCCGTCGAGATCGACCCCTGGAATGCTGAGATCGCGGCTGCGATGCGCTCCGACGGCGATCAGCACGGCGTCGAAGCCCTGCCGCCGCAGTTCGGAAATCGTAAAATCGCGACCGGCAGCATGATTCAGCTTCAGCGTGATGTCCCCCGTCTCCAGAATCTCGCGGACCTGCGCCTCTACAACGCCGCGGGGCAGTCGGTATTCCGGAATTCCCAGATACAACATTCCGCCCGCGACCGGCGCAGCTTCAAAGATGGTCACTGCATAACCCATGAGCGCGAGATCGTGCGCAGCCGAGAGTCCCACCGGCCCTCCGCCTACCACTGCAACTTTGAACGGAAGCTTTTTTTGCCCGCGCCCTTCGTTGACGTTGATGGGGCGCTTTGACTCAGGACCGTACTGCTCGGTGAGGAATCGCTTCAGTGCTCGGATCGAAATAGGCCGATCAATTTCTCCGCGCCGGCACGCCGTCTCGCAAGGATGTGCACAGACGCGCCCGCAGATGCTGGCCAGCGGATTCGGATCACGCGCCAGGCGATAGGCCTCTTCGAATCGTCCCTCCGCAATCAGGCCAACGTAGCGTCCAGCATTGGTATGCGCCGGACAAGCCATCATGCAGGGAAAATTCGTGTGCAGCCAATCCGCGTCAACCTTTTTGTTTTTGAATCGCTTCAGCATCGCGGCACGCTATCTTCTTCTAGGTCGTACATCAACTCTTTCGTACTCGGAAAAGAAATGCGGGGAGCGTGTTACTCCCGCCCCCCCGCATCGGCTGCTCCTTACTTTGTCAGGGTGAAATCCGCTTTGCCGCCGCCAGCCACAGTGACGGGCTTCGATTGATTCTTCGCGCCTTCGTGCCAGACCATCACGGTGTAGCTTCCATCGGGAACGTCTTTTATCTTGTAGGCGCCGCTGTCGTCAGTCTCAGCGAAATAGGGTGTCGGACTGACCACGAGGTATCCCGCCATCTCCGGATGCACGTTGCAAAGCACCGGCACGACGCCCGGCTTATCGAACGTAAACGAACGCTTCTCTCCCTTCGGCCACGTTCCCAGGTTGTGCCCCAACTTCTTGTCGCTGCCGATCGCTGTCCAGAACACGTTGTGCTGCACCGTGTCGCTGTTCAGAAACTCCACAGTCGTGCCTTGCTGGACTAGCATGACGTGCGGGGAAAACATGAGTCCCTTCTGGTCCATGACCGGATGATCTTTCGGAGCCGGAAACGTCTTGCCGGCGATGGTATCGACGTAAACCACCGACTTACCTTTCATTCCCGCAACTTTGCCTTCGATGTCACCCGCCCATGCTCCCACTGCTAATCCGGTGATCAGTACTGCGAGTACGAATACCTTGGTCTTCATTTCTTTTCTCCTTTTTCTCCAGTTCCCTAATCTTAGAAAATGACTTTCGCGTCCAGATAAATCGTGTTGTTCGAGTTTGCGTTGCGGCCCGCGCCATCATAGTTGGTGGCCGCGCCATTGAACCGCGTATAACCGGTGTACTGCGCGCCGAGCATCAGGTTCTGCCATGGCCAGTACGTAACATTGGCGATATAGCCTGAGCCCCTCGGGTCGCCATTGAAGTTGCCGCTCACTGCGCCGGATGGATACAGGCCAATATCGGAAGTGCCTGTGGTATGGAACCACCCGAACGCACCCGTGTACTTATTGCCGATGTGATATTCGGCGTTGGCCATCACGGTGTTCAGATGGTGCGAGCCCTGTGCCGCCCCCCCAGCGGCCAAAGTGCCCAACAGGTCGTTGTTCTCGCGGATATACGTGGCTCGGAACGAAAGCACATCGGTGCGGAACAAAGTCCGGTCGATTTGTGTGTCCACAGCCCAGTCCGTGAATGAATCCTGCGGAGAAAGCGTCGAACCGTCAGGCGCGGTGATTGCGCCGGGAGTGGAACGCACGTGCATGCCGTAGGTGCCGAATTCATATTGCGTCTTGCCAGTCAGTTGTTGCCAGGCCAATCGCCAATAAGGCGCGAGCCCTCGGATGTTTGTGGCCCCTCCCGTGAACGGCTGAGCAGCGCCCACGTGCGCGGACCGGTAGAGCGCCGCATCCAGGTACAGGTGGTTGTTCCACATTCCATAGACGCCAATGCCTCCAACGTCCTGGGCCAGCCCGCCATTAATGAGGGGAGAGGCGTTCGGGGTCGGAGCCCAATCGCTGGCGATCCAGGGATAGCTCCAGGCCGGAGTCGTGTTCCACAGGTCTTCCACCGTCGGATTGTTGTTGAGGTCTATGCCGAACACCAGCTCCTTGCCGCCGACCTTCGTTATCCGCGCGTAACGAATGTCGGTGTTATCCATGCTGAAGTGGTCGTCTTGGGTGTCGTAGGTCACTTGGACAAAGCTGCCCATGTGCGTGGTCCACGCGCCCGAAAGAAAGAGCGAGATATCTTGAGGCAGTTCAAAGCTGCCGTTCTGTGTCGTCGGGATAGGGGACTTGGTAGAGGTAAACGAAGTGTCAAGCATGACTGACAGTGGCAGTGAAGCGAGCAAGTCGAGCGCAGCGCGCTTTTTGCCTCCCTCTGCCTTGACCGTCTTGGTCTCATCGGCGCGATCGACGTACCCCAGGAGTTTGAACCTCCGTCCCGCCGGATTCAACTCCGGAGGCGTGTAATGACAGCCGCTGCAAGCTAACCCTGTCTGCCTCGCGTAACTTGGGACCGCCTCCACCCTCGGCGGATTCATTGCGCTGAACGACAGCAGCAGCAGAACAGGCACCACGCCAAGCAATAGGATTCCCAGCTTCTTCATACGAATCGCCTCCTAGTTATGAGTTCCTAGAGGCGTGGTGGCCTCTAGTTGTACCTAAGGATGGGAGAAATATAGAGTCTCAGATGGAAACTCCGCCGGATGACCGATCACAGACGAATGTGATTCAAATCACAAATTTGAGCAATCGGCGCCCAATGCCTTGAACGAGCGGGCGTCGTCTCCGCGATGGCTGTACCCACCCGTCTACGTTTCACCGTCCACGGCTGGCGCAATCGTATTTGATTGATTGCAAATGGTTTAGGAAGGACTTAGAGGTGGCCGGAACCCCTCTGCTCTCACAGACAAATGCTCGTGTCCGAGGATTGTCTCCTCTGCAAGGGAAGCAATAGACGATCTGGACCCTGAGAAATCTATTGGTTAGCGATCACAGATGGCTGTGCACTCGATCACAACTCGGGTCGGACCACGGCAGTTTCGCTGGTTTTGAAAGGGCGCGGCTTCAGCCGCCATCGACAGCAGAAAAGGCGCGAGCTTCAGTGTGTGCGTGAGATCTCGCTTTGGAGATTCAGAGTGGAACAAGGCCAGCAGTTTCTAGCCGCGAAGCGGCGAAAGAATAAAGCCCACGGCGTAAGCCGTGAGGTACAAGTGGGAAATGATCCAGCCCCAACGGGGCGAAAGAGGAGTTCTCACGCACGCTCTTCAGCCCCTGAGGTGCGTACTCGCCCTAGTTATCTGACATTCTCCGGGAAGCTGCCAGCAGCTCGTTGGTCCGCCGAATCAGTTCGGCGCGTTCGAGATCCCTATATTGTTTGGGAAGCAGACTCTTACTCGTGCATTCCAGCACGGCAACCATATTCTGCAGATCAATTTCCGTCGGATAGTACGGTGGGATGAAATCTTCCAGCGCTGCCTCGAGGTCCTGCGCATCGACTACGGCCTTGTTCTGCAGACTGCTGCGCATGTGACTCCGCACTAATACCGCCTCAATATCCGCACCCGACAATCCTCCGGCGCGATTGAGAAAGAACTTCTCGATGTCCTCAGGAAAGGCCTTCATACCAATCTTCCGCTGCATTGCGCGCAGGAGCGCAAGCCGCTCCTCCGGGGTCTCAGGATAGAAAAGAGCAATGTGCTCTTCCGCGCGCCCTTGCCGTTTCAAGTCGACGGGTAAGAGATCGGGTCGGCAGGTCAACAGGAACCAGATCACCTTTCCGCGATATTCCGTGTTCCCCATGAATTGCGCAATCTGGGCAAAGACACGGTTTCCTACACCGCTGTCGCCTGAGTTGGAGCGATCGCCGAGCTGGGCGTCGGCTTCGTCGACGATCACGGCAATCGGGCTCATCGCCTTCAACAAGGTCAAGACCCGCTCCAGATTTCCTTCGGTTACGCCTTGCCACATGCTGCGGAAATTCTTTAGCGTCACCGCCGGAATGCCTACCTCGCCGGCGAAGCAGGTAGTGATGAAAGTCTTGCCCGTTCCGACCGGCCCGCAGATGACGTATCCCATCGGCAAGACCTCGGTATTGCCGGCCCGTATCGCGGTGGCGGCATCCTGCAGTTTGCGCTTGGCCTGATCGTTCCCCGCGACAAAAGATAAATCAAACCGGCTCTGCACAAACTCGAGCAGCCCTCCGGATTCGGCCTCGATCAAATCCTTTTTCTTCTGCGACAAAAACTTCAGCGTGAGCGGCTGCTTGTTCTCCACGGCATGCGAAATTAGCCCTTGAAGCTGAACCCTTTTCAGCCCAGCCCCCAACTTGGCCAGTGACTCATCGTTGACTTCAGATCCGGACGGCAGTTCACGCGACTTCAGTTGCGCGCGAATGAACTCCAGTCGCTCGGCATCATCGGGCAACGGGATCGCGATAGAAGCAACGCCGGGATTTTGCACGATCCCTTGGTTCAGCTCAATCTGATTCTCTGAGATGAGGCAAATGGTGACGTCGGCGTCGAGAAACGCCGCGTTCCGCGCCCAGCGCTTGAGAATCACCAGAGAGTTCCGATCCTCGGCCGACATCGAGGAAACATCACCGGCCGGCGCGATGGTCTCCGCGAAATCGATCACCAGCCCAATCTTCTTGCCGTCGGCAATGCGCAGCCGTAGATAGTTGTCGAGCAGGTTCAATACCGCGTCCGGATTTCGCGGCAGCCCGCCCTGGGAGTAGTTCGTGCCGTGAAAGCTGTCGTACCCTTCCAGCGCACGGCGGAAATCGGCCTGTGTTGTTGAGTTACCGAAACTCAATCCTCCGCGGTCATAGTGCAGGATCAAGTCGCGCTGGCCAAACAGAGCTCTCGACAAGAAGTCTTCCAGCGAAACGAAGCTAGTGGCGCCTTCCGGAGTGCGCAGGGGCACCAGATCTCGCACGTTCCCGTAAAGCACAAACACCGCGAAAGAGCGCGAATAGTACTTCTCGGAAAGTTCACGTGCCCACGCAGGCAGCGCGTCCAAATACTTCCCCGTTTTGGTAGGGCCGTCCGGCATTTAGTTCTGAATGCGCACGCGATTTGGCCCAGAAGATGTCGTAGTGTCATCGAGCGACATCAGCCCGTTCAAATCCGGCGACATATCACTGAAAATCGTTTCCACCTGCTGAACTGTCTGCTCCGTTTGTTCGACATCGTGAACCAGGCTATCCAGCCGATCACTGACCTGCTGCGGATCGCGCATGGTGACTGACTGATCTCTCACCAGCAACAGCACGTCTTCAACCGCCGCAATCTGCGCATCCACCACCTTGCAGTTCTCAGAGATTTTGTCGAACTTCTCCAAACGCTTATTCAGGATCTCGATGCGTTTCTGATTGATCTCTTGCACCCGCTGCGGTTCGCCACTCATATTCTTTTGTAATGCCGTGATCTCGCGTTTGATCTCATCCCTCGCGGTACTTCTCATGTACTGTTCCTGTTGCGCGGCGGCGACCAGTAGACGGGCGTATCCGCTCAGCAGTCCCTGCAAACTTGTGTCAATCTGCTGCAGAAAAATCTGCGACTGCGAAGACAGCTGAGCAAAGTTTGCGCGGATCGATCCGCAAATCTGCGCGCAGTGAACGTACCGGCTCTGCATCTCCGGCGACAGGTTCCGCAGCATCTCGTTGAGTTTCTGCTGATGTTTCAATTGCTCTTCCGCGAATTGCCAGGAGCGCACCAGCCGACGGAAGCGCGAGCTTTGCGGCACGATGGCGAGGTACATCAGCTCAAGTCCGGCGGCTAGCAGGATCGGCAAAGCCGTGCCACTGATCAGGGCAAACGCGCCCGCTCCGGCCAGCGTGATCCAATTGTATTGCCAGCGGAATGCAGCCTTGACGTAGTTGGTCGAGTCGACCGGCTGCTGATCCTGGGGATCGCCGAGAGGCATTTAGACACTCACCCGCACCTGCCCGTTCCCGGGAGCTTTCCGCAATCGGCCGAGAACGTAGTTCTGCAGATCATGAAATTCGTTTCGCTGCTTCAAGCCCAGATCACGCGGGCGGTCAAACGGCACCTGCACGTCTTCGACGATCGTTCCCGGATGCGCGCTCATGATAAAGATCCGGTCCGCCAGATAAATTGCTTCCTCTACATCATGCGTGACGAACAGGATCGTGCTTGCAGTTTCGTCCCAAACCTTGAGCAGGAGTTGCTGCATCTCGCTGCGAGTCTGCGCATCCAGCGCCCCGAAAGGTTCATCCATCAAAATCACCGACGGACGCAGCGCCAGCGTACGCGCGATCGCAACCCTCTGTTGCATACCTCCGGAAAGCGTTTCCGGATACGCGTTCTCAAACCCGCTGAGCCCGATCGCCTCGATCAACTGCGCCACGGTTTCTTTGGCCTTCTCACCCGGAACGCCGTTGATCTTCAGACCGTAAGCTATGTTACCAGCCACGGTGAGCCAGGGAAATGAGGTGTATTTCTGAAAAACCATGCCGCGGTCCTTGCCCGGGCCGCTGACCTGTTGATCATTCACCAGGACCTCGCCTGAGTCCGCGCAGTCCAGGCCTGCGATCAGCCGCAACAGGGTGGACTTGCCGCAGCCCGACGGTCCGAGCAGAACCCGGAACTCTCCAATATCGCGTCCTGCCGGAGAATACGCATCCTCGATCTCAAAATTGATGTTCTCAAGCGCGTTGACGCATTGTCCGTCAGCCGCGGGGAACGTCCGGCTTACGTTTCGCACCGTGATCTTGGACTTCTTATGCTCCATGTTTTGCCGCCTTCAGGTGCGCAGTTGCACTTGGTACGGCTGCTCCCGAACCCGACAAAGCTGCGCTGGCCCTGCGCCACGGGAACAATTGGCGCTCGAGAAACGTCAGCAGGAATCGGAACAGGAATGCGGCGGCACCGATGGCGATGATACCGGCGTAGACTCTGTCGAAATCCAGAACTTTGCGAGCGGCCTCGACCATGTAGCCGACGCCTTTACGGGCATTCAGCATCTCCGCCAGAATCACGTATGTCCAGCCGATATCATAGAGGATTCGGAATGAGGAGAAAATTGCCGGGAACGACGCCCGAAACACGAGCCACAACGCCTGCCGCTGCTTTGCTCCCAGGGTGTAGGCCGTTTCCAGAAGAGCGTTGTCTACGCGATTGACCTCCTCAACGACCACTGCCAACAAATAGAAAAACATTCCGAACCACAAGAAAGCGATCTTTTCGGTTTCGTCGATGCCAAAAAGAGCGATGAAGGCGGGAAGAAACGCGGTGAGTGGCATAGCGCGCATGGGCGCGGCGACTGGGTTGATGAGCTCGAATAACCAGCGGTAACTGGACATCAGAATGCCCAGTGGGATGGCCACGACCGCACACCAGAAAAACGCTTGCGCAATACGCCACCAACTCATGAACACGTTTCCCAGCAGGTCGTAGTCTGTCCAAAGCATTCCAAAAGCGCGAATCACGCCCAGGGGCCGGGGAAATAAGGAAACATGCGGCCCTTGCCAATACGGCACAAGTATCCAGAGCAACACGATTGTGCCCCAACTGACAAATGGAAAAGCCCATCGGACCCAAGGGGCGACGTCCTTGCGAATCGTGAACCAACGGTTTGTCTCATTCATCGTGCATCCTCATCGCGCATCGCCTTTTCGCTAGCTCGACGGGTTGGCATAGACTTTGATATCCGTGCGGCGGTTCTTCTCGCGTCCTTCTGGTGTCGAATTGCTGTCGATCGGCTTGTCGGGCCCGTTGCCGGCGGTCCGCAGACGCGCGGCGGGGAATCCGTATTTCTGCATGAGATAGGTTTTGACTTCATCGGCGCGGGCGTGTGACAACGTGATGTTGTAAGGCCGCGAACCGGTGGAATCGGTGTTTCCGTCAATGTCGACCACGGTATTTTCGTACGCTCGCATGGTGCCGGCGAGTTCATCCACGATGGCACGCGAATCCATGCTCATCTTGGAAGAATTCGGGTCGAAGTAGATCGATCGATGTTGCGTCGCAATCGGCGTCGCACCCTTCGACGGCTCCTTGTATTCAATCGGCGCCTCGGTCGAAGCCATGGAGAAGTTGTTCGCCAACTTCTCGACATAACGCCGGTCCAGACTGTCTTCCGGATTGAAGGTGTGTTTGATGACTCTGAGCTCGCGATACATATCCTGCGCCATGCTCAGAATGTTGTCGTAGTCAGGATTGGAGCCAGCCGAGCCCATGAACGAGCGATTGTCGGCATAGTCAGCAAGCTTCACGCCGCCGAGCATGGTCTTGGCCAAGTCGGAAGGAATGTTGAAGTCCTTCACTGTGCCAATCAGGTTGTACGCTCGCTCCGGCTGTGACTTGATGAACTCCACGCCTTCCAGCCAGCCCTGCGCGAACTTCAACACTGTGTCCGGGTGCTTGGCGGAAAAGCTGTCACTCACTACTAGGATATCGGCGATCAGCCGGTTCGCGATCTTCGTGTCATAGATCTTCTTCGATCCGGCACGCTTCGAAACCGCATCGCTCATATCCGGATCCCATGCGACTGCCGCATCTACCTTTTCCTGCGCAAATAAAGTCGCCGGCTCGATGCCATCCTTGGTATGAACGGCTTTATTGAAAATCTCGTTGCGTTGCTCCGTGCCCAATCCGGACGTTTTGAGTCCGTTATACAGCAGGAAATGCGACGGCGTATAAGGAGCAAACGCCACGGTCTTGCCGGCGAGATCTTCAATGCTGTTGATCCCCTGCTTGCCGATCACGCCGTCAGCGCCACGCGACCAGTCCACCATCAGGAAGGCGTGCGACCCGAATCCCCGCTCCTTGAACTGGGCGTAATCCTTGGCATACACGTCCGCAGTCGTCAGCATGACATCAACATTGTTGGTGGCGAGCGCCGCCGCGCCTTCCGTCCAATCGTCGATAATCTTGAAACTGACCTTCAGCCCCTTTTTGCCGAAGATCGAGTCCGGCTGCGTATCCAGCCCGCCGTTCGCGACCAAGCCTCCGGCGCATCCCACCCACACATTCACGCGCACACGGACCTCGGCGTCACTGCTCGTCGAGGACGCCGGTATGAGCAGCGGCTTGGACGCGTCCACTTCCTCGCCATTGGCGGACGCACTCTTGCTGCCAGGAACGAACTTGCTGAGATCGATCAAGCCATATCGATTCAGGCTGTAGCCCACGATGGCTGCGCCAATCAGGAATATAAGGACCCATCCACCTCGTTCAATTTTGACCGCCATAACTTGCCTCCCTGCTCCTTCGCGCTGACGACCTGAACCGTACGGTGCACAGCGCCTTCGAGAAAATCATTTCGCCAAAAACTTAAGTCGTCTTCTGCGGTTGTTTCGCCGCAATCGTCTTCTCCGCGCCCGCAGTCGCCTCCGGTGCAGCCAGGCCCATTTCGATCTTGAACTGTTTCACCAATTCACTAGCCTGGAGTTTCTCTGCCTCATCGTCAATCTTGACCTTCTGCTGGTCAACATTGCTCATCGCCATATCCATGCGAGCTTCGTTGACGGCAGTCGTCTCCTCAATCTTGCGCACCATCTCGTCATGTGTCTGGCTGATGCCGGCAACCTCGAATTGCTCCATCGCATCGGCGACCTTTTTCTGCCACTGGGAGCGGCGATAGTCCGCGATGGCATTGAGCGCCTCCTGCGTCTTCCGGTCCTTCTCGCGCATGAAGGCCTGCTTCACGGCCATCGCTTTGTCGAAGGCAGCGCGAGCGGTAGTCAGCTGTCCCTGATTTCTGGCGAAAGCGCCCTTCATCTGCTCCAGCTGGGCGGCATAGGTGCCGGCGATGTCGTCGCGATTGGCTTGAATGGCAGCCTTGACCTTCGCCGTTAAGTTCGCCATTTCGGTTTTATACTTCGTTTCTTCTCTCTCGAGCAGGGTCACATTGGCCTTGACCATGGCGATGCTCTCGTTCATGCGAGGCACCTGGTCATTCATGTCGCGGATGTTTTGCTGCAGAATCAGCTCCGGATCTTCCGCCACCGAGATGAAGAAACCGATAAACGACCGGATCATTCTGCTCAATCGTTGGAACATAAAAGGCCTCCTGCCTCACGAACGCTGCGTTGCTTTGGATGGAGACGGGGACGTAACCGCATTCACGTCTCCCGTAGTAATGGGGTTTTCGGTGACAAAATATCCGACTGCTTCCGCGATCTTCTTCTCTTCCTGCTGTTTCTTAAGACGCCAGCCGGTAAAGCGCTCTTTTTCGCGGGATATCGCGTCATTGTTGGATTGAATCTTCGCCCGCTGTTCGGTCACGTATTTGTCGATCTGCGCCTGAATATCGCTATTCTCTTTTGTCTTGTGGGATTCCAGTTCTTCAGCCGCACGTTGTTGCACCCGTTCGTAGGTATCGAGCGCGCGATCCCGCCGGATCGCATCCTGGATTACGTCTTTGATTTCTACGCCTGCGGCATCCAGCGCAACTAGAATCGACGACTTCCGCACATCCGACGGCAGATTGCGGATGTGCTCGCTTTCCAGCATTTGCGACACCTTGAGGATCGAGTATCCCTTCGCCGCCGGAGGAATTTCAGCAGCCCTATAGATCTCTTCAAACGAAGTCGGATCGGAAACAGGGGTCGTGAACTGCGGCTCCGGGGCGATCGTCGATGCGATCTCAGCCACGCTCTGTGCCGCCGACTTCGAACTTGCAGGCGTGCCCGGACGATTCTGGGCCTGCTGAGCAGCGTCATCGTCAACGGAAACGATGTAGTTGTACCACTTCTTCGACATTGGGCCTCCTCTCGGCGGTTTGGCCGGATCAGCCAATGACTGCGCAGATCTTCAATTTTTTTGTGACCCTGAAAGGTAATTCTCGACTTTCAGGTTGTCAATTGTTTTCATACACTTCTGAACGCTTGGGAGCCGAACTCTTGATCGGGTGTGTTCTTCTGAATTCCCCCTGCTGCCGCGCCAACGATAACAACTCTATTCAATCCCGGAAGCCCAATCAATTCAGCTAGAATGGGCGTCTTTACTGTTCAAATTGACCGCGGTTTTTGAACGATACCTTTACCTTGAGGCCTGACGTGCCTGCTGACAATCTCGCATCTCTGATAAGCCGGGTGGTGGAAACCAAAGCAGAATACGACGTGCGCCTCCTCGCCCAACAGCTCGGAACCAACTACCGTTCGCTCATGTACTGGATGCGCGGAGAGCGCCACATCCCCGCCCACCTTCTGCCGCAGATGTGTGTCCTGCTCAACAACTACGAAGCCCTGGATTTTCTTGAGAGTCAGGCCGGGCGCGTCGCCTTCAAGCTGCCAAAACTCGACGTGAACCTCGGCAAAGAGTTAGTTGCGGTATCGAACCTCATTCGCGAAGTAGGCGAGGCGCTCGAAAGCGTCGGAGAAACCCTGGCAGATGGTGTGGTGGAAGACAAAGAACTGCAAACCACGATTCCGAAGCTGGAGGCGGTTATTCGCGAATGCGCGTCCCTGAAATATCTCCTGGAAGAATTGTCCGCCCAAAGGAAAAAGAAAAGGTCGCGCTGAATTGAGGTTCCGATCGCAGGAATTCTAGCGGCGGAAGCGAGTAAGTCTTTGTACTTAACTTCTGATTTTCGCCATAGGCTTTTGCTCCACGGCTCTCTTTGGGATGAAAACGTCAGTGGGAAGTTTGAACCGAGTGCTTAATTTTCGCACTTGTTCAATGGTGAGATTCCGTTGTCCCGCGAGGAACATCGAGACCGCACTCTCCGAACCAAATTGGGGAATCAGGTCGCGTTGCGTAAGATTCTGCTGTTCAATGAGAAACCGCACAACTGAAACTGGATCAGCCGCAGGGATGGAGTAATGCTCCTGCTCGTAGCGTTCCACGAGCAAGGTTAGGAGTTCGATTGCTTCCACTTCAGAACGAGAGGGTTTTTCTAACGCCGTTAGTTGGAAGAGAGCGTCAGTATACGCTTCAAGTTCAGCGTCGTTGTGTATGACGCGGGGAGCGCCATTTGCGATCATTTCCGCCGGGTTTGCGAGAACTGTGCTCATTTTCTTCCAAATCTCCTGACCCAGTTATTGCGATTGTCGTATTCCTTGTGCGTCAAAAAAGATCGGATGTAGACGTGCCCTTCGGTCTGCATTTCACTCGTCGTCTTGGCATAGTGCACGACGGTGATAAGCTTGTACCGATTCTGTCTAATGGTAAAGATCACATAATCATCCACAAGATCGGCATCTTTAAACATGTTGCGAATTTCCGTAAAATTCTGCCACCGGACTGCCGCGACGATGCCCACCCACGCTTTGATTTCGTTCGCCGCGTCCGGGTAGCCTTCGATCGCCTCCCTCAGATGCTTACACGTATCGATGTGCACTGACCCCGAATACTTCACAATATGTGAAGTTGTCACCGGTTCAATAATATCGCAATAAGTTATTTATTATCAATTATTTAAATTTATACAGCATCGCCGTGCGCTCTTGAGGGTGAGACAAAGATCAGACTCGGGTTGTAAGAAGCTACACTTTTTCGGGGACTGCGCCCCTAAAAAGTGGCCCCTGCGGGGTAGCTACAGTCGGCGGTTGCGGTGGCAGTCAGGTTATGGCTACGCGGCGAAAGCATGCCGGACCAACTGAGCACTCTCTACGCGATCTTCCTCAACGGCAGTTATGATTGCGTCGATCGTGTGATCCTAAATGCCTACTTCACGATGGGGCAGTCCGGCGGAGGCCTGCGCACTTGGTGGCGGGCACTGTACGGTTCCGATGACAACCTGGACGACAATCATCTGATGCGCATGGCGGGGCGATTCAGTCGCCGTCTGCGAGCTTGGGCCAAGGAGAATTCGATCCCCGTCGTGTACAGTTCGCCCGGGGAGCGCAAGCATGAGATTGCGTCCGAATACCTCGCCACTCATGAGGTGAAGCCTGGCCTATTCATGATTCTAGTGTCGAAGGCCCCGGCGCTGGTTTGGGAAGCGCAAAGGACTGGTACGGGCAAACTCGGACTTCTTGTGCCCAAACAACCATGGCCGTGCGTTAACCATTATTCATTTCATATCCTGGACCCGGATTCAGACGAACGCTCTTTCCCGAGCTGCTCATGATCGATTCAACAGCCCGGACAGGACTTAGCCAACTCCAGCATGGGATGGTGATACTTTTCGTGGGCGAACTCACGGGCAAGCTGCCACCCTTGGTTAAGGTAGAACTGCACCGCAACCGCATTCGACCGAACGACGCGAAGGCGGCACGTGCTGTAACCACGGGCAGCGATTTCAGCTTCGCCCTTCGCCAGTAATTTGCTCCCAACACCTTGTCTGCGCCCCTCCCGAAGCACCCACAGGTCGTCTAACCACTCCTGATTCGTTATGATCACGCCCACTATCTTTTCATCAGAAACAGCAACCCACGCCACGGGCCAGTCCTCATCTTTGAACTTCAGTGGCACCGGATTCGGAGCAAAAATATCCTTGAATGTTTCATTCGCCACCGCCTCTATCAGATTCTGTACCGAGCGATATTCGCTGGCTTGCGGTTTTCGAATAACCAACTCACTGAGCATCTTCGTATTTTAGTGGCCGAGATGGCCCGTCTTGAAGTGGGATGCCGTCGCCCAACCAGGAGCCAAGGGAATTTGAGTGTAACGGAGATTTGGACGAAGCCGCTGGCGCGGCGGACGCTACCGCGTGTTCGAAGCCGGCTGTTTTCGCGGAAGCAAGATTTTTCTGCGCCGAGTGGTAACATGCTGGTGTGCCAAGGCTTTCCTTTTCAACGA
>Ga0210408_10000226_pt1 | contig 79933 bp, 54 predicted proteins | sample IncBWH4MmetaG_FD_155471 | JGI IMG/M metagenome (GOLD analysis project Ga0210408, IMG submission 155471) | Forest soil microbial communities from Barre Woods Harvard Forest LTER site, Petersham, Massachusetts, United States - Inc-BW-H-4-M | ecosystem: Environmental > Terrestrial > Soil >...
TTGCCGTTCGCGGCTGGTTCCTCATCGCCCGCCGCCTGGCTTAAACGGTTAGGCCTTCTCTACGGAGGTGTGTTGGGTGGTGTTGCCCTGCTGAAACCTCTGCTAGCTTCTCAAAGCCCTCGTCCGCCAGACTGGGGTGCCGCACGCGTGAAGGCGCTTGGCGGAATCGTCGGATTTTCTCTTTCCTTCAACCCTGACTTGCAGGTGTCCGAGCAAGTCTCCAACCCGAGGGGTACTGTTACGCGGCATTGGAGTAGCACTCATGGCTGGCGGAGTCCTCTATTTGTGCTTACAGATATACTCACGTGGCCAACCTGTCTGGCGCTGACCCATCAGCGCTCGGTGAATGAGTGAAATGGCCTGGATCAGACAACCGGAATCAGTGGCCATATTGCGTGACGATAGCTTCGGGAAGAGGAGAGGTACGCCCATCGAACAGCGAAACTTCTTCCCCGCGAAGTGTCTTGCTGAGAAAGTCACAGATGAATCGGGTGATCAGGTCCAGATTGTGCAGCACAACAGGAGTTTCGGGAAACCCGTCGTGACCGTGGAAGAGAAGCGGCACATCGCTGAAGCTCGGATGGGCGATCTCGGGAGAGTGCAGCACCACGGCGTAGGAGCCCGGGGGTAATTCCTGAAGCTGCTGTTCCCTGACTCTTTTGTATTTCGCGATTTCGTCGGGCATGCCACCCATCCTATCGTCGGGGTGGTAGGCCTCGAGAAACAGGAGCGGCTGGCGCATGATTCGATCGTCCTCATAGAGCGGGAGGGCGGCGACAGGCACCATGCCGCCGTCGAGGTCAACGCAAGCATGGATGCGCGAGTCCTGCTGGCAGGCGTGCGCGGCGAATTCCGCTCCTGCCGAGTGTCCCATGGCCGCGAGCCGCTTCAGGTCGATTGCGCCAGCCAGCGCGGATTGCGGCTTTTCGCGTTTGAGCTCCTCTATGCGATCGATCACGAACCGAACGTCGGCGGCCCCTTCGCTGATACCGATCGAGACTTGTTTGATCATCCACTTCTGGCGCTCGGATTGGGAGAGTCCGGCAGGCGGCGAATCGCTGTGTTGCGTGACAACTCTGCCGTCCGGGAACCAGATCGCCTTAGCTATGTACGTGTGTTCAATGCTGGCGACGACGTATCCATAACTCACCAGATGTTCGATCAGCACTGTGTATTGGAACCCGGTGCTGCCGAGGCCGTGAGAGAAGGTGATAACCGGGAATGGCACGCCGCTCTTGGCGATCGGCGCGTGGTCAATCGCATGCGAGGAAATCTCTCCCGAAACAATCTGTGCCCAGGCGTTGCCGAACTCGCGGCTCATGATCTTATGGATCTCGGGAAGGGCGTCCATCTGAGCCGCGCCTGGCAAGTACTGTCCTTTTGTACCGGCGGCCTTCGCCGTCGGATACCAAAAGTAGACCATCAGCTCGCGACGGAGCTTGGGATCGTAGTCGTCGGGACGCGATGGGTCCGTCCACTGATAGCCAATCCTGCCGATGCCGTAAGGACCTGTCGGCGACGGGATCTGTGGCAGCGCAACGGACGTCTGCGCGCTGCTCGATGCGCTCAATGATTGAAGAGCGGCGACGGAAGCGCTGTACAAACAGGCGAGCAGAATCCGGGCAAAGAGTCGCGATTTCATACGCGTAAGGTCCTACGCAGACCTGGCGCTGTCAAGCGCACCTGACAATCTGACTCTCGATGCTTGGTGTTAAAACACTATGTATCAAGTGATGGATGCTCCGAAAGGGAATGCTGGGTCTGCTAACCCAGTATTCATCATTCCTTTTAGAGCATCCTTCCTTTTTTGGCTAGAGATTTCGTGAATAATCCAGGCTAGCTCAAAGCAAGACGGACCGGAGAACGTGATTGCGGAAATGTGCATTTCATTCGATAATGCGTTCGCTGCTCTGTCAACGTGCCACCACTGTTGTACCGAGTTCGTGCAGTCCACCGGTTTGAGAAAGATTCCAGGAATGCGCTTCGGGCTCAGCCTGCTCTTGGTTGGCACCGGTTTGATCGCTGGCCGGAAAGACGATCCACCGGTTCAGCCGACGTCTACCGACATCAATGTTCGCTCCGAAGATCTGCTAGCGCAACCCCCCGCCGCCAACTGGATTTCCTACAACGGCGACTATTCCGGGCGCCGGTTCAGCAGTCTCACCGAGATCAACACCAGCAATGTAGCCGAGCTCCGCGCACAGTGGGTCTTTCATGCACCGAATTCTAGTCGCCTCGAAGTCAGTCCCGTGGTGGTGAATGGAATGATGTTTGTCACGGCCGCCAACCATGCCTTTGCCCTTGACGCCAGGACAGGGCGGGTCGTGTGGCACCACACGCGTGCCATTTCGACGGGGCTGGTCGACGATGCTTCCCGGCATCTCAACCGCGGCGTTGGAGTGTGGCACGACAGGATTTACATGGAGACCGACAACGCCCATCTGCTGTGCCTCGATGCACGCTCCGGCAACCTGCTTTGGGACATTGCGTACGCCACTTGGAACAAAAACTATGGCGCGACCAGCGCTCCGCTAGTCGTGAAAGACAAGATACTGGTCGGAACGTCAGGCGGCGATGACGGTGTCCGCGGTTTCGTCGCAGCCTACGATGCACAGACCGGAAAGCTGGCCTGGCGTTTCTGGACAATTCCTGCCCCCGGCGAGTTCGGCTCTGAGAGTTGGCCCGGCAAGGCTTATCTGCACGGCGGCGGAACGACCTGGATGCCCGGCACCTATGACCCTGCGACCAACACCATGTTCTGGGGCACGAGCAATCCTGCGCCTGATTTTGAGGGCAGCGTGCGGCCGGGCGATGACCTGTACACCGACTGCGTGCTCGCGCTCGATCCGGATACGGGCAAGCTCAAGTGGTATTTCCAATTCACACCCCACGATTTGTTCGACTATGACGCCGTCGAAACGCCCATCCTTGTGGATGCTGTGTACCAAGGGGAGCCGCGCAAGTTGATCGTCGAAGCCAATCGCAACGGGTATCTGTACGTGCTCGACCGTACCAACGGGAAGTTTCTCTCCGCCGTACCGTTCGTGCAAAAACTAAACTGGGCTACAGGGATTGACCCGCAGGGACGGCCGATTCGCAGCGACGCTCAGCCGACGCCGAAGGGAACTCGCATTTGTCCCGGATGGGCAGGCGCGACCAACTGGTTCGCACCTTCGTACAACGAAGCAACGCGTTTCTTGTACTTCATGGCATTAGAAGAATGCGAAACGTTTTTCTCCAAAACCGAGCCCCAGCGCTTCCAAGAAGGGGAGACCTACAATTCGACGGGCGTCAAGCGCATTCCCGGCGAAGACTCGCGAAAGCTCCTCCTCGCATACAGCCTGGATTCTGGCGGTCTTGTGTGGAAATATCCGATGGTTGGCGGTGCACACTCCTCGGGCGGCACTATGACGACTGCTGGCGGACTCGTGTTTTTCGGGGATGACGCGAATTCCTTTGAGGCGGTCGATGCCAAAAACGGTAGGCCCCTCTGGCACTTTAATACGGGCCAGGACATAAGCGCCTCTCCTATCAGCTATGCAGTCGCCGGAAAGCAGTACGTCGCGATCGCGGCCGGCAGCGATATTTTCAGTTTCGCGCTTCCGTAGCGACGCAATACTCTTGGGGTGAGCTCAAATGCGTCGCACCTGCCCTTCTTCAGTGGCCCGGTTATTGCGAACGAGCAGCAATACCAGGATCATGCCTACGAACGGGACCAGCCCGGCGACCACGATAATCGGATCAAAGGCGTGGGTAGCGGTTGCTTGGCGTGCGTCGGAGAAATGCCCAACCAGCTTAAAAGCAATGATCGTTCCAATTCCCGCGCCCGTTCCGCTCAATCCGCTCACGGTTGCCACTGCATTGCTGGGGAACAGGTCAGACGGCAAGACGTTGGCGATGGTCGTGAAAGATGCATAGGAGAAGGTGGCGAGGGCAAACAGAGTTGTGATTGCCATCAGGTTCGTCGTGAAAATTGTAGGAATCAGCAAAGTGACTCCGATCCCGCCAAACACGACGAGCGCCTTCCGCGCAGCTCCCACGGACCAGTCGCGCTGGATGAGATAGCCGGACGCAGCCCCGCCGAAAAAATTCCCCACGTCGGCTGCGATGAATGGGATCCACACCGCGACCAATCCGCTCTGGAGCTCGATTCCCTTGGCCACCAGGTAGATGGGAAACCAGTCGGTGATAAAAAACCAGACCGGGTCTGTGAAACTTCTGGCGATGATGGTTCCCCAGGTCTGCGGAAACCGCAACAAATCGAGCCATCTCGCTGGTTTATTGTCGACCCTAACCCCGTTTCCCGCCGCGTCGGCAGCAATCAGGCGTAGTTCTGCGGGCGATAGGCGAGGGTGTTGCGCAGGCGGGTGGTAGATCCAGCGCCAGGCAATTAGCCAGAGGAATCCGAGCACGCCGGGAATCATGAAGGCCGGCCGCCATCCCCAGCGGGAAAAAATCGGCAGGATGACGAACGGCGCGACCGCCCCGCCGATCGAGGAGCCGCTGTCAAATAGGGCGGTGGCAAGGCCACGCTCCTGCTTCGGAAACCACTCCGATACGGCCTTCGTGGCACCAGGCCAGTTCGCCGATTCTCCGGCGCCCAACAAAAAGCGAAATCCGGCGAAACTGAACAGCCCGTTGGCCAGCGACGTCAGCATTGAGACCGTCGAATACCAAGCCACGCTGAGGCTGAGGCCCTGGCGGGTGCCGATGCGGTCCATCAGACGCCCAAATACGGTCTGACCGATCGAGTAAGCAACGCGGAAAGCAATCACGATGTTGGCATAGTCGCTGTTGGAAAAGCGGTACTGCACCTTTAGATAAGGTGCGAGCAGTGACAGTGTCTGGCGGTCGATGTAGTTGATCGCTGTGGACGCAAAAAGCACTCCGCCGATCCACCAGCGCAACGATGGAATCGGTCGCCTTGCTCGGGAAACGGGCTCCTCAGCCATGCGCATGGGGCAGGGACTTCGCCCTCAGGTGCCCACCGTCGCTTGCGACTCGCGAAGGAGTTGATTCCCCAGGGCCGGACCCAGCAGAGAAGCCGAGTCTTCGTCGAGGTAGATCGTTACGTTGGGGTGCGTACGCAAGATCGAGGCCGGTGCCATAGAACTGACCGGACCCTCCAAGCAGGCTTTTATCGCTTGCGCTTTGCGCCGGTCCGGGACGACGGCCAGAATTTCTTTGGCCTTGAGAATCTGGCGGGCGGACATCGAGATCGCCCGCCGCGGTACTTGCGATAGGTCGGCGAACCACGCCTCGCCCACCTGCTGCCGGCGGCACGCCTCGTCCAGTTCGACGACAATATAAGGCTCTTCTGTCAGAAAGTCCGCCGGTGGATCGTTGAATGCGATATGGCCATTCTCACCGATACCGAGGAATGCGATGTCGACAGGACGCGACGCCAATTCCTTGCCCACTCTTCGCGTGACCTCGACCGGATCGCTGGCGTCACCCTCGAGCAAGTGGTAGCGAGTAATCCCGGTTTTGTGAATCAACAACTCAAGCAGCATCTTGCGAAAGCTCCCCGGATGCGTTGCTGCCAGTCCGATGTACTCGTCCAGATGGAAGGCTTCCACCTGGTGCCAGTCGATACCGTGTTCCCTGGTAAGTGCATCAAGGAACTCCAACTGTGACGCTGCCGTTGCAGCAATGATGCGCGCCTCGGCGTGGGACGCGATCGCGTTTCGAATCGCTCGTGCCGCCTGGTCTGCAGCCGCCTGGCCGAGAGATGCTTTGTCGGAGAAGACCTTCAGAAGCATGGCTTGCTCCCAGGGCGTTTCGAGAGGTTCGACCGAGGCGTGAATTATACAAAAAAGTTGCTCACCTGGGCTTTTAAAGCGTTTGAATGAGACCCGCTCTCACGCTCACAGCGCCTGGTGTTCCACCTTGTCGAGGTGTGTGTCCGGCACCGGCCGGCTCAGATAAAAGCTGATGTCCTGGACATTCCTCAGAACGAACCCCGGCGCGTCCCCAGAACGTTGAGTCTGCACGTGAATGAATTCCGCGCCCGTCACGTCCTCGAGAACGAAGCCAGGACGCAGATCCTCCTTCACGTACCGAACGTCCACGTCGCGAAGGTCGATCCCTTTCACGTGCCGAATGAAGAACCCGTGAGCTGGCATTGCGCCGAACCGGTTGGGCTCAGGATAGGCGTTGTCAATTTCGGGCGGTTGAACCGTGGCGTCCTCCCGAGTACCACCGCCCTCATGAAGAATGAAAATATTGCTGAGTTTCACATCCTGGATGAAATGCCCGGGGATGCCTGTAATGATACAGGCCTGGTGCGAAGCGCAATGTGAGACGACGATGTCACTGATATTCACACGCCGCAATTCGCCAATCGGGATTCCTTCCGGACCGCGCATGCGGCTGCCCAGACGAAGGAACAGTGGGACATCCGTGATATCGCGCATCGTGATATTGCTGATGGAAATGTCTTCGAGCAGCGCACCGTCCACCGTCTCCAACGCGATTCCGCGGCAATCGTCAATGACACAGGTCGAGATCGTGATATTTCGGAATCCTCCGTTAGACTCCGTGCCCAGCTTGATCCTTCCGTTACGAGACGCTTTGTAGTCGGGTCCAATGCGCTTGAACGTTGCGTCGAGCAGGGTGCCTTCCTCGTAGCCGCCCGTGACATAACAGTTCGTGATCGTCACGTGGTCGGTGGATCGCGTGAAGCCGAGCCCATAGCAACTCTTTAGACAGATGGCATCGTCCCACGGTGAATTCACGCTGCAATTCGAGACCCGGACGTTACGGCAACAATCGATGTCCAGGCCGTCGCGATTGGTGTCGATCTTGAGATTGTCGATCGTGAGATTGTCAACGCCGGTGGCCAGAATCGCGAAATGGCCGCCGTGCAAAATAGACACATCGCGAAAGATGACGTTACGGCAATTTTTCAGGCTGATCGACTTGTTCCCGGTGCCGGCCGGAAGAGCTTGATCGCCTCCGCCGCGGCTCAGTCCTTTTCCCCAAATGCGCCCCGGCCCAACGATGCCAACGTTCTCGATGCCCTCACCCCAAATGAGGCTGTTGTGCCAGTGACTGTGGCCGAAATCCTGATACTTGTCCCAAGCGTTCGGTTCAGGAGGATCATAGCCGTCTCCCGTGCCCTCGGCCGGTGCCTCAGCGGCTACGATGGTCGAGCCCGGTCCCAGATAGAGCTCAACGTTGCTCTTCAGATGGATGGAGTAGCAGAGGTAGTTTCCGGCGGAGAACCGCACTGTTCCGCCGCCTGCAGCGGCGGCCGCTGCAATGGTCTTGTTGATGGCAGGCGTATCGAGCGTCCTGCCGTCGCCGGTTGCGCCGAAGGCCCTGACGTCATACCCGCTCTGGATTTGCGTCGGCGACTCGGCCACGGCAGGCAGTGTGACCGCGGCGCTTATCGCGGCACCGGTAATTCCTGCACCTGTCCTCATCAAGAAGTTCCGCCGCGCCATATTTTCTTCCCACATGATTGGCTTTCTCTCCCGTGTTTTTCAAACGTGTTCCAAAGGCTGAAGTCGCGCAGCCTCAAATCCAGGATCTCGGCATGGGAATTCAATCTCTTCACGTCGAAGCTGGCCGGTCAGCAAATCGCCAGACTTCTATGGCGCGACAGGAGACTGCTCAGGGCAGGAGTCCCAGGCCCAACAGGCGCTTCGGTGCTTTTCTGCGCCACGCCGCCCTCAACCCAGCCTCCAGGACATCCGGGGCCACACCTGCCAGGTACACTCGGGTTGCGCCCTGCCGTCCCCAGCCCCCCGGAACCGCTGAAAAGACTCTTGGCTCGTCTTCCACCATTCCGGCCTGCTGCTCTGGAGTTAGCAAAAGTACGCCGTATCCCTCCGACTCGAGAGCGAGGGTCGCGAAGATTTTTCCACCCACCCTGAAATCGGCATGCTTAAAATGCGAACCTTCCGCGGACTCCGGCAGGCCAAGAGCGAAACGTCGAAAGTCCGCCGCCGTCAAACCGATCTTCCTCCCGTATCCCGAATCACAAATAGACGCCACGCCCCCCGATGCGGACTGGAGTCACTTGAACGCGCTCAACATCACCACCCCATGCTTTGGCACATCCGCTGTGTACGAACCTTGCACTTCGCCAAGATCTTTGTGCTCCCAAAGATCGCGCAGTTTAAGCGACGATGCGCTGCCCAGCATTTTGAAGTCGAGAGTGATCTTGAGGCTGGATTCGCCCCGATTGAAGAGTCCGACGGCGTGGCTCCCATTTGCGAGAGGCTTGATCCAAATTTCCAGGGGCCCCTCATCCCACACGCGGTGGCCTTGCACGCCCTTTGCATCCTGATCGACCGCCAGCACTTCGGCATTGGTGAGCATTTCTTTCGTCTCGGGCGTCATGCTGCGCAGATCATTGCCGGCCAACAGGGGCGCGGCCAGCAAAGCCCATAGCGCCATGTGGGTGCGGTATTCATCGCGCTTCATGCCACCGTTGCCCACCTCGAGCATGTCCGGGTCGTTCCAGTGCCCCGGACCGGCAAATTTCTCCAGACCGTTCTGCGAAAACCCGATGACCGACATCCGGTCGTAGGTGTCATTGATGTCGCCCGTGGTGCGCCAGAGATTGCCGGTGGCCGGTCCCCACGTCCAGGGTGCTTTCACTCCCCAGTTGCAAATACTGAACACTATGGGCCGGCCCGCTTGTGCCAGCGCGTCACGAAATTTTGCGTACTGCACTTCCGGGTCCAGCCCTTCCGCATGACACCAGTCAATCTTGACGTAATCGACTCCCCACGAGGCGTATGTCTTCGCATCCAACAATTCGTGTTCGTAGCTGCCTGGCCGTTTCTGGCAGGTGAGTCGGCCCGCGTCCGTGTAGACGCCAAGCTTCAGTCCCTTGCTATGGACATAATCCGCCAGCGCCTTGATTCCCGAGGGAAACCGTTTCGGATCCGCAACGATCGTTCCCTGGGCATCGCGACTGACCTGCCAGCAATCGTCGATGTTCACGTACTGGTACCCTGCGGCTTGCATCCCGGCGCTTACCATGGCGTCCGCGGTTTCGCGAATCAATTGTTCACTCACGTTGCACGCGAACTTGTTCCAGCTGTTCCATCCCATGGGTGGTGTCTGCGCCAACTGGGAAGAGGATTCGGTTTGGCCCGAGGCTTGTGCCCCCGCGGTGGTCCAGGTCACGAGCACCAGCGTGGTTAGGAAAACCAGCAGCAGCGCGCATCGACGAACTCTCATCGCATCCTCCCTAAGATCCATCTGACAAACTAGACACCGCTTGACCAACCACTGCCACCAGGCTTCACAGAGAGACACCCCGTTTCCAGGGGATGAAATCGTCCTGGCCTAGTAATTCCGCTTTCGTTCGTACCTCGCCACTTGCCACCTTGACGGCAGACTCCAGAATCGACTCGCCCGTTTGCTCGATAGTCGTCTCCCCTGAGATGATCGGCCCAGCGTCGACGTCGATGATGTCTGGCATGCGTCGCGCGAGTTCGCTATTCGTCGAGATTTTGACCACCGGCGCGACGGGGTTGCCGGTCGGCGTGCCGAGTCCCGTGGTGAAGAGGACGATGTTCGACCCAGCGGCCACCTGCGCCGTCACACATTCGACGTCGTTGCCGGGCGTGCACAAGAGATTGAGCCCGGGTTGTGTCGAGTACTCAGGATAGTCGAGTACCGCGGTGACCGGAGAAGACCCGCCCTTTCGGGCCGCGCCCGCCGATTTCATCGCGTCGGTCAGCAGTCCATCCTTGATGTTCCCGAAAGAAGGGTTCATTTCAAAGCTTGCGTGGACAGCCTTTGCCCGCGCGGCGTAATCGCGCATGAGCTGAATGAAGCGGTCACCGACCTCTTTCCGGGTGCTGCGGTCGATCAACGATTGTTCGACCCCGCACAACTCGGGAAACTCGGAAAGGATGGTCCTGCCTCCAAGCGCCACGATCATGTCGGACGTGTGACCGATGGCGGGATTCGCCGAAATTCCCGAAAACCCGTCCGAACCCCCGCACTTCAAACCCACGCAGAGCCGGGAAAGTGGCGCCGGTGCCCGCTCGCTTTTATCAGCTTCCACCACGCCCAGAAACGTCGCGCGGACCGCCTCCGACAGCATTTTCAACTCTGGGCCGCTTTGTTGCTGCTCGAATACCAACAGAGGCTTGCTGAAATTACGATCGCGTCGCGCGATCTGTTCGCGCAGCATGGCGGCCTGCGAATGTTGGCAGCCGAGACTCAGGACGGTGGCCCCGGCTACGTTGGGATGGTGGAGATAACCCGCAATCAGACCGCAGAGATTGCTGGCGTCTTCCCGAGTACCGCCACAGCCGGCTTGATGTATCAGAAACTTGATGCCGTCGATGTTTTTGAAAATCCGACGCCGCGCCTGTCGGCTCGAGCCTTCTTCCGCCCGCTGCTGGTCGATCTCGCTGAGTCGGCCTTCCTCGTACAGCCTCACCAGGTCTGCGACCTGCTGCCGGTAGATCTTCGGCGCCGCGAAGCCGAGTTCCTCTTGGAAAGCCTGTTTCAGGACCTCGATGTTCCGGTTTTCGCAGAACACCAGTGGAACCACCAGCCAGTAGTTTCGGGTGCCCACTTGTCCGTCTGAACGGTGGTACCCCAGAAAAGTCCGACTCCGCCAGCGAGATACATCCGGAGCATTCCAGGTATACTCCGCGGACTTTTCTCGAAACGGCAGAGCATCGTGACGCAGGTTGCGAGTGGTCAGCGCCGATCCTTTTGGGATGCTCTGCGTAGCCTTCCCAACCAGAACTCCATACATGAACACGTCGGCGTTGGGCAACAGTTCCTCAGTTGCGAACTTGTGTTTGGCGGGAACGTCCGAGGTCAAGACCAGAGAGTGGCGAAGTGCGTCGATACGCTCGCCTTTCCGCAGGTCTCGTAACGCGATCAAAACGTTGTCGCCGGGGTGTAGTTGCAAAACGCCGTGTTGCATCACAGTTTTATCCACACAAGTCTTATACTCGTTTTGCGGGCGCTGCGGGGCGACCTCAGTCTCCTACCCCGGTACTGCGGTATAACAATCGCAGAAAGCAAATTCAAGACAAAAACCTTTGAGGTTGGCTGAATGTCGTCTTTAGTTTTTCGATGTTTGACACGCGGACGACGCGCTTCTTATGCCGCAAGCTTTCTGTAACGAATTCCAAGGAGCCATAGCTGAGTTCTCAACCGGGCGGCGCGGATTCGGTTTGAGCGACCTGATTCAATTCCATCTTCGGAGGGACGCTGAGAGTTGATGATTGTCGCAATGCCCGGTAAGGTGAACCCATGGGACTAACCATTCGACCCAAGGAAGAATGCCGCTGGGACTTGGTCAGCTTGGGAGAGGTCATGCTTCGCCTCGACCCCGGCGACCGGCGGATCGCCACCACGCGCAGCTTTGAGGTGTGCGAGGGCGGTGGAGAGTATAACGTCGCCCGCGGATTGAAACGGTGCTTCGGTCTCGACACCGCGATTGTCACTGCGTTTGCAGATGACCCGGCGGGTCGACTGTTGCAGGATCTCCTCTATCAGGGCGGCGTAGACCAATCACTCGTGCGCTGGGTCGTGCACGACGGTGTCGGCCGCACGGTGCGCAACGGCCTCAATTTTACGGAGCGAGGCTTCGGCGTGCGCGGCGCACTGGGCTCTTACGATCGCGGCCACACAGCCGTTTCGCAACTCAAGCCCGGAGACTTCAATTGGGACCAAATCTTTCAAAAGCAGGGCGCCCGTTGGTTGCACACCGGGGGCATCTACTGCGCTCTTTCCGAGACCAGCCCCGAGGTCGCCCTCGAAGCCATGCAAGCAGCCAAGCGGCACGGCACAATCGTTTCCTATGACCTTAACTACCGTCCATCGTTGTGGAAGTCGATCGGCGGCAAGAAACGCGCGCAGGAGGTCAACCGCCACATCGCACCCTACGTGAATGTCATGCTGGGGAACGAAGAAGATTTCTCGGCGGCGCTCGGCTACGAAGTTTCCGGCATGGATGAGAGCCTGTCCACCTTCGAAGTCGATGGCTTCAAGCAAATGATCGGGAGGGTGGTGAAAGACTACCCCTTCCAGGTGGTCGCGACGACGCTGCGCAAAGCGCAGACCGCCACTCGCAACGACTGGGGCGCCATCTGCTATTGCGACGGGAACTTCCACCAGGCACGCGAAAGAAAAGATCTGGAGATCTTTGATCGAGTTGGAGGCGGCGACTCGTTTGCCTCCGGCCTCATCTACGGTTTTCTGTCCGGCAAGGACCCACAATGGGCGGTGGAGTGTGGTGCCGCTCACGGGGCCCTGGCCATGACCACTCCCGGCGATACCAGCATGGTGACCTTGCAGGAGGTGGTGCGGGTGATGGAGGGCGCCGGGGCGCGGATCGCTCGCTGAGTCATTTCAGAGGGCAGGGGAGATCCATGAATAAGCAGCAAGTCCGAGACAAAATCGTGGAAATCGGAGTTGTGCCCGTGGTGCGCGCATCGTCGCCGGCCGAGGCTCGACTCGCGGCCCAGGCGGTGTGTGATGGCGGGATCCCCATCGTCGAAATCACCATGACCGTCCCCGGTGCTGTCGAGGTGATACGCGAGCTGCGAAAGAGCGCTCTTTCCGGCGTGCTTGTAGGAGCCGGCACGGTGCTCGACGCGGAAACAGCGCGCCGCTGCTTGGACGCTGGCGCCGAGTTTCTGGTAAGCCCCGGATTGAACGTTCCCACCGTGGAGTTTGCCGTGCGGGAAGGGAAGTTGATCATGGCCGGGGCCCTCACCCCCACCGAGGTAATCACGGCCTGGAATGCCGGCGCCGATTTCGTTAAAGTTTTTCCCTGCGGCCAGGTGGGCGGGGCGAAATATATCAAAGCCTTGAAGGGCCCATTCCCCCATATCCCGCTGGTCCCGACCGGCGGCGTCAATCTGAACACCGCGGCTGAGTTCATCGAAGCAGGATCCGCCGCGTTGGGCATTGGCGGAGAACTTGTGCAGAGCGAAGCCTTGAAATCAGGGAGGCCTGGGATGATTGTCGAAAATGCGCGCAAGTTTGTTGCCCTCGTGAAGGAAGCACGAACCCGCATGGCCCCGTCACACATTCCTGCGGTCGGCGCGCGATAGAATCCACCAGCCAGTCACTGGTTGACGCCGCTCGCCATGATCCCGCCATCGACGACCAGCAAATGCCCGGTGACAAAACTGGCGGCATCTGAAGCAAGGAAAACGGTTGCGCCCGCCAGTTCATCCAATTTCCCGAACCGCCCCATGGGAGTGCGCATCAGAAATTCCCGCCCGCGATCGGTTCCGTCAAGCATCGCGGCATTCAGGTCTGTGCGCAAAACGCCCGGTACCAGAGCGTTCACGCATACGCCGAACTTCGCCCATTCCACGGCCAGAGCCTTGGTAAAGGATGCAACCGCGCCTTTGCTGGCGCAGTAAGCGGCCACCTCGTAAAGCCCAACAAACGATGAAAGAGAGCCGATGTTAATGATGCGGCCGTTTTTTCTTTCGATCATATGCCGGCCAAACACGCGGCAAGCTCGCATGGTGCCGTTCAAATTGGTTTCCATGATCCCCTCCCAGTCTGCCTCGGGGACTTGGAGCGTGGGCATCCGCTTGGTGCGTCCGGCACAGTTGACAAGGATCTCGACGCTGCCGAATTCGGCGCAGACGGTTTCGAGCAGTTGTTCCAGGCTCGCGTTGTCCGTCACATCGCAGGTGAGAGTGAGGGAACGGCGTCCCAATTCCTTCACCGCCGCGGCGGCCGCATGCACCTGTTCCGCGCGGCGGCCCGTGGGAACCACGCTTGCACCCGCTTCCGCCAGTCCCTTCGTCAGAGCCAATCCAATGCCGCTGGTTCCGCCGATCACCACTGCGGTTTTGTCTTTTAGTTCAAGAAGAGGGTGACCCATGCCACAAGTCCTCCAAGAAGTGTTTTTTCAAAGGCCAACCGACTCTACGAAGATCCCTTCTGGTTGCTAACGCAGAATGCGATGGCTTCTCCTACGGCCCTCGTCGTCGATGTGCCCCCAATGTCTGGCGTCCGAACCTGAGAATTTGCCAGGACTTCACCTATCGCGTGCTCAACCGCATTTGCGGCGGCTAACTTGCCCAGGTGGCGCAGCATCATGGCACCCGACCAGATCTGTCCGATCGGATTCGCAATGCCCTGGCCGGCAATGTCGGGCGCAGACCCGTGCACCGGCTCGAACATTGAGGGGAACTCTCGTTCCGGATTCAAATTTGCAGAGGGAGCAATCCCGATCGACCCGACCACTGCGGGCCCCAGATCGGAGAGAATGTCCCCAAACAGATTCGAACCCACGACCACGTCGAACCAGTCGGGATGGCGCACAAAGTGCGCGGTGAGAATGTCGATGTGGTATTGATCGGTGCGAATGTCCGGATAGTCTGCCGCGACTTCTCGGAAGCATTCATCCCAGAAAGGCAGGGTGTGAATGATGCCGTTCGACTTAGTCGCAGAAGTGAGATGCTTCTTTCTCGTCCGAGCCAGGTCAAAGGCAAAGCGCAGCACACGGTGCACACCCCGCCGGGTAAATATTGTTTCCTGGATGGCCATCTCTTCATCCGTTCCCTCGTATAGACGGCCACCGATCTTGGAGTATTCGCCTTCGTTGTTCTCGCGCACGATGCAGAAATCCACGTCGCCCGGCTGCTTCAATGGGCTCTCGATACCTTTGAAAAGGACTACGGGACGCAGGTTGATGTACTGCCGGAAGCCTCGGCGGATGGGGATCAGCAATCCCCACAGCGACACATGGTCGGGCACGCTGGGGTGCCCCACGGCTCCGAGAAAAATCGCGTCGAAGGGCCGAAGTTGTTGAAGGCCGTCGGATGGCATCATCTGCCCGGTTCGGGCGTAGGTCTGGCAACTCCACTCGAATTCCTGCCAGCTGAATCGGAACCCGAAGCGCTCGCCCGCAGCCTCCAGCACTCGAATTCCCTCAGGCACCACTTCCTTGCCGATCCCGTCGCCGGGTATGACTGCGATCTTGAAAGTTTCCATGAAAGGTAAATGAACGCACCACAGTGTCGTTTTGCCCGATCGAGTTAGGGATGAATCCTTGCGGCCCAGCCCCCGCCGGGCGCCAGCTTGAGTTTGAGTTTTGTGCCCTTGGTTACCTGGCTCTTCACCTGCCTGTAGTCGCTGCCGTAGCGGTCCGCGTTCATCCCGTCCTGGTAGGCTTCCATCGAAAAGTTGCCATCGGGTAGAAACGAGAGATCGAGGTCGAGTTCCCGGGGCGTCCAGTTCGTCATCGCCCCCAGGTACCAGTCACGGCCGTTTCGTCGAGCGAGCACAACATACTCTCCGATGCGGCCATCGAGGACTCTGGTATCGTCCCATTCGCTGGGTACAGGAGCCAGAAACTCCATTATTTGCGGTTCACGCAGATAATTCGAAGGGCTGTCCGAGAGCATCTGCAACGGGCTTTCGTAAACCACGTACATCGCGAGTTGATGACAGCGCGTGCCCAGGCTCATCGGCCGGTCGTGTACCGGCCGAAAACTATCCTTCTGTGCGTTGAGCATTGCGCCCGGTGTGAAGTCCATCGGCCCCAGGAACATCCGCGTGAACGGAAGCGTCACGGTATGCGGAGGGTCGGTCTCCGCGCTCCACTTGCTCCACTCCAAGCCGCGGACTCCTTCTGTGCTGATCAGGTTGGGCCAGGTCCGCGTCATCCCAGCGGGCTTCTGGTCGCCGTGGAAATCGACCAGCATCTTGCGCTTCGCGGTCTCGCGGCTGACCTTGTGATAGTAGTTGATCAGCAACTGGTCGCTGCGTTGCATGAAGTCCACTTTGATTCCCTTCACACCCCACTTCGCAAACTGATCCAGCGCCGGTTCCAGTTGATCGTCGAGCGTTTTCCAAACCACCCAGAGAATGATTCCGACGTTCTTCTGTTTGGCATAAGCGCTCAATTCTTCCATATTGATTTCGGGCACGACGTCGAGCACGTTGCCAAGCTTGTACCAGCCTTCGTCCAGGATGATGTAGGGAATCCCATACTTCGCGGCGAAGTCGATGTAGTACTTATAGGTCGCGGTGTTCACTCCCGACTTGAAGTCGACACCGTAAACATTGTTTGCGTTCCACCAGTCCCACGCTACTTTGCCGGGCTTGATCCAGGAAGTGTCCTCGACTTGTGACGATTTCTCAAGCAGCCAGACCAACTGGTTGGTGAGCAGATCCCCATCTCGTTCCGTGATGCCCAGCACGCGCCAGGGAAAAGTACGCGTGCCGTTGGTGACGGCGATGTAGTCCGCACTCTCTATGACCTTGAAGTCACGGTCTCTTTCTAATTGCTCCTTCAGGGGATATGGCGGAAACGTTGCGGAAAGCCCTTGGCCACTCGTGCCACGCAACCACAGGCCGGGATATTCCTCCAAGTCCGATTCCGCGATCGCGACTTTCACCCCATCACCCACGTCCACAACGGCCGGTAGGGAAGCGATGGCCGCAGGGGTGATCTGGCTCATCCGCTGGGGGAGATATTTCCTTTCGTTATGCGAAAAGAAGCTCTCCTCCTGAGGGTAGAAAACGGTGTCATCCCCGGCAAAGCTGAATTCGGCGGCTTCGCTGTAAACATGCACTTCGTGCTGGGGCAAAGACGTTTCGATGCGGTAGGCAGCGCCTTCATTGTAGGCACGGAAAACAACCGCATACTGACCTGCCAACTCCAGTCGTAGCTCGTTGTAGTTCTCGCGAATCTTCGCGAACTTCTGTCGGACAACAGGCTCTAGAACCTGATTTGCGCTCCTCTGTTTGCTGCCGACTACCTTGGGATTCAGCCCGAGCTTGGTGTGATCGATGTCAATCGAGATCCGGGAGTCTCGCAAAAGCGGTTTGCCTTTGAAAACAACGTCGTAGCCGATCCGGTCAGTGGCATGCACTCTGATCTCAATTCGCTGGTCGGGAGACTCCAAAGTGTAAGCGGTTTGAGATGCCGCCGCATCCGCAAAGGAGAGCATGCACGTCAAGCACCACAAAACCTTCCACGACGCGTCGTGAGTCATGAGTATTCCCTTTCAGAACGGCTCAATGAATTTCTGGTTCGGGGATCGGAGCGGTCCCCTCGAGAAAATCAAAGTCGCAACCCTCGTTCGCCTGCTTGATGTGCTGCATGAACAGTTTGCCGTAGCCACGCGGATAAATTCCTTCTCTCGGTTTCCACGCAGATCGCCTGCGTCCCAACTCCTCCGCGGACACTTGCATGTTCAGCAGGCGGGCGGGTACGTCGAGTTCAACCAGGTCTCCCTCTTTCAGCAGAGCGAGCGGGCCGCCCACAAAAGATTCGGGCGCGACATGAAGAACGCAGGCTCCGTAGTTGGTTCCGCTCATTCTTGCGTCGGAAATGCGGACCATGTCGCGCACTCCAGCTTTCAGTAACTTTTGAGGAAGGGGCAGGTTACCCCATTCCGGCATGCCGGGCGCCCCTTTCGGTCCTGCATTGCGCAGCACCAGAACACTGTTGGCATCGACATGGAGTGCAGAGTCGTCGATCCGCGCATTCATCTCGTCGTAACTGTCGAAAATAACAGCGCGCCCGGTGTGCCTTAGCAGCGCCGATTCGGCGGCCCCCGGTTTGATTACGGCTCCATCGGGGGCCAGATTGCCGCGTAGAATCGCCAGCCCTCCCGATTCGAGCACCGGATTGTTAAGGCTGCGAATAACATCGGCGTTATAGATCTCCGCGCCGGCGATATTTTCCGCCAGCGTTTTTCCCGTCACCGTGCGGCACGTCAGGTCCAGATGAGGCTTCAGCACGGCCAGCAGAGCGGCCAGACCGCCGGCATAGTAGAAATCTTCCATCAGATACTTGCCGCTCGGACGCAGATTCGCGAGCAGTGGCGTCTTTCTCGAAAACTCGTCGAAACGATCGATGGAGAGCGGAATCCCCGCGCGCCCGGCAATCGCCAGCAGGTGGATCACCGCGTTGGTGGAGCCACCCAGCGCAAGCACCGCCGCAACCGCATTGTCGAAAGAACGACCGGTCAGAAAGTCGCGCGGCTTCAGGTCCTCCAACACCATTTCGACTATGCGCCGCCCGGAAAGACTTGCCATCTTGGGATGGTTCGAATCGACCGCTGGAATCGAACTTGCTCCGGGGAGACAGAACCCCAGCACCTCCGCCGCGCTGGTCATGGTCGACGCCGTGCCCATGGTCATACAAGTGCCCGCAGAGCGTGCAATGCCATCCTCGATCTGTGTCCACGCGCGTAAGTCAATATTGCCGGCCCGCCGCTCCGCCCAATACTTCATCACATCGGAGCCGCTGCCCAGCACTTGCCCGTGCCAGTTTCCCCGCAACATCGGTCCGGCGGGCACGAAGATCGCCGGCACATTCATGCTGATGGCGCCCATAAGAAGCGCCGGCGTGTTTTTGTCGCATCCTCCCAGCAAGACGCACCCGTCCACGGGGTACGATCGCAGCAGTTCTTCCGTCTCCATCGCCAGCAGGTTGCGGTACATCATCGTGCTGGGTTTTTGAAAAGTCTCTCCAAGCGAGATTGCGGGGATTTCCATCGGAAATCCGCCCGCCTGCCAGACCCCCCGCTTCACATCGTTGGCTCGATCGCGAAGATGGCTGTGACAGGGATTGGCGTCGCTCCAGGTGTTGATGATGGCGATGACTGGCTTACCGGCATAATCCGCGGGCGTACATCCCATGGAGGCCGCTCGCGACCGGTGCCCGAAAGAACGGAGGTCATCGGGACCATACCAGCGATAGCTCCTCAGCGACTTGGCGGTTTTCGGTGACATTCGATTCTCTCAGTGAGCTGACCGGACAGGACCCACCGAAGCTGGGCTGCTTGTGCGGACTACGGAGCGCTGTATTTTAGGTGTCTCCAGTTTATGGGGTCAATGGTTCCACTGCCATCGCTATCTCGAGATACCCGCCGCAGCGCTCGGACCGCACGTCTGCGGTGCTGTACTATGCTGCTCATTATGAGAACCCAGGTCCTGGTATTGTCTGATCCCGGCGAACCGCAGCTCGCCATGCTGGACGAATTGCGGCCGAATGCTGACATCGTCACCGGAAACTCGATGCAAGCCTTTGCCAACGCCCTTGCCGAAGCTACCGTCGTTTTCAACTGGTCCGGCTCGCTCGACCTGCTCAGAGATGTGGTTGACCAATGCCCGAACCTGCAATGGATGCATTCGCGCTCCGTCGGCCTGGAAAGAACTTTGTTCCCCGAATTGGTCGAAAGTTCCGTGACCCTGACCAACGGACGTGGTGTGTTCAGTGCCTCGTTGGGCGAGTTTGCTCTGGCGGCGATTCTGTATTTCGCCAAAGACCTGCGCCGCATGATCAGCAACCAAGTGGCTGGCCGGTGGGAGCCTTTTGATATCGTGCCCATCTCGGGCCAAACAGTCGGCATCATCGGATACGGCGACATCGGCCGCGCCGTCGCCACCCGAGTTCGGCCCATGGGAATGAAAGTGCTCGCCCTGAAGCGGCACGCTTCGTCTTCGCGCAGCCCAGATTCCCTCGTTGACCAGTTGTATCCATCCGAGCGTCGTCTCGACATGCTCCCGCATTGCGACTACGTGGTTGTGTCTACGCCACTGACATCAGAAACACAAGCCATGATCGGCGAGCGCGAATTTGCCGCTATGAAGCGCACCGCGGTGGTTATCAATGTCGGGCGCGGGCCCGTGATCGAAGAGCGAGCCCTGATCCAAGCCCTTGCCAGTGGCCGCATCAAAGGCGCTGCGCTTGACGTCTTCGACCAGGAACCGTTGCCTGCAGGTCATCCTTTCTATACGCTGGAAAACGTCCTTCTCTCACCCCACTGCGCCGACCACACCCCCGACTGGCTCGAGCGAGCGATGCGGTTCTTCATCGAGCAATTCAAGCGCTTCCGCGACCGCCAGCCGCTGATGCATGTCGTCGACAAAAAATTGGGTTACTGAAGGTTCGAGGCCGTGGCCGTGAGATATGTATACCAAGAGCGGCCCCCCCAAACGAGCGAGCTTTCTTGAACCAGCTCTTAAGGAAAGCTAAAGCACCCTGACTGGGTCGCTAACCCGATTTCCCAGGATCAGCGGGAATCGAGGGTTGCCCCAACGCGCGCGTCGCGCCGGTTGAAATGCCGCCGTCCACCAATAACGTCTGCCCGGTCACGTAGCGACTGGACTCCGCCGCCAGGAACACCACCGCCGCATCGAGATCTTCAGGGTGCCCCGGTCGCTTCACTGGGATGCGATCGCAGAGGTAATCCACCCACTCTTTATTCTCGTAGAGAATCTTGTTCTGCTCGGTGCGGAACCAGCCCGGCGCCAGGCAATTGACCGTGATGCCGTGACGGCCCCAGTCGTCGGCCAGGCTCATCGTCAATTGACGGGTGCCTCCGCGGCTGGCTCCGTAAGCAGCCAACCCGGCGTATCCGAAAACGCTAGTCACCGACCCGACATTTATGATCCTCCCGTATTGACGCGCGATCATGCCACGCGCGATCGCCTGAGAAACAAAAAAACTTCCCCGCAGATTCGTTTCAAGAATCAGATTCCAGTCTTCCCAGGTCACGTCGAGCGCGGGCTTGCGCACGTTGCATCCAGCGTTGTTTACCAGGACATCGATATGGCCAAGCCATCCCTCGGCCGCCTGGGCCATCGCCTGAATGCTCTCCAGATTCCGAACATCGAGCTCCAGGGAAATCGCCCTCCGGCCGAGCCCCTGAATCTCTTTCTCAAATGGCACCAGGCGGTCGCGGTCCCGGCTAGTCAGCACCAGGTCGGCCCCAGCGCGGGCGAGTGCCCTCGCCATGTACTGGCCCAGACCACGGCTGGTGCCGGTCACGATCGCAACCCGGCCGCCCAGATCAAATAGTCCATTGTTCACGAGGAAATCCCGGGCGTGAGTACCACTTTCATGAGATTCGGCTCGCGCGCATACAAACGCTCGAACCACTGCGGACCTTCATCCAGCGGCGCAATGGCAGTAATCAGTGGTCTCACCTGGATCGCGCCTTTGGCCATCAACTCGATCGCCCGGGGATACTCGCCCGCCGAGGCGCAGGATCCCTGCAGCCGGATCTGCCGGGTGACGACCTTCTGCAGCGGTAGGGACACTTCGGGCACAATGTTCCCCACTAAAATGACACTGCCGCCTTTCCGCACGCTACTGATAGCGGCATTGACGGTTTCGTTGCGGCCGACCGCCTCAACCGCCACGTCCACACCGGTTCCGCCGGTGAGTTCCAGTACGCGGGCCACCGGATCGCCTTCCGCGGGAAAAACGTCGGTGGCTCCAAGCGTCGCTGCCAGTTTCAGTCGAGAGGAATCAATGTCGGCGACCAGTAGGCGCGAACAGCCGGCCACTCGCAGCGCTTGCAGAACAAGAAGGCCGATGGTTCCCGCTCCCAGCACGAGCGCCGTGCTGCCGGAGGGCATCTCTACCAGCGACACCGCGTGGATCGCCACCGCGACTGCCTCCAGCATCGCCGCTTCCGCAAAAGAAACCCCTTCCGGCAGCGGGTAGATGATTCGAGCAGGAACCGCAACATACTCAGCGAATGCTCCGGCGCGTCTGTAGTCCCCGCAGGATACGCCCAGCACCTGCCGTTGATCGCAAAGGTTGACCTCGCCACGACTGCAATGCTTGCACACACCGCAGTAGACCGTGGAATCGAAAGTGACCCGGTCTCCTACAGACAGCCCTGTCACGCCCTCGCCGACAGCGGCGATCTTCCCGGCCGCTTCGTGCCCCATGACGATCGGCGGAATGCGGCGTCCAGAAGAACCGTCGTAGCCGTGCACGTCACTGCCGCAAATGCCGCAAGCAGCCACGCGGATCAACACCTCACCCGGTTTCACGTCGGGCGCTGCAACCTCGGCGATCTCGAGGTGGCGGTACTGCGAAAGCAGAAGAGCCTTCATATATTGGTGTTGTTGCCCAGTGCCAGAATGAATCGCTCATACTACAACGCCGATCCAGATTAGGGAACCAGTTGCGTGCTAGCGCGGGTTTTGACGGTACTCCCACGACGCGCGCGGGGCGCTGGCTGCTTGGGCCCTCTCCCGGGCACTGCTGTGACTGGCATTCACGAGCTGCACAATCTCTTCCACTTCCTTATGTGCCGGCGCCAGGGAACACGCGGGGTCGGTAGCGTGGGAGTCACCCGTGAGCAGAAATGCCTGGCATCGGCATCCTCCGAAGTCGCGGGTCCGGCGATCGCAACTCCGGCACGGCTCCGGCATCCACGCCTCACCGCGGAACCTCCGAAATGAGTCCGACTCTTGCCATATCTGCCCCAACTTTTGTTCCCTTACATTCTCGAATCGCATTTCCGGGATGATTTTAGCGGCATGGCAGGGCAAGGCCTCCCCCGATGGCGTAATCAGCATCGTCTTCCGCCCCCATCCTCCCATGCAGGCTTTCGGAAACTTGGCGTAGTAGTCCGGGACGACGTAGTCAATTCGCATGCGTCCCTCCAGTCGTGCCTGAGCCGCCTGAATCACTTCGCGCGACGAATCCAGCTGGCCCCGGGTGGGCAAGAGATTCTCGCGATTGCGGAATGCCCACCCGTAGTACTGCACGTGGGCAATCTCGACTTTGTGCGCTCCCGCTTCTGCCGCCATTGCGATCATCTGAGGAAGCCGCTCTAGATTGTGGCGGTGAACTACAATGTTCACCGTGAATCCCATCCGGTAACGCCGGATCTCCTGAGCGATCTCGAGCTTTCTGGCATGAACTGTTGCCCCGGCGATCTCGTCGCCGGGCGCCGCGTCGGAGTCCTGAAAACTCAGCTGCACATGGTCCAGTCGGGCCCATGCCAGTTGCTCCAGCTTTTCCGGAGAGAGTCCAATGCCGGAAGTGATCAGGTTCACGTAGAGTCCGGACTCTCGCGCGGCACTGACCAGCTCTACCAGGTCCGCTCGCGCGACCGGTTCGCCGCCGGTCAGATCCACCTGCAGCACTCCCATTGCGGCCGCCTGTTGGAAGACATCAATCCAGGTCTGGGTGGAAAGCTCATCGACCTTGCCGCTCATGACGAAAGGGTTTGAGCAATAGACGCAATGAAGTGGGCAGCGATGGGTGATCTCGGCGATAAGAGAAAGTGGCCCGTTCATGGCACAGCACTCGTCCGCGCTGTTCTAAAAATCCACGACCCGCCGGAGGTGTAGGCGCTCGAGAAGGTCAGCGGTTTCCTGTTCGATCCGGTCTGGATCTGCGGATCGGTACTCTTGTTGCAACATCCGCACGATCTCGCGGAAGGTCCGTTCCCCGTCGCATGCCGAAACAATACGCACCCCGGGACCGTTCAGTTCGAACGCGCCTTCAGGGATGAGCAGCAGCGTAGTTTGTCCGGGCAGGTCACCGACCCGGCATCCTGCGGCCAGTCGTGGTTTGCTCGTCTCTACCGGGCGGCTCATGCGCGCACTCAAAAATGAAATGCGCCGGGCGGCGGCCATCCCGGCTCGATGTAGGAAAAGTAGATAGCATCCAGCTGCGCCCACAGGATATCGCACTTCGCGAGCAACGCATTTGCAGCCTGGTCTTGCTGTTCCGCAGTGTGTGCATGCTCTAGAACCCACTCCAGCGCAAAGGTTGCATCTTCGGGCGCCTGGACCAGGCGCGCCTCGAAATAGCTGAGCCCCGTTTTCATCCACGGGTAATGTTCGCGCAGACGGTCCACACGCAGCGAGATCAGCTTGCCCGCGAACAATTCGGTCAAAGACGACGCGACCGCCTCCAGCATGGTCCCGTGCCGCACCAGGTTTAGATACGCGTCCACCGCATAACGCACCGCGGGCAGCACCTCGTTTTCGCTGGTTACGCGACCCCGAGACAGGCCGGTTGCCTCGGCCAGGATAAGCCAGCGCTCGATTCCACCCACCTGGGCAGCGTCGCCGTCATGGTCGGCAATCCGCTTCCGCCAGGCTCGACGGAGATTCGGATCGGTGCTCCGCGACAAAATGATCGCGTCCTTGATGGGTATGCGGCTCTGATAGTAGTAGCGATTCAACGCCCACGCCTGCAGTTGTCCCCGGCTCAACTTACCATCGTGCATCAGCAGGTGAAAGGGATGCCGATGGTGGTACCGTTCCGCCCCAATTTGATGAAGGCGAGCCTTGAACTCGTCTGCCGAGAGTAGAAGCCGCGCCGAGGATGCATTCATAGCGTGAAACTCATACCGTCGTAGGCTACGCTCCATCCCGCCGCCCTCAGTTGCGCGAACTCGGCGCTCTCCTCGTCGAGGATGGGGTTTGTGTTGTTGATGTGAAGGTATACCTTGTTCGGGTGCGTGACCGTGCGCAGCCGTTCCAGGCTTCCCTCGCAGCCTGCAATGGGCAGGTGACCCATCGTTTGCGCCCTACGACGGCCCCCAACGACACCGATCAATTCGTCATCCGACCAGAACGTACCATCCAGCAAGAGCAGATCGCAAGCCGCGAAGCGGGCAAGCATTTCGTCCCCGATCTCGGGCAGTGCCGGGCAGTAAATCAACCTACGGCCGCTCGAAACCGCTTCTATTTGCAGGGCAACGACGGCCTCCTCCGCCGGCAGTTCCGCCGCCCGTTCCGCATCAACGTACTCCGGATATCCGCCCGGCAGCGCCATGGGTTCAACGCGAACGGCGAAATTCTTGGAATTGCCTTCCAGCTGGAAAGCTTCTCCCGGGACCATATCGTTCCACACCGCCTGCGGGCGGACCCGGCGCAACATCCGGAAAAAGGTGTTTTCCTCCGTCGTGATCTCCTGAATTGACGGGGTCGCGTATATCTGAAGTGGCTGGAACTCGCGCAACAGCAGCAGGCCCAGAGTGTTGTCGAGATCGCCGCCGGTCAGAATGACAGCCGCGATCGGACTGATGCGAGAACTCTTATCCCCCGTTGCTCTTGCTTGGAGTTCCGGTGTGGTCTCAATCTGAGAGCGCAAATCCGGGGATGCGTTCAGCAGGCACCAGCGATCCGGAGCCAGTTCAACGGCGATCTGCGACTGGGTGCGCGGTTTGCCGCGAAGAGTGCCCGCCCGCAGGCGGCGGCAGTTTTGGCAGGCGCAATTCCATTGTGGAAATCCGCCGCCCGCCGCCGAGCCCAGGACCTTCACTCGCATCGTGTGAGGATACAGTCTAGCGCCGCGTAGTCGCGAAGAAGGGAAATTTCGCGGTAAGAATACACACGCCCGCCGCTTTGGCGACGATCAGGTAGGGAGGGTTGGGTGAACCGTTACAGTTCCGCGTTAGCGTACGAGTTGATTTCGCAGTTCAGTTCAATTTCGACAAAATCAGGCGTTGTCCATTCCATTCGAAGTTCCTCGTGCCCCCAGATTAGATTGACAGTCGAATATTTAACCATTTCGTGGCCGCAAAAACAAGATCGCCGTTTGGGACGTTCGCCGGCAGGCCTCGAGACGGAATCAGTACACAGACGTTGGTGACTGTACTGCTGTGCTCGCCGAATGCGATGGCCGATGGCATGATGTCCGACAGCACTCGCCCTGGAAAATCCTTATGCGCATCTGTGCAGCCATCCTTGCCGTGTTTGGCCTGACGCTAACCGGTTGTGGCGGAAATTCCACCGCCGTTTCCAACCCCCTGGCTCCAGCCATCAGCACTCAGCCTGCGGCGCAGAGCGTCATGGTAGGCCAGACGGCAACTTTCTCGGTCGTCGCCAACGGGACTGCTCCTTTGAGCTACCAGTGGCAGAAGGGAACGGCGGCCATTGCAGGCGCGGCCTCCGCCAGCTACACCACCCCCCCCCACGACGCTCCCCGACAGTCTCTCGAAGTTCCAGGTCGTGGTGTCGAATTCGGCCGGATCGGCCGCCAGCAAGCCAGCGGTCCTTACCGTGAACCCGGTCGGCGGAACCAGCGACGTTCTCACATACCATAACGACAACGCCCGTACCGGACAGAACCTGAACGAAGCCGAACTGACCCCGGGCAACGTCAACTCCACAACCTTCGGAAAGCTTGCGGCCTACACCCTCGACGGCAGAGTAGATGCCCAGCCTCTCTACGCCTCGAGCGTCACCGTTCCCGGCCAAGGGGTGCACAATCTTCTGGTTGTTCCCACCGAGCACGATTCCGTCTACGCCCTCGACGCCGACTCTGGCACCGTCATCTGGAAGACCTCGATGCTCCAGGCCGGGGAGCAGCCTTCCGATGACCGCGGCTGCGGCCAGGTGTCTCCGGAGATCGGGGTTACTGACACCCCGGTCATCGATCGTAACCATGTGCCCAACGGCGTCGTATACGCGGTTGCCATGTCGAAGGATGGCTCCGGAAAATACCACCAGCGACTCCACGCGCTCGACCTGGCTCTCGGAACAGAACTCATGGGTGGGCCTACGGAGATTCAGGCAACGTTTCCTGGAGCCGGCGACGGCACGAGCGGCACCGACGTGGTTTTTGCTCCGGGGCAATATAAGGAGCGGGTCGGCCTTCTGCTGCTGAATGGAGTGGTCTACCTGGGATGGGCTTCGCACTGCGACATCCGCCCCTACACCGGATGGATCATGGGATACAACGCCAACACTCTGGCCCAGACCAGCGTGCTCAATGTGGTTCCCAACGGCAGTGAAGGCGCGATCTGGATGGCGGGAGCCGGCCTGGCCGCCGACACATCGGGATACATCTACTTTCTCGACGCCAATGGAGACTTCGACTCAAACCTCACCAACGGATTTCCCACCAACGGGAATTTCGGCAACGCGTTTCTGAAGCTGTCGACAGCGAGTGGCCTGAAAGTCGCCGACTATTTCGAAATGGACAATCAGCTTCAAGAGAACAGCACCGATCAGGACCTGGGCTCAGGCGGCGCGCTGCTGCTGCCCGATCTCAGCGACGGAGCCAACATCATGCATCTCGCGGTTGGCGCTGGCAAGGACACGAACATCTACGTCGTGAACCGCGATTTGATGGGGAAGTTCAACTCTGGCGGCAACAACATCTATCAGGAACTTCCAGGCGCCCTGCCCGGCGGGGTTTGGTCGATGCCGGCCTATTTTAATAACACCGTCTACTACGCCGCGAACGGGGACTTTCTCAAAGCATTCTCCATCACCAATGCCAAGCTTTCAACGACGCCGACGGCGCACACCAGCAACAGCTTCGTGTATCCGGGAGCGACGCCCAGCATCTCTGCCAACGGTGCCAGTAACGGAATTGTGTGGGCGATCGAAAATGCTTCTACCGCGGTGCTTCACGGCTACGATGCGACAACCCTGCACGAGCTATACAACAGCAACCAGGCCAGCGGCGGCCGCGACCACTTTGGTGCGGGAAACAAGTTCATGACGCCGACCATCGTGAATGGCAAAGTGTTCGTCGCCACCCCCACCGGAGTGGCGGTGTTTGGAATCCTGCCTTAACCATTCCGTTATTGCTTCGCAGCAGCGCGCTTTCGTTGCAGCATGAGGCAGACCGCCGCGAGCGGACCGAATTGCGCTGACAAACGCGAACCGGGCGCCGGAAACTCGGTTCCGAGACCGGTAGCGGGAAACTCTTCAGCACGAAACCGGGGAACATTCCCTTGATTGAGGTGATCAGGACCTGCCAAAAGCTCATCGTGTGCCTCTGCGGGTTGTCATGGCGACTCTCCTTCACGACAAAATCACGGTCAGGAACACGGAAAGAGGGAGCCTATGCACGGCGGAGAGGGGTTCTAGATGGCCCAGGGTTCGATGCCAGGTCGCAACTGCTTTAGCGGCGCGGGTTCCCGTCCAAAATGTCTTCTAACGCCCGAGCGCCAGGTAGTTACCGTAGCCCACGATGACAGTGGACCCCACCAACAGGAACAGAGCGAGTGTCAGCAGTCGCATCGCCGCTGCGCCTGCTCCCTTCCACTCCTTCAGCCCCAACCCCCAGAGCGTACTGAAGATGATGATGCTGGCCATGTGCAAGGTCCAACTGGAGAAGCCATACTTGCCCATCTGGGTCTCGCCCATGGTGTAGAAAAAGAACTGGAAGTACCAGGTCGTGCCAGCGAGCGCACAGAACAGGTAGTTCGCTAGCATGGGGACGGAATTCGAATCTTCTTTCCTGGGAAATGGGATGTGCGTAACCACTTCGCGGCTGGGAGCGTCGATCGCAGTTTCGACGATGGTTTCCTCGGCAGCGTCGGGATATCTCCCGGGATCCGCCGTGAAGTACTGGTACCCGGTCCGGTTGCGAATATTCAGCGCGAGGCACCACAGGAAATTCGTCGCGAACCCGCCCATCAACACAACCACCAGAACCGGCAACCCTTGCCATAGCGTAGGTGTGCCGTGCTCGAGGGTGAGTGCTTTGATGGGACGCCCGGCGCGGAGTCCATAAGCAAAACAGGCGCTCATTACTCCCGACAGGGTGGCGACCCACAGTCCCTTCTTCAGATCGAACTCCTTGATAATGGCTTTTTGTTGCTCGGGCGACATCACGCGCTCTTTATAAATTCCAGCCAAGCCCGCCATTGCGATGCCCACCAGGCAAACGAAAATTCCGATGAGAATTACCTGCCCGGACTTCGTTCCCAAAACCTGGGTCATGAACACACCATCGAAGATGGGGGGCATCAGCGTGCCAAACGCCGCGCAGAGCCCCAGGACGACTGCCATACCGAGAGACAATCCCAGAAAGCGCATGGTGAGGCCGAAAGTGAGGCCCCCGACACCCCACAGCAGCCCGAAAAAGAAAGCCCAGAACAGCGTGCTGATCGGCGTTGCCGCCAGCACCGCGAGCAGATCCCGGGTGAGTAAGCTGCCCAGAAACCAGGGCGCAATGATCCAACTAAAGAAGCCGCCGACCAGCCAATACGTTTCCCAGGACCAGCGCTTCACGCCCCGGTAGGGCACGTAAAAGCTGCCGGAAGCCAGACCACCTAACCAATGTAAGAAGACCCCTAGCGCCGGATTGGGAACCATGGTTGTCCTTGTGTTGTCCTCAGAGATGGAAGACTTCTTCCAGCGGACGCATGGCACGATCGGGCAGAACTCCTTCTGGCTGGATGAAGAAACCAGCCATCTCGCGCTGCCAGCGTTCATTCACTTCGCGCTTCGCCATCCCGGCGCGCGCCCCCTCGAAATCCTCCGTCTCGAGGTAGCCGACCAGCAGTCCATCGTCACGAAGAAACAGGGAATAATTATTCCAGCCGGTTTCTCGCAACGCCGCCTGCATCTCCGGCCACACTCTCCGGTGGCGATCCTTGTATTCCTCAAGCCGGTCGGGTTTCACCTGCAAGATAAAGCAGATGCGTCTCATTCAAACTCTCCTATCGCAGGAATGCTTCGGACAGGCCCCCGTCCACTGGGATGACATGACCCGTAATCTTGGCGCTTTGATCGCTCGCCAGCCATACGATCGCGGCAGCACAGTCCTGTGGAAGAATCGGCCGCTTGGTGAGGGTGCGCTGCGCGTAGTAGTGGGCGAGCTTCGAGCGAAGGTCTTCGGTGGATTCCGAATCCGAGAAATCAATTCTATATTTCTGCAGCGACTGGACGACGCGATCCCGTGGGAACATCGTAGAACCCGCCACCACGGTCGCCGGCGCAATCCCGTTGACTCGGACCATGGGACCCAGTTTGATCGACAACTCCCGGATCAAGTGATTCAGCGCCGTCTTGCTGGTGTCGTAGGCCTCGCTGCCTTTCTTTGGAACGACGGCGTTGGCGGAACTGGTGAGCACCATCGCTCCCGGAAGATTCTGGTCCCGGAACACCCACTCGGTCTTCTGCGCGAGGAAATAATTCCCGGTGACATTCACCAGGAACGTCTTTGACCATTGGGGCTCTGTCAGTTCGCCGTCCGGCCCGGCAACGGGGTAGATGGCGGCGGTGTTGATGACCACATCGACCCCGCCGAACTGCAGAACCGTGAATTTCGCCGCCTCGGCCAGGCTCTCCGAACGGCTCAGGTCGACGCCCGTGGGGGCGACAAATTCCGCCGCCGACAGAGCGCCCGCCTCGTCGGCAACTTTCCTCGCGCCCGCCTGGTCAAAATCCGCCACCACAACGTGCGCGCCTTTCCGCGCCAGCAGCAGCGCGACTTCGCGTCCGATTCCGCTGGCCCCGCCAATCACCAACGCAATCTTACGGCTGAACTCGGCTTCCGCAGGCATGCGCTGAAGCTTGGCCTCTTCGAGCGCCCAGTACTCGATGCGGAAAGCCTCGGACCGTGGCAGCGCGACGTAGTTATGAAAACTTGTGAATTGCGCCGACTGCTCCGGGCGCCGCGCCTGAGGCAGGGGATTGACGACATCGCCGTCCTCCAGCGCATTCGCTCCCGCCATCACGTGAATGGCGTTGATAAAGAACTCGGTTGTGATGCGAGCCTCCTTCTTGTTCTTGCCGAAACCAAACAGCCCGAGCCCCGGAATGATCACCAGCGAGGGATTCGAGTCGCGCAGCTTTGGAGAGTCCGGGGTTGCCCACGCGTCGTAGTACTTTTTGTAGTCGGCCCGGTATTCGACCGCTTGCTCCTGGATGCGCGCCTTCAGAACCTTGGTATCGTCCTTCGCCGGGTCCCAGCGAACGAACAGCGGACAAACCCGGGTTCTCAGAAAGTGATCGGGACAGCTGGTGCCGAGAGCGCCCAGTTCCCTCGACCAGTTCGAGCCGGCAAAAGTTAGCGAGTCATCATCGTCGGCATGGTGTGCCACGACCCGCCGGTTCGAGGACAGCACGCCGCGGAGCGCAGGCAGGACTTCGGCCGCGATTCTCTTGCGCTCCTGCGCGGGCCCATACTGAAGCCCCCCGAACAACGCGCCTTGCTTAGCTCGATGTTCAAGGATGAATTCACCCATCTGATCGATGGTGTTAACACTGTTCAGATAGCATTCACGCTGCGTCATGCCCCAGGTGAACAGCCCATGGCCCCCGAGTATGACGCCGTCCGCTCCCGGGTTGTCCTGAACCGCCTTCTCGATCAAAAGCGCGAGTTCAAAGCCGGGCCGCTGCCAGCAAACCCATACGATCTTGCGTCCGAATTTCTTGTTGAACTCTTCGAGTTTTCGTTTGCCGTTTGCGCTTGCCGCCACAGCAATCGCCCAGTCAGGATGCAGGTGGTCGACGTGCGGGAACGGAAGAAACGCGTGCAGCGGAGTGTCAATCGATGCAGCCACCCGATTCTCACCGAACGCCGCGAGTGGGTAGTAGCCCACCATTTCGTCTTCGTGTGGCTCGCCGCGGTAGAGCCCTTTCAACTGGTCCAGTCGATCCATGTAGAGCAGGGCGAAGCCGGATTCCTTGATGGACCCAAGGTCGCCGCCGCTTCCTTTGACCGCCAACACGCGGGTTGGCGCGCCAGTGAACGGATCAGGAAGCTCGATCTTCGAGCTGGTGTTGCCGCCACCGAAGTTTGTGATGCGCAGGTCCGCCCCCAACAGGTTCGAACGGTAACGCAACAACCCCAAAGGATTCGGGGCCAGCGCACCGGCCTCCGCCTCGATCCACAAATCCTTCAGATGAACGGTTTCCTTGATCTCAGGCATAAATCATCTCGCTGTAGTGCTGGAAACGCTCCGCTTCTTTGTCCCACTTGTCCGTTTCCCGAGGCTCGAATATTTCAGTCGGAAACGATCGATCTACAATCTCGCGAACCTCCTTCAAAGAACTGGCCCCGCCGGTTGCGAGAATCTGAACGGCGACGTTGCCGAGCGCCGTGGCTTCGGCAGGGCCGGCCAGCACCCGTCGGCCTGTGGCATCAGCCGTGAACTGGTTCAATAAGCGATTCTTCGAGCCTCCACCGATCACTCGAATCTCCCCGATTCGCCGTCCGCACACGTGTTCCAGGTTGTGCAGCACCAGACGATACTTGAACGCCAGGCTCTCCAGGATAGTTCGCACGTAAGCACCCGGGGTCGCCGGTTCGCCCTGATGCGTCTTGGCGCAGAAATGATTGATTGCCGTCGGCATGTGTGCAGGATGCAAAAAAGATTCATCGTCCGGATCGACCAGCTGCCGGAACGGAGCTTCTCGCGCCGCCAACTCCATCAATTCCCGGTAGTCGTAAACTTGTCCCTGCGCCGTCCACGACCGACGCGAACATTGCAGCATCCACAGGCCCATTACATTTTTCAGAAGGCGTGTTGTTCCATTCACTCCGCCTTCGTTCGTGAAGTTCAAACGCAATGCGTCTGCGGTTACTACTGGCGCATCCAACTCGGTTCCCAGCAGTGACCATGTTCCCGAACTCAAAAACGCCGTGCCCTCCCGAGCCGAAATCGCGGCCACCGCCGATCCGGTATCATGCGACGCCGGGGCGATCACCGGAGTCTCCGCCAGCGCGGAGTTGTGTGTGATCGCGGAGCGCAATGTTCCGACCACCGAACCCGGTTCCACAATGTCCGTGAGCAGATCACAGGGCAGCTCCACGCGCTGTATCAAATCCTTAGCCCATGTACGCGTCGCCGGATTCACCATCTGCGTCGTCGTGGCATTTGTGAACTCGCATACGGCGTTTCCGGTGAGCCAGTAGTGGAATAGATCGGGAATGGTCAGCAGGTGCTTGGCGGCGTTCAAGATTCCGGGCGTGTCGCGTTTCGCTGCAAATAACTGGTAGAGCGTATTGATCGGCATGAACTGAATGCCGGTTGCAGCATAAATTTCTTCTTTCGGAACCGTTCGAAACACTTGTTCCACGACACCCCGGGTCCGGTCATCGCGGTAATGATAGGGATTCTGCAGCAGTTCGCCGCGATCCCCGAGCAATGCGTAGTCCACTCCCCAGGCGTCGACGCCGATACCCGCGAGCTCAATTTCTTCTAGCTTGCCCAGGGCCTTCCGCACCTCGAACCACAAGCGCGCTGCATCCCAATGAAGGGAACCCCCGTATTCCACGGGCTCGTTTGCGAAACGATGAACCTCTTCGGTGGTGAGCACGCCCGAGTGGAGGTGGGCCAGCACCGCGCGCCCGCTCTCGGCGCCAAAATCGAAAGCCAGATACGGCTTCCCGGAGTCGCCGCTAGGCATAGGATGTGACGCTCCGCGAGTTCCGCGCCGCGCGCTCCTTCGTGATCCGCTCCAGGTAGCCGCTCTCGCGGAACGCAACCATGGGATCTTGCGGAAGTCCCTTGGAATCCCGCCACTGCCGGATTGCCGGCCGCACGTCCGTGGCGAAGGCATCCTGCAACAAACCCTCAGCGCGCACCAGATCACAACTGTTCTGAGCCGCCGCCAGCGTCGAATAATCCACAATGGCCGCCTTCGAGTAGAGCAGTTGCGCCATCGTGACGGTCTGAATCATGGCTTCGATCTTGCCTTTCAGGTTGTGGCTCTGATCGATCATGTATGCGATGTCGGCTTGCTTCCCCGTCTCCCATTCGAAATAAAGAATTTCGTGGAAGATTCGAAAAACCTGGTAAGGATCGATCGATCCCAGCGTCAGGTCGTCGTCCGCGTAACGCCGATCGTTGAAATGGAACCCGCCCAGCATGTCCTCGGTCAGCAGCCAGGCCACGATCTGCTCGATATTCTGTGCCTGGTAGTGATGACCCGTATCCACCAACACTCTCGCTTGCGGCCCCGCCGCTCGGGCCAGCAGCAATGCCATTCCCCAATCGGCAATGTCGGTGTGATAAAACGCCGGCTCGAAGGGCTTGTACTCCACCAGTAAACGTTGTCCCGGAGAGAGTTCGGCGTGCGTCGCCTTCAGGCATTCCTCAAACCATTGTTTGCGATGGCGGATGTTTGCAGTCCCCGGATAATTCGACCCGTCGGCAAACCACATCGAAATGTCACGGCTCTGCAAGCGGCGCGCAATCTCAACGCTGTCCTTGGTGTGCTGCAGAGCGGCGTCACGGATTGCCTTGTCCGGATTGCCGAACGATCCGTACTTGTAGCCTTGATCCTGAAACAGATTCGGATTAATCGAGCCCGGCTGCACACGAAACTTTCCCGCAAGCTTTTTGATCTCGGCGGTGCTGTCCACCCCTTCGGGGCAGTCCCACTGGACGTGCACGGCCACCGTCGGACAAACGCCCGTCAGTTGGTGCACCTGGCCCGCGTCACTGAATTTCTCTTCAATGGTGGATGCCGCGGCCGCCTGCAGAAACTTCCCGAAACGCGTACCCGTATTGGCAAATCCCCAGGAGGGGACTTCGATGCGGAACTTCTCCAGCGCCCGGAAAACGATCTCTGCCTTGCGCCCGTCCATAACACCGCCTCTCTCGGGCACGAAGATTACACATCCGCTCGCCGCCCGGTCACCATCTTTATTCCAGAATATGCGCATTTTGCACTGCAGAACAGATTCATCCCGCGGAGCACTGCTTAAAGCCGTGAGGACCGGGAAGGCTAGCCGCGCGAGTTGCAAACAGACTGGGGCGCCCAAAAAGCAGAAATCGATCGCAGAATTTCGCCTTGCACAATGTATGGGTTCACAGCTCGATGACTTTGTTGCTCAAAAAGCCGCCCCCTGAGCCGCCGAAAGCTTCCTGCGCCCGCCTCGGCTCAATTGGACAAGCGGTCTTGTTTTCAACGGTCCGCGGCGGTGGGTCGGCCCTAAACCCAGACGTTCTGTACTGCGAAATAACAAGAATCTGTCGCCTCTCACCCCACACGCGCTAACTCGCAGAAACTGCGCCTCCTGCCGCAGCCCTCACGAAGCCCGCGACTCCGCACCGGCATCCACAATTTCGCTTGGCAAAATGCAAAAAATGGATATGATTCGTCTACTTGTATGACTGCCGGCCCCCAGTCTCGGGATCGTTACCTGGTCAAGTCGATCGTCCACTCCTCTCAACTTCTCACCGCATTTCGTTCCTCCGGGGAAGCCCTGCCGCTTAAAGAGATCGCAACCCGCAGTGGGTTGCCGAAGACCATGGCGTTTCGGCTTCTCTACACTTTGGAAAAATGCGGCATGGTCGACAAAGTCGGCGAGAATCTCTACCAGTCCTGCGTGCGTCCCTGGAAGCAGCGGCTCTACCGCCTCGGATACGCTGCCCAGGGAACGGACTACCAGTTTTCCCGGGAAGTTTCAGCGAGCCTGCAACGCGCGGCACTAGCGGAAGGAATAGAACTCATATCTCTCGACAACCGCTACAGCGCGAAAACCGCGCAACGGAATGCCGACCTGCTGGTGCGCGAGAAAGTGGATCTGGCCATCGAGTTTCAGACCGACGAGCACGTAGCCGCGGTGGTGGCCGCAAAGTATCGGGAAGCAAACATCCCGATGATCGCGATTGATATCCCCCACCCCGGCGCCACTTACTACGGCGCTAACAACTATGAAGCTGGTTTGATCGGCGGACGCTATCTGGGCCGCTGGGTGAAAGAGCACTGGCACTCGGAGGTCGACGAGATCGTGCTGCTCGAACTGCCCCGCGCGGGAAGCCTGCCCCGCATGCGCCTGTCCGGTATGCTCGTGGGCCTCAATCTGGTCCTACCCAATGCCAAAGGCTGCCGCGTCACTTATCTCGATGGCGACGGCAATCTCGGTCCAAGCTTTGAAGCGGTTCGCCGCCACCTTCGTTCCTCGCGGGCCCAGAAGATCCTGGTCGGTGCAATCAACGATCCGAGCGCGCTCGGCGCCCTGCGCGCATTTCAGGAAGCGGGACGAGCCGAAAACTGCGCCATCATGGGACAAAACGCATCCCCCGAAGGCCGGGCGGAATTGCGCCAGCCCGACACCCGCCTGGTCGGCTCGGTCGCGTTCTTCCCTGAACGCTACGGCGATGACCTCATTCGAGTGAGTCTCGACATTCTGAACCAGAGGCAAGTCCCCCCCGCCGTCTTCGTCGAGCACAAGCTGGTTACACCCGCCACTGTCGACCACTACTATCCCAACGACAGCCTGTCTGAGTTAGCTCGTTCCACGGGCTCCACTCTTCACTCCCAAAGCGCCTAGGCAGCCAGCGAAAACCGAAGCCCGGCACAGCCTGCGATGCCACCTCTCGGTCTTTTTTCGCGTCTTTTGCGAGTCCTTTGCGATCTTTGCGGTTAAAGGCTCTTCTCCGGGGTTAGGGCTGCTAGGAGCTTTGCTCTCCTCACGCCTCTTGGCTCACACCCTGCGTCCAAAAATCACCCGGCCTCCACTGTCCCTTTCAGCCAAGCCGCCACCGCGCGACCCCGAAACTATTCTGCATTGCGAAACCCACGGGGCACGCAGGTCACGCTACGCAAAACGGGAGATAGGTCCTCGGAGCTGTGAAATCGGCTCCAAACCCGCAGTTTGATGCTGTGTTCGCAATCCTGCGCCTGTTTCTCAATGAAAAATGGTCAGCGTTTCGGGTTTGCAGATTGACGATGCATTCCCAGCAATGGGAGTATCCGCGCCGATGCAGGGGTGCACCGATTGGGGGACGAATGTCCGGCAGATTTTGACGAGCCAAGCGACTTTGAGGTTCAGAAGATGTCTGGAGTCGCCGCCCCTCTCGTTGGCATATGGAGATCTTCCCAGATTGCAGTGGGGTCATAGAGCAAGCCAGCAATTGAGGAATGCTGAACCTGAGCGCGGAGCCGCGCTCGAGTGCGCGCCAGGGACAACAGGAGGAAACAGCACCATGAGAATCCGCAATCTGTTGGGGTGTTTTTTGATTGTCGTTTCGGCGAGTTGGCTCTACGGTCAGGCTGGAGCCACCGGAACTATTCTAGGGACGGTCGCCGACAATTCCGGCGCCGTGGTGGCGAAAGCGAGCGTCAACATCACCAACCTCGCCACTGGTAGCGTGACTCACGCCGAGACGAGTTCCTCGGGAGATTACACCGCGCCATTCCTGCAGGTCGGGACCTATAAGGTAACGGTCGAAGCTCCTGGATTCCAGAAGTCCGTGGTGGACAACATCAGCCTGGTGGTGGCACAACAGGCTCGCGCAGATGTCACCTTGAAGCCCGGTTCGATAAACGAATTTGTGGAAGTGAAAGCCAGCGCCGTCACTTTGGAAACTGAGAGCGCAACCGTGGCGCAAACCATCACTCAAAAACAGGTTGATCAACTCCCACTAGCCAACCGCAACTTCATCAATCTAATCTTCCTGACCGCCGGCGCGGTAACCACTAACGGAGAGCAAGGCCAGATGCGGCAAGGCGCGGGCAACGCCATCAGCATTAACGGCAGCCGCCCAGAATCGAACAACTACACATTGGACGGTATCGCCAATGTGGATACAGCATTGGGGACGCCTGCCGTAATCTTGTCGCAGGACGCCATCCAGGAATTCAAAATCCAGAGCGAGACCTACTCAGCGGAATACGGCTTTAGCGCCAACCAAGTCAACATTGTCAGCAAGAGTGGCACCAACCAGTTGCACGGCACGGCGTTCGAGTTCTTGAGAAACGACGCCTTCGATGCGTTGCCGGTATTGCCGAACGCAGCGCCGGTAACCAAGAACCCCGAATTGCGGCAGAATCAATTTGGTTTTGTGCTGGGCGGTCCGATTTACATCCCCAAGCTATACGATGGCCGAACGAAGACCTTCTTCTTAGTCAATTACGAGGGCCAGCGGACGGTCAATGGATTCATCGCCACTCCGGTTTTCGTACCGGCGCCAGCGCAACTCGGTATTGGTACGACTGGAGGAAACGCGGACTTTTCCGCAGCCACAGCATTGTCGGGTCCCCTGGCGGGGCAACCGTTGCCCGCCGTAGGAACTGCGGCCTGCAACTCCCAGCTCTCAAGTAACCTTCCCTGTATGCCCATTGATCCTCTGACCGGAACGCCTTTCCCGGGCAATATTATTCCGGCAGCGCGTTTTTCGCGCCTGGCGAATGTGGAGAAAGGGTTCTTTCCAGCTCCGAGCGGGGCGGGTAGTACCGTTTCCTTCGGCGGCAGTGCCCCCAACAACATCGACCAGCAAACCTACAAGCTCGATCAGGTGGTGGGACGTTGGGGCACGGTCTCCTTCCGCTGGTCGAACGTCGATTTTTCCAACTCACTGGTCCAAGCCGGAAACGTTTCACGGCAAGGAGTCGGAACCTTTGCTGAGAACAACAAAAGCTGGACGCTATCTCACACCATCTCGCTCGGCCACAACATGATCAATAACTTCCGCTTCGGACACCTTGAGGCAATCGCCAATCAGCTGGGATTTGGCGCGACGCAGGCCGATCTTACGGCCATGGGCATTACCGGAAGTTACCCGAACTTGACTAAGTACCCTCGCGATGCGACGTACCCGCAAATTAACGTGAATGCGGGGTACGCCGTCGTGGGAAGCCAGGTCAACGACCTTACCACCAGCGACATTCCAATGTGGGACTTCGCCGACTCCTTCACGGTGATAAAGGGCAAACACACCATCGCTATGGGTTTCGATCTTCGTCATTGGATACAGAAGCGCAACCTGGCAGACGATTTTCTGGGAGACTACGGCTATGCCAGTAACCTCGTCCTCAGCAACGGCAGCGCGACGGGGTTTAATCCGAGCGGTAACCCTGGCGGCAGTCTGCCCGCGAACGGCTGCACAACCGTCGCCTGCGGCACGGGTAACAGCATCGCTGACTTTCTCCTGGGCTACTACAACAACGACGCCACCTGGCAGCCCGGACCGAACTTCAAGCCACAGAACCCTCCCGGCAATCTGAATCAATATCACTTTACCTATTTCGCTCCCTACGTGCAGGACGACTGGAAAGCAACCAGCCGCTTGACCTTGAACTTGGGTTTGAGGTGGGACTTCCGCACCATACCTTACGAACAGAACAACCAGATGATGTGGTTTGATGACGGTAATGCCGGTGGCGGATTGTGCTTCGCTGACAAGACTCTGCTCACTACCGTTGCCCCCGTTGGAAATGGCTTCTATCGCTATTGCGGCCGCCGCAATCCGGTCGATAGTTCGAAGAAACCCTTTGCCCCGCGCCTTGGCTTTGCCTACCGGCTGAAAGATAAAACCGTCGTCCGCGGCGGATACGGAATTTTCTTCGACGCCTCGGAAACCCGCGAGATCGATGACTCAGGGGACGTATATCCCTTTGTGGTGCGCCAGAACTACTCTCCCACCGGCGACCCAGCTACGCCGAAATTGACCGACAATATGCAGCCGCTGATCGTTCCTCACACGGTCAGTGCGGCGACCGACGGAAGCCAATTCTTTGCGGTCCAAATTTCCGACCATCCGCGCAATCCGTATGTCCAGCAGTGGTCGCTGTCAGTCCAGCGCCAACTGGCGGCAAACACAACGCTGGAGGCGAACTACGTTGGAAACCGTGGCTTGCACTTGCTGAATCGCACCAACATCAACCAGCCTTTTGAACCAGCCAACCCCGCTCTTTGCGATGTCACCACAGGGGGCAATCCGAACAATCCTGGTTGCTTGATTCAGCCCCGCAGACCGTATCAAAACATCACCGCCGCGAACGGATACCTGAGCAGCGAATGGAATGGGTACGCTAATTACAATGCCGGCAATTTGAAGTTGGAGCATCGTAGTTCCGACTTGGCGGTTCAAGCGGTCTATACCTACGCCAAGAGTTTGGACGACAAGTCGGCGGCCGCTGGGATCGGGTCTGCGGGAGGCGGCTTTGCCGGACATCTCAATGATCACAATCCCAGACTGGACTATGGACGCTCAGACTTCGATGTCCGCCATCGCTTTGTGGCCAGTTACGTTTACAGCTTGCCACTTGGGCGCGGTAAGCACTTCGGCGGCGGCCTGAACCGCGCGGCCGATATCTTGGTCGGTGGATGGCAGGTCGGTGGCGTGGTCACTATGCAGAAAGGGTTCCCCTTCTCGGCTACGGGTAATTTTGATTTCTCGGGGAACGATATTTTTAATCAGCGCGCTAACCTTGTTCCCGGCTGCAATCCGAACAGCGGTCCCAAGACGCTTACGCACTGGTTCAACACCGCGTGCTTTACCGCCCCGTTGTACACCCAGTTGGGTAACAGCGGGCGGAATATCCTCACCAACCCGGGAATCAACAATTGGGACATGAACATCGGCAAGACGTTCCAGTTCACCGAACGAGTGGCATTCCAGTTCCGGGTCGAAGCGTTCAACGCGTTCAACCATACCCAATACGGATTGGACCTTACCAATCCCAGCGTTGGACCAGGACAAAACCCGGTGTCAACCAACGTTTCCAGCACCGGGGCGCAGGCTTTCGGGGTGGTTACAAATGCCCGGGCCTCGCGGGTTGTCCAGCTGGGCGGAAAGCTCACCTTCTAACGGGCGCTGGTTTCTTCTTGTCATCCGCCAGGCTTCGGCCTGGCGGGTTTTTTATGTGTGCCGAGCATGTTCGACAACTTGAGGGTGAAAGTCCCTTTGACAGCCTGATGGAGGTGAAGTCATAGCAAAGCGCAAGGGTGAAATAACACTCGCCGCGAGGCGAGGCCTGAAAGAAGCGCAGAGCAAAGGCGTGAGCCGATGAACAAGAACCGGATACGAGGCCTACGGTGGCGGGCGAGCGGGCATATGACTGCGAAGCCCATATCCATCAAGCTCAGTGGTGGTAAATCCGGCGGTTGCGCGTCGAAGGTGGTCGAACTTACCTCGGGAGATCTGCGGCATGTCACACAACGTGACTGAGGATGAAGAGATTCACCCTGACCGTGCCACAGAAGTCAGCAGAGGGCAAAGTAGGTCATGCAGTCGGCAAAGCTAGTGAGGCACTCCAATGCCGAAAGGCGGAGCCAACAAGATAGGCCGAGCCGGCAACGGTGATCGAAGGCCCGAACGGTACCCCGCAAGGGGAATAAAGGAAAGGGCAAGTAGGCGGCGCGACTCATGAGCGGACGGCGGCAGAAAAACCGGCCCGAACAAGAGGTGCTGGCCTTTCCGGTGGAAGGTAGGAGTGATGCTCCGAAGGCCACGGAGCAAGGGACCGAAACGCACATGGCGAAGCGCCAGTCCGAAAGCCTGGCTGGAACCGAACGACTGATGGAAGAAGTCTGTGAGCTGGAAAACTGCAAGCAGGCATTACAGCGAGTCAAGGCGAATAAAGGGAGTCCGGGAGTGGAGGGGATGACCGTCGACGAATTACCGGAATACCTGAAGCAGCATGGGCTAGAGATCGGGGAACAGCTGCGAAACGGGACCTATCAGCCGCAACCGGTACGGCGAGCGGAAATTCCGAAGCCGGATGGTCGGGGAGTGCGGAAATTGGGCATTCCTTGTGTGCTGGACCGGTTTGTCCAGCAGGCGGTGCTGCAGGTTCTGCAGAAGCGCTGGGACCCGACGTTCTCCGATCACAGCCACGGTTTTCGACCGGGGCGCAGTGCGCAGCAAGCCGTACACGAGGCACAGCAATATATTGCCGAAGGATACGGTTGGGTGATTGACCTCGACTTGGAAAAATTCTTCGATCGAGTCAACCACGACCGCCTGATGGCGGCGGTAGCGGCACGCGTGGCCGACCAGCGAATGCTCAAATTGGTCCGGGCATTTCTGGAGGCCGGTGTGATGGAGGATGGGTTGGTGAGTCCGGTGGATGAGGGGACGCCTCAGGGCGGTCCGCTTTCACCGTTGCTCAGTAACCTGGTACTGGACGAACTGGACCGGGAGCTGGAACGGCGAGGCCACCGTTTCGTACGGTACGCCGACGACTGTAACATCTACGTTGGCAGCGAACGAGCGGGGCAACGAGTGATGGAGAGCGTTACGCGCTTCATCACGCACCGACTCCAGCTCAAGGTGAATCAGGCGAAGAGCGCCGTAGCCCGACCGGGGCGGAGAAAGTTTCTCGGATTCAGTTTTACCTCGGACCGAGCACCGAGGAGGCGGATCGCCCCCAAGGCAATCGCTCGCTTTAAGGCACGGATTCGAGAACAATCGCGGAGAACCCGAGGCATCAGCCTCACGCAGATGGTCAAACAGATCACGACTTATTTGCGGGGATGGCTGGGCTACTTCGGCGACTGTCAAACGCCTTCGGTATTGCAACGCCTTGAAACGTGGCTACGCCGTCGACTCCGGTCGGCAGTGTGGAAGCAATGGAAGCAGGGTCGAACGCGATTTCGCGAACTTCGCAAACGGGGAGTGGGCAAAGACCTGGCGGCGCAAACCGCTGGGAGTCCCCACGGCCCGTGGCGCCTCGCCAACTCGCCCGCCTTGACCATCGCTTTGCCGAATGCTTACTTTGCCCAGCTCGGACTTCCGCCCATGATCCTGCGGTCCGCTTAAGCCGCCGAACCGCCGGATGCGGACCCGCATGTCCGGTGGTGTGGCAGGGGAGGCGGGGCGACCCGTCCCCCTATGCCGATTCGCTCACACGCGACCACTTCACCACCTGCCCGATGGGCATACCCCTCAGCATCCGGTTTTCGTGAGGTAAACTGCAGAAATGATTGCGGCAGCCAGCAATGCCTGTCTGGGGGCAGTCTGCCTCTGCCTTATGGCGCTCAGCGCCTTCGGGCAACCCTCTGGTGGCAGCGCCAGCCAACGCTACGCCGAGGAAGGGCAAAGCGCGCTCGCCGCAGGCCGCTTCGAGGATGCGCAGAAGGCCTACGAAAAACTGCGCGATCTGGAACCCGGGGTCGCCGAAGTGCATGCCAACCTGGGCCTGATCTATTTTCAAGAAGGAAAATTTGACCAAGCCGAGCCGGCCCTGCGCCAGGCCCTGAAGCTCAAGCCGGGCCTGACCAGGACGGATAGTCTTCTAGCCATGTCACTGTCGGAACTGGGGCACTATCGCGAGGCCTTGCCCGGGTTGGAGAAGGGATTTCGCCGGTCCGGTGATCCGGAGACCAAGCGCATGTGCGGTCTTCATCTGGAGAGGGCCTACACCGGTTTGCAGCAGAACAACAAAGCCGTCGAGGTGGCCCTCGAATTGGACAAGCTTTACCCCGACGACCCCGAGGTCCTCTACCACAGCGGCCGGATATACGGAAACTTCGCTTATCTCACCATGGAAACCTTAGCCAAGGTTGCGCCCAACTCAAGTTGGCGGCACCAGGCAATGGCGGAAGCCTACGAAAGCCAGGGCAACAGCATCGCCGTCAGCGAATACCGCGAGGTCCTGAAGCTCGACCCAAGAAGGCCGGGTATTCATTACCGCCTCGGGCGCGCCTTGCTTGCGGAATCACAGAGAGCCAACTCCGCCGACGATGCCGCCGAGGCACTGACGGAATTCCAGAAAGAACTGGATCTCGACCCCTCGAACTCGAACGCTGCTTACGAAATCGGCGAGGCCCATCGGAAGGCCGGAGAACTGGACGCAGCGCAGAAATTTTTCCAACTCGCTCTCACCCACTACCCTGAGTTTGAAGAAGCCCATTTGGGGCTGGCGGCGGTTCTGATCGCAGAGCAGAAGCCCGAGCAGGCCTTACCTCATCTGCAAAAGGCTATCGCGCTAGAAGCGGAAGACGAGGTCGCTTGGTATCGCCTTGCGCAAGTACAGAAGGCTGTGGGCAACGACGCGGAGCAGCAAAAAGCGCTTACCGAGTTTCGTCGCTTGCATCACCAGTTCAACCAGCAGAAACTAATCGAAAAAGTCTTTTCCCCAACTGAGGTGACCAAGCAGGAATTGGACTCGAATGCGCAGTAGGTACTCGCCCATCGTCACGGCCCAGTCCGCTCCATTCGTTCCCTCAGTGCCGCTTACGGAAGTGTCACCACTTTCACCGCCAGCCCACTCAGCTTAATCGTGTCGCTCTCCAGCTTTTTGGAAGCTGGCGGCTGGAGCGTCGTGGTTTGGTCCACATAATCTTCCTTCCCTCCGCTGGCACCCGGAATCGAAACGTCGAAAGCTCGGTCCCTCTTATTGACCAGCAGCACCCGCCGTTTGCCATCCCGTGTCGAGAACGCCAGCGAGTAAACATACGGATGATTCGACCCAGCTGGCGCAATCTCTACCACCTTGTCGCCGGCCCCAAAGCTGTCATGCAACAGTTTCAGTACCCAGAACCGCGCGTTCGGCTTGCCGTCATTCCAATCCACCATCGACACGCTAGGAAACTGCGTCGGGTAACCAACCAGTTGCGATTCGCCTGCAACGTCAATCCCAATCTTCGTCATCTCGCCGACCAGATAAGCATACAGAGCGCCGGCGAGATTCCAGTAAGACGTCGGAATCGGTTGCGCTACGTGCCCGGGGTCGCCCTGCGAGATGTCGTCCGCGGAAATCACGCCCAGTTCGTCAATCGTGGTTTTCGTCTCCGGCGAAAGCCGCTGCCGGATCGCTTCCACATAGCGCACCGTCTTCAGGAACCCATCGGCTTGGTCAAAATAGGTGAACTGCTCGATTTCCGGAGTCTGATCCGGCGTCGGGACCGCGTAAAAGTGATACGAAATGAAGTCCAATGGAATCCCCGGCTTGTGGTTCTTGTGGTCGAGGAAATACTCGAAGTACTCCGGCTTGGTGGTAAATGCCAGCGCCAGCCCGACAAATTTCAGATCGGGCTGCACGCCCTTCATCGCCGTCACCACTTCGTCATACAGTTTGGTGTAAGTCTCCGGCGAGATGTGGTGCTCGAACTCAACCTCGTTCAGCACCTCCCAGTAGGGGACGGAATAGTGGTACCCCGATTCGTGCCGCTTGCCGAGTTCATCGGTGAATCCACCCTGCGTGTACCAGCCGATGAGCCGGGCGTAATAGTCGGCGACCTCCTTGCAACTGGGGTCGCGCAGCTCCGTCCCCTGCTCATAGTCCCAGGTGACCTGATCGGGGTCGGCGGGATAGGCGTTGGGTTTATCCGACTTGTACATCCACTGCGGAATAGTGCTGAAATTCAGAATGACGGAATGACCCTTGGTGGCCTCCAGAAAATCGATGGTCATCGGATCGATCACTGAAAAATCCCACGATGTTTTGCCGTCCCGCGCCGGTTCGAGTTCAGCCACTCCCAGCTTCGGGTACGGCAGCCAGGGAACGTAACGGACGTAGTCGGCCCCCAGATCGTGAACCGCTTTATAAGCATTGTCGTGGACCGGAGTCCCGCGTCGCAGCGGTGGGTTCACCACCACCTGCAAGGTGGTTGCGGTCTGGGAGACGCGCACCACTTTGTCCCAATGGACCTCTAACTTAACCGGCTGGTCCTCGGCTGGTGCCGAGCTTGCCAACATCAGACCGAGCACAAGTATGGTGAAAGCGTGCCACCGAGACGAGGGAGTCATGCCAGTCCTCCGAAACGAAGCGAGTTCCATTTCTAGAGCGTGCGCCCGCAGAATGCTCACACCCGCTGACCGCAAGCGTCAATGGCAATCGCCAGAGCCTGAGTGTTTTGCTGTGAAAAACATCCTCGATCCCGCTTCCGATCGGCTGCCAGCGCAGGCGGACCGCGAACCCAAGCGTGGGCCCTAACCACGGCCCCTCCGGCACCCCGATACCGGTTGCCCCCCCGGCCTTTTCGCAGTGCAGAACAACCGCTGCGCCGACAGCGGCGCTTGCCACCCGCCCGTGGCGCTGAGTATGCTGACCAGCCCAGTCCGGATTTGACGCCACGGCAATCTTGACTAGCGAACCATTGAGAAGCAGGGGTTACCTCATGCCTGTAACGGACTCGAACAACCGGCTGAAAGTGGGCGTTTTCGGCATCGGCCTCGACGCCTACTGGCCGCAATTCCAGGGCTTGGAACAACGCCTACGCGGATACACCGAGCAAGTCGCCGGCCGACTCGAACGCTCCGGCGTTCAGGTTGTCAATCTCGGTTTGATCGATACCCCAGAGAAAGCTCTCACCGCGGGACATGAATTTCGCCGTGCCGACGTCGATCTGATTTTCCTCTATGTCACCACCTACGCTCTTTCCTCCACCGTCCTACCCGTCGTGCGCCGCGCCAAAGTGCCGGTCATCATCCTCAACCTGTCGCCTGCGGCCGCCATCGACTACGCCGCCTTCAACCGTCTCGGCGACCGCACGAAGATGACGGGCGAATGGCTGGCCTTTTGCCAGGCCTGTCCAGTGCCGGAGATCGCCAACGTCTTCAAGCGATGCCGCATTCCATTTTTTCAGGTCACCGGCATGCTCGAGAACGATCCCCTGGCCTGGACCGAGATTGCAGAATGGATCGACGCCGCGCGGGTCGCCCACATCATGGAACACAATCGCCTCGGTGTCATGGGCCACTACTACGGTGGGATGCTCGACATCTACTCCGACCTCACCCAGCAGTGCGCCTACTTCGGCGGACACGTCGAGATACTGGAAGTGGAGGCACTCGCGGCCTTGCGCCGCGAAGTCCGCGAGCCCGAAGTCAAAAAACGAGTCGCCGTATTTCACCAGTCCATGGACGTGCAGCCCGATTGCCCGCCCGAGGAACTGGAGCGGGCCGCCCGAACTTCGCTCGCGCTCGACCGACTGGTTGAGACTCACAAACTCGGGTCCCTCGCCTACTACCATCAGGGCACAGGAAACCCCGAAAACGAGGACGTCATCAACTCGATTATCCTCGGCACAAGCCTTCTGACCGCTCGCGGAATTCCGGTTGCCGGCGAGTACGAAATCAAAAACGCCCAAGCCATGAAGATCATGGACTCCTTCGGCGCCGGCGGTTCCTTCACCGAGTACTACGCCGTCGACTACAACGACGATGTGGTCCTCATGGGCCACGATGGGCCCGGACACCTCACGATCTCCGAAGGAAAGACCAAAGTACGCCCCCTCACCGTGTATCACGGCAAGCTTGGCCGCGGCCTCTCGGTGGAGATGTCGGTGAAACGCGGGCCGGTCACCCTGTTGTCTGTGGTTCAAACCGTCGATGGCCGGTTGCAACTTCTGGTGGCAGAGGGAGAGTCTGTCGCCGGACCGATCCTCGAGATCGGAAATACAAACAGTCGCTACCGTTTCTCGATCGGTGCCCGGCGCTTCATGAACGAATGGAATACACACGGGCCGGCGCATCACTGTGCCGTCGGGGTGGGGCATCTCTCCGGCAAGCTCAAGAAGCTCGCAGGTTTGCTGGGAATGGACTGTATCCACGTTGGTTGAGACACTTGCCCGGGCTCTGGACTTTTCCGGTTGGCCCTCGAAGCCGTTCTACTCTGCAAAACGGGCACCGATCCCAACGACCTTCGTGGAGTGGGCCGGGCCCAAGTCACTGATGTGGGATTTCGCGCTGGCCGAGCCTTCGAGTGGTTGGCTGGTACCGTAGCGGGCCCTTTCTCATAGCGAAACGCATGCCAATCCCCGGTTGCCGATTGACTCTCGAGTCTTCGGGGTGTGACCATCCCACGGTTTTCCTCTGGAGGGGTTTCGTTTTCTTGAGAGGGACGGCAGTGCCTCTAGCCCTTGTGAATCGAAGATCGCGAAACGACAACTCGGTCGGGAGACGATTGGACATGATTCAGCCTCGCAATTCTTTGCTTCGAGTGGTTGCAGTTGCACTGTTGCTGATGAGCTTGGCTGCTACCGCGCAAACTTCCGGAGACTCACTCGAGCATGGGTTCCAGACTCCTCCCAACTCCGCCAAGCCCCGCGTCTGGTGGCATTGGATGAACGGCAACATCACCAAGGAAGGCATCAAGCTCGACCTGGAATGGATGCATCGCGTAGGCATCGGCGGCTTTCAGAATTTCGACGCCGCCCTCAACACGCCCAAATTCGTTGACCAGCGCCTCGTCTACATGACCCCGGAGTGGAAAGAGGCGTTTCGATTTGCCACCACCCTCGCCGATCAACTGGGCCTGGAAGAGGCGATCGCCGGTTCCCCAGGCTGGAGCGAATCGGGCGGGCCCTGGGTGAAGCCGAGTCAAGGGATGAAAAAAGTTGTATGGAGTGAAACCAGGGTGGAGGGCGGGAAGCCCTTTCACGGTGTTTTGCCCAAGCCGCCGACGGTGAGCGGGCCTTTTCAGAACATCCCCATTTTCGATTTTCTGGCTGCCATGAGCGGCCAGGAATCGGCAGAGCCGCCTGCGTTTTATTCTGACAGCGCCGTCATTGCGTATCGCGCCCCCGACAGTGACGTTCCGGTAGCCGAGCTTCAGCCGAAGATGACTGCAAGCAGCGGCAGCGTCGATTTTGACCTCCTTTCCGATGGCGACCTCGTCAAGTCCACTCCTCTTCCCAAAGCTCCAGTGGGCCAGCAGGCCTGGATTCAGTACGAGTTTCGATCGCCGCAGACCATGCACGCGGTTACCCTGGTCTTAAACGACCCCGCAGCAGCCAGCATGAATATGTTCGGGGCTGCTCCTTCGGTGGCGGATGTGGAAGACAGCGACGACGGTCAGACGTTTCGAAAACTGGCTTCTATTCCAGGCGACGGCGGCATCGAGCACACCATCGCCTTCCCGGCAACGACAGCTCGTTTTTTCCGGGTAAGTTTCACCACAGCGCCGCCGAAACCACCCAGCTTCGGCCTCGAATTCGATACCGACTTCGACTTCAAGATGCCCCCGTCGCCGACCGCGTATCAAATTTCAGAACTCGTGTTGCATCCTGCTGCCCGAGTCAGCCGTTTTGAAGAAAAAGCGGGTTTTGCGAACCTGATCAGCCTTGATCCTTTTCCGACTCCTCCCGTCGCAGCCCGTGACGCCATCAAAAAGAACGATATTATCGACCTCACCTCCAAAATGCGTCCGGACGGAGCACTCGATTGGACCCCGCCAGCGGGCCGCTGGGTCGTCCTGCGCTTCGGTTACTCGCTCACTGGCGTCACCAACCATCCCGCCTCCCCCGAAGGCACCGGACTTGAAGTCGACAAGCTAAGCCGCGAAGACGTCAAGGAGTACATGAATACCTACCTTGACAACTACCAGAACGCGGTCGGACCACTGATGGGCAAGCAGGGGTTGCGTTACGTCATCAACGATAGTTGGGAAGCCGGCACCGCCAACTGGACCGATGACATGGTCGCCGAGTTTACCAAGCGTCGCGGCTATGATCCGCGTCCCTGGCTCCCCGTGCTCACCGGCCGGGTCATCGAAAGCTCCCAATACAGCGACCGCTTCCTTTGGGATTTCCGCAAAACTCTCGGTGATCTGCTGGCGGAATATCACTACGACCAGATTACTGACATCCTGCACCAGCGCGGCATGGGCCACTACGGCGAATCCCACGAAGAAGGTCGCGCCTTCATCGGCGATGGGATGGAGGTCAAGCGCAGCAACGACGTTCCCATGTCGGCCATGTGGACGCAAAAGCCGGGCGTCAACAAAGAACTGTATGGCTATGACGCCGATATTCGTGAATCCGCTTCGGTTGCGCATATCTACGGCCAGAATCTGGTGGCGGCCGAATCCATGACCGCCTCCTCCGGTGCCTGGGCGTGGTCGCCGGCGACGCTGAAACCGACGGCGGACAAAGAAATGGCGATGGGCCTCAACCGCTTCGTCATTCACACCTCCGTCCACCAACCGTTGCTCGATCGCAAGCCGGGCCTGTCCCTCGGACCGTTCGGCCAATGGTTCACCCGGAACGAGACTTGGGCCGAACTAGCCCAGCCATGGATTTCCTACCTGGCGCGCAGTTGCTACCTGCTGCAGCAGGGTCAGTTCGCCGCCGATGTCGTCTATTTCTACGGCGAAGATTCCAACCTAACGGCTGTATATCGCGATCACTTCCCCGACCTGCCCTCCAGCTACAACTTCGACTACGTCAACGCCGACACCCTGATACATCGATTTTCTGCATCCGCCGGCAAGCTGACCGCGCCGAGCGGCATGACTTATCGTCTGCTGGCGCTCGATCCGCGTAGCAAACTGATGTCCCTCCCGGTGTTGCGCAAGATCGGTGACTTGGTCGAAGCGGGCGCGGTGGTGGCAGGCCCCAAGCCCGAAACCACCCCCAGCCTCAGTGATGACGAAGCCGAATTCCACGCCCTTGCCGACAAGCTTTGGGGGTCGGGCACCGGCGTTACCAGCACCGGCAAAGGTAAAGTCTTCGGAAGCCAGAAGCCCGAAGACGTGCTGCAAGTTCTCGAGGTCGCGCCTGACTTTGAGTACACGAAATCCAGTCCCGATTCCAGCCTGCTCTTCGTTCATCGCCAACTGAGTGATGGCGATCTCTACTTCGTTGACAACCGCAATGATCGCAACGAGTCGTTCGACGCGAGCTTCCGGGTGAGCGGGAAGGAGGCCGAACTCTGGCATGCCGACACTGGTAAGATCGAGCCCGTCTCCTACAATACCACCAACGGTCGCACCACCGTCCCGTTGCAACTCGAGCCTTGGGGGACTGTCTTCGTCGTCTTTCGCAAAGCAGCAAAAACGTCGCTGCGCTCTCTGCCGAAGCAGAGCGAAAGCACCCTGGCCACAGTGGACGGCTCCTGGGAAGTTCGCTTCCAAGCTGATCGGGGCGCGCCGCCGAAGACTACTCTCGACGAACTCGCGTCCTGGCACGAGAGCACCGACGAAGGCGTAAAGTATTTCTCTGGCACCGCCACGTACACCAAGACACTCCACGCCGCAGCCGACTGGTTCAAACCTCACGCGCATCTGTGGATCGACCTCGGAAGTGTCAAGAACTTGGCCGAAGTTTCGGTCAACGGTAAAGCGCTCGGCATCGTGTGGAAGACGCCCTATCGCGTGGACGCGACGGCCGCGCTGAAAACAGGCGACAACGTCGTAGAGGTCAAAGTCACGAATGCGTGGACAAATCGCATCATCGGCGATCGCCAGCCCAACGTCACCAAGACCTACACCTTTACCTCGCCGAAGTTCTACAAGGCCGACGCGCCATTGCTGCCTTCAGGACTTCTGGGGCCGGTCCAGATTGTTCGCGCCGAACAACCGAGTCCGAGGTAATCCGGCGGAACGGAAATTTGGGCAGGGGAAAGGAATCACGCGATGCGGAAGCCAGCACGAGCTACCCGAAAACCGGCTTGGGAAGGCCATGACTTCAGTCGTGCCATCTCGCCACAAGAACGTCGGGCTTTAGCCGCTGAGGTTCGCGTTCCTCGATTCGAGGAATCAGTTATGAAACGCGTTCTGATCCTGTTCGTGTTGTTGGCAGCCTCGCGGCCGGTGCGTGCGCAGACCCCGCCATCCCCCAGCGCGAGTTCCGCCAGCCGGATCGAATCGATCCTCGGCAAAATGACGCTCGAGGAAAAGATCGACTACATCGGCGGCACCGGCTTCGCCATCCGGGCAATGCCCGGGCTCGATCTTCCCGCTTTCGAAATGTCCGATGGCCCCTACGGAGCCCGCAGCAACGCGGGGCTCCCCTCGACCACATACGCTGCCGGCATCGGACTGGCCGCTACCTGGAACCCCGATTTGGCGCAACGCGTTGGGGAAGGCATCGGCAAAGACGCCCGGGCGCGCGGCATTCATTTCATGCTCGGGCCCGGCGTGAACATCTACCGCTCTCCGCTTAACGGCCGTAACTTCGAATACTTCGGCGAGGACCCGTTCCTCGCTTCCGCGATCGCGGTCGGCTACATCCGGGGTATGCAGTCGCAGGGTGTGAGCGCGACCATCAAGCATTTTCTCGGCAACAATTCCGAGTTCGACCGCCACAACTCCGATTCCGTAATCGACGAGCGCAGCTTGCGCGAAATCTATCTGCCGGCCTTCGAAGCCGCTGTCAAACAGGCCCATGTCGGCGCGTTCATGGACTCCTACAACCTCGTCAACGGCGAGCACATGACGCAGAACGGCTATTTCAATTCTGACGTGCTGCGCAAGCAATGGGGATTTGATGGCGTCATGATGTCCGATTGGGTCGCCACCTACGATGCGGTCGCCGCCGCCAACGGCGGCCTTGATCTTGAAATGCCGGACGGCAAGTTTATGAACCGCGCCAACCTTATTTCTGCGGTTCGCGACGGCAGGGTCAGCCAGGCTACGATCGACGAAAAAGTCCGCCATATCCTGCAAACGGCCGCACACTTCGGCTGGTTGGACCGCGATCAGGCCGATCTGTCTGTTTCCAAATTTAGCCAGCCCAACCATGAACTGGCCCTCGCCGCCGCGCGCGAAAGCATGGTCCTGCTCAAGAACGACGGCAATCTCCTCCCGCTCGATAAGCAGAAAACAAGGTCCGTGCTGGTCGTGGGGCCAGACGCCTATCCGGCTCAGACCGTCGCCGGTGGCAGCGCGGGCGTGGCTTCGTTCACTGCCGTGAGCATTCTGCAAGGGCTCAGCCAGTTTGTCGGCACCGGCGGAACTGTGTTCTACGACCGGGGCCTGCCCACTGCGAAGCAACTCGCCGCTGCCACTCACTTTGTGACCGTGCTTCAGGGCGGCCAAGCCGGAGTCTCCCTCGAAGTATTCGAAAACGCCAACTTGTCGGGCACTCCCGCAGCCCAGCAGATCGTGCCGCACATCAACGAAGCAGGCACCGCCTGGCAAGACCTTCTCGGCGGAGCCGAAGACCTGCAGAGTCTGCTCTCGGCAAAACCAAAACCCTTTTCGAAACGCTGGAGCGGATACTACGTCGCCGCCGAATCCGGCCCCTACGAATTAGTCGCGCAGGGATTCGGCGAAGGTTCCGGCTTCCGGGTTTACGTCGACGACAAGCTCATCATCGATGACTGGGAATTCGCCAAAGCCATGGAAGACTCTGCCATTCTGGATCTCGCCGCCGGACCGCACAAGATCGTGGCCGAGGTCTCCAGGAACTCGTTCGTGGGTGGACGCCTGCGCGTCGGCATCGCCTATCAGCGCAGACTGGTCAGTGACTATGCCAAGAAAATCGCCGCCACGAGCGACGTGGTCGTCATGGCCGCAGGCTTCGACCCCGACAGCGAGTCCGAGGGCGCCGACCGCACCTTCGCCCTCCCCTTCGGTCAAGCCGAATTGATCCGGGAACTCACGGCTCTGAACAAAAACACCGTCGTAGTGGTTACGTCCGGTGGTGGCGTCGATACCCGTGGCTGGCTCGATCGCGTGCCCGCGCTCATTGAGGCCTGGTACCCCGGGGAAAATGGCGGCACCGCCCTGGCCGAGATTCTGTTCGGAGACGTGAATCCTTCGGGTCACTTGCCCATCACGGTTGAACGCCGCTGGGAAGACAACCCCACTCATGAGAACTACTATCCGTCGCCAGGCTCGAAGCGAGTCGAGTATAAGGAAGGCGTCTTCGTCGGCTATCGTGGATATGAGCAGAAACGCGTCTTGCCCCAGTTTCCCTTCGGTTTTGGTCTGTCGTACACGACCTTCAAGTACAGCGACCTGGAGGTGACGGCGACTGCGGTCTCTTCGTCAAACGACCCATCCGGCCCCCTATACCAGGTCTCGTTCACGGTAACCAACACGGGCCTTCGTCCTGGAGCCGCCGTCAGCGAGGTCTACATTTCAGACCGTCACGCCAGCGTCCCGCGTCCCCCCAAAGAGCTCAAGGGATTCGCGAAGATAACCCTGCATCCAGGCGAGACGCAGAAAGTGACTGTGCCACTTGACGCTCGCTCGTTCTGTTACTACGACGTCCAGGCAAAACAATGGCGCGCCAACCCAGGCACCTTCACGGTCGGGGTTGGAAGCTCGTCGCAACAGATTGAACTTACCCGGGAACTCAAGCTCGATCGCCTCCTGGCAGTGGGCAATTAACCCTGCCCGATCGCCGAGGGTCTGACGCAGTTAGGCACGAGGAGGAACACTGTGACACGAGTTCGTATCGTTTGCGTGCTGCTGGTTTCCACGCTGTTGACGGCGGCTGCGTATGCCGCCCCGGTTCGCCTTCGTTCTGAGTACGTCGAGAACCCCCTTGGGATCGATGTCGCCACGCCACGCCTCTCGTGGCAGAGCGATAACTCCGAGCGCGATTGGCGGCAGAGCGCCTATCAGATCCTCGTTGCCAGCACTCCGGAAGCGCTGAACGCAGGCCGGGCCGACGTCTGGGACAGCGGCAAAATCACCTCGGCGGAATCTGTAGGAATCGCCTACGGCGGCCCGGCGCTGGAGCCGCGAAAACGCTACTTCTGGAACGTGCGCGTCTGGGACGCGAGCGGCCATGCGTCCGTTTCCCCCGAAAATGCCTGGTGGGAAACTGGACTCCTGAACAAAAACGATTGGAAGGCGAAATGGATCTCCTGGAAGAATCCACAGGAGGACGTCGACCGGGCGGGCATCCGATGGATCTGGGTTGCCGGCCAGGATGCGCAGGCCATGACTCCGAAGACGGTGGCCGTGTTCCGCCTTGACGTCGACGTTTCCGAAAAGCCGCGCGAGGCGGCCCTCTTCCTGCTTTCCCGCGGTGGCTTCGTGGCCACGCTCAACGGGCACGAAACCGGATCGAAACGGCGATGGAATGAGTTCGATCGCGAAGACATTGCCGAACAACTCATGGTCGGGAAGAACTCAATCGAAGTGACTGTAACGGTGGCCGAGCCAAATGCCTTTGGACCCGATGCCGGCTCGAAGACCATGAAGGCGGCCCTGGCCGGGCTGCTGCGCATCGTGCGTCAAGATGGAGCCGTTACTCGAGTATCTACCGATGCCGGCTGGCAGGCCAAACTGGCCAGCGATTCCGCCTGGCAACCCGCGAATGTCGTCGGCGACCTGACCGACAGGCGCCTCGGAACCGCCCCGCCTCTCCCGCAGCCCGCCGCTCTTCTGCGACATCCCTTCACCCTTTTGAAACAAGTAAAGAGCGCGCGACTGTATGTGACCTCTCTGGGCAGCTACCGCATCTTTCTCAACGGCAACCGGGTCGGCAATGACGTCTTAACGCCGGACTTCACCGACTACGCCAAGCGCGTCTTGTACCAGACCTACGACGTGACCGAATGGCTCGCCACTGGCCAGAACGCGATTGGTGCCATCCTCGGCGACGGATGGTTTGGCAGCGGCCTCACCTGGGAAGGAAGAGCGTACTTCTTTTTGCCTCCTCCCACCCGCCTGCTAGCGCAACTCGAGATCGTGTACAGCGACGGCTCGCGCGATGCCGTCGTCACCGACGACACCTGGAAAGGCTCCGCCTCCGCCATCCTGCGCTCGGAGATCTATGCAGGCGAGTACTACGATGCCCGTCTCCGTCAACCCGGTTGGAACCAGGTCACCTTCGACGACAGCCGTTGGAGTGCGGTTACCCTCGCCGAAGCTCCGTCAATCTCGCTATCCAGCCAGATCTCAGCCCCCGCCCGCGTCACCGAAACTCTCTCCCCCAAGAGCGTCACAGCTTCTGCCCATGGCGCCTACATCTTCGATATGGGCCAGAACATGGTCGGCTGGGTCACGCTGAAAGCGACTGGCCCGACCGGAACCGCGATCCGACTTCGTTTTGCCGAAATCCTGAATCCCGACGGCACCATCTATCGCGAGAACCTCCGCAACGCCGATGCCACCGATACCTTCATCCTGCGCGGTGAAGGCGAAGAAACCTACACCCCGCACTTCACCTTTCACGGATTCCGCTATGTGGAAGTCACCGGCTATCCGGGTGTTCCCACCGCAGCGGCCATCACCGGAGACGTCGTCAGCAGCGTCAGCGGCGAACCCCAGGCCACGCTCGCTACTTCCAGTGATCTGGTGAATCGCATGTGGTCCATCGGAATCTGGGGGCAGCGTGGCAACTTCCTCAGCATTCCCACCGACTGTCCCCAGCGCGACGAACGCCTCGGCTGGATGGGTGATGCTGGCGTCTTCTGGCGCACCGGGAGCTACAACTTCGACATCGCCGCCTTCACCCACAAATTCATGGACGACGTCGTCGACGCGCAGACCTCGGAAGGCGCGTTCACCAACGTCTCTCCCGACGTCTTGCGCCCCTTCGGCAGCGAAGGCGCTCCCGGTTGGGGTGACGCCGGCGTCATCATCCCCTGGACCGCATGGCTGCAATACGGCGACAAAGAAATCATCCAGCAGAACTGGGCCGCTATGCAACGCTGGATGAGTTTCATCCAGAATGCCAATCCTGATTTCGTCCGCAAGAAGGGAGTGGGCCCAAACTTCGCTGACTGGCTCGCGCCCGACGAGCACACAAACAAGGACCTGCTGGCCACCGCTTACTGGGCGCTCATCGCGAACATGATGTCGCAGATGGCCTACGCGGTCGGCAAAGAATCCGACGCCAAGCACTACGCCGAAGTCGTCGACAGCATCCGCAAGGCCTACCAGAAGGCCTATATAAAGGACAACGGCGAAGTCGAGGGCGGCACGCAGACATCCTACGTCGTCACCCTCTACTCCAAGATGGCGCCGCCTGCACTTGAATCCGCAATGGTGACCAACCTTGTAAAGGACATCGAGGCGCGCAACGGGCATCTCTCCACCGGTTTTCTCGGCACGCCCTTCCTTCTGTTCACCCTCGCCAATCATGACCGCGCCGACGTTGCCTATCGCTTGCTCCTCAACGACACTTATCCATCCTGGGGCTACATGCTCTCCAAGGGCGCCACAACTTGGTGGGAACGCTGGAACGGAGACACCGGTGACCCCGCGATGAACTCTTACAATCATTACGCGTTCGGATCGGTGGTGGCGTGGGTGTATCGCTCCGTGGTCGGCATCGACACCGACGTGTCCGCCCCCGGTTACCACGAAATCGTCGTCCATCCCCATCTCGATGCACGCGTCAGCCATGCGCGCGGCGAGTACCACTCTGTATACGGCAACATCGTCAGCGATTGGAGCGGGACTCCCGCGGGGCCTTTTTCAATGAAGGTCACTATCCCAGCCAACACGACCGCGCAGGTGTTCTTGCCGGTCATAGCCAATGCCCACGTACTTCAGGATGGACACCGAGTGGATGCAAAGCGGGAGGCCGGTTCCTACGTGGTTCGGATTGGCTCCGGCTCTTACGAATTTGCCGTGAAGTAAGTGTGGCAGATTTTCGACTGGGCCTATCGATGCCCGGTCGCTGTCGCCGAAGCGGACGAAGGCTCGTTGGCCACCTGCGCGCCGAGATCGGGCAGTTGATTTCGCACCAACGATTCGATTTGTGACCAGACATTCGGATCGCATTCGATCGCCGTATGCGGCCGTGTGAACATACGGTCATACCAGGGATAGTCCCGGCACTCCACCAGCGGTTGGTTGTAGGAAAGGCGGTAGTTCCCAAGGATTTTGGTGCGCGTCGGATCCGCAGCCGTGATCCTGGTCCTCCCATGGACCAGTCCGGCCGTCTGGTAGAAATTCACCGCTAGGCGGACGTTCGCCGGAATCACGGCGTCGTTCTGACCGCGCTTGGCGACGCTGTCCACCTGTGCGGTCAGCAGAACCGGGATCCCGTCCCGCTCCAGGCTCCGCGCCAGCGAGACTGCTGCCGATGCGCCCCAGCTATGTCCGAACAGCAGAATGCGAGCTTTCTGCTTCTCTTCATCGGACAGTTTGCCGTCATGATCGGCATCCAGCTGTTCCCGGATCATCCGGTATGCGTCCCGGTAGCGGCGATTCTCAAACACGAGGCTCTCGACGTCCTTGGGATACTGCTCGCGAAGTCGCTGGATGAGCCGCACCTCCGCATGCCGGGCATCATCGCGATGGACAAACCCGCCCACAAACGCAAAAACAAAGGTTCGAGCAACCACCGACGCGGAAGGCGTTGCCGCAGTCCCGCTGCCGGCGCCGTAGCCCGGCTTGAGGAACACTACGGCGCAGACCAGCGCCATCAGTAGTCTCCGACACCCCAAGCGAAGCCCGGGCATAGGGTCAATGCCTCGTGGGCTAGCATAAGCCAAAAATTCGAAGTGTGCAGTAATTTCCGCGCCCAGCAGGTGTTTTGAGCCGGTCCGTTCGGGCGCCTGGGCATCAAGTCTGCGGGGTGTACAATGCCCCGGACCCGAAGCGTAACTCCGGGTTTACCAGGGTCAACCCTACAACGTGAGCGACTTGCCAGCCGCGGACCCCACCCGCGATCCCAAAACGAGCCTGGTCCGGCAATTGAGCCTGTTTGACGCCGCCATGGTGGTCATGGGAGGTATCGTGGGAGCCGGCATTTTCATCAATCCCTACGTGGTCGCTCGACAAGTGCATACCCCCGCCCTCATCTTGGGGGCATGGGTGTTCGGTGGACTGATCGGCTTGGCCGGCGCCTTCATCTGGGCGGAGCTGGCCGCCACCTTGCCCGAAGTCGGAGGCCAATATGCCTACCTGCGTCAGGCATACCACCCCTCGATTGCATTCCTATATGGCTGGGTCTTGCTCTTGGTGATTCAGACCGGGGGAATGGCCGCTGTGGCCGTTACCTTCGCACGGTATTTCGTCGAACTCACGAACTGGCAAGCTCCCGACTGGCTGCTGGCAACCGTCGCCCTCGCCATCTTGACTCTGATCAACTGTCTGGGCGTCAAGATCGGCGGTCGAACCCAAAGCGTCCTGATGGTCATGAAAATAGCGGCCATCGCTACATTGGTGGTCTGTGGGTTCTCGCGGGCCGGGGTCCGGGCTACTGCCGTCGTCGCCTCGGGTCCGGGGACATCGTTTTCCTCGTTCGGCGCGGCCATGATCCCCGTGCTGTTTGCCTACGGCGGATGGCAGACCGCTAACTTCATCGCCGCCGAAGTCAAGGACCCCGCCCGTAACCTGCCCCGCGGCCTGGTGCTGGGGGTTCTGGGTGTGGCGCTGCTCTACACCGCCGTGAACTGGGTTTGCGTGCGCGTCCTCGGTCCTCAGGCCCTGGCGGCGACCACCGCCCCCGCGACCGCGGTTATGCGCCTGGCCTTCGGCTCAGGCGGCGCAACCTTCATGGCCGCAGCCATCACCATCTCCACCCTGGGCTTCCTCAGCCAGTCGATCCTGACAGCCCCGCGCGTGTATTTCGCCATGGCTCACGACGGCCTGTTCTTCCGGGCCGTAGCGTGGCTGCATCCGCGCACACGCGTCCCGGTTGTCGCCATCCTGCTCCAGAGCCTTTGGACCATGGTGATCGCCCTCTCTGGCCGTTACGAGCAGATCCTGAACTACGTCGTCTCGATGGATTTCCTCTTCTTCGGGCTGACCGCGACCACGATCTTCGTGTTTCGCCGCCGCATCGCCCTCGGAGCGATGACCGCGGCTTCCGGATTTCGCGTCCCCGGCCATCCCGCAACCACCCTGGCCTTCATCGCGATATGCTGGTGGGTCGTGGCCAACTCGCTCTATCGCTATCCCCGGAACAGTCTCATTGGGTTTGGTCTGCTGCTGGCGGGAATTCCGGTGTATTGGGCTTGGCACCGCAGAATCGGCGACCGGAGAGGGGCTGGTAGTACATTGCCCAGACCCGGAGAGACCGCATGAGCGGCTCGCACACCGACGCGGTCTCGCGCTACATGGCGTGGGCGAAGTTGTGTTCCGAGGCGCGGTTCAATCTGGCGGTTAGCGGAGTGTTGGACTATCCCCTTGCCGAGTTACCCCTGAAACTAGATGACCTGGAAATCGGCGGCACCGGTCCCTACGGTTACGCTCCTCTGATGCAGCGGCTGGCCGCCAAGGCCGGGGTCCCCGAGCAGTGCGTCGTATACACCTTCGGTGCCTCCATGGCCAATTTCCTGGCTCTCTCTGCCCTGATTCATCACGGCGACAGCGTGCTCGTGGAGCGACCCACCTACGATCCTCTGCTCGCCATCCTCGACCACCTGGGAGCGAATGTGCACCGCTTCGAACGGCGGGCCGACCGCGGTTTCCGTCTGGGGCTGGGGGAACTGGAACGCCGCATCACCCCCGACGTCCGCCTGGTGATCCTCTGCAACCTGCACAACCCCAGCAGCGCTCTGACCGACGATGACACCCTGCGGCAAGTGGGGGAGATGGCGGCCAAGGTGGGTGCTCGCGTGCTCGTGGATGAAGTCTACCTGGAGACCTTGTTTGACCACCCCTGGCGTTCGTCCTTTCACCTTGGCCCGAACTTTGTCGTGACCAGCAGCCTGACCAAAGCCTACGGTCTAAGCGGGATTCGGTGTGGCTGGGTTTTGGCCGAGCCGGACCTCGTGCAACGTATCTGGCAGTTGGTGGATTTCACCTATGGCACACCCGTGCACCCAGCCGAGCGTATGGCCTTGGTCGCTCTCGACCACTTTGACCTTATTCGCAGTCGTGCCCGCGCTTTGCTCGAAACCAACCGCGCCGTCGTAAACGAATTTCTTGCCAGTCAACCCCAACTCCAGTGCGAGCCCAGCCAGTTTGGCACGGTTGTGTTCCCACGTCTCCGTGCCGGCAGCGCTGCCGACTTTGTGACCCTGCTACGAAATCAGTTTGAAACCAGCGTGGTCCCAGGCGAGTTCTTTGACCATCCCCAGCACTTCCGCATCGGGCTCTGCGGTGCCACGGAAACCGTGCGCGGGGGCCTCGAATGCATAGGGGCCGCCCTGCGTCATTTCCGGATGGTCTCCTAGATATACCCCGGCTGTTCCGAAAACCGGACACGCCCCCTCCGCCGGGGCCACCGTCTCATGCGAGGTTTTGCCTGCCCTCGGGGTGATCGGAAGCAAGGCCGCCCGGTTTCAGAGAGCTAAAGCCCGTGTGATGGAGTGTTCTTGAGGGGGAAGACTCGACACGGGCTTTAGCCGGGCTGCTTGCGCAGCGCGAGGCCATCCTAGCTGTCTTTGTGGCAAGCTAAGAAAAGACCTCGCGCTTGTTCCGAAAACCGAACGGACCGATCCCGTGAACTGAGGGGAATGCAACTTGACCCTACCGCCTTTCCGCAGCTAGATTGCGCTGGAGATCAACCCGCGCTTGACAGGATTTTGAAGGCGGCCGAGAAGCGCCGCCCGATCGCTTAAACGTTGGTAGTTGTCGACCAGGCCGACTGGCTCGAGCGCTGTTCCCGGCACTGCGATTCGCACATAGAGCTTGCAGATGGCGAGCAGTGCGTACAAGCGGAGTTCCACCGCACTGTCGACCAGTCGACGGCCCCCTTCGGCCACCTCTGGGTCGGGACTCCGCCGCGCTGCTTGGCCAAACTGTAGAAGAACTGCAGCGTTGTGGGAAACCCCGCTTACGTAGTCCACAGCGGTTCTCAGACGCATTCGCCGCAACACTCGGTATTCGCTCGGCGACAGATTCGACCGCAGAAACTCCTCTTCGCCTTCGTCGATCAGGTTCCGGAACGCTTCAAGATCCAGAGGGCTCAACCGGCTACTCAGGCTAGCTTCGTCCACCACATCGACACCCTTGCCCCGTATCCAGAGAAAGAACAGCAGCGCAAGACCAGCGAACCCGATGAGAATGAGGGTGACCGTCATGGATTGAGCAGTCTTTGGAGCGCACTATTCCAGTGCTCAAGGTTGTGTTCAGGAACCGAGGTCACAGGAGCAACCGCGTGTTGTGGCCGCAGCAGGGCTACGATCCAGAACAACACACAGCAATGGTAGGTCGCCATTGTCACCAGGGCGAGGGCATCGAGCCCCACGCCCAAGCCGAGTTCGGTGCGGATCGCGGAAATCCCCAGTTCTACACTGGCAAAAAATCCCAGACCCAGGGCAATCCCGAACGCGTAACTACGCCACGAGAAACTGAGAAAGCGCGACAGCAGCAGTAAAAGCACCAGCAAGCCGCACTGCACCACGCTGACGGCGCGGTCAACGATGGAAATCGCGATGGTGGCCCGGTCAATCTCGCCGCCCGTACTGTATCCCACCAGGACCACCGCGACCACCATCAGAACTACTGTCGCCCAACGGAAAATCACCGCTCCCAGTTCCTTGAGTGTGGGGTAACTGCGGAAGACGTGGTCGAAGATCTCGTAGACAATGGCGAATCGCAGCGCAATACTCACGGCGCCGCCGGCGAGCCACGCCACCGTATACGACTCGGCCGACACGGCGTCGATCTCGTGCATCGCGAACAATACGACGAACTGCAACACCTCAAACACGGTGTATACGAAAAACGCTGGGAACTCTCGCACCAGTTTTCGATGGACCATCATGACTGCTAACGCCATCTGGATAGCATGCGGCGCGATCCACAGGTACAGGTAGAGCAGGCGATGTGCGGTCATTTCACTCCCGCCAAAATATACCGCGTCCGGTGCCTGCTCTCAACTTATTCCGGCCCGTCGCGCCGCTTTTTCGGGCCCACTATCTGCCGGTTACCCCCATTTCACATTGGGGCCACGAGGGCAGCCTTGCACCCCATCTTGCCAGTTGGGCATATCGGCGGCGGGGTTCCGTCGGCCTTCAGCCGGAGCGGAGTCGAGATCGTACCCAATAACAAAATGGATGTAGCTATGAACCAAAGAAGCTTTTTCACGATGCATCTCCTTTTCGAAGGGTTCGCACCGTGATAAGTTGCACTATATCGGCTCCGGCCGCGCCCGCCCCGGCGCGCCCTTTGGTTTCCGGAAACCGTAACAACTATGTCGCTGAAGTCAGCAGCCGAAGACCTGCAAGCCAGAACCCTGCGCGCGGTTTCAGGCCTGCTGGGAAAACTCGAGTATCTTGTGGGTTTGCGGCAGGAGGACGGCTCCTATACGCATTGGGGGCTGTCGCGAGTCCACGGCGACGACGCTACCCAGCGGGCTCTGGGCGAAGCCCATCGCGGAGTTGTCTCCGCAATTCTGCGCACGCCAATCCGCAAGCTGTTGCAGGAGGTAAATGATTCCGGACGCGAAACGAAACGGGATCCGGTCGACATGCTTATAAAGTTGAACGATGCTTCCTCGCAGGTTGTACCCCGACAACCGGGCGCAGGCGCCTCCCGCCATCTCAGTTCAGTGCTGCGCGCTCTGGCGAATCTGGCGAAGACCCGACCGTAGACCACTCCCCCAGCCGCATCGCCACCCCCACCACTTGTCCGATCACTTCGGCTTCCTGGGGATGCTTGAGCAGGCGTACCGGAACCGGAGACAATGGATGCGACTGCAGCATCAAACCTTCCTCCTGCAGGGCACACCACGAACAGGTGTAGCCGTCGCGGGTCTCCACGAAGTAGATGGGCCGCTCGTACTCTGAACGCCACGCTCCTTCGATCACCCGGTTCTTGGCTTCATCGATTTGGATGAATGTTCCCGGGGGCAGAATCGGATACATCGTAAAGTCTTCGCTGCCGATGTAACCGTAGGTGTATTTCCGGTCGGCGAACTGGGCCAGATAACTCAGAGGAACCACGCCCCACTGCTCCACCACCCGGCCCATGTTCACCGTCACCCGCAGGTCAAAACTTGGGTCCAGGCGCACGGGAATCCGTGCCGCCGAACTGCCCTCGAGCGCCTCGGAGATGTGCGACTTGGGGGGGCTGGCTAGATGCAGATCTTCGGCCGACCGGTTCAAATCGACGCCGAAGAACGACAGCAGTTCGCGCGCATCGCGCCGGTAGATCACGGCCAGGGAATAAATCCGGTAGATGCTTGGCACCACGCCCTTGGTTTCGATGTCCGACAAGCGGCTGGGTGGGATCGCGAATTCATCGCTTCTGTGCTTTGCTGCGATCGCCGCACTGGCGGTCTCCACGTCGCGCATCGTAAGACCGAGTTGCTCACGCAAGACACGCAGGCTGTGTCCTCCAGATAGCATCCGTCCCCCCTTGTACGTCGCAGATCTGCACCCCCCCCGAGCCACTCGGACGCCCTGACAGAAAAGTCGGGGCGTTCTAGTTTTGTAACAAAGAAATTACTCTCTCCGGCTAGTAAAGACAAGGTTTTTGCCGGGTTTGGCCGCGCTCTATGCCCAGCGTTGCACCCGCTCTGGAAGCGGCGAAAACGCATTTTAGGAGACTGCCTTTGATACTCCTTCAGTTCCGATCAGCGGTTCGCGCCGTCACATCGGTCCGTCGGCTTTCCCCTGCGGGTTTCGTCCACTCCGCCACCTCAAACGGCATCCACTGGTGCCAGTTACAAAAGTAGAACATCGCCGCCGGGACGCCCAACCGGCAACGTTTTTGGCCGTGTCTTCTTCCGCGCCGGTGTCGGTGCCATAATGCTGAACGGAGCATCGAGACGTTTCGAGGAGTGCGGCCCCCAACCAACCCCCGACGCCAGATCTGCGAGAGTGGCAATGATTCAGTTCGACCAGCACACGTGCGGCGACCTCGACGCCGCGCTACGCCGCGAGTGGCTCGAAACCAACGGACTGGGCGGCTTTGCCTCCTCCACCATCGTGGGCCTGAATACCCGTCGCTATCACGGGTTGCTGGTCGCCGCCACGCATCCCCCCGTCGGCCGTCTCGTGCTGCTCTCCAAGTTGGAAGAAACGCTCTGGATCGATGGCCAATCTTTCCATCTCTCCTCCAACCGCTACCCCGACCTCGTCCACCCGCAGGGCTACCGCTTTCTGAAGCAGTTTCGCCTTGACCCCTTTCCCGTCTTTACCTATGAGGTCGAAGGCTTCGAGATCGTGAAGTCCGTGTTCATGATCCAGGGGGAGAACAGCACTGTTATCCAATATGAGCTCACCAAGCCTACTCGTGGGAAAGCCGCCAAAGGCGCCGCGCTCATCGTCAACCCCTTGATCGCATTTCGCGATTACCACGCCACCACCCAGCAAAACGACACGCTGAATCCCGCTGTCGACGGCCAGCCCGGAATGGTTTGGGTCTCCCCCTATTACGGCTTGCCGACCCTGTATCTCGCGCACAATGCCACCGAGGTGCAAGCCGCCGGTGACTGGTACCGCAATTTCCAATACGACGCTGAGCGCGACCGCGGCCTGGATTTTCGGGAAGATCTTTTCCATCCCTGTAGCCTCCACTTTGAGTTTGGCGCCAATCGCCAAGCGTCCCTCATCGCGTCCACCGGGTCCTGCGACATCGCCCGAGTGCCGGAATATCGGCAGGCCGAGCTCGCTCGTCGCCAGACCACGGCCGCAGCTTCGCCCGTGGACGACAACTTTGCTTCTACCTTGTCAGCTGCCTCGGACCAATACATTGTGGCCCGCGGCGATCTCAAGACCGTCATCGCGGGCTACCACTGGTTCGGTGACTGGGGCCGCGACACCATGATCGCCCTTCCCGGTCTCACCTTACCCACCGGCAAGCACGAAGTCGCCCACGACATCCTGCGCACTTTCGTCCGCTGTGTCGACCGGGGAATGCTGCCCAACCGTTTTCCCGACGCCGGCGAGCCACCCGAATACAACACCGTCGACGCGACTCTATGGTTCTTCGAGGCCGCGCGCTCGTACCTGGCCTACACCTCCGACTTCGAGTTCGTCCGGAAGGAGCTCTACTCGGTGTTGGCCGATATCATTGCCTGGCATGTCCGGGGAACGCGCTACGGAATCAAGGTGGACGCCGGTGGACTGATCCAATGCGGCGAGCCGGGTGTGCAACTCACGTGGATGGACGCAAAGATCGGTGAATGGGTCGTCACGCCACGCCGCGGCAGGCCGGTCGAGATCCAGGCCCTCTGGTATAACGCCCTGCGCATCATGGAAGACTTAGCCCGAACCTTCGGCGATGAATCCGGGCAGAAACGCTATCGCACCATGGCCGCCCTCGCGCACTGGAGCTTCAATCGCCTCTTCTGGAATGACCCGGGCGGATATCTGTATGACGTGATCGACGACACGGTTCGCGACGCCTCCATTCGCCCGAACCAGATTTTCGCGGTGAGCCTGCCCCACAGCATGCTCTCGCCAGAAAGGGCAGAGAGCGTCGTCGCCTGCGTGCAAGAGCACCTTCTCACTCCCTATGGCTTGCGCAGCCTCGCGCCCGCAGATCCGCAATATCGCGGAAGCTACACTGGTGATCCTTTGAGCCGCGACGGCGCCTACCACCAGGGAACTGTGTGGGCTTGGCTGATGGGGCCGTTTCTGTCCGCGTATGTGAAGGTGAATGGCGATCGTCCCGCCGCGCGCGACCAGGCCTCGGAATGGCTCGCCCGCCTGCAAGATCATCTCTCGGATGCCGGCTTGGGGCACATATCAGAAATCTTCGACGGAGATGCGCCGCACCGCCCCGTCGGCTGCATCGCCCAAGCCTGGAGTGTGGCCGAGGTGCTGCGTGCGTACGTTGAAGATGTTCGCGGGCTGCGGCCCGCCGCGCGGAACGATGTTACCTCTCGCGCTCGCCAGGGTGCACCGCCCAAGCGGGCCGCCGCCTCGGCCGCACCCTCGAAGATTCCCGCCGCGAGCGCTGATGCCTCTGCGACTCCCAGTCGAAAAACCGTCGCCATTACGCGTAAACGGTCTGGTACTCCTCGTAAGAACCCTTGAAGTCCGTGATCTTGTGATCGGTTTCGAAGTGCCAAATGCGCGTAGCCACTTCATCGATCAGGTCGTGATCGTGTGTGACCAGCAGAACCGTGCCTTGATAGCGCTGCAGGGAAATGTTCAAAGCGTTGATGGATTCCAGATCCAGATGGTTGGTCGGTTCGTCGAGCACCAGCACGTTTGGCTTCTGCAGCATCAGCTTGCAGAATATGACTCGAGCCGCTTCTCCCCCGGAAAGGACATCCGTCTTCTTGTTGCCGTCTTCGCGAGCAAACAGCATCTGCCCTAGCAACCCCCGGATTTCTTCGTGCGATGCCGCCGGATCCCACTGGTGCAGCCATTCGAACACCGTCATCCCCGGCTGAATCAGGGCCTTGTGATCTTGGGCGAAGTATCCCACCAGGGCCTCATGCCCCCACACCACTTTCCCCGCATCGACAAAGGCTCCGTCATAGCCGCTGGTCTTGCGAAGCTCGGCTTCAGGAGTCGTCGGCGAATTCGCCAGTAGCGCATTCGCCAGCGTCGTCTTGCCCGCCCCGTTGCGGCCCATCAGAGCAATCTTCTCTCCGCGTAGCACGCTCGCTGTAAAATTCCGTACCACTTTCTTTTCGTCGTAGGCCTTGGCCAGATGCTCCACTTCCAAAATGTGTTTTCCGGAGGGTCGCTTTTGCTCGAACTTGATAAACGGCCGTTGAATGTTTGAGCGTGCCAGTTCCGTTACCTGTAGCCGCTCCACTTCCTTGCGCCGTGACTGCACCTGGCTCGACCGTGTGCCCGCAGCGAAACGTGCAATGAACTCGTTCAACTGCGCGATCTTCTTTTCCCGTTGCGCGTTCTGCGACTCGATCTGTGAGCGCACCTGTGTCTTGGCCACGACCATGTCATCGTAGTGTCCGGTGTAGGTAATGATGGTTTCGTAGTCGATATCGGCGATGTGCGTGCACACGCTGTTGAGAAAGTGCCGGTCGTGCGAAATGACGATCACCACTCCGTCGTAGCTGTTGAGGAATCCCTGCAGCCAGTGGATCGAGTCCAGATCCAAGTTGTTCGTAGGTTCGTCCAGTAGCAATGCCTGCGGGTGGCCGAACAGGGCCTGCGCCAGCAGCACGCGCACCTTTTGCCCGCCCTGCAGTTCGCTCATTCTGCGTTCGTGCGCTTCGTCGGGAATGTCCAGGCCCTGCAGCAGGATCGCCGCATCGCTCTCCGCCGTGTAGCCATCCTCCTCGCCGACGACGCCCTCAAGCTCGCCCAGCCGCATTCCGTCTTCATCCGACATCTCGGCCTTCTCGTAGATTCGGTCGCGCTCCTCAAGCGCGGCCCAGAGCCGCTGGTTGCCCATAATGACCGTGTCGATTACCCGGTAAGCGTCGAAGGCGAACTGATCCTGGCTCAGTATCCCGAGCTTTCGCGGTCGCACCACGGTCCCTTTTTGCGGATCCATCTCGCCCGTCAGGATCTTCATAAATGTGGACTTGCCCGCGCCGTTCGGTCCGGTCAGACCATAGCGCTTGCCCGGCGTGAAGGCCGTGGACACATCGTCGAACAGAACTTTGGCGCCGTAGCGCATCGAAACATTGCTGACTGAAATCATGACTTCTCAGGAAACTGCGGGAAATTGCCCAAAAGGCGGGAGCGCAGTACTGGTACTTAGAATATCACGGCCATTGCCCCGCCCCAGACTCGAGCGGCGTCAACACCAGCTACCGCCGGCATGGTAGCCTTTCTTGCATTCATTGCGCTTCCGGGGAGTTTATGAACGGCACTCATGCGTCTAACGTAGATCTTCAAGCCATGGCCCGGCAAGTTATGCTGGAACACGGCTTCGAACCCGATTTTCCCCCGCCCATCGCCCAGGAACTCGTCGCGCTCAAGTCGATGTCCCAGGCCGTAGCTCCCAACCGCGAAGTGCGCGACCTCCGGCAGTTGCTTTGGTCTTCCATCGACAATGACACTTCGAAAGACCTCGACCAGATTGAAGTCGCGGAGCAACTTCCCAACGGCGACGTCCAGGTCTTGATCGGTATCGCCGATGTGGACGCTCTGGTCCGCAAAGACAGCGGTATCGACCAGCACGCCGCCAGAGAAACCACCACCGTCTACACCGGCGTGCGCAACTTCTCCATGCTGCCCGAGATGCTCTCCACCGGCATCACGTCCCTGCTCGAGAACCAGGACGCCTTCTCGCTCGTCACCGAGTACGTCGTCAGCAGTGACGGCCATGTCAAGTCCAGCGACCTTTATCGCGCTGTGGTTCGTAACAAAGCCCAACTCACCTACAACGCTGTGGGAGCGTGGCTCGAAGGAAGCGGAGCGCCGCCCCAGAAGGTGGCAGCTTCGAGCGAGTTGCAAGCACAATTGAAATTGCAGAACGGTGTGGCGAAGGTGCTCAAGCAGCAGCGCTATCTACACGGCGCGCTGAACATCGAGACCATCGAAGTCCGTCCCGTGATGTTGAACGACAAGGTCGTCGACGTGGTAAAGCAAGAGAAGAATCCCGCCACCGACCTCATAGAAGATTTCATGATCGCCGCTAACGAAGTCGTCGCTCGCGCCCTGCTTAATGTCTCCTCGCTGCGTCGTATCGTGAAAACTCCCGAGCGCTGGGACCGCATCGTCCAACTGGCGGCCTCGCAAGGCGGGAACCTCCCCGCAACCCCGGATTCCAAGGCGCTCAACGACTTCCTCATGCAGCGCAAGGCCGCCGACCCCGCCCGCTTCGCCGACCTCTCCCTGGCCGTCATCAAGCTGATGGGCCCGGGCGAATACGTCCTCGAGCGGCCCGGCGATCCCGAGCAGGGTCACTTCGGCCTCGCCGTCCAGGACTACACCCACTCCACCGCGCCCAACCGCCGCTTCGCTGACCTGGTCACGCAGCGCCTGATTAAAGCATTTCTGGGGAAGGGAACCAATCCATATTCCGACTCCGAATTGGACGCCATCGCGAAGAACTGTACCCTCAAAGAGGACGCGGCCCGCAAGGTTGAGCGCGAAATGACCAAGCGCATGGCCGCCGTGGCGATGTGCAGCCGCATCGGCGAAATCTTCGACGCCATCGTCACCGGCGCCAACTCTCACGGAACGTTCGTCCGCGTCTTGAAGCCCCACGTTGAAGGCATGCTGGTACAAGGCCAGCCGGGCCTCGACGTGGGCGACAGCCTGAAAGCCAAACTGGTCCGCACCGACGTCCAGCGCGGCTACATCGATTTCGCCCGCGCCTAGAGAGCCAACTCTTCAGGGGCCCTTGGAAAAACACAACTTCAAGAGCTGCAACACGCTGTCGAGGGACGTTGTGGTGCTCGGACGCCACGGGATCAGCGAAAAGTCGAGATGAAGCACAACCCAAGCGCTTCAACCGGACGGCGTAATAGGAAACTCGAAACCGTTTTCCTCACTCCTTCGGCTCGAGTAGCGCTCCCACAATTTCCAGCCACTCCTCTTCGAGCATACCCCGCGCCGGACTCCGCCCCGCCCGCCTGTACCAATACCCTGCATTCGAGACATCGCCTTCCTTGCGGTGCAAATACGCATGCACCCACGACGCTGCCCGACTCTCATCCTGCTGCGCGGATTCATGGGCCTTCGCCCACTCGCCCTTGGCATCCCACCATAGCCCCGTCAGCGCCAACTCCAGCCCAGTCGGAGGACTTGCGTCACGCAGCGACTCCCGAAATTGTTCGACGGTCATCGAAGCCCTCACACCGAGCCGAAGCTAAGAAGCCGACACCCAAGACCTAAGACCTGACTCCTGACACCTTCTCCTCCAACTCTGTCCAGCGCTCAATTAACCCGTCCAGGGCCTTCTGGGCCTCCTCGAACTCCGCGTGCGCACTGAGCAGTCGCGCTGCGTCGCTCACAATCGCCGGATTCTCGAGCGCCGCCTGCTTGTCTTTCAAGCATTGCTCCGCACCCGCAATCCGCTGCTCGATCGTCGAATATTCCCGCGCTTCCATATAGGACAGCTTCTTCTTCGCTGCCAGGGCCGCCTTTGGCGCTCCGGTCGCGGGCGTCGGCTTGGACGCCGCCATGTCGTCGCTAGCGACCCGCATCTGCTCTTCCTGCCACCCCTCCCACTGCGAGTAATCCGCAAACCGCTCCGCGGCTCCCAGCCCATCGAGCCCCAGCACGACCGTCGACACCCGATCCAGCATGTACCGGTCATGCGTCACCAGCACCAATGCCCCGCGAAATTCCAGCAGGCTCTCTTCCAGGATCTCCAGCGTCGGAATATCCAGGTCGTTCGTCGGCTCATCCAGCAAAAGCACATCCGCTGGTTCGAGCATCAATTGGGCGATCAGCACTCGCGCCCGCTCCCCTCCAGAAAGCCGTCCCACCGGCTGGTTCAGCTGCTCCCCGCTAAACAAGAACCGCGCTGCCCACGACGCCACATGAATCACCCGGTCCTGGTAAATCACCGAATCGCTGTCCGGTGCCAGCGCCCGGCGAAGCGTCACCTCCAGATCCAGCGGACGATTTTGATCGAAATACACCACCCGCAAGGCATCCGCCTTCCGTATCCGCCCGCCGTCGGCAGCCACCTCGCCCCGCAGCAGGCGCAGCAAAGTAGTCTTGCCGCTCCCGTTCGGCCCCACCAGCCCCACCCGCATCCCAGCAGTAACGATAAAATCCAGTCCGTCGAAAAGCTCACGCCCAGCGATGCCATAGCGAACGCCCTGCAATTCGACCAGCCGCTTGGTTTGCCGGTCCGTCGCTGAGAAATCAATCTTGGCCGCGCCGCCCCGCGTGCGCGCATTCAGATCCGCCAACTCGTCCATCAAGTCGTGCGCCTTGCCGATCCGTGCCTTCGACTTCCTCGTCCGCGCCTTGGCGCCACGCCGCAGCCACTCGATCTCGTTGTGCACAAGATTTTCGAGCGCTTCCTGCCGCTTCGACTGCGCGTGCAGAAACTCTTCCTTCTTCACCAGAAAATCGCTGTAGTTCCCCTGCACTCGCAAGATCCCGTCCGGATACACCCGGCTCAACTCCGCCATCTCGGTGGCCACGTTCTCGAGAAAATAGCGATCGTGGCTCACTACCACGCTTGCAAACCTCCCCGCTTCCAACTCGCTCTCCAGCCACTCAATTCCGGCGAGGTCAAGATGATTCGTAGGTTCGTCGAGCAGCAGCACGTCGGGAGCCTCGACCAGCGCCTCCACAATCGCCAGCCGCTTCCGCCACCCGCCCGACAAAGAAGCCGCCTCCGCGTCGAAATCCTCAAATCCTGCCCTGCCCAGCGTCTCCGCGGCCAGATTCGCACGGTCCGCCTCGGGCACCAGCGCGCGTTGCATCGCGTCCTCAGCCAGCTTGCGCACGCTCACCCCCGCCGCAAACTGCGACTCCTGTGCCACGTAGCTCATCCGCGTACGTTTGCGCGTGGCCAGGGCGCCGGAATCGGGGTCCACTCTCCCTGCCAGGATCCCCAGCAGCGTCGACTTGCCCGAGCCGTTCGGCCCAATCAACCCGATGCGGTTGCCCTCCGATACCGTGAAGGACACGTTCTGAAATAGCGGGTTCGCCCCATAGCTTTTCGCCAAGTTCTGCGCATTGAGAATCGGTGGCAAGGGTTGAACTCTTTCCTTTTTACGAGCCACTTCGAGCATAGCAGGCCGCCCGCATCGTGATACTCTGTGGGGCCTCGGGAGGCTGTTATGAACCGTTTCCCCCTCGCCCTCGTTTTCGCCCTGCTCTTCGTTCCTCTTGCGGGGCTCCGCACCGTTCATCCCGCCGCGGCTGCCGGTCCCGCTGCGCCCGACTCGAAGCCTCTCAGCCCGCTCGAAGAGCAACTCATCTCCTATGAGAAATCCATCCCCGAGGCGCAAAAAAAACACGACATCGACTTCTACAAGCACACCCTCACCGACGACTTCGTCGCCGTCGGCACCGACGCGAAAATCCACGACAGGAACGAAATCCTCGAAGACCTGCGCTCCACCGACCTCGTCGAGTACCGCCCCTACGACCTGCAGGTTGTCCAATTAAATGATGGCGCCGCCGTCGTCAGCTACGACGTCATCATCCGCATGTCTCGCTACGACGAGGACATCCCCCGTTACCAGCACATCAGCTCCGTCTGGGTGAAGTCGGGAGATCAGTGGCGCCTCCGCTTCCAGCAGGCCACAGCTGCCCGCTGAGCGCCCGCCACGGTTGCTCTGTGGTGAACTCCTCTCCTCGCCATTTATAATCACCAATTCGGCCTCGGGCCACATCTCAATAAGAGAAGACACACTTTGCTCGACTTTCTTGGCGACCTGAAGCGAACTCATATGTGCGGCGCCCTGCGCCCCTCCGATGCGGGCAAGAAAGCCGTCCTCATGGGATGGGTCAACCGGCGCCGCGATCTGGGCGCGCTGATTTTTGTCGACGTCCGCGACCGCACCGGCGTCACTCAGGTTGTCTTCAGCGGCGAACTGAATGCCGCCGTCCACGAGAAGGCCGAACTGTTGCGCAACGAATTCGTCATCGCCGCCATGGGCACGGTCAAGCTGCGCGACTCCGACACCATCAACAAAAATATCCCCACCGGCGAAGTGGAACTCGTCGCCGAAGAACTCCGCATCCTGAACGAGGCCAAGCATCCCCCCTTCCTGCCCAGCGACACGAGCCTGGCCAACGAAGAGATGCGCCTGAAGTACCGCTACATCGACCTGCGCCGCGACGCCATGCAGTTCAACATCGAGCTGCGCCACAAGGTGGCGCTCGCCATTCGCGACTACCTCGCCGGCCAGGGCTTCTTCGAAATCGAGACCCCGTTCATGACCCGCTCCACGCCCGAAGGGGCCCGCGATTATCTGGTCCCGAGCCGCGTCCAGCCCGGCACCTTTTACGCCCTGCCCCAGTCGCCGCAGTTGTTCAAGCAGATACTGATGATCTCCGGCTTCGATAAATATTTTCAAATCGTTCGTTGCTTCCGCGACGAGGACCTCCGCGCCGATCGCCAGCCCGAATTCACTCAGATCGATCTGGAAATGTCCTACCCCCAGCCCGAACGCGTCTGGGAAACCGTCGAAGGCTTCCTCACTGCTGCCTTCAAAACCGCTGGCCACGAGATCAAAACGCCGTTCCCGCGCATGGATTACGACGAGGCCATTCGGCTCTACGGCATTGACAAGCCCGACCTTCGCCTCCCCGCCTTGACCGATGTGCGCGACTGCTTCACCCCCGATGACCTCGAGCAACTCGCCATCAATAGGGACTTACCCGCGCTGGCCATCCGAATCCCCGCCGTCGGCGAGCTTTCCAGGAAAGAACGCGACGACGTCAAGCCGATCTTCGTCGCAAAGGGCGGCGCCCGCGTCTTTGAAGACTTCAAGCGCATTTCGAACAAGTTTCCCGAAGCCGGTGCGAAAGTCCGTCACAAGTCCGGCGCCGCTGCCGACGATCTCATCGTGCTGGTCGTTGGCTCCGTCCAATCCGGCAAAGACGACCACCCCGCACAGAGACGCAAAGTGACCCCGGCGGAACTCGCCATCTACGCCTCCGCCGGCCTCCTGCGCGTTGCACTCGGCCAGAAGTATGCCACCAAGCACGGCCTGTTCAAGCGCGGGGACTACCGCTTCCTCTGGGTCACGAATTTCCCTATGTTCGAATACGACGAACAGGACAAGCGCTGGGCCGCCGCCCATCACCCTTTCACCTCTCCCCACGAAGAAGACATGGACAAGCTCGAGTCCGACCCCGCCATGGTTCGTGCCCTCGCCTACGACATCGTCCTCAATGGCACCGAACTCGGCTCCGGCTCCATCCGTATTCACCGTCAGGACATTCAGCGCAAGATTTTTCACGCGCTCGGGATGACCGAAGAAGAAGCCAAATCGCGGTTTGGATTCTTCCTCGAGGCCCTCGAATACGGCACACCTCCCCATGGTGGCATCGCCCTGGGCCTCGACCGCATCGTGATGATCCTCGCCGGCGCCGACAGCCTGCGCGAGGTTATCCCTTTCCCTAAAACCGCCGCCGCCAAAGACCTGATGATGGACGCTCCCACCCCGGTCACCGACCTCCAGCTGCGCGATCTCGGCATTCAGGTAAAAAAGAAGTAGCTGGGATTCCAGACCAGGATTCCGGGGACCCGTTTGCCGGAAAATTCCCCAGGGCTGTCTCAGGGCGTGCCTTCAGTCGCGCCGTTACCGCCAAAATAGACCCGGCTTTAGCCGCGGTCGCGGCTACTCTCCGAGTCCATCAGGAGCGTCCTCTGCATGAATACTTATTGAGAATGGCGCCGTTCTTGTTTACTTTAGCAATCACTAAAGTGATTTAAAAGGAGTGAAGCGGAAAGGCACCGCCCGATGCTGAGCCAGAGAGTCCAAGTGATCGCGTCTTCCACGCCCTGGGCGATCCCACTCGCCGCGCCCTTATAGAAGAACTCAGTCAAGGCCCGATGTCGGTCTCCCGTCTGGCCCAGCCTCTCGACATCACCTTGGCTGCCGTGGTGCAACACCTCCAAGTGCTCGAAAAAAGCGGCCTGCTACATTCCGAAAAAGCTGGAAGGGTACGCGTTTGCCGCATGGAAACCCGTGGGTTGACCGTCGTCGAGCGCTGGATCCACGACCGTTGTTCACTGTGGGAACGACGACTCGATCGCCTGGCGCACTTGCTCGACGAACCCGACGAGAACTGAGAGTGCCTCGGGTTCAGGGCCGCCGTTTGGCCATCGCACGTGTCGAGAAAGCTCTACGTCGTCAGCCGGTCGTTAGAAATCGGTGTCATCTGCCAGACATCCAGCGAACGCAGCGCATCGACTTCGGACACTTCGACCAGCAGAGGCGAGTGGGGCACCTTGTAGACCCGCGCCGTGATCGCCGCCCGGTTATTTGCGAAGACTTCGAGCGCAGACCCATCCAGAAACACCCGCAGCGAGACCGGATCCTCGGAGCGAAAAGAACCAGTGGTTGCGTTCACGCGTAGTTCTGCGTCGGTGCGTCGTGGATCGAAAGCAATCTCTGCGTACGGTTCGCCTTTCTCGGAGCGCAGCCGCAATTGAAAAGCGCGCTGCGCCTCGAACTCGGCGCGAAGTTCCCCGGCCAGCTCCCGAATGCGAATCGCCGCCAGTGCTTTTTGTTTGTCCTGCCGATCCGCAGAGTCTCCGACCCGTCGATGGTCGGTTCGCAGCCCCTCCACCACTGGAGCAACCGAAGTTTCCAGGCGCCCATCCGAGCCCAACGAAAGCGTACGCGGCAGCGCCATCAGCCCCGCCCACCCTGCGGCGCGATACTCCGCTTCGGGCCGCGTTTCCGGAATCCATCCCCAAAGAATGCGGTTCCCGCCGGCGTCCACCATAGTCTTCGCCGCGTAGTACGCCCCATAATCCACCACGCCTTCTTGTTCGGCGTGGAATCGCCGCTCACGATACCTTCCGGTCTTCCACAGGACCTTCCCCATGGTGGCGTAGAGCAATACGTGACGATCGCCGAGCGGGAAAAAGTCCGGGCACTCCCACATCTCGCCATTGTCGACCGCGTTCGCGGCAGGCCGTCCCGTGCTCTGGCCCTCGATGAGCGTATGCCGGTAGGTCCAGTGCCGCAGATCGCGCGACTCGTAGAGCAGCACTGCACCGCCTCTCCCCTTGATTCCCGATCCCAGCGTAAGCAGCCATTCTTTGCCTTCACGCCAGACTCCAGGATCGCGAAAGCCCGTGATGGCTAGGTTCGGCGGGTGCGCAATAATCGGCTCCGCCAGTTTCTGCCAAGTCCGCAGATCGGGATCCTTCGAAGTTGCCAGGCACTGGACCTCCCGCCACTTGTGTTGCCCGTCGTCCAGCGTCACCTCGCCGGTCGCCCTCGCCGGCAGCACCCCGGTGTAGATCACCGTCGGCGTCTCTCCGTCCAGCACCGCACTCCCACTGAACACGCCATCGCGGTCAAAGCCGCCCGCTGTCGGTGCGATCGCCACCGGTTCGTGCTTCCAGTGCAGCATGTCGGCACTGGTTGCGTGCGCCCAGTGCATCGAACCCCAGAACGCGCCATTGGGGTTGTATTGGAAGAACATGTGATAACGGCCTTTGTAGAATATCGGGCCGTTGGGATCGTTCATCCAGTTGGCGGCAGGTAGCAGGTGATATTGCGGTCTCCGTGGATCTTTCGCCAGCTTGTGCCGTAAATTCTCCGGCAGAGCGCAACTGGCCCGGCCGAATGGGAACGCGGCTGCCGCGACACTCAGGCTGGCTCGTCTCAAAAAATTGCGGCGCGTGATCCCTGTCATGACGTTCGCGCCCCTAGCTTACCTGACCCGCCTTTGCCTTCCCAGTTCCCATCTGAGAAACTGACCACTGCCTCCCCCGAAGCCGAGTCCTAAGCCACCGTCTTGGGCCGACGACCGACGACTGAGGACCGAAAGCCGACGACTAGCGACCAACGACTGCCAAATGGCCAAGATCCACGTCCTCTCCGAAGCCGTCGCCAATAAAATCGCCGCTGGCGAAGTGGTAGAGCGACCGGCTTCGGTGGTTAAGGAACTCCTCGAAAACTCCCTCGACGCAGGCTCCACCCGCATCAAGATTCAGGTCGAAGCGGGTGGAAAGAAGCTCATCCAGATCACCGACAACGGATGCGGCATGGTGCGCGACGACGCCCTCCTCGCTTTCGAGCGGCACGCCACGTCGAAACTCAAGAACGCCGAGGACCTGCTGAGTGTGGCCACCCTCGGCTTTCGCGGGGAGGCCCTGCCCTCGATCGCCTCGGTCTCCCGCCTCCACCTCGAGACCCGTGCAGCCGAAGATGCATCCGGAACAGTCGTGGAGATCAATGGCGGGAAAATCTTCAAAGTCGAGGAGGCCGGGCTGCCGGTCGGCACCTCGATCACGGTTCGCGATCTGTTTTTCAATACGCCTGCCCGCAAGAAGTTCCTCAAAGCCGAATCCACCGAGCTCGCGCACATCGCCTCGCTGGTCACTCACTACGCCCTGGCTCATCCCGACAAACATTTCGAATTGCACTCGGCCTCCAACTCCATGCTGGTTGCTCCTCCGGTCGCCGGTCACGGTGAACGGGTCTATCAGGTTTTCGGAAAGGAGATCCTTGACCAACTCATTCCCATCGCCGTCCTCCAGCCGCTCGAACGCGTCGGTTTGCCGCAGCCACCGCCGTGGCGTCGGACCGAAGCAGACGAAGAAGGGAAAGATCCCGGCGAAATTCGCATCCACGGCTTTGTCTCCAAGCCCGAGATCCAAAAGCTCAATCGCAGCTCGATCTACATTTTCGTCAACGGACGTCTGATCCGTGACCGCGTGGTGCAACACGCCATCATCGAAGCCTATCGCAACATTCTGCCCCCCACGGTCTTTCCGGTGGTCCTGCTGTTCCTCGAAATGCCCAGCGCTGAAGTCGATGTCAACGTTCACCCCTCCAAGACCGAGGTCCGTTTCCGGCAACAGAGCGTGCTCCACGACTTCGTGCGCGACTCCGTCCGTGCCGCCTTGATGAAGGCTCGCCCGGTTCCGCAATTCGTCTCCGAAATCCACGCGCACCCGACCGCCAGCCCTTCGCTCACTCCCGGAGCTCGCGCGGAGCTCGCGGCCGGCGCTCCATGGCGCTCCCACTACGAGCCGGCTGGCCCAGATGGTTTTGCGCTGCAAGCGCCCGTAGCCCCGCCGATGACCGAGCGATTCCAGTTCCAGGGTGGAATTGCGGTTGAAGCCAATGCCGCCATATCGCTCGCGCGCGCAGCTGAAACCGTTCCCGACGATGGCTGCACGCCCGCCCTGGCCGACGACTCCGAACCGCCCAGTCAGCTCGCGACCTCTCTCACCTCGCTCAAACCCCTCGGTCAGATTCGCGAATCATTCATTCTCGCCGTCAATCATGAAGGCCTCTGGATCGTGGACCAGCACGTCGCCCACGAGCGCGTGCTGTTCGAGCGCGTCCTGAAACAGCGCGCGGCCCAGGGCGTCGAAAGCCAGCGCTTGCTGATGCCGTTGATCCTCGAACTCACCCTCGCGCAGCTGGCCGTCTTTGCCCACATTTCGGACGAACTTGCCCGCAACGGCTTCGAAGCCGAGCCCTTCGGAACCCGCAGCGTCGCCGTCAAAGCCGCGCCCGCCGGAGTGGAAGGTCAGCAGCTCGAGCACATGCTGCACGAGTTGCTCGATCAGTTCGCGCGTGAGGACCAAAAGCTCAACCTGGAGACTGTCCGCACCCGCATCGCCGCCTCCATCGCCTGCCACGCCGCCATCAAGGTCAACATGCCGCTCGAACAGAACAAAATGGAGTGGCTGCTCACCGAACTCGCGAAAACCGACTGCCCCATGTCGTGTCCACACGGCCGCCCCGTCGTGCTGCGCTACTCGATGAAGGATATTCAGAAGGCGTTCAAAAGAATCTGAGCCTTCAGCCATCAGCAATTATCAGTCAGCGCGCAGACCGAGAATCGAAAACCGAGGACCGAGGACTGAGAACTGAGAACTGAGCCTACTGTGCCAACCCCTCCGGAAATCTATGTTCTAATCAATATTCAGAAGCCATGACCGATTCCGAACTCCAGCAGGCGCGTTCCGAGAAGTGGCACCTCGATGGTCGCCCCGTCCACACCACCGAGGAAGCCCGCGCGTTCATGGAGTCGGTAGGATTCTCCCTGCTCTATCCCATACGCCCGCCGGTGCTCGCGCCGACCTTCGTCGGAGCTTGGGTGGGTGCCGACGATCGTCTCCCCACCTGGCAGCACGCCTTCGCCGATCCCCGCGCCCAGAACGCCAAGGACCTCATGGTCCGCCTCCTGCGCGAGCGCGCCGCCTTCGAAGCCAACCTCTACGATGAGAACAACGCCTTCCTGGTCGCCGCCTCCGTGTTTCCTTATTTTTATGCGCTGCTGGGAGAGCGTAACCCCAAGCAGGTGATCAAGGCCGGGCCCCGCTCCGAGTATTCCCAACTCGCCTGCGATGCCTACGAAGTCATTCGCCGCGAAGGCCCCATCTCCAAGCAGAAGCTCGGCGAGACGCTCGGTGGCAGTCTTTCCGGTGCTGCGCTCGACCGCGGTCTCTCGGAGCTTTGGTCTCGTCTGCGGATCACGCGAGTCGACTACAACGCCAGCGAAGGGGCTTCGTGGGACGTGCTTTATCGCTGGGCTCCCGACGCGGTTCGCGAAGGCATCAGCCTGTCCGTCGGAGAGGCGCTCACTGCGCTGCTCTCAAAGTATCTGGATTGCGTGGTTGCTGCCGATCAGCAGGAGATCGAAACCTTCTTCGACAAAGTCGTTCCCCGGTCCCGCGTTAAGGACGCGGTCAAAGCCCTGCTGGCCGCGCGCGAACTCACCTTTGTCCACATCGGCGCCCGGTCCCTGGTCCAGGTCACGCCTCCCCGGAGCGCCACTCCGCAACCCGAACGCTCCCATCGCCCCTCCACGAAGTCTGCCACCGCCCCACGTCGATCCTAATGTGCAGCAGAAATGGGAAGGCGCACCCGTTCACAGCTTGCGGAATTCCCATCCTGTCACGAGCGCGGCCGATGCTCGTGATTGTCATTCCGACGCGCGAGCGAGAGCGAGGCAGGAGGAATCTCGTGTTCATCGCCGGATGCATCCCTCAAAGCGAGATGTGTTCAACGGGAAGGGCACGACTTCAATTCGTGCCGCTAGACTTCTGAAGATAGGTTGCGCCCCTTAGCGCCTGAGGTTGGCTCTTGGCGCGACGCAAGCACTTCCTGCGGCCTCCCTAGCGTGCTTCCACCAAATTGCTCTTAATGCGCTGCGCTTTTCCGGGAATACAACATCTGTCGACTTCGGAACCGTTTCGTTCCTCCGCCACAGACTTCCTCCCAAGCAATCGCTTCTGGTACCCTGTATCGCTCTGCTCACGCACGCGCAACCTGCCCAATGGACGCCACTGCCTCACGCAAACTCATCATCGCAATCGACGGCCCCGCCGGGGCGGGGAAGAGCACGATCGCCTCGCGGCTGGCGCGCAAGCTCGGCTACGTCAATCTTGAAAGTGGCGCCATGTACCGCGCGCTGGCCCTTAAGGCGATTGAGTGGGACGTTTCTTTCGACGATGAAGTTGCCCTGCGCAAGCTCGCCGAAGGCGCCCGCATTGCGCTCGAGCCCACCATCGGCGGCAATCGCGTTCTTCTCGATGGCAAGGATGTTTCCGCCCGCATCCGGGAACGCGACGTCACCGAAGCCGCATCACGGGCCTCCGTGCATCCCGCTGTCCGCGAGTGGATGGTCGCCCGCCAGCAGGATATGGGAAAAGACGGGGGTATGGTGATGGAAGGCCGCGACATCGGCACCATGGTCTTCCCGCACGCCGATCTTAAGATTTTTCTGGATGCCGACCCCGTCGTCCGCGAGCAGCGCCGCGCCGACCAGACAAACATTCA
>Ga0210408_10000228_pt1 | contig 79405 bp, 68 predicted proteins | sample IncBWH4MmetaG_FD_155471 | JGI IMG/M metagenome (GOLD analysis project Ga0210408, IMG submission 155471) | Forest soil microbial communities from Barre Woods Harvard Forest LTER site, Petersham, Massachusetts, United States - Inc-BW-H-4-M | ecosystem: Environmental > Terrestrial > Soil >...
CTGAAAAAAATGAAATTGTTGAAGAACGTGCGGTCGATTATTTCGCTGGTCACCGACGTGGAGTATCAGGAAATCCTGCGCATGGCCGGGATCGTGGCGACGCCGGGGATTCCGCTGCCCTGACGCCACGCGCAGGCCGGAGCGCGAGTGAAGCGGGAGCAGCGGTCGGGCCGCTGGGCAGGACGTGAACGGAGGTGAGAGATGGCTGCCTTCGGCCGCTCCAGTATTTTTGCCGTTACTTTTGTTTTCCTTTCCGCGCTTCTCTTGCCGATCACCCACCGTGATTCCATACTGGAAGGCGTTCCCTCCGGGAAGACGCGAGTGCTCGACCTGAGCTACGCGATCAACGACAAGCTAGTGCCATGGCCCGGCGATGAAAAAGTCTTTGAAGCGAAGGTCAACGCCAGCGTCGAGAAAAACGGCTACTTCACGCGGAGCTTCTGGATGTTGGAGCACTACGGGACGCATCTGGATGCGCCGGCGCATTTTCCGCCGGGCAAAGCGACCGTTGACCAAATCCCCGCGAAACAACTGTTCGGGCCGGCGGTGGTCATTGATGTTCGCGCCGAAAGCGCCAGGGATGCGGATTATCAGTTGACTGCCGCGCGCGTCGAGGATTGGGAGAAGCGGCACGGGCGGATTCACGAAGGCGCAATTGTGTTGCTGCGAACCGGGTGGGCGTCGCGTTGGCCGGATGTTCAAATATATCGGAACCAGGATGCGCGGGGCAGAATGCATTTTCCGGGGTTCTCGGTGGAAGCAGTGAAGCTGCTGATGGAGCGCAAAGTGAGCGGCCTCGGTTGCGATACGTTGAGCATCGACCGTGGCGCATCGACCGAGTACGCTGTGCATCACCTCGCGTTGGGAGCGGGTCTGTACCAGCTTGAAAACCTGGCCGAGATGAGCGAATTGCCCGAAACGGGCGCATTCTTGATCGTGGCGCCGATCAAGCTGGAGGGCGGCTCGGGCGGACCGGTGCGTGTCTTCGCGCTTCTGCCCTAAAGCAGTTTCATCTCTTGCGAACATTTTCGACGTTTCTTGCGCCTTACCTTAGAGCAGCTCCAGCGCGATTCTCTTTGCAGGGGCGCAGCATGCTGCGCCCCTACGTGCGAAAGCCATTGGGCGTAGCGCTGTGTTACTTTGAAGGGTCACACTTCATATGCCTGAACTTCCCGAAGTCGAAACCGTAGCGCGAGGATTGCGGCAGGCGATTCTCGGGCGGCGGATCCTTTCTGTCACTCTGGGCAAGACGGACTTCATCGATGATCCTGCCGCTCTCGAGCAACACTTGCCGGGCCGGCAGATTGAAGCTGTCGAGCGTTATGGGAAATTCATGCTGCTGCGGCTGTCGGCGGTCCCTGGAGAGACGCGCGTGGTAACAAATGGGGATTCGGCGCCAGCGTCACTTCTCGTGCATCTGGGAATGACCGGGCAGCTCGCGCCGAGCCTGGCGGCGCAGCCTCTGCAAAGACACACGCACGTTTGCCTTCTTCTCGATGATGGGCGCGAACTGCGCTACACGGATGCGCGGCGGTTTGGGCGCATCGCCTACTTGACGAAAGCGCTGCTCGCCGACGAGTTGACCGGATTCGGCGCCGACCCGCTTGAAGTCAGCAAGGAAGAATTCGCGAACAGGATTTGCGGGCGGCGCGCGCGCATCAAAGCGCTGCTGTTGGACCAGGGTGTGCTGCGCGGCGTCGGCAATATCTATGCCGATGAGAGCCTCTGGCGAGCGAAGATCCATCCGGCGCGGTTGGGAGCCAAGCTGGACCGGAAGCAAGCGGAAAATTTGCGCCGCGCGCTGCAGGATATTTTGCGGAAGGCGATTGTACTGCGCGGGTCCTCGATATCCGATTTTCTTGACGCCGAAGGTGAGCCGGGAGAATATCAGCGGCACCATCGGGCTTACGGACGCGAGGGGAAAAGCTGCCGTCGCTGCAAGACGGCGATCCGGCGTGCTATCGTCGCGGGGCGAAGCAGCTATTTTTGTCCCAGGTGCCAGCCGTCGCCGCGCGGATTTGCGGTCCTGTCGCTGGCGAAGAAAAACATACGAAAGACTAAACGCAGAGACGCAGAGAACGCACAGAAATCGCAGGGAAGAAATGGGAAATGACTTTGAGAGCCGGCTGTTCCTGAAAATTGGCGAAACGAAGTGAATGCCTGCGTACGTCTATAGGAACAAGCCTAAAATGGCAAGCGCGCGCGGCGATGACGGCAATGCTGGGGAGTGGGCTGCGCGAAGATGGATTAGATCAGTTCGATAAATTTGTTGAAAACTTCGAGGGAGAGCGAATGAGCGTACGGCGAGTGGTTCCTTTTGTGTTTGCAGCAGTACTCCTGCTGGGTGCGGTCCGCATAGGGTGGGCGCGGCCGGCGGAGGAAGAAGCCAGCGCGGTTGCGGCGGCGGATGCGCAGATCCTGGGCGAAATCCGTGATCACAGCCAGGTGATGGAGAATCTCGAGTATCTCTCGGACGAAATCGGGGCGCGGCTTACTGGGTCGCTCCAATTGAAGCAGGCGAACGATTGGACGGCGACCAAATTTCGCGAATACGGTCTAACCAACGTCCACCTGGAGCCGTGGACGATCGCACATTCCTGGACGCGCGGGACGGCTCGCGCGCGAATCGTTTCGCCAGCGGAACATCCGTTGACGATTGCGGCGGCGGGATGGTCACCCGGCACCAATGGAACGGTGCGCGGGCCGGTGGTGTACTTTGACGCGAAAACGAAAGACGATTTCAGCAAGTTTCACGGCAAGCTGAAGGGCGCGATCGTCATCTATCAGGAGCCGGAGAGCCTTTCTCCGCCGAAACCGCAAAATCCGAACGCGGAATTGATTCGTCCCATGCAGATGCCCCCACCGGTGAAGGGGCAGCCGGCGCCGCCTCCGCCGTTTGCCGCGCAACAGGAACTCGGGCGCGCGCGAAATGAGTTTTTCAGGCAGGAAGGCGTCGCCGTGGTGCTGCGCGATTCGGGCAAGCCGCACGGGCTGCTCAACATGACCGGAGTGGGCGGGGAAAAGTTCGAGATCGGCGCGATCCCCACAGCGTTTATCACGGGCGAAGGCTACCGGATGCTCTTCCGCATGCAGAAGCACGGCAAAGTGGAAGTCGAAATCGAGATGACGAATTCCTTCGGCGACAAGCCCATGGATGTCTACAACACCGTGGCGGAAATCCGCGGGAGCGAAAAACCCGACGAAGTGGTGATTCTCGGCGCGCACCTGGATTCCTGGGACCTCGGAACCGGCTCGACGGACAACGGCACGGGATCGATGGCCGTGCTGGAAGCGGCGCGCACGCTGGCGAAATTGAACTTGCACCCGAAGCGCACCATCCGTTTTGTGTTGTTCACCGGGGAAGAAGAGGGACTCGTAGGCTCGGTAAGGTACGTGGAAGCGCACAAAAACGAGCTGGACAAAGTTTCCGCGGTGCTCGTTCACGATACCGGCACGGGCCGCGTGCTAACCCTGGGATTGCACGACAATTACCAGGACCGGGAAATTGTGGATCAAGTGCTCGCGCCGCTGAAGGAATTGAAACTGCTCGAGCCCAGCATGCGGAGGTCTTTCGGAACGGACCACGCGTCGTTTGACGACGTGGGTGTTCCGGGATTCCACTCAATACAGGACGTGGCGGAATACGGCCAGACGCATCACAGCCAGTCGGACACGTTCGACAAGGTGTGGAAAGACGATCTGAATCAAGGGGCGCAAGTGCTTGCGGCGTGGGCGTACAACACGGCGCAACTGCCAGCTATGCTGCCACGGCGCCCGCTGCCCTATCGGCCTTCGCCGGATGCGGCGAAATCGGAAGCGCCCAAGCCCCAGCCCGATCCCATCGCGGACATGGATACGAAAATTCTGGAGCAAGTGAAGTCCGACCAGAGCGAACTGAAGTCCAACCTGCAATATCTCGCGGACCGCATCGGCCCGCGGCTTACCGGCTCGCCGCAACTTGATCAGGCAAGTCACTGGACGATGGAACGATTCAAGGAAGCAGGACTCGCAAATGTGCGCCTCGAGCCGTGGACAATCGCCAACAGTTGGACGCGCGGCCCGGCCGCGGGCCGGATTATTTCTCCCACGCACCACGTGCTGACTCTCGAGACTGCCGGGTGGTCCGCTGCCACAAAAGGCGCGCTGCGTGGTCCGGTGATCGGCATTGCTGCGGAGAACGTGGAGGATTTGCAGAAATACAAAGGCAAACTGAAAGGGGCTATCGTCATCGTCGGGCGACCGGTCGAAATGGTTTCACCTGGGAATCCGCTGATGACGCCGTGGGGAGAAAACACCGTCCCCGTGGCATTGCCGAAAGCTGACGCCAGCAGACCATATGGCGCTGGGCCTTCCAGGAATTTTCGGCAGGCGCAGACGAAATTTTTCGAGGAAGAGGGAGTGGGCGCCGTGCTGCGCGGGTCCGAAAAATGGTACGGGATGTTGAACATGGGCACAGCCGGCCGCGAATACGGACCCAGCCAGATTCCGACCGCTTACATGACGCGGGAGAACTACGCGCTGCTGTGGAGACTGTTGGAAGCCGGGGCCGTGGAAGCGGAAGTGAATATCGAGAGCAGCTTCAGCGGGAAACCCGTCGAAGTCTACAACACGGTTGCGGAAATTCCAGGAAGTGAAAAGCCGGACGAGGTGGTGATTATCGGCGGACATCTCGATTCCTGGCATTTGGGAACCGGCGCGACGGACAACGGCACGGGTTCGATGGCCGTGCTGGAAGCTGCCAGGGCGCTGCAAAAGCTGGGCGTGAAGCCAAAGCGCACCATCCGATTCGTGCTGTTCACCGGCGAGGAACAGGGGTTGAACGGTTCGCGAGCTTACGTGAAGGCTCATCAGCAGGAACTGGAGAAAATTTCCGGCGTGCTGGTGCACGACAGCGGCACGGGAAAAGTTCTGACCATCGGGCTGATGGGAAACTATGCGGTGAAGGAAACAATGGACCGCGCGCTGAATCCGCTGGCCCGAGCGAAGGACGTCGGGTTGGCTGAACCGACGCTGCGCTCCGAAGGCGGGACCGATCATATTCCGTTTGACGCCGTCGGCGTGCCGGGATTCTGGTGCGTGCAAGAGCCCGTGGATTATGACAAGACGCACCATTCTCAGGGTGACACAATCGATCGTGTGCGCTGGGACGACCTGACGGAAGGAGCGCAAGTGCTGGCGGTGTTTGCCTACAACATCGCGCAACTCCCGGAAATGCTGCCGCGCAAGCCGGCCAAGCAGGGCGGCGACTGAGCCGTTTACATGCGAGCTGTGCTCCAGAGAGTCAGCCACGCGAAAGTGACGGTCGATGAACGCGTGACGGGCGAGATTGGCGCCGGTCTGATGATCCTGCTCGGCGTGGGGCGCGAAGACATGTCCGCTGTCGCGGCATCGATGGCGGAGAAGTGCGCAAACCTGCGCATCTTCGAGGACGACCAGGGTAAGATGAACCGGTCGCTGCTGGAGGTGAAAGGCAGCGCGCTGGTCGTTTCGCAGTTTACACTTTACGGCGATGCGCGCGGGCAGCGGCGGCCCAGTTTCATCTCCGCGGCGCCGCCGGAACAGGCCAAAGCTCTCTACGAAGAATTCTGCGAAGCGCTTCGCAAACTTGGCGTGAACGTCGCCACCGGAATTTTTCAAGCGATGATGTCCGTGGAGCTGGTCAATGAGGGCCCGGTCACGATCCTCCTCGACTCCGATAAAACGTTTTAGGCGACGCGGCCCTCAAACGAGCGACGCGCAGTGGACCAAGACGGCCGTCCTCCGCGAACTCAGAGGGCTTGCGGACCCGAAGGTGCGTGCCAGGATGGAGTACTTTGGCGTGCAGGTGCCGAAGGCTTATGGGATCTCCGTGCCGGTGTTGCACCAATTCGCGAAACGCATCGGGAAGGACCACTGGCTTGCACGGCAGATATGGGCGACGGGCATTCATGAAGCGAAAATCCTTGCGACATTGATTGGTGAATCCAAAAAAGTCACGGCGGCGGAGATGGAGCACTGGGCCCGCGATTTCGATTCCTGGGACGTTGTGGATGCGGCCTGCTGCTACCTCTACGCCTATGCGAAGCCTGCTTGGAGCAAAGTGGCGGCGTGGAGCCGGCGGCGCGAAGAGTTCGTAAAGCGCGCCAGTTTTTCGCTGATCGCTTATCTCAGCTACAAAGACAAAGCAGCCCCAGATGGGCGTTTTGCGCGATTCTTGCGCCTGATTGAGCGCGAAGCACACGACGAGCGAAATTTTGTGAGGAAGGCCGTAAACTGGGCTTTGCGAAACATCGGGAAAAGAAATAAACGGCTCAACCGGGCAGCGATCCGAGCCGCGGAGAGAATCCGTCGGCAGGGTTCGCGCACCGCGCGGTGGATCGCGGCAGACGCACTTCGCGAATTGAGGAGTGCTGCGGTGCAAAAGCGGCTGCAACGGAAAACAGCATGAACAAAGCGGCAAAGGGTGGACAGAACAACACGCTAAAGATTCGCCGGGGCAAGGGCGCCGATGCAGCGCAAATTGCCGTGCTCACCGGCCAGCTCGGTTACCCGGCAACTACGGCACAAATACGAGAGCGGTTGCGAAGAATCCAGCCGGTGTCGCAGAACGCGGTATTCGTTGCGGACGCGCCAAATTACGGAGTCATTGGATGGCTGCACGTCAGCAAAGAGCCGCTTCTGGAATCAGAGATGCGCGCGGAAGTGAACGGACTCGTTGTGGCGGAAGGACAGCGCAGCCTCGGAGCGGGTGCACAATTGCTGGCCGCCGCCGAAGAGTGGGCGCACAAGCACGGCTGCAAGGAAATGTCGGTCCGCTCGAATGTGATTCGCGAACGCGCACACAAGTTTTACGAACGCAACGGCTACGAGCACTTCAAGACGCAGAAATCTTTCCGCAAGCCGCTGTAACTCCGTCTATTCCCAATTCCCTGTTACTTCAATCAGGCTACTGACAAACACCTATTCGTGTCATTCCGAGGAGCCGCAGGCGACGAAGAATCCGCTTTTTCCTGGCGCTTTCGCGAAAAGCAGATCCCTCGCTCCCGCAGAACCGACCGGAGCACAAAAGGCGCGCTTCGCTCGGGATGACAGCAAGAGGACCTTTCCAGAAGCCGGCTATGAATGCCCGCATGCGTGCTAGTGGAAATATATATCGCATTGCGATATAGTTATTCCATGGCGAAGGAAATCACCACGGCGGAGTACCAGGCGCTGGCGGAGTTGCGCTACCGCCTTCGCCGATTCGTCGGGGAAGGCGACGCGGTGGCGCGCGCCGCGGGGCTGGAGCCGCAGCAGTACCTACTTTTGCTGGCGCTTCGGGGACTTCCCGAGGGCGTGGAACCTACGATCCGCACGCTGGCGGACCGGCTGGCGCTGAAACATCACAGCGCGGTGGAACTGATCGACCGGCTGGAGGCTCACGGCTATGTACGACGGAGCCGCAGCCGCGACGATCGCCGCCGCGTCCAGGTGGCGCTGCTGCCGCGGGGAGAAAAACTGCTGGAGCAGGTGGCGCGAGATCGCATCGGCGAATTACGCGCCAGCGGCGCGGCGCTGGTGAATGCCATCAGCGCCTTGCTGGAAAATGGACGCCCAGCACCAGGCAAGAAACAAACCGGGGGACCTTCCAAGAGAAGCAAGGAAAGCCGCGGTGAGTGAACTTCCCATTACACAAATGAGCGAAGCTCGAGAACCGGCCCGGAAGAACTGGTGGAATTCTTCGTCGCAGCAGTGGGTAACGTTTCTTCGGAATCGCGAAGAACAAGTATTCCTGATCCTGACGCTGCTCATCGGCGCGCTTGTGGGCATCGTGGTTGTCGCGTTCATTCTCTTGACGGAGAGATCCGGGGCCAGGCTTTATCCTGCAGGTGCCGCGGCGTGGCGAAGGCTGCTCGTGCCGGTTGCTGGCTCCGCGCTCATGGGCTATTTGCTCTACCGTTTTTTTCCGGATGCCCGGGGGAGCGGCATTCCACAAACGAAGGCCGCATTGTACGCGCGGGGCGGTCGGATTTCGCTTGGCACCGTGGTGGGAAAATTCTTCTGCACTTCCGCGACGCTGGCCAGCGGGATTCCGCTCGGCCGTGAAGGCCCGGCGGTCCAAGTCGGAGCGGGAATTGCCTCCGTGCTGGGCCGCAAACTGGGATTGAGCCCGGAGAGAGTGAAAGCGCTGATCCCCGTCGGAGCGGCGGCGGCGATCGCCGCGGCGTTCAACACGCCGCTTGCGGCGGTTTTATTTGCTCTTGAAGAGGTTGTAGGAGATTTACACGCGCCGGTGCTGGGTTCGGTCGTGCTGGCCTCGGCGACTTCGTGGGCGATGCTTCGATTGCTGCTGGGAAATAATCCGCTGTTCCAGGTGCCGCAGTATCAATTGGTGCATCCGGGGGAATTTGTCATCTACGCAGTGCTCGGAGTTGCGGGCGGATTCGTTTCGGTAGCGTTCACGAAGCTGCTGCTTTGGATGCGGGCGCGCTTTCTGCGTTTCCCGAAAAAGACGGTGTGGTTCCAGCCGCTGGCGGGCGGATTGACAATTGGGATGATGGGCTGGTTCGTGCCGCAGATACTCGGTGTCGGTTACAAACACGTGGGCGAAGCCTTGAATGGGCGGTTCGCACTTCGGCTGATGATTTTGCTGCTGGTGCTGAAGCTCTTCGCGGTGACGATCAGCTATGCTTCCGGCAACGCTGGCGGAATCTTCGGACCAAGTCTGTTCATGGGCGCGATGCTGGGCGGAGTTGTCGGCATGGTCGCACAGCACTTTCTGCCGGGATACACTGGTTCGCCTGGGGCTTATGCGCTCGTCGGAATGGGCGCGGCGTTTGCCGGCATCATACGGGCCCCGATGACCTCCGTGGTGATGATCTTTGAAATTACGCGAGACTATGCGGTCATCGTGCCGCTGATGATCTCCAACCTGGTGAGCTTTTTCATTTCTGCGCGGTTCCAGAAGCAGCCCATTTACGAGGTGCTCGCGCAGCAGGACGGCATCCATTTGCCGAGCGTTGAAACGCGGCAACAGTTGGAGCAGCGGCAGGTGGTTCATGCGATGCGCGAGGCCACGGAAGTATTCAACGCGGAGATGACCGTTCAGGAAGCCCTGGAGAAATTGCGGACCAGCGAATTTCGCACTTGGCTCGTCGGCGACCAGCGTGGCGTGGTCGGCGTCATCAGCATGCAAAACTTGCAACGCGCTCATAGCGATGGTTCGGCAAACAAGCAGCTGAAGGAGATCGTCGATGCGGAGGATTTTCCTCATGTCCATGTTGACCACCCTCTTCATCTGGTGCTGGACCGCATGGGCGCGAGCGAGTTGGACCTCCTGCCAGTCGTCAGCCGCGCCGATGTCCACCACCTTGAGGGCATTGTGACATCGTACGATGTTCTGGCGCTGTACGGAGTCGGATCGAAGGATCCCAATAATCCGTAAGTCTCGCCCCGGTTCGGTTTTGCGCGTTGGAAAAGCGGCGGCAAACCGCCGCACTCCAAATGGTTTCTAGTTAACCCTTGATACCCCCCCGGTTCTTGTAAGTGTTGCATTTAAAGAACTTAGGCTTTGTGTAAGTCCTTTGTTTGCAACACATACGAGGGGTTCATAAGTGTTGCATCTAAAGAACTTACGTCGGGCCGGAATCGCGCACGTTTCGAGCTTGCTGCGGGGAAGGTAGGCGGGCGGCAAGTAGGAAATAGCCGCAATTGTACCCGGAAGCTACTATACCAGAAGAATATGGGCTCGTCAAGTGGAATCAGCTAGAGGGAGGAAGGATGGGAGTCTCACTAGACGGTCATGATCACGGGCCGGAAGTTCTCAGTGCCTTCGTCCTTTTCCACAATATCCCTGTTATCAAAACGCCCTCGATGGCTCCGACTGAGATCAGCAGAAGCTTAGGAATTCCAAAACGGCGAGGTGGCAACGGCAGGAGCACCACGAGCAAAACGCTCATGTGTCCAGCGAAAATAAGAGCGAGACTTGTCCAAAATGATTTTCGTCCCCAGGCTGGCCGTAATGCTGTGCCTATTGCTGCAAACAGAACGACTGTGTAGACGACGCCATCCTTCCACAACTTGTTTAGCCCGATCACCTCAGAGGCGGCAATCGCACAAGCTGTCAGCCCCAACAAAATGACCCATTCTAGAATCGCGAATTTCCTTTGCCCGATCATCCGCAACCTCAATAATTCATGTCCGCCTGGGACTTATCTTGGTCCCCTGCAAAGCTTGGTAGCAGCTAATTGCCTGCAAAACAGCCACAAGTCGTTCGAGTATCTTGGAAGTAGCAGACAGTATGGCACAAGAGTATCGCTGGCGTATCTTGGCGGATTCGTTTATGCTCGCGGTGACTGCGGCTTCCCTCGTTGGCCCCGATTTCGCTGGGACCAGGCGTGACCACCATGCTCTTCAAGACGCAAAGCGCTTCGGTTTATGGGATTGACGCCTACCTCGTAGAGGTGGAGGTGGACGTGGGATCGGCGCGCATGCAGGACTTCAACGTTGTGGGGCTGCCGGACAATGCGGTTAAGGAGAGCCGCGAGCGGATTAAGAGCGCTTTGCGAAACTGTGGATTTGAATTTCCACACGGGCAAGGTGTGACGATTAACCTGGCGCCGGCGGATGTGCGGAAGGAAGGATCCGGGTTTGACTTGCCGATGGCGCTGGGGCTGGTGGGCTGCCAGGGGCAGTTTTTCGGCAAACAACTGGACAAGATGATGTTTCTGGGCGAACTGTCGCTGGATGGGAGCGTGCGGTCGGTGCGGGGGGCGCTTTCGGCGGCGCTGGCGGCGCGCGAGTTTGGGTTGAAGTCGCTGGCCGTTCCGGAAGCCAATGCGAAGGAAGCGGCGGTAGTCGAGGGCGTGGACGTGTTTGCCTTGAAGTCGCTGCCGCAAGCGGTGGACCTGGTGAATTCGCCGGAGTCGTTCACTCCGGTCAAGGTGGATGCGCAGCAGATGCTCTCCGAGGCCGCGCAGTACTCGGTGGATTTGCGCGATGTGCACGGGCAGCAGGCCGCCAAGCGCGCGCTGGAAGTGGCTTGCGCGGGCGGGCACAACATTTTGTTTATCGGGCCGCCGGGAGCGGGGAAGACCATGCTGGCGAAGCGTATCCCAACGATCCTGCCGCCGATGTCGCTCGAGGAAGCCATCGAGACGACGCGCATTCATAGCGTGGCTGGGGTGCTGGAGGACAGCCGCGGGCTGGTGGGTACGCGGCCGTATCGCTCGCCGCACCACACCATCAGCGATGCGGGGTTGATTGGCGGAGGCGCGGTGCCACGGCCGGGGGAAGTGTCGCTGGGGCACAACGGCGTGCTCTTCCTGGACGAACTGCCGGAATTTCAGCGCAATGTTTTGGAAGTGATGCGGCAGCCGCTGGAGGACGGGGCCGTGACTATTTCGCGGGCCGCCGTTTCGGTGACGTTTCCTTCGCGGTTCATGCTGGCCGCAGCGATGAATCCCTGCCCGTGCGGCTATTTTGGAGATCCAACGCGCGAGTGCCACTGCACGCCGCCGATGATCCAGCGCTACGTTTCGAAAATCTCGGGGCCGCTGCTGGATCGCATCGATATTCACATCGAGGTTCCGGCGGTGAAATACAAGGAGCTGCGGACGCCGTCTTCGGCGGAGGATTCCGCTTCCGTGCGGCAACGGGTGATCGCGGCGCGGGACCGACAGCTCGAACGGTTTCACGGCGAGAAGAAGACCTACGCGAACGCGCAGATGATGCCGAAGATGATTCGCAAGCATTGCGCGATTTCGCCGGAAGGCGAGAAATTGCTGGAAAACGCTATCACGCGGCTGGGCCTTTCCGCGCGGGCCCATGACCGGATCCTGAAGGTGGCGCGCACGATTGCGGATCTGGATAGTGGCGGAGGTATTGAGCCGCGGCATCTTAGCGAGGCCATTCAATACAGGACGCTGGACCGGTCGTACTGGGCCTGAGGCGCACCATACCTTTTCGTCTCCCGTTTGTAAGCCGGTGACTATGCGGCCGCAGTTTCCTTCTTGCCCCAGAAAGCATCTTAATCAAATAGGAGAGAATGGTTGGACTGCTCCATTGACTCGGTTTCCTTTGCTGTGTTACCCATAAAGCGCTCACATTAGGGGCTCCCGGGGCAGTCGCAACACAAAAGATGGCCTCCGACACCAAGCACCTGGAAATGACGCTGGAGACGATCGTCGAGAGCGTCAATCTTGCCGAGGAGATGTGTTTGCGGGTGGCGGAAGCAGCGGGATTCGGCGAGGACGACTGTTATCGCATCGGCATGAGCGTGCGCGAGGGCGTGATTAACGCCTTCCATTACGGGAACCAGGAGCGGCCCGAGAAGAAAATCCACCTAGCTGTGGACCTCACCCCGGACAAGATGATTATTCACGTGTTGGACGAGGGCGCGGGGTTCCGGCTCGCCGACGTTCCGGACCCGCTTGCCGAGGAAAACCTGCTCAGCACTTCCGGACGGGGGATCTTCCTGATGCGCGCGTTCATGGACGAGTTCGACGTGCTTTCCGGTAAGACAGGCGGCGCGGAAATCGTGATGTCGAAGAAACTGCCTGCTCCGGGGAGCGCTTCCCCGAACGGCCAAAGCGGACAAGACGCGACGCGTCGGCGGGAAGCGTAAGGAAATCGATGTCATTACATGCGACGCATCGCGACGCCGGACAAGTCACCGTTGTGGACCTGAGCGGCCGAATTACGCTGGGAGACGGCAGCGCATTGCTGCGCAAGACGATTCGCGGGCTGCTGGATGATCAAAGAAGAATGATTCTGCTGAACCTGGCGGACGTGGACTACATCGACAGCTCGGGAATCGGCGAACTGGTCAGCGGCTACACGGCGGTGAAGAATCAGAACGGGGACCTGAAGCTGCTGCACTTGACGAAGAAAGTCAAAGACCTTCTTCAGATCACCAAGCTGTTTACCGTATTTGACGTGTATACGGACGAGAGCACGGCGCTGCGAAGCTTCACCTGAATTTGTCCAGGCGCCCCTTCCCATGCGCCCTTCGTGGTTTGTCTTCCTGCTCGCATGGTTCGCATGATTGCGGCACAATTTCCTGAATGATGCCGCTTGCCGATACCCTGTGGATTGTTGACCAGGCGAAATCTCTGGGTTTCGACCTTTGCGGGGTAGTGCGCGCGGAAAAATTTCCCGAATTGGAGCAGACGCCGGAGTGGCTCGCGCGGGGCTACGCCGGAGAAATGAGGTACCTCGCTGATCCCCGTCGAGCCGATCCGCGAACTGCCATGCCGGGCGTCCAGAGCGCCATCGTCGGCCTGCTCAACTACAGCACCGAGCAGCCGCTTTCCACCGATCCGGCGCTTCCCATCGAGGACGGCAAGCCGAGCGGGTGGATTTCCCGTTATGCCTGGGGCGACGACTATCACGATGTGTTGCGGGAAAGACTAGAGGCGCTTACGGAATCCCTGCGCGAGCGATTTGCATCGCCATTCGAGGCACGCGCTTACGTGGACACGGGACCGGTGCAGGAGCGCGTGCTGGCTAAATATGCCGGCTTGGGATGGCTTGGGAAAAATACGCTGCTGCTGAACCAAATGCTCGGCTCGTTCTTTTTTCTCGGAGTGATTCTCACCACTCTCGACCTCGAACCGACGCTCGGGGCGAACGAACTGCCGCCGCCGGACTTGTGCGGGAGTTGCCGGCGCTGCCTGGACGCTTGCCCGACGCAAGCCTTCGTCGAGCCCTACGTCATGGACGCGCGAAAGTGCATTTCCTACTTGACGATCGAGTTGCGGGGCGCCATCCCGGAAGAGTTTCGCGCGGCGATGGGAAACCACGTTTTTGGCTGCGACATTTGCCAGGATGTTTGCCCGTGGAACCGGCGCGCGCCGATGGTCACTCTGGCGCCGTTCCAGCCAAGAGTTTTTCCCGCACCGGAAGAAAACGACGCCGGCGCGTCCCTCCCCCCGCAAGACAAATCGCTCTACCTTCCCCGGCTGGAATGGCTTCTTGGACTTACCGAGGCGGACTTTCGCGAACTCTTTCGCGGAAGCCCGATCAAACGTACTAAATGGCGCGGCCTATTGCGGAACGCCTGCATCGCGCTCGCGAATTCCGGGATTCGGCCGCGCATGGCGGAGCACCGCCGAGTGGCCGATGCTTTAGAGCGACTGGCGGCTTCGGAGGATGAAGTCCTCGCCGAATCTGCCCGTTGGGCGCTTTCACGCATCCAATAATCTTGCGGGGGAAAAGCTGTTGGGTGAAAAGCAGCCGTAAGCCCGAAGGGAAATCCGGTGAGAGCCGCGGGATTGCGGTTTCCCGGACCGGGTTACCATCTCGCGGGCACTAGCGGTATAATCCCACCCGCAGGTCGATTCGCCCTCCGCGCTGCTGAGGTTCCCATGAATCGTCGTAACTTTTTGTGGAATACGGGTATCGTCGGCGCTGGATTCCTCGGGGCAGGAAATGCTGCACCGGGCCTCTTGTGCGCCGGCACCGCGAACCATTCGGATTCAAATCTTACTCTGGAGGAAAAACCCGTGGCCTTTACCGTGCCGCCCCTGCCGTACTCGTTCGACGCACTCGAGCCTTACATCGACGCCAAGACGATGGAAATCCATCATGACAAGCATCATGGCGCTTATGTCACCAACGTGAACAAGGCCTTGGAAGGCCAACCCGCTCTGCAAGCCAAGTCGATCGATGACCTTCTCAAAGGTCTCGACTCGGTACCGGAGAATATCCGCAACGCCGTACGCAATAATGGCGGCGGCCATTGGAACCATACGCTCTTCTGGACGCTCATGAAGAAGGGCGGTGGCGGAGAGCCCAAGGGGAATTTGGCGGCGGCGATCAGCTCGACGTTCGGGTCGTTTGCCGGATTTCAGGAAAAATTTGCGGCCGCCGGCCTGGGGCGCTTTGGTTCCGGCTGGGCGTGGCTGGTGGTGCGAGATGGGAAACTGGCGATCGACTCGACGCCGAATCAAGACACTCCCTATCTCCTCGCCGGAGGTGGCAAGGCGGTCCTGGGTCTGGACGTTTGGGAGCATGCCTACTACCTTAAGTATCAGAACGTACGCGGTGATTACATCAAGGCGTGGTGGAACGTCGTCAATTGGGACAAGGCCGCTGAACTCTACGATGCGGCGAAGAAGTAGTCGCTGCTCGCAAGCAGTCCAAAAATAGAAAAGCCCCCGAAAGATCGGGGGCTTTTCTATTTGCCTCAAAAAACTGGAACGGAGTCCGAATCAGGCCATCAATTGCCGCTTCGCCAAGGGAACCACGGCTACAGACCGCCGCGGTGCAGGATAAGTCTTTGGCGTGGGCGCAAAGTTGCGTGCCTCCCCCGTTGCCAATGCCATGGGCATCGGCATGCCGCCCGCGCTTTGCCGCGAAGCCTCGCGCACCAATTCCATGCGGCCGCGAACGCGGAACTTGGCGAGCAACGAGGAGACATGGAATTTCACGGTGCGCTCGGATAGATTCAGGTTGGCGGCGATTTCCTTGTTGGCAAGGCTCTTCATCAGGCCGGAGAGAACTTCATCTTCCCGGCGCGTCAGCTTCACCTGGCCGCCGAGCGATTTCCCGGCCTCCAGCAACTGGTTGGCTTTCTCGTGGAGGCCTCCCAGGAGTTCCTCTTCGGCCTGGACCATGACCACGTAATCGCTGGTGGACTGGCCCCGCACCATGCAGTGCATGGCCAGCAGTCCGGCGGCCTGGTCCACGGGAAACCTACCGTCTGGTCCGGTTTCGACGTGAAAATGGGCTACACCAGAATTTTTTTCATAGAAAAAGAAAACATCGCGGGGAAAAGCCGGGCGGGAATTTGTCAATTGCTGCGGGTGTTCACTTCTGCGAATCACCTTCACGTGCACCCCCTCCGAATGCAGTCTCATGACGCAATCGAAGCCTTTAAGTTTTTTTTTTCTTCGCCCCTCGACGAGGCGTGTTCCCCAGTTGTGCCAAGACCGTCAGGCAAGATGCCAAGAACGAGGGCTAAGGCTCGGCAATTCTTACCCATTGTGCGGCAACGACCAGGCTTGGGCGAGGACTCCCTGAAAGCCGGCCTGGAACCATTTTGCCGAACCCTCCTTCCCTGCAAATATTCTGCCGTTGGGAAGAATAGGCAACTTGCTCAGGAATTGAGGACTTACGCTGAAATCAGGAGGCTGTCAAGCGGATTTGACGGTAGGAATTGCACTGTCATCGAAATTTTTCCACCTTTATCCACAGAAGTCTGAATCGTGCGGGAGCATATTCTGTAGCACGAAACTGGTCAATGCCCTGTGGAAAAGTGCCACGGCCCGCATTCTTCATTTGGAATTTCAAAAGGAAACGATGCGCGTTTGCTGCGGGCTGATCAATTCGTAGACCAAACCGCGCCAGCGAATCTTTCGTGTGACGAAAGAGTTCACAAAATTCAGAAGATAGAGGAAGGGGACCAAAGTTGTTAACAGAATGTAAATCCAGGCTTGTCCCATGATCTGGGAGCGCGCGGCAGGGAGGGCCTCGGTCACACCAATAAGCCGGATGGAACTGCGGAGGGAGGAAAGCAAAATGGGGAGAAAGGTCAGCGTGGCGATGTGGAAATAGGGCCGCTGTTGGAGGAGGTTGCTCAAGATCAGCATCGCGCCGAGCAACAGCGTCAGGCAGTACAGAAGATGCGTGGCGGTCGCGGGGGCCCAGACGCGATCCGCGTACACGCGGGTGATGAGAATTTGGCGGTTGGTGAATTCCAGCAACTCGTGGAAATCGGCCTCGGCGTAAGAAAGCGTCAAGCACTCCGGGATGAAAACAATCGGGCGGTTTTGGCGCTCCAGCGCTCGTGTCAAGGAATAGTCATCGCTCACCGAATTTTTCCACTCGTCCAGGACGCCCGCTTGTTCGAAGATGCTGCGGCGAATTGCGGTGCCGCCGCCCCAGCAGAAATTTCTCCCGGTCTCGCTAAGCATGGTGACCACCGGCGCGTTCCAGGCGGCGAGAAGCGCGGTGGGGAAATTGCTGCGATTGGGAATCAGCCAGCGCATGGTCGTCGTCGCTCCGATTCTTATGTCACCGAGCGGCGCTACCAGATGGTGCAGCCAGTTTCTTCCGGGGCGCCCGTCGGAATCGGCGAAAACGAGCACTTCAAATTCCGGCGGCAGTTGTTCCACGGCCACCCGCAAATTGTTCACCTTCTCGCCACAGTTGCTGGGGCTTCCCGCGATGACGACGTGGGCCTTCACCTTGGAACTCGCGGCGACCCGTTCGACGATGCTGCGAGCGGGATCCGAGCCGGAGGCCAAGACGAAGAAAATGTCGTAGTTCTGGCGTTCGAATTCCGTCAGCGATACGAGATTGCGCTCGAGGCCGGGCTCGATGCCTTTGCATGGGCAAAACACGGCCACGCGCGGCGCGAAAAATCCGGGATCGGCGTGCAGGCGCCGGCGCACGTAGCCAAGCCACTGCCAGGCCTGCCAGATGAGGTATACCCCCAGGAGGATCTGGAAAAACGCCAGTAAATAAAATGAGGTCTCCACGTTCTTCGAGGATAGCAGAGGAACAGTGCTCGCGGAGCGCCGTTCGAACGGTTAGAATCGCAGCGGTAAACGCCCGTTCTAAGGAGAACAAAAATGCCACGAGTGGATTTCGGGATGGTGACGTCAGCATTGGAATTGCCGGGATACCGGATCGTAAGAAACTTTGGGATCGTGCGCGGAATTATCGTGCGCTCGCGGAGCGTGATCGGGAATCTCGGCGCGGCGCTCCAGACTATCATTGGCGGTAACATCACCATCCTCACGAACCTTTGCGAGAAGACCCGCGAGGACGCCTTCGAACTGCTGTTGCAACACGCCGGCGAGCATGGCGCCAACGCGGTGATCGGGATGCGCTATGACGCAACGGAAGTGATGCAAGGCGTCACCGAAGTCCTGGCTTACGGCACCGCCGTGCAGGCCGAACGCATTTCCTAGCCGTAGACGCGGGCGCGGCTCGCGGCAGGCCGGGACCAGTGATAGAATTCCCGCCTCCCATGTTCTGCGCAAAATGCGGCGCACAAATTTCTCCCAACGGAAGGTTCTGCACTTCCTGCGGAGAAGCCGTCGATCCAGACACGGGCGCTACTTTGCTTGGGGATGAAGCCGACATCGAAGGAGCAACGCTGGCGCCGTCAACTCCGGCCGCGCGAAAAACTCTGGCGTCCCCTTCTTCCCCGCGAACTCCGCGCACACCTACAAGCGGCAATCCGCTGACGAGTTCCGACCCCATCGGCGGCGGCCGCTTTACGCCAGGGCAAATCATCGCGGAACGATACCGCGTTGTGGCCCTGGCGGGCCGCGGAGGAATGGGTGAAGTTTATCGCGCCGAAGACTTAACCCTCGGCCAGGTCGTGGCGTTGAAATTTCTTCCTGAAGCGCTTTCACAGGACGCCGCGGCGCTTGGGCGTTTTCACGCAGAAGTGCGCACCGCGCGGCAAGTCTCTCATCCCAACGTCTGCCGCATGTTTGACATTGGCCAAGCCGGCGGAACTCTTTTCCTGACGATGGAGTATGTCGATGGGGAAGATCTTGCTTCGGTGGTCCGCCGCATCGGCAGGCTTTCGCCGGACAAAGCCACCGAGGTCGCGCGGCAAATCTGTGCGGGACTGGCGGCGGCGCACGAACGCGGCGTGATTCATCGCGACCTGAAGCCTGCCAACGTCATGCTCGACGGCGCCGGCAAAATTCGCGTCATGGATTTTGGCCTCGCCGGCGTCGCAGCGAGCATCAAAGGCGCGGACGTTCGCGCTGGGACGCCTGCGTACATGGCGCCGGAACAGCTTGCCGGCCGCGAAGTCAGCACGAAGAGCGATCTGTATTCACTCGGCCTCATAATCTACGAAATTCTCACGGGCAAGCGCGCTTTCGAAGCCGCCACGCTCCCGGAATTGATGAAGCAGCGCGAGTCCGGGACGGTCACAAATCCTTCGACTCTAGTGCGCGATCTGGATCCCCTGGTCGAGCGCGTCATCCTTCGTTGCCTGGAGACCGATCCGGAAAAGCGTCCAGCGACAGCGTTGCAAGTCGCCGCCGCACTCCCCGGTGGGGATCCTCTTGCCGCCGCGCTCGCCGCGGGCGAGACGCCTTCGCCACAGATGGTGGCCGCCGCTGGTGGAACCGCTGGCCTCGCGCCCCGCGTCGCGATTGCCTGCCTAGCGGCAGTGCTCCTGGGAGTCGTTCTGCTTGTCGCTGTAGGGATCAAAGAAAACGGCCTCGCACGTCTCCACGCCGAAAATCCGCCCGAGGTTCTCGCCAAAAAGTCCCGCGAAATCATTGCGAGCTTGGGCTATTCGGCTCCGCCTGTCGACAGAGCCGACGGCTTCACTTACGACAGCGATTTTCTCGCTTATCTTGAAAAGAATAGTTCACAGCGTCCCCAGTGGGACCGCGTGCTCGCCGAACAGCCGCCCGTGCTCCGCTACTGGTTTCGGCAAAGTCCCCGCGAAATGAGCCCCGAAGGCTTTTGGAATCAGTCCTTGACTCCCGGTGTTGTCACCTTCTCCGATCCGCCAGCCATTTTCTCCGGCATGATCAATCTTCAACTCGATCCAGAGGGAGCTCTGCTCTATTTCCAGGCGATTCCCCCGGAAAAAGAGGAGAGCCCGCCATCCTCCCGGCCTGCCGATTGGCTTCCGCTTTTCGCTGCCGCGGGACTTGACCCCGCCCAATTTCATTCTGTGGAATCCTCGTGGGATTCGCTGGCCTCCGCTGACACGCGCGCCGCCTGGGATGGCGCTTGGCCGGGCAGCGGTCGTCCTTTGCACGTCGAAGCCGCCGCTCGCCGCGGCAAGCCCGTGTTTTTCGCCCTCATTGGCCCCTGGACGAAACCACAGCGCATGAACCAGGCGGAGCGCACGCGCGCGGACAAGACGAGCCAAATCATCGGTCTCTCGATCGCGCTGGTCATCTTCGCGGGGAGCATATTTCTTGCATATCGCAACTATTCGCGGGGCAAGGGTGACCGCCAAGGCGCCCTGCGCCTCGCTTCTCTCGTTTTTGCCCTTGAGCTCTCCATTTGTCTTTTTCGATCCCATTTTGTTCCCACTCTGGACACCGCGGGCATGATCCTCTTTGCCGTCAGCACTGGCCTTTTCGTTTCTGGTTTTATCTGGGTGCTCTATCTCGCTCTCGAGCCCTATGTGCGCCGTAACTGGCCGCAAACCATCATCTCCTGGACTCGCTTCATAAGCGGGCGTCTCCGCGATCCCCTGGTCGGCCGCGACCTTCTCTTTGGCGTCCTTCTCGGTTTTTCCTGGGTCTTCACTTTCGTGCTCGGCAGTTTCTTTCTGACTCGCGCGGGCGCCAGTCCGCAGTTTGGAAGTGAGGAGTTTCTCGAGGGCGTTCGCGAGTCGATCGCTCTCGGGCTCGTCAGAATCGTCGGCTCGATTCAGACGACGCTGATCTTTTTTTTCCTTGTGGTTCTCTTGCGTGTGCTGGTCAAGAATCGCTGGGTGGCCGCCGCGATTTTCGTCCTGCTTTTTACCGTGCCGAAAGTCCTGGGCGCCGATCACCCACTGATTGAAACGCCCATTTGGCTGGTCATCTATGGCATCGCCGCGTTCGCCGTTGTGCGCTTCGGATTGATCGCTTTAGCCATGGCCGTGCTAACCGTCGATGTCCTTCTAAACGTGCCTATCACACTGGATTTTTCCTATTGGTATGCGGCCCGCTCCTTCTGTGTGTTGCTCGGTTTCGTGGCCATCGCCGCGTGGGGTTTTTATACTTCGCTCGCCGGCCAGCGTCTTTGGAAGGAAGACCTTTTCGAATAGCCAGTGTTCTATCGCCGCCCCGCAGGAACTCGCCCACTTCGAACTTGCTCCGTTACGGCCGCCGCCAATTCTTCGATTTCCGTCAGCGCCTTGCTTGCGGCCAGCCTGGCCTTCTCGATGAACGACGAATCCAGCAAAAAGGCGCAACGGTCGACGAAGGGATGGTCCGCCGCTTCAAAGGGCTTGCGCGCGCGGTGCTTCGCAGCGGCCCGCGCCAGCAGCTCCTCGTACATTTGCAGGTCGCGCTGAAAATCGAGCGCATCGCCCGCGGTCCAGCCCTGCTGGCGCGTCAGTGACGCCAGAAACTTCCTGCGGAACGCCGTGGCATCCCGCCGCAGCATGGGACGCGGTTTGGATTTGCCCGCGGACCGCGGCTCGTTGCAGACGATCGCCAGCGTCCGTACCGTCAGAGCCAGCAGCGCCTCCCGCTGCAACAGCGCCAGAAGATCGCGGTAGAGCGAAGCGTGGACTTGGAGCGCCTGGCGGCCGTTCTCGACGACGTAAGAATCCATGAATCGCGGCACCAGGCGCTCTCGCAGCAGCGCCTCCGAAACGCGCTGCGCAAGTTCCGCGGGCGCATCGATCGCGTTTTGTTTTTCACGCGGCATATTCCAGGAAATATGGTAGCAGGAGTCTGTAGCTTGGCTTCCGGCGTTGCCTGAAATGAAAAAGGCCCCCGGTCACTTCGGGGGCCTGCTAAAGACACTCTGTGCAGGGACGCGATATATCGTGCCCCTGCTTCAGAGGTCGGACGCTGCCTTAGTGAATCGCCCGCGGGCTATCCGGGCCAACGCGCTTCGGCTTTGGTTCCGGCTGCGGCACGATCGGCGGCGTCACCGCCTCTTTCTGCAGCGCGTGCTCCAGAACTTCGTCCAGCGTGCGCACGTAGGTGATTTTAATGTCGCCGAGAATATCCGGAGTAAGATCCGCCACGACATTCGGCTCGTTGTCCGCGGGCAGCAGGACATGCGTGATTCCCGCCCGCTTTGCGCCGAGCACTTTTTCCTTCACGCCGCCGATGGGCAGGACCACGCCTGAGAGCGTCATCTCGCCGGTCATCGCCAGCCGGTCTTTCACGGGCCGCCCGCTAAGCAGGCTGACCAGCGCCGTGACCATCGCCGCTCCGGCGGACGGGCCGTCCTTCGGCACCGCGCCTGACGGCACGTGGATGTGAATGTCCTGCTTGCGGAAGAAGTCCGGATCGATGCCGTAGCGCTCGCAGTTCGCGCGCGTCCAGGTCAGCGCCGCGGTCATCGATTCTTGCATGACTTCGCCCAGATGCCCGGTCATGGTGAACTGCTTGCCGCCGCGCATGCGGGTCGCTTCGATGAAGATGATGTCGCCTCCCACCGGCGTCCAGACCAGTCCGACGGCTACGCCGGGCCGCTTGACGCGCTCCTCGACTTCCTTTTCCGTGCGGAATTTCGGCACGCCCAGGAATTCGCGGACCACTTCCGGTGTCACCACCATCTTTTCCGTCTGGCCTTCGGCGATGCGCCGCGCCTGTTTGCGCGTGATCGTGGCGATCTCGCGTTCCAGGTTGCGCACGCCCGCTTCCCGTGTGAAGCTGTGGATGATTTCCCGCAGCCCTTCGTCGGTGAATTCGATCTGCTCCCCTGCTTTTATGCCGTTCTCGGCGGTCTGCTTGGGGATCAGGTACTTGTGCGCGATGTGCAGCTTTTCCTCGCCCGTGTAGCCGGGCAATTCGATGATCTCCATGCGGTCGCGCAGCGGTTCGGGGATGGGATCCATCCAGTTGGCCGTGGCGATGAACAGCACTTTCGAGAGATCGAACGGCACATCCAGGTAATGATCGCGGAACGCGTTGTTCTGCTCCGGGTCGAGAACTTCCATCAGCGCCGAGGAGGGGTCGCCGCGGAAATCGCGGCCGAGCTTGTCCACCTCGTCCAGCATCATGACCGGGTCGTTCGTTTCCCCGCGCTTCAGTCCCTGGATAATTTGTCCGGGCAATGCGCCGATGTACGTGCGCCGGTGGCCGCGGATTTCCGCTTCATCGTGCATGCCGCCCAGGGCGATGCGCACGAACTTGCGTCCCAGCGATCGCGCGATGGATTTGCCAAGCGAAGTCTTGCCCACGCCTGGAGGTCCCACGAAGCAAAGGATTGGCCCCTTCATCCCTGGCTGAAGTTTTTTCACCGCCAGATAGTCGAGGATGCGCTCCTTCACTTTCTGCAAATCGTAGTGGTCTTCATCGAGAATCTCGTGCGCCTTGGTGATGTCGATCTCCGCGCTGCCCGAGGACTTGCTCCACGGCAGCGAAGCCATCCATTCGAGATAAGTCCGCGAAACCATGTACTCGGCGGAAGCCGGCGTCATCTTCGACAGCCGCTTCAGTTCGCGCTCGCACTCTTTCTTGGCTTCGGCGGACATCGCCGCTTCTTCCACTTTCTTGCGCAGCTCGTCGATCTCCTGCATGGAATCGTCGGATTCGCCGAGTTCCTTCTGGATCGCCTTCATCTGCTCGCGCAGGAGGTATTCGCGCTGGTTCTGGCTGACTTGCTCCTGCACCTGCTCGTGGATCTTCGAGCGCAGCTCCAGGACCTCGAGTTCCTTTGAGAGTTCGCGAATCAGCGTTTCCAGCCGCTTGCGCACGCTGGAGGTTTCGATCAATTCCTGGCGCAGCAGCGTGGAAAGCGACGGCAGCGTGCCGGCGATAAAATCCGTCAGCCGCCCGGGATGATCGATGTTCATGGCCGCCGTTTGCAAGTCATCGGAAAGCTGCGGCGAGTGGCTTACCACGTCGCGGAAAAGATCCTGCGCATTGCGTTGCAGCGCCTCCAACTCAGTATCCGCTTCGCCGATGATGTCGGGCTCCGACTGCACGCGCGCTTGCAAATAGGGACGTATGCCGATCAATTCGAGCACTTGAATGCGCTGCAGACCTTCAAGAAAAATCACCACGTTGCCATTCGGCATTTTTACGGTCTTATGCACCTTGGCAAGCGTGCCGAGTTTATGGAGGTCGGCGGCCGCGGGATCCTCGACTCGCGGGTCGAGCTGCGCCACCACGCCCAGCAACTTCTCGTCGCCATGCAGACCATTCACTAAAGCCAAAGAACTTTCCCGTCCCACGGTCAATGGCAGGACAGCGCCCGGAAACAGGACGGTGTCACGAACCGGCAGGATGGGAAGAACCTCTGGCACGACAAATTTTTTCTCAGCCATGTATCCCCCTGGTCATCCACGCCACCCAAAAGGGGCGGTGGAATACAATTTTAGATGCAAGCGTCAGGAAAAGGGTGCTCAAAAGTATGAAAGTTGCTAGCATAAAATCTTAGCATCACACGCTCATATTCTATCAGAACCTTTGCCCGTCTTCAAAATGCCTACTAACATATTTGTGTTCAACACTTTACGGCTCAAGAGACCTGGTCGCTCGCGCCTGAGTGCCGCTTTCCTGCTACCGGCCATCTGCTCAATTACTTGATGCCTTTCGCTCATTTGAAGCAAACCGCTTCCTGACAAACTCCTCGGCTTCCTCGCGTGTCCTGATGCGCCCGTCCAGTTGCGCATCCTCCAGCGTACGCAGAATCTCAGCAAAAAGCGGGCCGGGCCGGAACCCCATTTCTTGGAGGTCATCGCCCGTCAAGAGCCGCTCCGGGCGGACCTGCTCCGGAGGGGTTACCTCCAGGAAGCGCTTGACGAACTCGTAGGATTCCAGGTGGCGGTGGCTGGAAAGGCAGTCGAGCCGGTGCAGCGCCAGGTGCTCCTCAAAACGCGGCAGCCGCACAAATCTCTTCAGCGTTGCAGCGCGCATCCCTTCGACGGCCCCGAACTTCATGTGATTGTCCACGAGCGCGAGGATCTGCTCGGTGTCCTCGTTGGAGAATCGCAATCGCTTGCAGATGGCTTCGGCCATGCGCACGCCGACTTCCACGTGATCATTGAAACGAATACGATCGCCCGTTTGTTCGGCGGATTGGAACGTGGGCGGCTTGCCCACGTCGTGCAGGAGAACGCCCCAGGCTAGCGTCGGCGAAGCGCCGGCGGGAAGCCCTTCGAGCATCAGCAGCGTGTGAATCCAGACGTCTCCTTCGGGGTGATATTGTGGCGGCTGCTCGACCCCTTTCATCGCCCCGATTTCGGGAAGGACTTGCTGGAGCAGCCACGTTTGATCCAGCAATTCGAACGCCCGCCGCGCCGCGCCTTCGGTGAGCATTTTTGTAAGTTCTTCGCGGAGCCGCTCCGGGGAAACTTGGTGGATCTCGGCCACGTGGCGTCGAGTGGCGCGAAACGCCGCGGCCTCGATTTCGAATCCGAAACGCGCGGCGAATCGCACCGCGCGCATCATGCGCAGTTTGTCTTCCGCGAAACGAAGATCCGGCTCGCCGATGGCGCGAAGGAGTTTGGCTTCGAGGTCCGCCTGTCCGCCGACGTAGTCGAGCACTTCGCCGGTGTCGTGGCGCATCAGCAGGCCGTTGATGGTGAAGTCGCGGCGCTGCACGTCCTCCTGAGGCGTTTTCGAATAAACCACGCTGTCCGGGTGGCGGCCATCGCTGTAGCCTACGTCCGAGCGAAATGTGGCCACTTCGACTTTCAGCCCATCACGCGGAACCAGAATCACTCCGAACTGCGCGCCCACCGCGATGCTCTCCGGAAAAAGTGTCATCACTTGCTCCGGAGTCGCATCGGTGGTCACGTCGTAATCGGCAGGCTCGCGGCCGAGCAGCAAGTCGCGCACGCAGCCGCCCACCAGCAGCGCCTGGTAGCCGTTGCTCCGCAGCGTATCGCAAATCGAGTTGGCCATTTCGCGCGCGGTCATGCAGAGATTGTGAACGAACCGCTAAGAAAGCGGTAGATGCAGCTTAGGCACACGTGGCGATGGACGACCTGAATGCGATCTGGGCTCTGCGGAAGAGCTTGTTAAAGTGTCTTCCAGAAGTTCTTATGGAGGTCTAGTCGAAACCGACTGCGGCGGTTCTCATCTCGATGAATCATTTCCCGGAGGAAGCCAAACGCTTGCTTTGTATCCTCGCGTAAATGTTCGGGCGGCGTCGCACGCTGCCTATTACCTGTTGGGTTCATAGATTCAATGAGATCCTTTTCAATAGCCTTCAACTCGGCAGAATCCTTAGAGGGTAAGGCAATCCAAAAGATGTGCGTAGCACCCGCCTTCTCGACGTGCCTATCCCAGGCCCGCAGATTCGCTTTCCTGGTTTGTGGAGGATGAATACGATTGCAAATTTGCCGAAGCTGTTTGTAGGTATAAACTTCTCTCCAGATACAGGCCCGTTCTGCAGTCAGTTCCTTATAAAGCCGCGTGTAAAGGTTTGACGAAGTTCCTCGCTCAGTCTTGCCGACATATATGTTGGTCCAAAACCCGTTGGCGTTATAGAACCCCCAGAGATACAGTCCTTGCTCGCGCGGAACACTCTCGATCAGAGCAGCACACTTACGGCGATATTCATTCCCGAGAGTTGTCGTTCTATCCACTTTTATTGCGGCCTCGTTGTGCGGGTATTTTCTCGCGAAGTCGTACAAAGGTTTGAGACTGACGATGCCTTCCATCGGTTCCTCCGTACTCACCTGGATTCTACTTGCAGCGAAAGACGAGGCAGGTGATGTCGTCCGACTGCCGCGTGGCGCCGGTAAATTCGTCCACGCGCTTCATTAGGAACTGCAGGGTTTGCTGCGCATCCCAATCGGGCAGGTTGCGAACGGCGCTGAGCCAGCGCTCGTTTCCGAATTCTTCTCCCGATTCATTGAACGCCTCGATTACGCCATCGGTGAAGAAAATCAGCGCGTCGCCCGACCTAAGCTCCAGCGAGGCAGTTTCGTGACTGCGATCCAGACGAATGCCCAGCGGCAAGCCCCCGACTTCCAGCGTTTCCAGCGCGCCGTTGGCGCGGCGAAGAATCGGCGCGTTGTGTCCGGCATTGACGTACGTCAGCCTCCGCGATGTGGGGTTGTACTCCGAAAGAACCGCCGTTGTGAAGCGCAGGCCGTTCAAGCTGTGCGCGCAGGCGTAGCGATTCAGCCGCGCCACCAGATCCGCTAGCGGAGCATTTTCTCCCGCAATGGTGCGCAGGCTCGCTTGCAGAGTCGCCATCAGCAGAGCGGCGGGAACGCTTTTGCCTGCGACGTCGGCGATCACCACCATCAGTCTTTCGCGATCCTCGGGATTAGGATAGAACGCATCGTAATAGTCACCGGCCACTGAATTTTGCGGACGCGTCGCGAAAGCGATGTTCGTGCCCGGAACTTCCGGCGGCTGCGATGGCACCAGCCAGGTTTGAATCTCCCGCGCGATTTCCAGGTCGCGCTTCATGGTGACCTTGTCCGCCAACTCCAGGGAAAGCAGCAGCACGAACAGCAGCACGGCAATCCCGGTGAAGTTCGTCTGCTGGTTGATCGCAGACACCGCCATCAAGACAAGAGCGATTAGAAGAAGAACGCGCCGCGCGGGAGACATTTTCAGAATCAGCGCCCAGAAAAATTGCCTGGCTACATGAAGGGGCCGGCGCCAGCGCGGCAGCTTGTGAATTTCTTCCCAGTCGACGTCACGGTCATAGAAGCCGTAGCTGGAGCGCGCGTCGGCTACGAACTGCGTCCAGAGATCGTCGATCTGCCGGCCTTCGCTGACGCGCTGCCAGAAGTGGCGCAGGCGGTCCATTCCGTGGAGCCGGGGAGGCGAAGAAGAGACACCGGGAATGGGAGGCACGCTCATACAGGATTGCTTGCGAAAGTTAAAGTATAGGGCATTCCGCTGAGAATTCGCTGGAAGTTACGAATCGTCGCGATCGTGTCCGGTTTCATCGTGGCGGAGCGAGCCCCCGAATTGCACTTTGCCGAAACCGAAACGGTCGCGGAGCCGGTCCGTCGCGCTAGTGAGTTTTTCCAGTTTCGCGCGGCGCTCGGCGTCCAGCAAATCGAGTTGGGCATTTCCGTGTGTCAGGCCGCTCAGGCTGACTCCGAGCAGCCGCACTTTTCTCTTCGCATCGCGATGAATTCGAAAGAGCTCTTGGAACACGGCATAAATGTCGGAATCGAGCTTCGTCGGTTCTCCGAGCGTTTTGGAGCGCGTGTGCGTTTCGAATCCCGCGTAGCGAATCGTAAGCGTCAGCGTTCGCGTGGCGAGGCCGGCTTCGCGGAGACGCTTGCAGGCTTTCTGCGAAAGATGGCTGAGCATCGCGGACAAGGCTTCCACGTCGCCGGTATCTTCGCCAAAAGTGTGATTGTGCGAGATTGATTTCGGCTCGGCGTCGATCACAAATTCGTAGGAATCGCCGCCGCGCGACTTGCGATAAAGCGCCGTTCCCCACTGGCCGAAAATGCTTTCCAATTTTTCCTGTGGCACTGCCGCGATCTGCTCGACGGTTTCAATGCCCAGGGCGCGCAGCGCGCGCTCCGTCACTTCGCCTATGCCGGGAATTTTTCTCACCGGCAGCGTCGCAAGGAATCGCTGTTCGCTGCCTGCAGGCACCCACACGAGCCCGCGCGGTTTTGCCTGATCGGATGCGACTTTGGCAACCAGGCGCGTCGCTGCGAGGCCGCCGGAACAGGGAAGCGACGTCATTTGCGTGATCGTTCGAAGCAGCCTGTCGGCTGCTGCCAGCGGATGTCCATGCAATCGCTGGGTGCCCGCGAGATCGAGATAAGCCTCATCGATCGAAACCATTTCGACGACGGGAGAAAATTTCGCGAGGATAGCCGCGACGCGATCGCTCCACTCCCCATATTTTTCGTGATGCCCATCCAAAAAAATCGCGTGAGGGCAGAGACGTCCGGCCGTGCGCAGCGGCATCGCCGAATGAATCCCGTATTTCCGAGCCTCATAGCTTGCAGCGGAAACGACGCCGCGCTGATCCGGCCGCCCGCCGACAACAACGGGCTTACCGCGCAGTTCCGGCTGGTCCAGCAATTCCACCGAAACAAAAAACGCATCCATGTCCACATGCAAAATGGACGCCGTCACTTCCGCCGATCGCTCATCGAGCGGCCCATGCTTGGCCCGGAATCGTGCGAAGTCCGGCATGCCCTTAGCCTACGCCGCGGTTTTGTCCGCTACAACCGTTCGGCGGCGAGGACGCGGGGGATTCCGGCTAGGTCGTTGGTTACGGCTACATTGGTCCAGGTGGGGGTGTCGAGGAGCGGCTGGACAGCGGGGAGGCTGTTGTGACCGAGTTCGAGGACGAGGATCCCGGTGGTCTTGAGGTGCGCGGCCGCTTGGGCGATTAGATCGGCGTAGAGTTCGTAGCCTTCTTCGCCGCCGTAAAGTGCGATTACAGGTTCGTGGTCGCGGACTTCACGCATGAGGGTGGCGGCTTCGCGGCGGCCAATATAGGGTGGGTTGCTGGCGATCAGATCGAACGAATATGATCCGTGTTCCTTGATCCGTGACCCGTGTTCGACATTAGGCGCAACGGAGAGGCCCGTGTTTGCTGGGCCGCGATCGATGAAGCCATTGAGCAGATTGCATTCTAGGAGACGGATGCGATCGGAGACGAAATGCCGAGTGGTGTTGCGTTGGGCGACGGCTAGCGCGGCGCTGGAAATGTCCGTGGCGTAGATGGTGGCGCCGGGTAGTTCCTTGGCTAAGGCGATGGCGATGCAGCCGGAGCCGGTGCCGATGTCGCCGATTTGCAGCCCTTTGCCGGTGAGAGTTTGTTTGCGGCCGGCGCGGAGTTCGCGGACGGCGAGGCGGTCGAGGGCGACTTCGATGACGTGCTCGGTTTCGGGGCGGGGAATCAACACGTCGGGTGTTACTTCAAATTCGAGGCCCCAGAATTCCTGTTTGCCGGTGAGATGCTGCGTCGGCTCGCCATTCGTGCGGCGGGCGATCAATGCAAAGAAGCGCGCGGCGTCTATATCCGAGATTTCCTGCTCCGGGTGAGCGTAAATCCACGCGCGGTCGCGGCCGAGGACATGAAGGAGCAAAAGCTCGGCGGCTAGCGTGAAGGAGGGGACTTGCGCTTCGCGCAACTGAGCTAGACCTTGTTTCAGAGTGTAGCGGACGTCAGACATTCCCTCACTCTCGACGACTTACAGCTGGGACCAACGACCCAAAAGAAAATATAACGTAGAGACGCAGAGAGCACAGAGTTTCGCGGAGAAGCTTTTGGTGGTACAGACATTCTTGCCTGTCCGTGGTCGTTCGGCAAAGTCGTAGAGAGACAGACAGGAATGTCTGTCCTACTCACGCGCTAGCGAGTTCCTGTTGGAGGCGCTCCGATTCAAAGTGTTCGACAAGGCCGTCGACGAGCGGGGCAAGCTTGCCTTCCATTACCTCCGTTAGCTGGTGGAGAGTCAGGCCGATGCGGTGATCGGTTACGCGATTTTGCGGAAAATTGTAGGTGCGGATTTTTTCGGAGCGATCGCCAGTTTTGATTTGGCCGCGGCGTTCAATGGAGAGCGCGGCCTGGCGTTTCTCCTGCTCTTGTTCGTACAGGCGCGCGCGAAGAACGCGCATGGCTTTGGCGCGATTCTTAATTTGTGATTTTTCGTCCTGCTGCGAGACGACCAGCCCGCTGGGAATGTGCGTGATGCGCACAGCGGAATAGGTGGTGTTGACCGACTGACCGCCCGGGCCGGAAGAGCAGAACGTATCGACGCGCAAGTCTTTCGCTTCGATCTTGATATCGATTTCGTCGGCTTCGGGGAGAACCGCGACGGTTGCAGCCGAAGTGTGAATGCGGCCTTGCGTTTCCGTCGCGGGAACGCGCTGGACGCGGTGCACGCCGCTCTCGTACTTCAGCTTGGAATAGACCTTTTGCCCTTGAATCGCGGCGACAACTTCTTTCAATCCGCCGAGTGAAGAAGGCGAGCTTTCGAGGATTTCGACTTTCCAGCCTTGCGTTTCCGCGTAGCGGGAATACATGCGGAAAAGTTCGGCGGCAAAGAGAGCGGCTTCATCGCCGCCGGTGCCGGCGCGGATTTCCACGATGACGCTTTTTTCGTCGAGCGGATCTTTCGGGAGAAGCAGGAGTTTCAGTTCGCGCTCGATCGTTTCCTTGCGCGCGGTGAGTTCCTTTTCTTCGTCGTGCGCCATCTGCTTCATCTCGGGGTCTTCCGCCTCGACGAACATCTGGTGGGCGCCCGCGAGGTCTTTTTCAATCTGTTTGAATTCGCGGTGCTTGGCGACGATTTCGCCGAGTTCGGATTGCTGCTTGGCGACCTTCTGGAAGCGCGCGGAATCCGAGACGATTTCCGCCGAGGAAAGTTCCTGGGTGAGCTCGTCGTAGCGAGTGCCAAGCTGGTTCAACTTTTCAGTTAACGTCAATGCGGCCATGGGAAATCCTCTTTGAACGAAATGCGAAAATCGAAATTGGAAAATAGAAAATGGAAAGAATCACGGCGCTCCGATAGGAGCGTTGGGAGAGTCAGCTAATAGAAGGCGGCGTACATCATTAATGCTCTGCGCTAAGAATACCGCCGATGCCAGATTCTTGCAAACCGTGGTAGTGTGTCGGTTCCAATTTGAATCCCGTATCTCGAAAAATGGTGCCTAGCCAATTGCAGCCTTCTTGGCTCTCGACTCTTCGAATCGCGGCTGGATACTTGGTCGTCTCTGGTATCACGAGTCTCGTCTGGTCATTGATGCGCTTGGGCCCCAACCACCCCGAATTTCGAGCGCAGAATTTGGCAACAAGGATGGGCGCGCAAACTCGTGACCTGATTCTCGGCGCCGCATCCGTCGTCGCGGGCATTGGTCTGTTCTGGCACCATTCCTGGGCGCGCAAGCTGGCATTGGGTTTGCTTCTCATCGAGGCTTTCTACGGCTCGGAGGCCTTCGCATGGGGTTTTTCTAGTGGACCGCCGACGCCTCGTGTCCGTCTATTCTCACGTTTCGTCATAGCTGCGTGGAACGGGTTTTGGTTCTATCTGATCTATCGATTAGCGCTGTAACGGTCCTTCCCCTTCATCGACCCCAGAGGTACTCGGTCACTCGGTTCTGGAGTTGCCTCAACATCTGAGCCAATGCCCAGATCGGTCGGTAGCGTTATTGCTCTGGCGCGAGGCGGTATACTACGATGCGGCTGCGACGATGAGCGAAGCGGTGCGAACGATGATGCGGATGGATGCCGAGGCGGCGCAGGAGACTGCGACGCAGGCGGATGCTGGATTTTTGTGGGATTTTTGGTATCCGGCGGCGCGGAGTTCGGAGATTCGCGGGCAGAAGCTGGTTACCGCGATGCTGCTGGAAGTGCCGCTGGTGCTTGGTAGAACCTCCGAGGGGAAAGTGTTTGCGATGCGGGATTCTTGCCCGCACCGGGGGATACCGCTTTCGTACGGGCGGCTGGATGGGAAAGTGGTGGAGTGCTGCTACCACGGATGGCGGTTCGATGCTTGCAGCGGGCAATGCGTCGAGATTCCATCGCTTTCGAGCCAGGACAAGTTGAAAGTCGAGCGCATCTTCGCGGGACATTATCCTTGCGAAGAGCGCGACGGCTACGTTTGGGTTTATATGAATTCGCCGGGGACCAAGCTGCCGGAGACGGTTCCCGCGGCGCCGGCGCTTACCGTTTTCAGCGACAAATATAAGATCACGCATCTTTCCTGCGACCTGCCTTCGCACATCGATCATGGGATTATCGGGTTGATGGACCCAGCGCATGGGCCGTTTGTGCACCAATCGTGGTTTTGGCGGAAGCGCGGGAGCATCCATGAGAAAGCCAAGCAGTTCGAGCCGATTCCGAACGGCTTCCGGATGAGCCCGCATTCGCCGAGCACGAACAGCGCGCCATATCAGCTGCTGAAGAAAATCACAGGCGAGCCGGTGACGACGACGATCGATTTTGTGCTGCCGAATATCCGCACGGAAGAGGATCGCAGCGGCAAGATGTGGTTTTCGAGCCGGGCGACGGTGACTCCGGTGCGGCGGGATCTTTGCCGCATTGATTTCGTGGCGGCCTGGAATTTGTTCTTTCTGCCGGTTTCGATTTTCCGGATCTTCGGCAAGATTTTTCTCCGGCAGGACCAAGAGACAATGATCCAGCAGGCGGAAGGATTGAAACACAATCCGCGGTTGATGCTGATCGATGATGCGGACCGGCCAGCGAAATGGTATTTCGCGCTGAAGGCTAACCTGATTGAGTCGCGGCGGACCGGCGAGGCGATGGCGCATCCCATGGACGGGCCGGTGACCTTGCGCTGGAGGTCGTGAGAAGAAGGAAGTAAGAAATCTAGCGCATCGTTTGAACAGAGATCCTTCGGCATTCCCTTTTCCTCGTAACAGGTATCCCGACTGACTGGATCCAACATGATTTCCTTCGACTCAGGGTGCTCGCTCAGGGCAGGTAACCTTCCTTCAATTTCTAGTTAACCATAATCGGCCCCACCCCCCTGGTTTTTCATAAGTGTTGCATCTAAAGGACTTAACATTGCGCTAAGTGGTTTAGAATCAACACTTGTGGGCCGTCGCATAAGTGTTGATTCTAAAGATAGTTAGAGCCGCGTCTTGCGGGCATCTTCACAAGTGTTGATTTCAAGACACTTAGCTTGAATCTAAAGTGTGCCAATCCACAGCCGCGACGAGCGCCAGCCTGTGGACAGAAGTTTACGCAGTTTCAACCGCACACTAGCTAGTTAGGATGCCGGAATCTGGGGGCAGGGATGCAGAAGACCAGCAGGTGGAGGCGGGTTAGCGGAGGCGGGTAAGGTCGAAATCGATGGAGACGGGGTCGCCCTCCGGAGGAATCACTTCGATGGTAGCGGTATCGGAGGTGAAGGCGGCGGCGGGGAATTTCAGATCGACGGCGGCGCCCCGGGGACGGCACGGGCCGGTGCGCCCGCAGCGGTACAGTGGGCGGCCTTCAGAATCGGATGCGGAAAGAAGCTGGCGGCCGTTATAGACCTGGATGCGAAAGTCTTTCCAGAAATCAGCGGGGCGCGGGATGAGCGTGGAGGAGGAGCGGGATCCCGCGGCGGCGGGATTGGAGATGAAAGAGCCGTAGGTGGTGGTCAAGTAGATTTCGACGGTGATCTTGACGGACTCTTCGCGGCCGCGATGGTCGAGCAGGGCTTGCTGGGCGCTGTAGTTGCCGATATAGCCGTCGGAGAACAGCGTGAATTGCGCGAAGGGAGTGAGAAAAAGGATGGAAGAGATGTGCGGACCGGACTTGGGCGGCGGGAGATGCCTGGCGTAGTCGTCGAAGAAGCGCGCGACGGAGCCATCGTGGCGCTGGCCGAGGAAATAGGCTTCGCGGATGGATTCGTCGGAAAGAGGGGTCTGAAAGGGAGAAGCAGGCAGAGCCACACAAAGGGCCATGAGGAGGCTGGCGAGAACGCGAAAGACTTGCCGCATTAGGACAATCCCTAGGGAAAGTATACCGCTGAACGGGGCGCGGCGGCAGCAGCAGAAGGAAGTTGTTTCGTGCAGGACCGGCCTGGGGGCGCAAAGAAGTCAGCGGAGGTGGTCGAGGTCGAAGTCGATGGAGATGGGGTCGCCCTCCGGGGGATTCACGTCGATGATGGCGGAGCCGGAGGCAAAGTCTTCGGCGGAAAAATCGAACTGGAGAGTGGCGCCGGTGAGTTCGCAACCACCTTCATAGGAGCAGAGGACATTTGGCTGGCCGGAAGAGGAGAAGGGCCGGAGCTCTTTGTCGCCACTGGAGACCTTCACGTCGAAATCTTTCCAGAAGTCATAAGGACGCGGAGTGAAACCGTTGGGAGAGCCGGAGCGGGAACCGGTGGGGCGCACGATGTATGCGCTATAAGAATCGGTGAACTGGATTTGAACGATGATTCTTACGAATTCGCCCTGATCGCGATGATCAAGGGCGGCTTGCTGGGCGCTGTAGCCGTTAGGGTGCTGGCTGGATTGCTGGACGAGAAGAGCGAAAGGAGTGAATACCGTGACGGAGGCGATGTCCGGGCCGGTTTTCGGCGGCGGCAAGAATTTTGTGTATTTGTTGAGGAAAGCGGCCATGGTTTCGTCACCGCGCTGGCCGAGGAAGTAGGCTTCGCGGACGGCCTGATCAGACAACGGGGTGTCGAAGGCGGAGGAGCATGGAGTCAGGAGCAAGACCGCGGCGAGGACTGAAGCGATGGAGTGGACAGGGCTGCGAAGCATGATGGGCCTCCAACTATAGGATAGGATGCCTAAACGGGTGGCCACGTTTCAGATGCGGCGGGAGATGTTGGGGAAGTCGAGCCAGACTTTGATGCCGCAGAAGTGGGAGCCCTCGGTGCAGATGGGGGTGGTGATGCCGGCGCGGATGTGGCAGGGCGGGCCGATGTAGCGGGTGAGTTCGGGATGGACTTCGCGGAGCTGGGCGAGTTCGTCCATGGAGGCTTGGTAGATTTCTTCCTGGGCGTTGAAGCAGGTGCGCATGGTCCATTTGTGGAGGAGATGGAGGAGCGAGCCGGATTCGTAGAGGCGGATGGATTTGGCGTTGGGGAGAAGATAGAGCGCGATTTCCGGGAGGACGCCGCGATCGAGGAGTTCATTTTTGGCTTGCCAGGCCTCGTGCATGGCGCGGTCGTAGACTTCTTTTGCGCGGGGATTGTTGGCGACGAGCATGGGGGTGATGTAGTCGGGTTCGCGGGTGTCGGCGAGGGTGAGCAGCGGGCGCGAGCCGGGGACCATGCGATGGCGCTGGTCCTGGCTATCGGCGGTGTGGCTGATTTTTTTGGCGAAGGTGTAGTTGGCGTGCTGAAGGGCGCGCATGATGGGAGCGTGGACGCCGACGTTCAAAGTTTCGAGGCGGTACAGATTACGCGCGGGATTTAGCAGGCGGTCGATGGCTTCGAGGTCGCTGCATTGAGATTCGGTGAGGCCGGCGACGGCGCGATAGGATTCGGCCATGACGCGGACGGCGTTGGGGGAGTAGTCGACGAGGCGGGAAGTTTTGCCGTCGAGCTTGGCGTCGAATTCGCGGGCGAAGGCTTCGCCGGCGGACGGCAGCGTCATCGCGTTTTTCCATTCGGGCAATTCTTCGAGGGGTTCGGTTCCAAAGCGATCGAAAAACTGGGCGTCGATTTCCTTTACGTGCGCGACCATGGCACCGATGACGGCGCGCGCTTCGCTGGGCGTGTCCGAGGCCGCGCACATGCGCCAGAGGCGGTGGAGGACAATGCCGGAGATGGTGTGCACCATGGTGGTGAAGGCTGCGACAGGCAAAACGTAGCGGGCGATTTCGATGGCGCGCTTTTCGGCGGAGCGCTCGATTTTCTGGAGGCGTTTGGGGTGAGACATCGGGCCGATGTGCCAGATGTCGTTCAGAATGGCGCGGGCGTCGGCGATCAGAAGAGAGGAAAGCTCGCGGTAGGAATTCCAGGCGCGGGCGATGGCGGCTTCGTAGATTTCCTTGGATTTTTCGTCGAAGAAGAGTGACGTGGGCGGAACGTAAGCTTGGGGGCGGTCGAGACGGACATAGCGCTGGCTCTGCTGCTCGGAATTGTAGAAGGGATGCGCGTGGAGAAAGGACCAGACGAATTGGCGGCTGACGTTTTCGAGGCCGAACTCGAAATGGGCGTGCTGGTAGACAGTGTGATGGCCGCTGTAGAAAGTGGCGGCGCCGATGTTGAGGCGCTGCTTGTCGGTGATTTCCTCGGGGCCGATCAGGCGCGGGGCGTAACAGGTGCGGGCGGCGGCGATGGCGGAATCGAAAGGGTGAGCGAAGTAATTGCGGATTGTGACGCGGGGCGGGGCGGATTCGACGAGTTCGCCGGGGCGCGCGCCATCGAACATGCGGGATTGGGTGGCCACTATGGAAGTTCATTGTACACGGGCGGGGGAGAGAAGAAAGTTGAAAGTCGATGGATAAAAGGTGAAAGAAAAATCAAACGCAACGCAGAGGCACGGAGATTGCAGAGTAAGGAGGAAAAATCGGGGAAGAATTCAGCGTAAGGGAAAGAAAGAAAAAGAGAGTAAGAGAGAGAAAGCAAAAAGGGACAGCCTGCCGCCACGGGCTGTCCCACAAGAGTTTGCCTGGGCTTTACTTCTTGGCGGTTGCGGTTTTGCCAGCCTCGACCTTGGCGGCGGCGTCGGCGTACTTCTTAGTGAAGCGCTCGACGCGGCCGGCGGTGTCAATGAGCTTCTGCTTGCCGGTGAAGAAGGGATGGCAGTTCGAGCAGATTTCGACATTCAGCCGGTCGCCCTTGATGGTCGAGCGAGTGGTGAAATTATGGCCGCAGGCGCAGTGCACCGTTACGGTGTGATAGTCGGGGTGAATACCGGGTTTCATGGAGCTCCATTCTGTCGCGTCCGGTCTGCACGGCTCTCCGGCAAGGCCAGAGGACTACAGCCGCGTCGCTAGGTCGCGAGGCAATTCTCAATCATACGCGAAGTGTCAAGTTCCTCCAAATTGAGGGAAGGCACGGTTTGCGGCAGCCGACCGTCCTGCCGGGAAAAGGAAGATTGGCTTCGGATCGCCACTATACGCGGAATGGCCGGTTGGCCATGACTAACTGCAGGAGGCACTGGCTGAAAACGCGGGTGGAACCAGGCAGCCCTTAACTTGCGAGTCGCAGAACCGATTCCAGTTGCTGCCGCGGTAGTTTACTCCTCGCGCAGCAGCATCGCAGGATCGATCGACAACGCGCGTTGCGCCGGAATCCACGTAGCCACTAGCCCCAGCAACAACATCGCTAGAACAGTACCGGCCAATACCAGCGGATCGCGCGGAGTTGCTTGATACACGATGAAAGCCAGGACCCGGCTCGCCAAAATTCCGAGGAACAATCCGGCTGCGGAGCCAAGAGCCAGCAATTTGAATGCGCGTCCCAAGGCTGCCTTTAACACTTCCTTGCGCTGCGCGCCGAGAGCCATACGAATTCCCAATTCCTTTAGCCGCTTGCTGACCGAATACGCAGCCATTCCAAAAATGCCCGTTACAGACAGCAACGCGCCCATCACGCCAATCACGCCCAGCGACTCGGTCGCCAGGCGAGAGAAAAACAAAGGGTCTTGAAGCGCTTTGTTCCACGTTTGGACGCCGAAAGGCAGCCCTGCGTCCAGGTTTCGCAGGGTACTTCCTATAGCTGGCGCCAGTTGCAGCGGATCGCGGTCTGAACGCACCACCAGATATGTTTGACTCGATGGCGATTGCAGGATGGGGAAAAACATCGCCAGCTTCGGATCTTCGGTGAGGGTGTCATATTTTCCGTCTTCCACAATGCCCACGACCTGGATGCGTGCGCCATCCGGCAATTTGTAATATCCGCCGATGGTATTTGTTGCGGAGCCAAGAATCTTGCCGGCAAACAGCCGATTCACGACGGCGACGCGCGGAGCGGTTTTATCGTCATGCCATGTGAATGTTCTTCCCGATAGCAAGGCGGTGCCTGCGGCCTGGAAGTATTCAGGAGAGATGTTGTAAAAGGTGGCTTCAGCACTAGCGTTCGAGGGCCTCAGATCCGTCGTTTTGTCGGTGAAAACAGTCGAGCTGTCGCAGCAGTCTTGCAGAGGCAGCTGATCGATCAATCCGACAGACTGCACGCCGGGAATCGTCTCCATCGCGTCGATCATGCGTCTTTGCATTGCGGGCACTTTGTCGGCGCTGTAACCGCCCATATTCAGATCGGCATCCGCTAAGATCACGTTGCGCGGTTCAAAACCGAAATTGGTGTGCATCGAGCGCATTAATCCACGCACAGCAACCATCGAAGAAGTGATCAGTACAGCGCAGATGGCAATTTGCGCCACAAGCAGCGCGTCTCGGACCGTCATCCGCCGCCCCACGCTGCTGATGGATCCCGACTTGACGATCTGATATGGATCGGTGTGGAGTACCTGCCTCACGGGAACGGCGCCAAAGAGGGATCCACTCGCCAGAGTCAAAAGCAACGCGACTCCATAAACAGTGGCATCCGGGGTCATAGACATGTGCAGAGGATATCGGGGAAATGGCTGCCACACGCTCAGTCCGTGCAACAACATTACGCTGCCCCACAGTCCGACAGCGCCTCCGAGCAGCGAAATCAGAAGGGCTTCGGTGAAGAGTTGGCGCAGAATGCGGAGGCGGCCGGCTCCCAGCGCAAGGCGCAAAGCAACTTCACGGGAACGGTCAGCGGCGCGAGCGGCAAACAAGCTGCCGAGGTTTGCGCAGGCGGCCAGAAGAACTAACCCTGCCAGCAGCATCAAACCCGAAAGAAAAGCCCGGATATACGGGCCGGCGGCATCGCCAAAGAGGCTTGGACTCGCCAGAGTAAAGGTCATTTGGCCATCGTCTTTGGGATAGGATTTTTCCAGGTCGGAGCCAATGGAGTTTAGGTCGGCAACCGCCTGTGCCGGAGTGACTCCCGGCTTCAGATGTCCCAGCACCAAAGAAATCCAACGGGTTCCGCGCGCAGTCAGGAGATTGTCTTCCAGGCTAACGATGGGCACAAAGAAATCAGGACTGAAAAACATCAAAGTCCCGTGAAACCCAGGCGGGGCGACACCGGCGATCGTGAAGGGACGCCTATTGAGCTGGACGGTACGACCGACCACACCGCGGTCATCCTGAAAACGAGTGTGCCAATAAGCGAAGCTGAGCACGATATACGGAGCGCTGTTGGAGCCATGCTCATCGGAAGCGTGGAAAAAGTGACCGAGATACGGCTGAATGCCTAAGGCGTCGAAGTAATTCCCGCTCACTTCATAGACCCAGGAGCGGGAGGGATTTTTGCCCGTGTCCAGCGCTGCCATCGCGAAGTTACAAGCTGCCAGAGCATCAAAGCTGCGGTTGCGATCGCGCAAATCGAGGTAGTCGGGATAGGACTGGTTCGAATTCTTATCGGTGCCGCGCTCGATCATAAAAAGGCTCCGCGCATCAGGCAGATTCACGGGGTGCAGGATGAAGGCGTTCATAACACTAAAAACGACTGCGTTCGCCCCGATGCCCAATGCTAGAGTCAGCACAGCGACGGCCGTGAATCCGGGATTCTTCTTCAGCATACGAACCGCGAACCGCAGGTCCTGCCAAAGCGTTTGCATGGTCACATCCCCTGAATTCAGGTGAGCTAAGGGCACCTATTCTTCCGACCTTCTTCTCTTCTAACCCCTTGTGTTCGTAATACTTAGTGGTCTGCCGACAGCGGGAACACCCCACCATTGTCCGGTTGCGGGACGAAGTGTCGCGGAACCGGACAACTATCCGCGCTCAGATTCCGAGCGGGTTCTGATACAGTGAGCCGAGATCGCTTCTGAAATCGAGGGGGCTCGATGAATTTCACGAGGAAGGTACTCTTGGGGGCGTGCTTCGTTGCGGTGTTGATGGCGACGATGCGAATGAAAGCCCAAATGTCGGACGACGCGATGAGGAAAGAGATTGAGGCGTTCAACAAGCGATACGTGGAGTTGCACCTGAAGATGGATACGGCGGGGTTATTGGCATTGTGGGCGGAAGACGGAGTCGATTTGATGCCGGGAGACGCGGCGATGATCGGAAAGAAGAAAATTGTGGCGTGGGTGGAAGACATCGTGGCCAAGATGCCGGGATACAAAGTGACCAAGCAGGAGATGGAGTTCCACGATATTCGCGCATGCGGGGATTGGGCTTGGGAGTGGGCGACCGAGCATCAAGTGGTGCAGCCTCCAGACGGCAAACCGCCGATGGAAAACTTCGGCAAGATGGCTCTGGTGCTCCATCGCGAGGCAAACGGGGAGTGGAAGGTTCAGCAAGAGATGTGGAACGCGGCGCCGAAGCCTTGAGAGTCTTTCAAGGGAATGCGATGGATTAGAAACGCCAGCGTGTGACCGAGTCCATGAAATTCTCGGCGTGCTCGTCCTGACCGAAGACTTGCCGAGGCACCACACGATAAACACTGCCTCCGCATGATTCGAGGATCGGGTAAACGCTGCCACCGTATTTGATGTCGTAGATTCGCGCGAATTGCTTCCAGACGGGGCGGTCTTTCACTTCTTCGGCAATGCCTTCCAGGATGACGGCTTCGTCGGCTTTTTCGGCGCCGATGACAACGTGAGGGTCCGCGGCGATGTTCTTTGCCTTGCGGGTGCGCGGGCCAGTGCTGAACCAGAAAGCGTCTTGCCACCAGATGCCCCAGACAATCATGAGATGAGGGCGGCCATCGGGGCGAGTCGTGGAGATCCAATAGTTGTGCGATTTTTCCAGGCGCTCGAGAGCCCACGACCAGGGCTTGAGACCAGTCAAGTCTTTCGAAGGATTTTGAACGCCATCCGGCCAATGCGGGCGGCTGACCTTGGGTTCGACCATGGCTTCTCCATTCATAAGGAGAGATGCGGCGGAATTGTATCAGGGTGCGAGGGATAAAACGGAGAAGCTCCAGTTTCAAATTTCGGTATTGAAGAGCGGTCGAAATGGTTTGCAGAAATTGCTCAGGCGCTCAGGAAACGAAGGCGCAGCCGACACGGAAGCCGCCCTGAGCGGTCGGTTCTTTCCACACGGGCTTCAAATTCACGCGAACCGGAGGGAGAATAGGCACGTGTAGAACGGCGAGCAAATTCTCAGGAAGATCCTCGAGCGAATCCAGTTCCATGGCGACGCCGCCAAAGCCCAGATCAAGGACGCGAGCGCGGCGGACGCCCTGGTCGCCAAGAATAGCGTAGGCATTGGTGCCGGTCATGGAGACGCGTTCGGCCTTGCGCTGGATGGCGAAGACGCGCGAAGGCGCGGGGATGAGCTTCCCGGAGAGCGCGGCGGAAGGTGCTGAGGCCGCGTCCGCAATGGTTGTTTCGGTTTTTTCTGGTGTGCGTTTTGTTTCGATCGAAATCGGTTCTGATGCGGGGGCAGCGCGCTCCGCACCAGGGGTTGTTGGCTCCTCAGGAGCAGAGGGAGTCTCGGTGTGCGGAGTCCCGGTGGGCGCGGAGCCGTTGGTGGTCTTGCTGTGGTTCGCGTGTTTCAGCTGATAGAGACGCTCATCGGCGAGGCGAATGAGCTGATCCGCGTGTTCCGCATCCTGGGGGAAAATCGCGACGCCGTGATCCATGCCTACGGTGACGGCAAGCTGCAGCGGCTGCAGCATCTCGGCAAATACCGTTTGCACGCGGCGGCACAACGCAAGCGCTTGCGGAGAATCAGTTTGCGGGAGCAAGAGAGCAAACTCATCGCCGCCGATGCGGAAAGCCGAGTCGGAAGTGCGCAAGGCTTTCTTCAAGGTGGCGGCAGCCGCGCGCAAAACCTCATCACCGCGGGGATGCCCGTGCTGGTCATTGACTTCCTTGAAGCGGTGCAGGTCGAGAGTAACCAAACCCAGAGGCTGGCCATAGCGCCGCGCGCGATTGAGTTCCTTATCGAAAGTTTCGGCGAAGAGCCGGCGGTTGTGGAGGCCGGTTAGGGGATCAGTGACAGCGTTAAGTTCCAGCCGCTTCAGTTCTTCATATTCGATGAGGATGGGAACACGAAGAAGACCGGAAGAGGTAAGGACATCTGTCAGCGCGGTCTTCAAGGAAACGGGACGTCCGACCAGATCGCTGAGTTCGCGGCGGCGCGAAATCATGTCATCCCAAATTTGCAGGCTCTGGGTTTCGCGCAGATCGAGGTGAGCGATCGCACGGAAGTATCGCTGAAGGAACTGGCCGCGCGCAGGCGAATCGAGACCTTCGAGCGTGTCTGCCAACAGCTCGAAATAAAAGTCCTCAATCGGCAAGCGCGGGGGCACAGGGGTGCCGGGGCTGGGCATATCCGGTATAGACCTAACCTCTGCCTATCCCCGCGGGGTTTGGGGAAAGCGAATGTAGTTTTCTCTATTTATGTGGAGCAACCAAGAGTCCATTCGTACTGGACCTAGGATAGTTCACGGGGAAATCGGACCTCCTAAATTGCGGGCGTATCCTATTACAGAAGCGGGGCATAGGGTACGAAAAAGAAGTGGGTGCCAGAATAGGGCAGAGCTATGTAACAAAAATACCCAGGCCAAAAGAAGGCATGGTGAGAAATTGCCGGGATTTACTCAAGCGGACGGAGGAATTCCAAACCAAATAGGCGCATCTGACCTGCGGACTCTTGGCGCAAGATCTTCGCCACAATCGGAGGAGTTTCGCTGGGGACAAGGCTGGAAGAAGCGGGCGATGGGGCGGGGATGGTCAGATGGACGGTCTGATCGGGCCTGAGAATGTGCGTTGAGGCAATGCAGGCCCCAGTGGCGCTGATATTGAGAGTCTTGGTGAGCTCGATAAACTCGGCGCCAGAGACATCGGTCCCGCGTAGGAAAACGGGAATCTGCAACCGAAGGCGGGGCGAGCGTCGGGTTGAGGTGGTATCCACCAGATGACTCTTAGTGAGAATGTCGATCTCCCCCGTAATCTCGCAGGCCTTAGTACCAAGGAACCAGTACGGACACTTGCATCTGGAATGCCAGAGGACTAGCCGGGAGATTGGAATAAGCCCTTTGCTATAAGATGATTGGAGGTGTATATAGAGAAAAATAGGTTGTATGTACAAGCACACTGGTTGGGAAATCCACTTCCTTTCCTCAAATGTGCAAATGGAACGCTTTTACCATTGACTCTTCGAAGCCCCTCTGCAAGGATGCCAGCTAGGGAAAACTTTTACCACTTCTCTCTAGGGGCGGGTTCGATTGATGGGTGGACGAATTGCAATGCCTCTGCTATCGGAGGAAGGGAATCGGACGGTTCTTCCGTTTGGCCTTGTTCGAGGACTGCTGGAGACGATAGAGAAACCGCTGATGGTGGTGGAGAGAAGCGGCAATCTGCTACTGGTAAACACCCGTGCAAAGCAGTTCCTGGAATCCCACGGATACGAGATAGCGCCAGGTTTAAATCTGTTTAATGATTTTCTGAAGGCGGATGCGCGAAAGATGCTTGTGGAGCTCGAAAAGGGCGAACACGAGGTGGATTTACCGATGCAGCGCGGGGCAGGGAAATCCACCGCGCGATTGCGGTGGATGCCAGAATCAGACTGGCTGGTGGTGGAGTTCCAAAAAAAATCCGAGGCGCAGGCGACGCCGGAGCCGGATCCAGCGACGCAACTCACGGTACAAGAGCTGCTGCAAGAGCGCGAAATTACGTACCGAAACCTGCTGGCAGCGTACCTGAAATTGCAGGAAGTGAATCGACAGAAGACGGTGTTCTTGGCTTCAGCTGCGCACGAGTTGAAAACGCCCTTGGCGGTGATCAAGGGTTACTACGATCTACTTTTGGCGGGTTCGCTCGGGCGGCTGACGGACAAGCAAAGGGACATACTGGAAGAGTCGAAAGACAGTTGCGAACGCCTGGTGCGGCTGGTGTCCATGTTCCTGAACTATTCCGCGCTGGAGAGCGGAAAACTGGTGCTGCAACTGAGAGAGAACGATCTGCGTGATTGCTTGGATGAGCTTTCGAAACGCTGGTCGGAGGCTTTCCAACGCAAAGGGGTGAAATTGGATGCGAGTTTTGACCCGTCCATTCCGACGTTTCGATTCGACTATCAGAAAGTGCAGCAGGCGGCGGCGAACCTGCTTGATAACGCGCTGAAGCATACGCCGAGCGGGGGCAGCGTGACGCTGCGCGCGGCGCCGCATTTCTGGGAACGGCGAGTGGCGGCCATGTCTCCGGTGGAAGAGCGGAGGCGGTTCCGGTTGCCGCGACCGAACAGCGTGGAAGTGAGCGTGACGGATTCGGGGCCGGGGATCGCCGCGGAGCATCATCAAGAGATATTCGAGGATTTTGTGCGCGTGGACCGGAACACTTCGGGAATGGGATTGGGGCTGGCGATTGCCAAGAGGCTGATTCAGGCGCACCGTGGGAAAGTATGGGTGGAGAGCGAATCGCGGTCCGGAAGCAAGTTTACGTTCTTATTGCCAATGGATCAGGGGTAAAGCATTCGAATTATGGGGACAGAAAAGGAAAAGTCAATGGGCGCGAAAGAAAAGATACTGGTGGTGGATGACGAGCCGAGCATTCGAAAGTACTTGCAGACGTTGCTGGAGGTTGACGGATTTGAAGTGGAAGCCGTCAGTTCCGGGAAAGAAGCGCTGGAGAGGGTAAACAAGGGAGAACGGCCCGATTTCATCATCCTGGATGTATTGATGCCGGAGATGAGCGGGCTCGAGACTCTGAAGGAATTGATGCAGGTCGACCGCGCGCTCAACGTGATCATGCTTTCGTGTTCGAACGAGGTCGGCACGGTCGTGGAAGCCATTCGAATCGGGGCGCATGACTACCTGACCAAGCCGTTCGAAAAGACGGAGCTAGACGCGGCAATGCTGAAGTCGCGGCAGAAGAAAGAATTGGCCACAGAAAATCAGGCGCTGCGCGATTATTGCGACCAGGTGACCGAGGACTTGAGCTTCCTGGCAGCCAGCCCACAGATGGTGCGAATCCGCCAGCAGATCCTGCAGATCGCGCCGGTAGACGTGCCGGTTTTTATTTGCGGGGAGAGCGGCGTGGGCAAAGAAGTGGTGGCGCGCATGATCCACCTGCGGTCGAAGAGGCGAAACCAGGCGTTCGTGAAGGTGAATTGCGCGGCGCTGCCGGGCGAACTTCTGGAATCGGAACTATTCGGATTCGAGCAGGGCGCCTTTACGGGGGCGGTGCGCAGCAAACCCGGCAAGTTTGAGATGGCCAACAAGGGTACGATATTTCTCGATGAGATCGCGGAAATGAGCACGCACTTGCAGGCCAAGCTGCTGCACGTGCTGCAGGATCACCAATACTCGAGACTGGGCGGGCGGCACCTGGTGGAGACGGATGTGCGCGTGCTGGCAGCCACAAACATCGATGTTCACGAAGCGATGAAGACGGGACGGTTCCGCGAAGATCTTTATTACCGGTTGAACGTATTGTCGATCAACGTGCCGCCACTGCGCGAGCGGACGGCGGAGATCCCGCTGCTGTTCCGCCATTTCCTGCAGAAGTACAGCGAGAAATTCGGGAAGACGCCGCCGGGGCCCTCGAAGTACCTTCTGGATGCGGCAGTGAACTATCCCTGGCCGGGAAACTTGCGGGAACTGGAGAATTTCGTAAAGCGCTACGTGATTCTGGAAGACGATGAAGGCAGCTTGCGCGAATTGGTGGAGATGACCTCGACGCGGCAGCGCACTTCGCCGCGGGAGGAAGCGGCACCGCCCAAGGAGCAGGGGTTGAAGGCCCTGGTGCGCGGGTTAAAAGACGAGGCTGAGATGGAAGCGATCGCCGACGCGCTGGAAAAGACGCGGTGGTGCCGCAAGGACGCCGCAAAGATGCTGGGAATCAGTTACAAGGCGCTACTCTACAAGATGCGGCAGTTCAACCTGGATACGCCGCGGACGAGCAAAGCAGCTCCGACGACGGCGGTGGCCGAGCCAGCCTCGGCGGTGGGGACGCGGCGCGGCTAAGGGGCATTGGTCCATCCCGAACCATTCAAACAACGGGATGCATTTTAATAGGAATGCAGGTCACGCGGAACGTCCGCGGGGTGGTTGAGAGGATGGGGGAATGACGGAACGCCGTACAACGCGACGCTATGACCTGACCTTGCCGGTCATTATACGAATCCCCGCGGAACGAGCGCCAGATTCGCAGCAGGGCAAGACCCGCGATATTTCGACGCGCGGACTCTATTTTGTTGTGGACCAGAACATGGAATCCGGCTCGCCACTGGACCTCACGCTGACGCTTCCGACAGAGATAACACATGGCTCGGAGGTATTTGTCCGAGCCCATGGCAAAGTGGTGCGCGTGGAGCGCCGGATGGAAGACGGCAGCTCGCGCATGGGAGTTGCGGCAGTGATCGAACGATACGATATAATTCGCGGTGAAGCGGCGCGAGCTTGACGGAAGTTTTCTGGGCCGGAGCACAGTTCCAACTACCCGACGGTGCATGAGTATCGAGTCGTTCCCGCTTCGATGCACGTACTTTCCCCTGGCCGTTTGCCGGAATTCCTGTTGCAATCGAGCCTGAGTTGGGCCTACTATCCGGCAAGAATGTCCCGCGGAGGTTCCAGTGAAAGTATCGGAGCTGATCGGGTCCCGCAAGGAAGTTTTCTCCATCACGGAAGAGACGAGTGTGCACCAGGCCGCGCAGTACCTGCGCGAGAAGCAGGTGCGCTCGGTGGGTGTGACGAACGCGAGCGGCAAGCTGGCAGGCGTCATTTCGCACAGCGATATTTCCGATAAAGTTGCGGCGGAGAACAAGTGTCCTGCCTGGATGAAGGCGTCGGATATCATGACGCGGGAGCTGATCACGGTAACGCCGGAGATGACGCTGGAAGACTGCTTGCGGTTGATGGAGCAGAATACGATTTTTCACCTAATCGTGCTTGACGAGCGGCAGGGATTCCTTGGGATGCTCTCAGTCAGCGATATACTGCGAGTGGTGGCATCAGACGAAAAGGCAAGAGCCGACTTGTTGGAATCTTTCATTTTTCCGTCAAGATAGCGCCATTGAAACACTCCCTCCCTGGGCGTTTTCGGGAAATGCGACACGTTGAAGCGTGCTGAAATGCAAGGGGAGATCCACGCGAAGATCCCAACCCCGGGACATTGAAGGATGTTGAAAACAGCGTTCTATCCCAAGGCTGTCCACCTCGAAGTGTAATGCCGTCTAGCTGGAGTACCCTTGGAACTCGATTGGAAGCGGCAAGATGAGTCTTCGTCCGGAGGCCCGTACGGCGAAGAGCGGGGTACTGAAAAGATTTTGACATTTCACGAAAATTATTTTCCTTCCGGTGCAGGGAAGTATGTGAAATCAGGACTGGACGTGAAGTGTAAGAGAGTCGCCAGAAAGTGAGCTATAAATGCTGTATTGTCAACCAGTTGAACAGTTCTAGTACTTCCTAACGTGTCGGTTCTGTTGCCATTGTCGGTGATGTTGGCGCTTCGAATGCTCCATCCTCAGCAGTCCTCAACCGGTACTCGGGGGCGCGAAACCTGTGTCCAGTCAAACCAGCCAAACGATGGGAGGAAATGATCTCCCGCCCGACGATATCTATTTCGGGCAGACGCCGGGCATGCAAGCCATCCGTCAAAAGATCGAGAAAATAACCAATACAGACGTTCCTATACTGATTGAGGGAGAAAACGGGACGGGCAAAGAGCTTCTGGCCCGGCAAATTCACGCCCGCTCCATCTGGAGCAAGGGCGCCTTCGTGAAAGTCAACTGTGCCGCTATCCCGGGTCCGCTGCTGGAAAGCGAACTTTTTGGTTATGAAAAAGGCGCCTTTACTGGTGCGAACTCCTCGAAGCCAGGCAGGGTCGAGCTAGCTGATGGAGGCACTCTGTTTTTGGATGAGATTGGAGATCTTGATCTCAGTCTTCAGGCCAAGCTTTTGCAGTTTCTACAGGACGGCCGATTCTCGCGACTGGGAGACCACGAAGAAAGATCTGTCCAAGCCCGCATCATTTGTGCCACGAGCCGCCAATTGGAGAAGGAGAGCGAGGCCGGCAGGTTCCGGGCGGACTTGCTGTACCGGATCAACGTGTTCCAGATCAAGTTGCCACCCTTACGGGACCGGCGGGTAGACATACCCGTTCTTGTGAACTATTTTGTGTCCGTCTCCAGCGCGCGATTTCAGCTGGAAAAGCCGCCGCTGGCGAAGGAAATCCTCCATCTATTGCAGCGGCACAACTGGCCGGGAAACATCCGCGAATTAGAAAACTGTACCGCGAGATGTGTGATTCTGGGGCCGGAAGAAGCCATGGAGACCTATCTTCGGGACGTGGGACCGAGTGATGTGCAGACCGACTCTGAGAAAGCAGGCAAAACTCCCTTTAAACGCCTCGCTGAGAAGGCGCGGCGCGAATTGGAATGCGACGTGATCCTAAGGACGCTCAAAGATCAAAATTGGAACCGGCGCAAGACAGCGGAAACGCTTAAGATCAGTTACCGGACGCTTCTCTATAAGCTTCGCGATGCGGGCCTCCCCCCGATGCGCCAGCGCAGAGAGCTTCCCCCACAAAAATCCGCGGCCGGAGCCAGCGATGGCCCACTGAAATGATGCTGCTGAGTTAAGAAAGCTGGCGCGACAAATCCAGTCCAAAGAAGCCCTTCCAGCAACTTTGCAAAACAGGCTGGAAAGACGTAGGCAGACTGAAAATGGAATGCAGGGCGGCGAACTGACGAATATCTGCCTGGAAGAATTCAAACTCTCCAACCCGGCGAATTTCCTCCAGATTTGATCGCTTTCGCTCAGGGGAATAGAACTGATTCAGATCGTCGATAATCGCCAACGTGGTCTTACGGCGGAGCAATGCCTCCGCCAAATGCGAGCCAATGAAGCCAGCCCCGCCTGTCAGTAGAATTCGCCCCATTGAGCTGGACATGCGCCTTCCTCAACCCCCGGGATGACCATGGAAACTTCTCAGCGGGGAATGTAATTGTCAAGCAAGGGCAGGAGCTGGCGTACGAATTCCAGTCCTGCCGTTTGCGCCTGTGAAACACCGCCGGCACCTGAGATGGGAACCACTACACGAACGAGAGCGCCATCGGTCCGGTTCAGGCGAATGGCATCAGTAATCAGAATAATCTTGGACCAGTATTCGCTTGCAGAAACTTTTCCGTGAGATTGATACCAATACAAAACGAGGGCACGACTACTCCCCTTCGCGACGATGTAGCGATTGATGGAAATCGTGCCACTGCCGCTCGCTTGCACTGAGATACGGCCAGATTCGGTGGGAGCCCAGCCCGACCCAGGTATACAGTTTTTCGGTGAGTGAATAGTATCGCCTGAACGTTGTGAGGGGAAGAAGGCGATGAATAGATTCAGCGCAAACCCGCTTCCTGAATCAACGTAATCGCGAACCAAGAATTGGCCCGGCCCCAAGACCTCCAACTCACCCTGGCTGAGCTTTAGGTCTGTTCCGTGCCAGTTGGCGATTTGTGGCGGCAGAGAAGAGAGGTCTGTATGCGGTGGCAAAACTTCGTTGCGGTCACGCGCCTCCAAGAAAATGGCGGTCGCAGCCAGAGCCAGAACTACAAGAAGAAACCGCAGCCACGAATACCAACGGCGCATCAAGCGTGCCTCATTGTGTGGAACCGCCCAAACCTGGAGACGATTCCGTGAACTACCAACAAGAGGACAATTGAGACGAGAAAAACCAATAGTCCGGAGAACAAATGAAAGAAGCCTTCGGCCTTATCGGGGCTCCAATATTCGCCGAGTACTCCGCTTCCCATAATGCGCAACCCGTTAGCCATCACCGCGATGGGGACGGCAGAGAGAATCAGCAAGGCGCGCCGCCATTGTCGGGCTTCAAACAAATATCCGTAAATCACCGTCAAGGTTATCAAAGAAACGAGGGACCGCAGCCCGCTGCAGGCCTCCACAACATCCAGGGTGATGGAAGGCAGATGGATGATGTTTCCTTCCCGAAGTACAGGGATGCCCACCAAGCTGAGCATGTTGCTGGCGAGCGCAGATGCCTCAAACTGAAGCGGCAGCGCAATTTCGTTAAAGATGATAGCTGGGAGTGGAATCATCAAGAAAAGGACCCCCCAGGGAAAAAGAACAGCGCGAAACAATTTCGAGCCGCGGAAATAGATAATTAAACCTGCCAACAAGAATATGAAGGAAGTCCGCGACAGGAAATTCTCGGCTCCCAACACACCCAAAATCAGAATCGCAAGAGCGCCAAGGATCACGACAAAGCCTGCCCAGTTTTCGTTCACTGGCACTTGTTTCAGATTTTTGCGTTTCTTCCACAGGATCCAACCACAAAAGAGGGGAACAAAAAATCCATGAGAATAGTTGGGGTCCTGCAACCACTGCTGCACGAGGGCAACAAGGATTTTGTGATAGAGAAGAGCTATCAGAATGGCAAGTACGGCGGCGCGCACCGAGGAATTTCGTTCCATCGGCAGGCCCTCAGCTCGCGCAGGGGCGCACTGCTTTGTTGTTAGAACCGTTGACATTTGCTAGAACCGAGGTGCAGCGCTCTGGCTTCTGGATGGGGAAATTCCATCTGCCGACCTGTGCCCCTTGGGAACAACCATCAAACGTTACTCTCCCATAGGTTATATGGAGGAGACATTTTTATGCAACTGTAACATCCGAGAGATGCCGCATAAACGAGTTTCAAGTCTTTACCGCTTTCGCCTGCAACTTATTCCAAGCATGCGACTGGGAATGCCGTGCTTAACCAAGGCTCCTACACAGCGCGTTGAAAAGTTTTGCTTCCGAGCCGGGTTCATGCATCTCGGCGAAATCCTTTCGAGAGTCCCAACTTGCCGCCAATCCAACGCAAAAAACGTTTACTGAGTCCCCGGAGCATGGATCCGAAGGGCACCAAATCATCTAAAGCGAACCAGGCGCCCTCTTGCACACCTCGAAAAGAGCGAATCCATTGCAGAAAGGAGATCTTTCCATCTTTTCTGTATTCGTGATAGGAGATGATGTCACCATTCTCCACCACCCATTTACGGCCCTCAATGCCAGCGGCGGACGGTACAGATTGCCCTGTCAGGTCCAGATACATGGCGCGGACTACATCCATGCCATTGCGAGCCAAGAAAAGCCGGAAAGTGGCACCAACACGGGGGTTGATATCGAGGATTTTGTACAAACCATTCCTGGCGTCAAAGCGATAGCCGATATCAAGGACACCCCGATAGCCGACCGCCTTCATAAATTTCTTCGTGGTGTTCTCGACAAACTCATTCTGCAGGAGGATGCCCAACGAGGTGGCGCCTGTATACACCGGATGCTGGCGAAGCTTCCTGCCTGCAAACCCCAACAAACAATCGGAGTTTTCATTGAAATAACCGTTGAACATCCAGACTGAATCGTCGCCGCCTGGAATGTATTCTTGGAGCATAAGATTCGGGTTGGCCGGATCTTCCATGCGGTCGTATTGATCCAGCAATTCTTGGGCGTTTCGAACGATGACCATTTTGGGCTTTCCTTGACGCTCTAGCAGGGCGCCATCGATGCCCTTGAGCATGACGGGGAACAACGCAGAATCACTCGCGAGGAAATCCAAAACATCACGCCGAGACTGAGGGAAAGATGTTTCGGCGGTCGGAATGCTGAATTTCTTGCAAAGAAAATACATCTCCTTCTTGTCAGACAGGGCATGAACGAGTTGTCTGGAGATGCCGGGGAAAAGAAACGATTCCCTGAGGGCGTCATCATTGTCCGCGATGAATGCGCTGGAACCGTCGTTGGTGCAGGTAAGGATCGGGCGCGTACCAATTTTGCGAGAAACCCCGTGCAGAAACTCCACTAAGTTACGGGGGTCAGAGGCGTTGTCGTCCGTGATGAATTTTCCCCGACAGTAGCGGGATAACATTCCTGCTGAGTTGGGCTGACTTCCGACCGCGTAGACGGGAACGCCTATTCGCCCCAGGCTTCGAATTAGGCATAGGGAACCGTGGTGATCGGGCCGGAGGACGACTACGGGGGTAGAAGTATCAAATGTTTGCATTCAGCTGTGGCTCTGGGGTCTTCGACTCCAAATAGCTCAGTGCGTTCTTGAGCATATCGGATTCGGGCGAGAGCATCACCACTTCATCGCCCTGCAGCTCGAACACGGTGGAAAGATCATCGATGTGGGCCAGAACGAAGTCCAGATCATGCAGCTGTCCGCTTCTCTTTAGATAAGCAACGCTATTGCTGACCAGGAACGCTTCGACGGGGGCATTTTTCCACCGTTGGATAATTTCAGCCGTTTGTTCGGTCAGGGGAATATACCCTGCTTGCAGGAGCCCGCCGGCAATCCAGGCGCAGCACATCTGGTCTTCCTCACGGAATTCACCGCGAGTGCCGGCGCCTATAACAGCCACTTTCGGATGATTCCGGATCAGATGCTCGATTTGGGCAGTGTAGTTACGCAGACAGGCCAAATAGCAGGCGGAGCTGCCTTTTGCACGCGTAATGACTTTGGTGCCGGAAGTGGAGAGAAGCACCATCGGCCGGTGTATGTCATTCTGCTCGGCCACGTGGGCGGGGCTGTTGGGGATGTGAAAGCCAGGGGGCATCTCTCCAGCCAACTCGCCAACCATCAAAGGATTGTCCAGCCGCGCAGCGAGCGAAAGGGCACTCTCCAAACTCGCGGCGGGGTAACACTTACGTCCCATAGAAACGGCGGTAATGGCCGTAGTCGTGGCGCGAATCACATCAATAGCCACCACAGTGTAGCCCTCGTCCCGGTAGCGCTGGACATTTTCGGGGAAGCAATCAATGACAACGGTTCTTTGAATCTGAGAGTCCATTTTTCCTCAACACAAGTTTTCTTGTATTTTTACGTCAACTTCCTGGGCCGCAAGTTGTCCCGCGAGAACGCATCCGAATGAAGGCCGCGGCGGTAAATTTCCACTCGCAGCACTTCTTCGAGCCGGATGTTGCAGAGATGAACCTCGCGTCCGAAATGATCCAGAAGCGCGAACTGACTCGGTTTATTGGGAGCTTCGAAAATCACGGTCTGGAAACCAAAGGTACTTGCGAAGCGATCGGAGTACGCTGCATTGAAGTTGCCTTGATCATCGAAGAGACCGACGCCACGCGCACTTTCCCGTGCTTCGACGACCAACTGCAGGGCACCCGCATCCAGCCAGCGCTTTCCTTGTTCAATCAGTTCGGTTATCACGGCTTCCGTAAATGCGCCCGTGTGTTTCTTTCCCAGTTCGAACTGCACCTGAAGACCTCGTTCGTGCGCCATTTTGACCACATCGGACGCCCTCAGAGGCATATCAGTAAAACCTTCTCCGCATTCAATTCTTGTAACGCCGATATCCGCACAAAGGTCCAGATAAGCCGGAAGCTGCCCTTGTGCCACGGCAACTTCAAATGGTCCGCCACCCGTGACGGTCGGAACACGGTACTTTTTTGCGGCGGCAATCTTGCGCCGGGTGGATGCCTCATTGGCGACAATCCAGCAGGCCATAGAAATCTTAAGAAGCGACATCAGATGGGAACTCTGCTCCAGATGACCTTCTAGCGTGATCGGGTCATATCCTGGGTCAAAGGGACTCGTCGCCGGGGCAATTTCGGGGACGCCGATCTTCTTTAGGTAGTCGCTAGTGTGTACTTTGCCTTCCGGCATAACTGCCTCTGGTTCGACAATCGATTCTAGTCTGCTCATGATTGCGGGCCTACTTTCTCTTGGCTCACTCGACAGTCGCGTGTCACTAAGATACCCACTGGTGCCTAGATTCCTGGGAGGTTTCCTCACTCCTGGCTAGGTCGCTATGGGTGCAAGGTTCCAGTCACATCTCTAAGGCCATAGATTCGCACCCCGTGTGCCAAAGAATTGGACCTCTGCGGTCACCGCCCCTCAGATTTCGAGCCTCATGGGGAGCTAGTAAGTCATTGAAAAAAATAATCTTACTAGCAACTATGGTATTTTGGAGCAATAAAGAACCATGCCCGTGAAGAGGCAGGAGGTCCCGTTTAGGAAAAGTTCTTCTCACGCGAAGAATGAAGTTTCCGCAAATGCGCTTCACGGGATCCCCGCCGTGCCTGGCAGGGCTAGCGAACCGGACGCGGCCAGTACAACTACATGCGCCTCCCGAGCAGTGTAGATTCCAACAGCCAAACAAACTCTTCAATATCGGAAGGAACCACTACCCGGCGAAGAGAAAGGGGATGATCACCTTTCCTGACAGGTCCTGCGGTGCTGGTAACAGACGAACGGTAACCAGCGGTTGCAGTGATCTCCATTGTTTGTTTGTTCCAGTGTGGCTGCAAGATAGGCGAAGGATATGAGAAGTGATGAACGGGGACACCCAGTTCTCTTTCGAGCGTGTTTTTCGATTGCACACACTCTTTATGCAAATCTTTGAGTCCCATGCACGCCATATTGGGATGAGTCAACGTGTGCGACCCTACGATGTGCCCGGAACGCTGTAAAGTCCGGACCTGGTCCCAAGTCATCATCAACTTTTCGGTCAGCGGCTCAACCTCCAACTCTTTTTCGATGGTGCTAAGTGTCTGATCTTGTGCCTCGCCCGCGTGACGCGCACATCGTCCCGAGGCAACGAGGAAGGCGGACTTGCGGTCAGCAGCTTCCACAATGTTATGCACGCGACTCTCTGTTGAGTCATGCCAAGTGCGCCTGCGCGTCGTACCAAATGCATGCCGGAGGCGGCAAAACCATGGAGGGCGACCATTTTCGACCGGTTCCACTGTTACGTAGAACGATGCCCTTATTCCAAAGCGCCCGAGGATTGGCACTGCGATCTCCAAGTTGTCAACGTATCCGTCATCAAAGGTGATTGCGACAGGCCTTCGCGGGGTGGGCTTTTCCCCGTTCAAAAACGCCAAGACATCGTCCAAGGTGATGGGATCGAACTCGCTTGCCACAATCCTCATCTGTTTCTCAAAAACATCTGTGGCATGAATGATCCCTGAACCAATTGAGTTCGCGTGCCGGTCAGGTTCATCCTGAACCGAATGGTATCTTAAGATAGCAATGCGCGCGGGTACGAGTCGGGCAGCAAGAGACAGCAGTCCGCTGTGCGCAATCGCTTTCTTGATGTGAGGTTTGAAATTCATTCCGCCATCCAAGAGACCCTTACTCTCTCCATCTGGAAGTTGCGCCGCATTGATTTCTAGTGGAGGAAGTCATCGACAAGGCTTCGGCTTTTGTTTCTCGAATTTCTGATTCACGGCTCAATCGAAAACCTGCAGCGGGGCACAGGGGTACACCACGACGTTGAGCTGCTCTCGACCGCCTTGCTCTCTGCGAACGATTTCGAGAATTTCATCCCATTTATGCACGAGCCTCATTCCCCGCACCGCAGAAGGCAGACCATCAGGGAGATTTCCTGTCGGGTAAAGCCAAATCGGATTCTTCGGTTTGATAGGCAATTGATGACGCTTTGCGTCACTATCAAGCCTCGCGGCGGAAACGGGAGATTTGGTGAAATGTATTTTACCGGTTATCTTTCCCGCAATTTTCCGAAGAATCTCAGACGGAGTCATCAACGAGATTCTTCGCAGCCGATCACGTTGCTCATGAAATGGGGGCACGCGGACAATCGGGTAGACGCCATGAAAACCCTCGCCCTCGCTGCACGCTCCGAACACAATTCGCGATGCTGTAGGGGCTGCGTGACGCAGCGGATGAATTCCTTTCATGTGGATGAAGGTAAGCGACAAATCATTAGGAAACGCGTTGGAGATCACCACGTCTGCCTCGAGCGGTTTCGGAGCGTGGAATGCTTCCCGAGCGAAGGCCACTTCTTCCCTGTAATAAAGCTTGTAATCGCCAGACCTCATCCGCACCAATTCACGGTCAGCATTTACATGGGCGGTGATCAAGGTCCCCAGCCCAATCAGCCGGGCGATTTCTTCCAAATCTTTGCGAAAGTTATTTTCCTGGCCCGCGTTTCCCCAACCGGCGCCCTTGTGCTTGCGGTGCAACTGCGAAATCACTCGGACATCCAGCACTCCCAGCGCGAGTTTCGCTCCGCCTCCAAAGCCGGCGGTATTGTTGGGATAAATTCCGCCGATGCCCATGACGTAGTCCGCCGCGAGAACCTCTTGGTTCACATGAACGGGCGTCCCGAAAGAGGTCACTCCGGTCTTGACATTGCCATGATAAGGGTCGTGAAGCAGCACACGACACGAGGATGCCGCCCGCTCACCAACCTTTAGGAGCATCGACCCCCGTGCGGGTGCCCCGTGCGAGCCTCGTGCCATCAGAATTGTTACCTTAGATGCCGGAATTCCCGCCGCCTCGAATTCTTCCAGCAAAAAAGGAATGATTCGGGCGGCTGGAGTTGGCCGGTTCATATCGTCTACTAGGACAATCGGGCGGGATTTGCCAGCACAGAGGTTTCTAATCGGCATTTGCCCCACGGGCCTTCTAAGACATTCGAGAATCTGAGCATCACTGAGCGGGGGAGGCGTCACCGGCCAGTGAGTGGTAACGTTCCAGCTGGACGGGAAATGCAGGTGGACGGCCGAGTCCCCATGCCAGGCGCCTGTTCGAAGCTGCTGTGCCGTGGGCATGAAACTCAATCTTTTTTAGCTCTCCGAGGAGTTGTGGGGTAGGCCTTCTCAACGGCACGTTTCCTCGCAAGCAACAGGAACTGTGATCCGGTGGAGCCCAAGAGGGCGAAGCGCAAATCCACCAGGCGTTGGAGCGCGCGATGGACGATTACAGCGATTTTCTCTGGCAAAATATTTCGATAGAAAAACGTAAATGGTCCGAACCCAAGCATCTGGAGGCGCACTCGTTCCAGCCCGGCCTTGGCAAGAAAGGCGTCGACCTCGTGAATTGAATGTCGATATGAATTTGCGCCGTTTTGCGCCGTCGGAGATTTGCGAGAGACAGAGAAAATCTTTTTGAGCAATAGTTTCACCGGACTGAGAAAAGGCGAGGTCCAAGGATCGAGTAGACGCGCAAGACGCCAGCGGTTGTCCGCGGTGAAGAGAAGATAGCCGCCTGGCTTAAGAATACGGGCGAGCTCCGCGATCGCTTGAGCGGGAAACTGCAGCCAGGGGATTACTCCGATTGAAAGCACCAGTCCAAACTCTTCATCCGGGAAGCCCAGGCGGTAGATGTCGCCCACATCGGCGTGAACGCGATGTGTCATGCCTGCGGTCTTTGCATTTTTCTGAGCCAACTCAATCATTGAAGAAGCGACATCGGTGGCTTCGACGAAAAAGCCGCGCTGAGCCAAAGCGACGGTTGCTAGTCCGGCGCCGCAGCCGATATCGCCTGCCCGAGTTCCTTCCGGCAGACTTAGCTCGTCCACCCAAGCCAGAAACCGCGCGAGTCGCTGTTGATGGATCTCTCCCCACAAGTCCGCGCGGGAGTACATTGTGTGCCAATTGAGCGCGGTAGATTCAAAATAAGCGACAACCCTCTTCTCCTCTGCTTCGGCAGAGGGTCGCACGTTCAAAACTGATTCCCCGCAGCTCTTCAAAGTATCCATCTCTCTTTATCGTCCAAAACCTCGAGACAGTAGCATTATGACCTGAACGCCGGCCGGGGAGACAACAGCATTTGATCTGCCAACCAACGCTTCCGGGAGCTCACGCTCGCCACACTCGAGAATGAAGAATAAGTCTTTTATTTTGAAGTCCATACGAGATCGTGAGTGTTCCATGCGTTCCTGGCCATCAGAAGCTCGTCGCTTTTGAGCTTTGCAATAACGGCGTAAAGTTATGAAAATAAGCATGTTAAGAACAAAAAGTGGTGCACAGGATGATCCGTCTGAACCTGCCACGGCGAGGCCGACCATATCCCGTGTTGCTGATTGTGGTAGCTGTCAATGGTTTCCAGCCCGCTGTCTGACGGAAGGTGCCTTCTTAGTGTGTGAAAACCTTTTCCTTAAATCTCGAATCTCCGTCAGAATTGGCCCCCGAACGACCTACCTTGAGTGAGCATCCATATCTTTTACTATCAGTAGCTTACAAGACTTGCAAAGGAGCCAGAACCTACCCGCCCCACCTGGCGGGGTGCAAAGATTTGGCACTCGGAGTGCCCTCATCATTCTGCCGCTCCAGGTAATGCACTGAGAACAGAAAGGAGGCTTTGTGGCCGCGATTCAACACGTCCAACTGGTCAATCTGGACAGGATCCCCGACCCTGTGCTCTTTGGATGTGTGGTGGCAATGCAGGATGTCCGACGCAAAATCGAAAAAATAGCAGATTCCAATGTACCCGTCCTGATTCGAGGGGAGAGCGGCACGGGGAAAGAAGTATTTGCCATCGCGATCCATTCGCACTCACGTTGGAAGAACGGGCCGTTCGTCAAGATTAAATGTGCAGCGCTTCCAGGGAGTCTCACTCAGGACGAACTTATGAAAGCGTTTGCTGAAGCCTCGAGCTCTGAGGCCGAATGTGTCGGGTCAGACCAGGGAACTACATTGTTGTTCGACGAGGTTTCCGATTTACACCCCCACTTGCAGACCAAGCTGTTACAGGTCCTTCAGGAAGGGCAGTTTAGCCGAACTGGTCCGCAGGGAGCCAAGAATGTCAAGGTGCATGTGATTTGTACCACCAATCGAGACTTGGAGGCCGAGGTCGAGGCCGAACGATTTCGAGTCGATCTCCTATATCGTATTCATGGTTTCGTCATCGATTTGCTTCCCTTGCGGCAGCGGGCAGGAGACATTCCTGAGATTGCGGATTATTTGTTGCGCTCCTTTGGAGTCAAACACAATACGGCGATACGCACCCTTTCGCCTCAACTAATCGAACTGATGCAGAGATATCAGTGGCCGGGAAATATCCGCGAACTCGAGAATTTGATTCGACGCTACGTGATATTGGGTTCTGAGCAGGTGATAGGGAGTGAGCTGTTGACGAAACTCTCCGCTGATTTCCAACCGGGAGAGACGGCAGACGGAAATATATCCCTTAAAAAGTTAACCCGGCAGGCTGCATTTGAATTGGAGCGACGAGTCATTCTAAAGGCGCTCGAAAATAACGGATGGAATCGAAAAAGAGCGGCGCGAAGCTTGAACATCAGTTATCGCGCTCTCCTCTACAAGATCAAGCAGGGGGGAATGCCCCCAAAACGCAGTTGTTCTTCGCGGGTGCCCGCACAGGCCTCGTCAGACGGTAGTGCAGTTGGTGGATCGAGAATGGTGCGAAAGAAAAATGGCACTTGTTAACTCAGCCCCGCGATGCTGGAGATGCCAGGCCACAGGAGGACTGAGAATGCGGCCCGGAAAAGAAAGTGCGCAGTTTCAGGAGATCGGCTCGGGAAGGTGACCGGTGATAGAGGACTACAACGAGCAAAAACCGTTTGACACGAAAAAGTATCAAGAAATCGCCATCCGCAGGCGTTGGTGGATGCTCGGTCCACTTTTCGCGATCGGTGTCATGGCGTTTGGAGTCGCCTTATTGTGGCCACCGGTATACCGGTCAGAAGCGATGATCGTGGTGGAGCAGCAAAAAGTACCAGCGAAATATGTGACGCCAAATGTGGTGACAGACGTCGACAGCCGCCTACAGAGCATGACGCAGGAGATTCTTAGCCGCACGCGTCTCGAGAGTCTAATAAAGCAATTCAACCTGTATTCCAAGGAGCGTGCCCGCAAGACGATGGATGAGATTGTGGATCGGATGCGGACAGACATCACCATACAGTTAGCGCCAATAGGTGGCAGAGATGATCAGTCCACGGCTTTCCGCATTTATTTCTCCGCCGAGAATCCGCACGTTGCGCAGCAAGTGAACAATGAGCTGACTTCGTTATTCATTGAGAAGAGTCTCGAATCTCGTGCCCAGCAGTCGATGAGCACTACCAACTTCCTTCAGAGTCAACTAGAGCAAGCGCGCAAAGATCTCGAAGCGCAAGAAGAACAACTGCGCCAATACAAGATGCGTTATCTCGGAGAGCTCCCTCAACAAGAGCAGAGCAATCTGCAGATTCTTAACAGCCTTGAGCTGCAAATGCAATCCATCACAGACTCCGTGGGCCGGGCCGAGCAACAAAAAATTTATCTTCAATCGCTGCGCTCGGAATATCAAGCAATGGCGCAAGCCTCCGGGACAGAGGCTGGGAACGGAACAGCTCCGTCCCTCCCGGCTGCAGACACTGCGCTGCGTGATCTACGAAAGCAATTGGCGGAGCTCGAAGCGAAATACACGCCCCAGCACCCGGACGTCCAGAGAGTGAAAGAGCAAATAGCTCAATGGGAGCAGGTGAAGAGTCGTCCGGCAGATTCGACTTCTACCCCCAAGGGCGCAAACAGCGAAACGTCAACTGCAAGCGCGGCCGACCAACCAGCACTGGCGGAGGTAGAAAGCCGCCTTAAAGCGGTTGAAGCAGAAATTGCAAATGACAAGCAGCAAGCGGAAAAACTTCACAAGCAGGTCGAAGATGTTCGCGCTCGTCTGAGTCTCACGCCGGTCCGAGAACAGCAGCTTGCCGAAGTTACACGGAATTACCAGAATTCTCGCGAATACTACCAGTCGCTGCTGCAAAAGGAGTTGGAATCGGAATTGGCTACAAATCTTGAAAAGCGGCAGCAAGGTGAACAGTTTCGTATCATCGATCCTCCTTCCTTGCCCGACAAGCCATTTAAGCCCAACCGTCCTCTCATTCTGCTGGGAGGATGGATTTTCGGACTCTGCGCAGGCATTGGCACAGCGGGGGTGAGGGAATTCATGGACAACACGTTGCATAGCGAGAAGGAAATAGCAGAACAGACCACCCTGCCAATCCTAGTGCGAATTCCTGTGCTCCAGACGGTGAAGGAGAAGCAGTCGCAGAAGCTGCGCCAGGTGTTTGAAATTAGCGCAGTGGCCTTGTTCGCTTTGGTTTCCTTAGCGGTCGCAATTTACACGTATAGATTGAGCTGAGCATGTACCGGTTTGGCGTTAGAACAATACGCGAGTCATTGGAGCTCAGTTGGGTGTCAGAAGTAACTCGCTCAGCTGCGGACCCATTCAGGGCGTCGAAAGACGATCTGAGTCAAAGCCTGGCGGATTGCCTGGTGAACGGTGGTTCCAAATGTTTCGAACATTTCGCGGTCGTGACTTTGTCATCTTGAAACGATTTCCAGCAGGAGTTAGGGAGAAAAAGTGAGCCGGATATTCGACGCCCTGCGTAAGTCGGAGCAGGAAAAAACGGAAACCAATTTGCCGATGCCGCAGCCGCACGCACCGCGAGTGAAGCAATCAAGTGCGCCTCGGGAAGAGCTCCCGGCCAGCTTTGAAAACGTGGAGCGTCTTTCACCGAGGATCACGCCTGACAAACACATCCTGACTTCCGAGGACAACCCCACTTCTGGAGTAGAGAGATTCAGGGTTCTGCGGCATCGTCTGCAGAAACTACGCGCAGAGCGTTCCCTTAGAAAGCTTCTTGTTTCGAGCGCCGTTCCCGGAGAAGGCAAGACCTTTGTGGCGGTCAACCTAGCCTTTAGTCTGGCCAAGATGTCACGACGAGTTTTGCTCATTGACGCGGATTTACGAGGTGCCGGCGCGCACGAAGTTTTCGGTTTGGAAGAGATGTCCGGCCTGGCGGAGTGTATCCAAGGAGAAATCGACGAGCGCGCGGCCATTAGACGACTTGATCCTTGGAGTCTCTACTACATGCCAAGTGGACGCTGCCCAGCGTCGCCCGGGGAGTTACTCCAAGGGCGTCGTATGGGTGAGCTACTTAAGCGGATGGGGGAGGCGTTTGACTGGGTTGTGGTGGATACCGCGCCGATCACATTGTTCGCAGACACTGCCCACTTGGCCAATCTAGTTGATGGGTGTTTGTTGGTGACGCGGATGGGAGTAACACCAGCCGACGGTGTACAGCAAGCCGTCGCGACTCTTGAAGGGGATTATATCGCCGGGGTGGTGATGAACGGTGAGGTGGAAACGGGAAACTACCACCATAGTTACTACGGTTACGCGCGAGTCGATCACGTTGAAGATCCTCCAAAGGACGAGAAGCCTTCAAGTGAAAAGGGTTCAGAGCGTGGTTAAACTATTCGATGCCTATATTCCCGGGCGAACACTGCTCCTGGTACTCACGGAGACCGTCTTCATTTTCCTGGCGATGGTGGCAGCGGTCTTCTTGCGGTTCGGCATCGATGCTGAATTGGCGCTGAGCTATCAACGGGGGTTCCTAAAGGTTGCTATCGTTTCCGCGGTGTGCCTCATTTGTCTGTACTATTTCGACCTCTACGATTCTGTGGTTATCAGCAATCCTCGCGAAGTACTGACGCGGCTAATTGTCGTGTTGGGGGTCGTTTGTCTGATATTCGCGGTCCTGTATTACTTTTTTCCCCCGCTTCAACTAGGAGGCGGGATCTTTCTGATTGGAATCGTCCTCGTGGGCATATCTCTGACCGCTTCGCGCGAGGCGTTTTTTGCTCTGAATAGATCTGCACGTTTCTTGGATCCGACCATTCTGTTGGGCGAAGGTCCTTTGGCCCGTTCACTAGCTCAGGAGATCCGGAATCGTCGCGAACTGGGTATGAACTTGATCGGCTACGTCGGCACGTCTGAGAGCTCAGGCTCGAATCTTAACGGGCTTCCGTTGCTCGGAATGCCGGAGGATCTTGGTTCGCTAATCGCCCAGAGGCGGGTCAAGCGAATCGTTGTCGCGCTTCAAGACCGACGCAGCACGATGCCAGTGCGAGAACTATTGGATTTGCGCCTCAAAGGGTTCCAAGTCGATGATGGAGGCAGGCTCCTCGAACGAATCTCGGGAAAAATCGAGGTCGATCAACTGCATCCAAGCTGGCTGATTTTCTCGGACGGCTTTCGGTTGCAGCCTGCTGTTCTTGTGGTACAGCGATTGATGGCCATCGTTGTCTCATTGGTCTTGTTGATAGCGGTATTGCCGCTCATACCTCTTGTAGCCTTGTTGGTCAAACTCACTTCTCGGGGACCAACCTTCTATCGCCAGAAGCGTGTGGGAAAGGATGGCATCGCTTTTAACTGTTACAAGTTCCGGACGATGCGCGCCGACGCCGAGGCAGATACAGGTCCGACGTGGGCCAGCGACAGCGATCCACGCATCACACCGGTTGGACGATTCCTTCGCGTCACTCGCGTGGATGAAATTCCTCAACTATGGAACGTTTTTCGAGGCGATATGAATTTTGTAGGTCCGCGTCCGGAGCGGCCAGAGTTTGACGCCTGGCTTAAGAAAGAAATCCCATACTACTACTTGCGTCAAATCGTGCGTCCGGGAATCACCGGCTGGGCTCAAATTGGCTGCGGCTACGGCGCATCATTGGAGCAATCGAAGGAGAAGATGCGTTACGACCTATACTACATCAAGAATATGTCGTTGGCGCTGGACTTGCTGATCATCTTTCAGACTATCAAGACGGTTTTATTCGGTGTGGGAGCCCGTTGAGTCATGGTGGAAAAGCTAGACGGCTCCTTTCAGTTCCAATCGAACTCTTCCTGTCGGCGGATTCAAGAATTCTTCTTGACAGCCCCGTATCGATCGATCGGCAGGGTTTCTTCGTCTTTTGACGGCCAAAAAACCAGAGCAACTCCGCCACTGGGCAAACAGGGTCGGCCAGCGAAGAGCAAAGAGAACGGGAACCGACTGCGGGGACCAAAGTGATGGGAATGAAGCAGCCAATGGTCGTAGTTGGAGACGAGTGGGGACTGCATCCAACGAGCGTGCAGCACCTTACGCGCCGGCTTGTCCAAACTCGCCCTGTTCTTTATGCAAACACCTTCTGCCATCGCCGCCCCAGTTGGAGCAGGGATGATGCGAGCCGTGCATGGGCCAAACTTCGATTGTGGTTTTCCTCGAATGGCAACACGCACCATGGGGTCTCTTCCAACCTTCACTTTTGCTCTCCTGCATCGATTCCGTTCCTGCCAGTCGGACCGATTCGTAGCTGGAACAAGCGTCAATTGATTGGCGGGCTGCGCGAGCAGATAAAGGTGAACAATTTTGAGAACCCCATTCTGTTCGTTGCGTTGCCGTTTGGAGCAGAAGCCGTTGGCCGTCTCGGTGAGCGTCTCCTAATCTATTACGTGATGGACCAATATTCTGCTATGCCCAATGTCTATGCCGACTATCTGGAAGAGCTAGAGCAGGCTATGTTGTCTCAAGCGGATTTGATATTCGTCACCTCGAGAAATCTACTGCAAGAAAAGAACGGCAGTAAGACTCCCGCTGTTCTATTGCCTCACGGCGTGGACTTCGAGCATTTCCATTCGGCCGTCCAACCACTCGGAGAGGTGCCGGAGGAACTGAGAGATCTGCCACGTCCCATCTTAGGTTTCCATGGAGTTCTGGCGCCGTGGGTAGATACGGAAATTCTCGAGCGTGTGTGCCAGGCATTCTCTGAGGCCTCGATCGTGCTGATCGGACCTGAGTGGATTGATTTCCCTGTGTCTAAAGGTCTGCCTAATCTGCACCGATTGGGAATGCGCACGTATGCAGAGCTACCTCGCTATGCAGCCCATTTTGATGTGGGTCTGATTCCCTTTCGGCAGGACCGGCTCACGGCTTACGTCAATCCATTGAAGCTGCTGGAGTATTTAGCACTTGGCTTGCCAGTTGTGTCAACTCCGTTGCCTGACTTGGCGCCGTATGCGAACGTTTTATATCAAGCTAGCACGCCGGATGATTTTGTTGACCAAGTGAAGGTAGCCCTGCAAGATCGCGAACCCAAGCGCCGGGAGCAGCGGTTTGCACTTGCTGCCGAGGAAAGCTGGGAAGCTCGGGTGAGCACTTTAGAGGGATATATCGAAGGCGCCCTGCGCGAACGGAAATCCTCATGAATCCGCTTAAAGTCTACGTCGCGCTGGGGACCAGGCCTGAAGCCATTAAATTGGCGCCGGTGATACACGCACTGGATCGAGAACCGAACGTCAACCAACGCGTAGTGGCAACTGGCCAGCATCGTCTGTTGCTTGACCAGGTCTTGGATTTGTTCCACATCAAGCCGGCGCGTGATTTGAGAGTCATGCAGGCGAACCAACACCTCGGAGGGCTGACGGCCCGCATCCTGAGCGAAGTGGAAGAGGATTTGCTGGCTTTTCAGCCTGACTGGGTCATTGTGCAAGGGGACACGACGACCGCGCTTGCCGTTGCGATGGCGGCATACTATCAGCGCATTCCAATTGCGCACGTGGAAGCAGGATTACGCACCAGGGATCGCTTTAATCCCTTTCCGGAAGAAATCAATCGACGGTTCGTCGACCAGCTTTCGGATCTCCTTTTCGCCCCTACTGAGCAAGCACGGCAGAACCTTCTAAACGAGGGCATCGCCTCAACGACAATCCATGTCACCGGGAACACAGGTATCGACGCTTTACTCGAAATTGCCGGACGAAATGGGCATGGGGACCAAGGCTGCGCGCAAGCAACAGGCGAGCGGATCCTGCTTGTTACCGCTCATCGCAGAGAGAGTTTTGGCGAAGACCTGCTGAGTGTCTGCGAGGCTCTCCGCGAATTAGTCGCGCGCAATCCTGACGTGCGGGTGATCTATTCGGTTCACCCAAACCCGAACGTTACGATTCCGGTTAGACGAGAACTAGGGGATCTCCCCCGGTTTGAACTCACTCCGCCCCTGGAATACGCGGAGTTCGTGCATTTGATGAAACGCAGTTTCTTGATCTTGACGGACTCTGGCGGGATCCAAGAAGAAGCACCCTCGCTGGGCAAACCCGTGCTCGTGCTCCGTGCACACACCGAACGCGTTGAGGCGATAGAAGCGGGCACCGCAAAGTTGGTAGGGACTGACCCGCACCAAATTATCACGGAAGCTGAGCGGTTACTTCGCGAGCCTGAGTTGTATAAGCACATGACGCAAATCCGCAATCCCTACGGGGACGGTCATGCCGCTGAGCGCATTGTTCGCATCCTCGCGAAGACATCGCTGCCCGAACGGCAGGGTAATCGGCGAGACGCAAGTGCCGTGTTCAGGTCTTGAGATGGGTGAGTTAGCGCTAATGGCTGCAAGCAAAATCAAAGTGCTTCACCTGCTCGCCAGCAACTTCGTAGGCGGCCCAGAAAAACAGATTCTGCATCATGCTTTGGACGTCCGCGAGGCAGGGGTTGAAGTTTATGTCGGATCGTTCCGAGACCAGGCGGAAAGCCCAGAAATCCTCAAGGAAGCCGAGCAATCTGGATTGGCTACATACCAGTCTAAGTTTTCCAGGAAATTCGATCTCCGCGCTGTTCGAGAGCTCGCGTCCTTTTTGAAGCGCGAGCGAATTCAGCTATTGTGCACCCACGGTTTCAAAGCGACTACCATTGGCGCTCTTTCCAAGCGTATCGCGGCGGTGCCGCAGATCGCCTTTTGCAGGGGCTGGACCGGAGAAACGCCTCGTGTCCGGGCATACGAGTTTCTGGAACGTCGGGCTCTTCGCCTTGCCGATCACATCGTTTGCGTCTCTGAGGCGCAGGCAAAAATCCTTGGCCGCAACTCCCAGCTGCGGTCCCGTATTACGGTTGTTCACAACGCAATGGTAGGGACCGTCAGCCCCGCATCAGAGGGTCTGCGCGCGGCGCATAAAGCCCAACTTGGGTTTCCGCCTGACACTCTCCTGATTGGAGCTGTCGGGCGGCTCAGCATCGAGAAAGGACAACGGTATCTAGTGGATGCTGCAGCTCAACTGGTTCACCAGTTTCCCGAGATTCGATTCGTGCTTCTAGGAGAAGGTCGTGAGCGGGCAAACCTAGAAGCCCAGATCAAGCGGCTCGGCCTCGAGAAGATCATCCAGCTGCAAGGCTTTGAGAAAAACATCTCTCCCTGGTTTAAGGCTTTCAACGTTCTGGTCAATTGCTCGCTTACGGAAGGCATCCCAAACGCAATCTTGGAAGCCCTCTCTGCCGGTACCCCTGTGGTTGCTACGGCTGTTGGCGGCGTGCCGGAGTTAATTAAGGACCGGGAAACAGGTCTTCTTGTGGCTCCAGCAGATTCTGCCGCGATGGCTCGCGGGTTAGTGACAGTATTGCGAGATCCTCGACTTGCCTCAGCATTGAGTAAAGCTGGCCAAGAATGGGTGGAGACAAGATTTTCGCCTATTCGGCAGCGGGATTCTTTGCTTGCAATCTATTGCCAGAGCCTTGGTCTCTCGGTTCTTCCGGCAGAGCCAGAGAGGAAGGACGCTGGGCAACATTCTCCTGCGATTTCGGCAAGTTTCGGACAAACATTCTCGACGACAATCAGAACGGACTCCCTTCCGTTCATATCCGTGATCATCCCTGTGCGGAACGAAGAGTTGCATCTCCGCGCTGTCCTACAAGACTTGCTCGCTCAGAATTATCCGAGAGACCGCTACGAGATTCTGATCGCGGACGGCGACTCCACTGATGGCACGGTACGTGTAGTCGAGGAGGTTTCGAAGGTTTCTGAAACGCGGATTAAACTGCTCTCGAATCCTGGCAAGCTATCGAGTGCGGGGCGCAATGTCGGCGTGCGCAACAGCTCGGGCGAGCTGATTGTGTTCATTGACGGACACTGCCGGATACCGAGTCGCCAGCTGTTGCTGGATACTGCGGATATTTTTCAGACCACCGGTGCAGACTGCCTTTGTCGGCCCCAGCCGCTCGACGCGCCCGGCAATGACGGGTTTCAAGAAGTCGTCGCTGCTGTCAGGGCCAGCACCATCGGTCATGGCCTTGACTCGACCATTTTTTCGATGGACCTCGAAGGCTACATTAATCCAATCAGTTCGGGCGCAAGCTACCGCCGCAGAGTTTTTGACCTCGTGGGATTCTATAACGAGAAACTCGATGCCTGCGAAGATGTGGAGTTTAACTACCGCGTGGCCCGCGCGGGTCTGCGTTCGTACATCAGCCCGCGGTTGACTATTCAATACTGGCCTCGCAATACACTTTCGAGCTTGTGGAAGCAGATGGTTCGATATGGCAGGGGCCGGTATCGTTTTGCCCGCATACACCGAGAAGCGCTCTCTGTAGCCCAAATGATACCGGCCTTTTTCATAGTTTGGGTCATATTCAGTGGACTTGCCACCCTCGGATCGAGGTTCTTTGCTTCGATCTTTATGTCTACTCTCGGTGCATACGCCGCGGTAGTGATAGCTTCATCGGTTTGGCTCGGAATTCGAAATGGTTGGCGCCACTTGTTTACAGCGCCCGTGGTCTATCCAGTCGTTCACTTCGGATTGGGCTTCGGCTTTCTCGTTGAGGCGGTCCAGCCGGCGAGACGGCGGGGGTCTTCGAAGCAGGCGATCCTCAAAGAAGAGTCCCACGTAGTTACGGATGGTCTGAAGCAATCTTCTTGCACTCAGACCAGTCACGTCCCATTTCACTTATCTCTGGGTGGCCAGCGATCTTCCTCGGGAGTGGACACGGCAGCTAGATTTCATCTAGCTTTTTCCTCCGGCAATAAGACGGCGCCATTGAATGCGTTCACGGTGGATGTGGAGGACTATTTCCATACCGAGGCGATGAGCAGCTTCGTCTCGCGTGAGCATTGGAATCAGATGCCCTCGCGCGTACAGAGCAATACCTATCGCCTGTTCGAAATGTTGGCCAAGTACAACGTCCGCGGCACCTTCTTTTTCCTGGGTTGGGTAGCCGAGCATTTCCCGGCTCTTGTCCGCGATGCCGTGCAGCTTGGGCACGAAGTAGCGTGTCACAGCTATTGGCACCGACCCGTATATCGTCTCTCACGCAGCGAGTTTCGAGAGGATACGCTGCGCGCCAAAGCCGCCATCGAGGATGCTGGCGGCATTCGTGTCCGCGGGTACCGCGCTCCAAGTTTCTCGCTAATCAAGGATACAGAGTGGGCCTTCGACATCCTTGCGGAACTGGGATTTAGTTTCGATTCCAGCGTTCATCCCATCCGTCACGACCTCTATGGCAATCCCGACGCTCCGCGCGTTCCCTACAGAACCGCGAATGGGGCGATCCTGGAACTCCCCATCGCCACGATTCGCATCGGCGGCAGCAATTTTCCGTGCGGAGGAGGCGGATACCTTCGTCTTTTCCCTTACGCTTACCTGCGATGGGGGCTATCCAGGTTCAACACAAGAGATGCTAGGTCCGCCGTCGTATATATGCATCCGTGGGAACTTGATCCGCACCAGCCGCGGCTGGCCGTCGACCTCAAGACTCGTATACGGCAGTACTCAGGGTTGGCCAGCGCCGAGCACAAGGTGGGTTCGCTACTGAGGAATTTTCGATTTGGCACGATATCAGATGTATTCCATCGAGAATTCAATGAGCCTCGTGCGCTGTCCTTCGATGTCAGGGAGGTTGCACACTCGCGCAGATGATCCCTATGGCTCCAAACGAAACATTTGCGTGCGGTGCAGCTCGTAATGTCACGCTAAACACCGGCTACCAAAAAGGGGCTAACCTTGTGGGGGATCAACCGTGGGGGCGACATTTCTTAGTATACGGGTTCGGCGTGATACTAATGAATCTTTTGCCCGCGCTAATGGTGCCGATCTACACCCACCGCGTTAGTCCTTTGGAGTTTGGCGTTCTCGAACTGCTCAACCGGAGCCAGGAAATTTTGCGGGTGGTGCTTTCCCTTGGACTGGCTTCCGCGTTAACCACCTTCTACCAGATGAAAAAAGACGAGCCCCACCTTCAAAAGGGCATATACAGTACGGCGGTGCAGTTCCTACTTGTGGTCGGCTTGGTCGTGACTCTAGTGTTGCTGGCCGGGGCCGGGAAGATGTCCCGGACGCTCTTCAACACGTCGTCCTACAAAAGTGCCGTGGTTCTGATCCTGGCCGCGACCTATTTTGAGATGCTTTTTCAGATGGCGGTTCTTAACCTGCAATCCGGATTGCGTTCGAGTTTGTACGTGACTGCTCACGTTTCCCGCTTGCTGCTCGCGATTGTTCTTAATCTCGTTCTGGTTTACTGGTTTCGGCTGGGGCTGATGGGCGTCCTATGGGCCACCTTGATTCACACAAGCGTTTTCTCAATCGGGCTGCTCGCGTACATGTTCTCGCGCACAGGCCGCGCGTTCCATACCCGCCTAATGTGGGAGATGCTCCGTTTTGGCCTGCCACTCCTCCCGGCTTCTGCCATCGGATTCTTCTTCAACAATGGCGACCGCTATTTTCTAAATGCCTTCAGGTCTCCCGCCGAGGTGGGCTTCTACGGGCTGGGCTACAAACTGGGGATGATGTCGATGCTGTTGGTGATCATGCCTTTCGGCAAAATCTGGAGCGTCACCATGGTAGACATCTCCGGGCGGAGCGACGGCCCGCGTGAAATGGGTAGAATTGCTACCCTCCTGCTCATGGCGTGTACTGCCTCAATGTTGGGGCTCTCTCTTTTCGGGCCGTATCTGGTGCGCATTATGGCACCGCCCGCCTATTCCGCTGCCAGCCAAGTTATTCCTGTGGTTGGCATTGCCTATCTTTTTTACGCCTGGACGATGGTGATGGACGCTTCTTTCTACGTCACGAAGCGCACCTTCTATAAGCCGATTATTCTTGCGATAAGTTCCGTGGCGATGGCGGCGCTGTATTGGGGGCTAATCCCGCACTATGGCATGATGGGTGCTGCGTGGGCAACCTTGGGCGGGTTTGCGATCTTCAGCGTGGTCACATTGATTTTTGCGCAGCGAGTCTACTACATCGACTACGAGTTCGGCAGAATCGGCGCGCTTACAGCGATGGGCATCGGCCTTTATCTAGCTGGAAATCTGATTTCCGTTGCGTCGCTGGTCCCCGGCTTGCTTGGGCGCGCTGCTATTCTGCTGCTGTTCCCGGCAATCTTATGGATCGGCGGTTTCTTTACTGATAGTGAGAAACGTATCATGGGCAATTATTGTCTGGGACTACGCCTTCGCTTCCAGAACTCTGTGAGTCCGACATGATCGATCCTATGGAGCAGGTAATTCGCCACTGCACTTACCCGATTTGGGCCAGGCGCAATCACCCAAACTTGTGGTCTTTCTTCAAAGAATACGAAAAGACTCAATTCTGGTCGCCTGAACGGATCCGCGAATTTCAATGGCAAAAGCTTCAGAGGATTGTACGGCTTGCCTTTGAGCGCTGCCCCTATTACGCAAGAAAGTTCCAGGAGATTGGCCTCTCTCCCAAGGACCTTCGAGATCCTTCTGACATCCTCAAGCTGCCCGTGCTGACCCGCGAGGACCTTCAGCAAAATCAGGACACTCTGCTTGCCCGCGGCGTTCCGCCGGATAGTTACGAGGACAACTTCACCGGCGGATCGACAGGAAGCCCGGTGGCTTTCAAGGTCTCGAAGTTCCGCTGGGCCTCGCGCAAAGCGACAACGCTGCGTCATGACAGCTGGACGGGATGGAACGTCGGCAAACGTTTGGGGATTCTGTGGGGTCACCCGAATGAACGGGCGGACCAGACGACTCGAGGGCGTCTCCGCAACGCGCTGCTCTATCGGCACGTTCTGCTGAATACCTTCGACGTCAAAGAACATAGCTTGGGTTTGTTCCTGGATGAGCTCCGAGCCAAGAAAATTCGCTATTTGCAGGCTTATTCCCGGTCCTTGCTCCTTTTCGCCGAATATATTTCAAAGCAGGGAATCGCACCCCCACTGATTAGTGCAGCGATTACCTCCGCGGAGTGCTTGGCGCCGGACGAGCGCAAATTTATCGAAGACGTCCTTGGCTGCCGCACATTTGACCGTTACGGGTGCCGTGAGTTCAGCGTTATCGCTTCCGAATGCCAAGCCCACGAAGGATTGCATATCGCGGCAGAGAATCTGCTCGTTGAATTTGTGTTGGGGGATCGGCACGCACGGCCTGATGAGGTCGGCGCAATTCTGGTCACCGATCTCACCAACGAAGCAATGCCCTTTATCCGCTATCGTATTGGCGATATGGGAATGCCGATGGACGGAGTGTGCTCCTGTGGCCGCGGCCTGCCGCGCATGCAAATGATTGCCGGGCGCGTGACCGACTTCGTGCACACACCGGACGGCCGCTGGCTCTCCGGCGTGGCCGTCAACACTTATCTTATAGCGCAGCTCCCTGGAGTCCGGCAGGCGCAAATCTTTCAGGAAACATGCGATCATCTTCACTTCCGTCTGATTGCGTCTGGTCGAGACACGGTTGCCGCCGAGAAGTTCCTTGAAGGACAGGTGCCGAAGATGTTCGGTGGTGGCATGAGCCACTCCGTGGAATGGGTACCCCACATCGCACCGGAACCGTCTGGCAAGACGCGCGTGACCATCTCGCGGTGCCCTCAAACGCACGGCCTTGGAAGCTTCACGGCAGCGACCGTCGGGTCAGGCCGTTTACACCAAGACCCGGCTGGCCTCCGCAATGACGCACCACAAGAGAGAACGGCTTCGAGAACGGAAGGTAGAACATGATGGAATCGGCGCAACAACCGGGCTGGTTTAACAGGGCCTATTTGAGATTCGTTTCTCCCGTTGTTGAACGCAGGAGCCACCAAGGTATTGCTGAGCGTGTCAATCGTTATCGGCAGCTAGAGAGCTTCTCTCTGGAAGAAAACCGCAGCCACCAATGGCAGGCGCTCCTCAAGCTTCTAAATCACGCATATGACTCCAGCCCTTTTTACAGACGGCGCTTTGACTCTGCTGGAATTCGTCTCGAAGAAATTCAGTCGCCAGCGGACCTCGCACGAATTCCTCCGTTAACCCGCGACGATATTCGAAACAATTTGAATGACCTGTGCTCGCAGAACTACCGCTCGGAAGAGCTGCTTCGCGCCGCGACCGGTGGCACCACGGACACGCCCGTTCCGATCGCCAGGAGCCTGCATTCCGTGCAGGAGAAAGTCGCCGTTCACCTGTGTTTCAACGGCTGGGCGGGATATCATCCTGGCGACAAAGTATTCATGGTTTGGGGCGCGCGTTCGGACTACAGTCAGAATCCTACGTTAAGGTGGCGCCTGTTCGACCGTCTTGTGATGCGGCGCATTTGGGCTCCTACTTCACTATTCAACGAGCAGATTTTAGAATCCTATCGCCTCTCGCTCAACGATTTTCGTCCAAAAGTTCTCTATGGGTATCCCAGCCCAATTTCTATGTTCTGTGAATATTTGCAGTCTTCCCGCCGTCCCTTTCATCGTCCAGCGACTGTGATAACGATTGCTGAACCGCTGCTTGCCCATCAGCGGAAAGTCATCGAACAGACTGTGGGTTGCAAGGTCTTCGAAATGTACGGTACCCGCGAGTTTGGCGTAATTGCCGCAGAATGTGAACTTCACGTAGGGATGCATGTAAATCCCGCTGCAGCCTACGTGGAATTTCTGCCGGTCAAAGGTGCCGAGGTGGATGGACTCCACGAAATCCTAGTTACCGATCTTCTGAACGATGGTATGCCTCTGATCCGCTATCGCATCAACGATTGCACTTTGCTCGGTCCGCAAACCTGTGCTTGCGGACGAGGCTATCCAATGATACGGCAGATCACTGGTCGAACAATGGACGTGTTCTATCTCCCGAATGGCGACGTCGTTCCGGGCATCTCGCTTCAGAATCGTGTGATCCAGGTATGCCCAGGGTTGAAGAAGATGCAAGTTATCCAAGATACGTTAGAAGAGTTTCGAGTACGTTTCGTTCCCGGGCCGGAATTCAGTAGAAATGATATCGACCTCTTGCTCGGAAACTTGAAGAAGTTTTTCCCAGACGATGTTCGCTGGAAACTTGAGCAAGTTTCCGAAATCGAACGCGAAAGAAATGGCAAGACCCGTTTTTGCATTTCGTATGTAAAGAGCCCGGCAGTACACGTGAACGGGATTTTGCAGCGCCCTGGTCTCGAGACAGGTTACGAAGGCAGACCTTGAATCACAATGAGTGTCAATGACCCCATAGTTCTATTCGCGATCGCGATCTCCCTCGCGATTGCGGTAGCTGGTGTCTTCCGCCCTTTCCTGGGCCTGATCGTTCTGGTGGCCATTCACTTTTTGCAGCCCGCGGAGCTAATCGCTTCCCTCGAGCCGTTCCGGGTCGAGCTGGTCTATGCGACGGTATTGTTGTTGGGTTTTGCTATCCATCGATTCTCCACTCCTACCGCTTCGCTCCTCTCTAACCGTATCCTCGTGGCTTCCGTCCTCCTTTTCGGCGCGGCCTGCTTATCGGTGCCGTTCTCTATCTGGAGGGGAGGAGCGCTGGACTCTACGATTGAAATGGCGAAGGTCATCGCGTTGCTCTTCCTGGTAACCGGCCTTATTGATTACAATAGCCAGCTCAATAAATTTCTTTGGCTTCAGGTTGCGCTCCTGGGCTGGTTTACGTTTAGCGGCCTCTATTCTTTCTTGCACGGTCAGTTTTATGCTCTTGGAAAGTTGGAACGCGCAGAAGGCGTCAGTAGCGTGGTGGGCGGGCCAAATCAACTGGCTGGATTACTTCTTAGCTTGCTACCTTTTCTGATTGCCCAGATCCGCTACAACAAAAACATTTTCGTAAGGATTATATTGATTGGGTGTGGTGGCGTTGCAGTTGCCATGATGGTCTTCACGGGATCTCGCATTGCCATTTTGGGGCTGGCCACCCTAGCTCTCTACTACACAGTGAAATCCAGACATAAAGTCCTCTACTTTGCTGTATGTCTGGCATTGAGTTTTACTGTTTGGATTTCTATGCCCGAGATGTATCAGCAACGCTACCTGACCCTGATGAATTATGCGGCGGGAGGCGACTTAGATCCCTCAAATGCCTATCGAATCGAAATCTGGCAGGCGGGTTGGAGAATGTTCGCAGATCATCCCCTCCTGGGCGTCGGCGCCGGTCAGTTTGGCACTGCTTTCGGCCTCATTTATTCGCACAAAGAGCATGGGTCGTGGATGAATCCGCACAACCTACTGATACAGGTAGCTTGTGAGTTGGGTCTGGTTGGGCTGTTGGTGTTTACTTATTTCTTGGTGCAGATCGTAACAGGGATACATTCTGTGCTCCGCATGAAAGGCAATCCCACCGTTAGATTAAACTATGAGATCGCCATGGCATGTAGCGCTATGTTTCTCAGCACGATAGTCATCAGCTTGGTGAGCCACACTCTGTATAGGCCGTACTGGTATTTGCTCGCCGGTTTCGCAGGGGCCAACCGGACCGTCGCGCTGGCCAGGCAGAGCAACAGGGCTCCGGGACCATCCGAGGAAGCGCCGGAGCAAAAAAAGACGTCAACTGAACCGGGGCATTCTCAGGAGTCCTGGCTTGTAAGCCAGTCGCCCACCTGGCGACCTTGATGGTTTCGCCAGAGTATTTCCGTAAGTGTGCAAGAAATTGGAAATATGAGGTTGGCGTGGCATTGTTGCTTGCATTCAGGTACGTAACCCTTTTCTTTTGTTCCTCTTGGACAATTCAACTTAGTCGCTAATGGCACTCAAAGTGCACCAAACTAGCAGACGGTACGACTGGTGCGGCAATTAGGGGTGTGGACTGGGCGGGAGCAGCTCTAAATAAATGGAGAAACATTGCTGAACATGCGGAAATCAATTCTCGGAGTCCTAGCACTCTTGTTCTCGGCTTGTCCACTGTGGGCGAATTGGGGCGTAGTTCAGCAGTCCGAGAGCACCTTTATCCAGGGTACGACGGTTACCGCGCAGTTTTCAACCAACGTCACGCCCGGCGATCTTCTACTGGTTCACGTAATTTGGAGTGATAACACGCTTGCGGTTAGTTCGATTGGAGACACCTTAGGTAACACCTATAACAGCGCGGCGTTGGCACAAAGCTCCACGAGCACCCTGATGCTGAGCACACAGTTGTTCTATGCGGCGAACGTAAATGGCGGTGTGGATAAAGTCACGGTTTCGATCTCGGGGACCGCCTTCCTCAATATTTTTGTCTACGAGATTACCGGAGCGGCCGCAAGTGCGCCTCTCGATGTCGCAGTCATAGGCACAGGCACGGGCTTGAGCGTGGCCACTGCACCCGCAACCACGAGTGCAGCGAACGAGTTCGTATTTGTCGGCACCGGCCACCATTTCGCCTGCGACACGGTAGGTTCTGGCTTCTTCGGACTTCAAGCTGGGCCAACCGGGCTTGACGAGTACCAGGCCGTAGCCGCCGCGGGCACCAGCGTCACGGGAACATCTTCGTTGACGGCCACCCAATCTACCTTTCCGTGGGCAGTGGTCTTGGCAGCATTTAGGAGTAATGCGGGAACGGGCGGGGGCCCGCCGACGTTGACGTCGATACAAGTCACGCCTGGCAGCCCGACATTGTCGATGGGGCAATCGGTGCAGTTGACAGCAACCGGCAGCTTCAGCGATGGAAGCACGCAGGATCTCACCAGTTCCGCAACCTGGTCATCGTCCCAGACTTCGGTAGTGACCGTCGGCACTTCAGGTCTTGCCACTGCGGGGGGGCATGGCTCTGCCTCGATTACCGCAAGTTCGGGCTCTATCTCGGGCAGCACGCTCATGTTGGTCGAAGGCAATCTGAGCGCCCTCCAACTGACCCCCGGAAATGGATCTGTAACAGCAGGTACAACACAGCAGTTTACCGCAACAGGAACTTTCAGCGACGGTACATCCGAAAATCTCACCGGCTCTGCTAGCTGGAGTTCCTCAAACACTAGCGTTGGTACCGTAAATGCGTCCGGATTGGTCACCGCGATCACCGCCGGATCCACAACCATCACCGCCACTTCGGGTGGTGTGGTCAGCTCCACACCTCTAACGGTCAAGTCGCCGCCGGGCGTCGTCGGTACACCCCTGGTGCAGGGAGCGCTCGCCCAGACAAATTATCAGTGGGCTTCATCTTGGTATGCTCAGAATCCGCCCAAGTCGGGCGGCAGTTCCTGTGCTCCTGGCCCGTGTATTGCTCAAACTTTTCTAAATGCTAACACCGCAGGAAACATGATCTTTGTGTGGGTCAGTTGGAATACCAACAGCTTCAGCCTGATGAGCCTTTCCGATACGGCAGGAAACGTTTACACGCATGTTCCTGGGTTTCCCTCGGTGAAGGCCAATGGCATTATCGACGATTTTTGGGTTACCTACAATATACCCGGAGCTGTTAATAACAAAGTGATAGGCCTCTTTGGAAGCGGAACAGCGAAACCGACCTACTTGCAAATCATGGAATTCTCGGGCATCGCTGCTTCCAACGCGTTGGACGTATTATCGGTCAATTCCACGAAGTTGCAGTGTAACGGTCCCTGCATACTATCTACCGCGCCTTCGCCTTCCACCACGCAGGCCTCGGAATTGCTTTTGGCGATTTTTGACTTTATTAATTGTGGAAATGTTTGCTCGTCAGTGCAATTTACGGCGGGAAGCGGCTGGACCCCTGATGCCGTGTGCACCGGGTGCCAAGGATGGGCCGGCAACGTCAGCGGCGCGGTTCTGATTGAACACCAAATCGTATCGTCAATCGGTTCGTATGTGGCAACTGCCCTCGAGAAACCAGCCAATTTCCCCAACTTTGATGCCTACTTATTTGCCTTCAGGCAGAAGGGACCGTAGCGGCGAAGCAGTGAACCTTTTGAGTTAGGGCGAATTCTGGCAACGGAGAGATATGCGGAAACCAATATTAGGGCTTGCACTACTGCTATTTTCGGCTTTTCCCTCATTGGCCAATTGGGGGGTAGTTCAGCAGACGCAGAGCACGCTGGCCAGCGCGACCACGACCACCAACGCTCAGTTCGGAACCAGTGTCACGGCTGGCGACTTGATTATTGTCCATGTCAATTGGTTTGACACTACCAATAACGTCAGTTCTGTTACGGACACGCTCGGCAATACGTTTATAAGCGCGGCGGGACCAGCCCGCAGATCCGGCGCGGTTAGCACGCAACTATTCTACGCCGCGAATGTTACTGCCGGTATCGACCAGATTGTTGTTGTCATGTCGGCGGCCACCAAGATCGATATGTTCGTCTATGAGATTTCCGGAGCTGCGACTACTAATCCCTTTGATGTCGCGTCAACGGGCAGCGGCAGTGGCACCGCGGTAACGGCGGGATCGATTACGACCGGAGCTCCAGGCGATTTCGTATTTGTGGGTATTGGAAATTCAGGCCAGTCGTGGAATGCGCCAGGCACCAATTTTATTGGTCTCCAGGAGAACGCGTTCGCGCTTGGCGAATTCGCTACTGTCGCTGCCGCCGGGGGCGCTGTGACCGGCACGTCGACATTCAGCGTCAGTGTGCAGTGGAGCGCCGCAATGGCGGCGTTCCATTGTAACCCAGGCACCATAACCGGTGGCACCCCTACGCTGACCTCCATACAGGTCAGTCCGGCTAGCCCCACCTTTTCCATGGGCACCTCCCGGCAGTTCACAGCCACCGGAGTGTTCAACGACGGCAGCACCCAAGACCTGACAAATTCGGCCACCTGGTCGTCTGGCAATCCATCCGTGGCGACGGTCAGCACCTCGGGTTTCGTTACCGCCACCAGCCACGGCACATCTTCGATTTCTGCTGCCTCAGGGTCGATTTCCGGCAGCACTGCACTGTTGGTCGAAGGCTCTCTAACTGCTCTGCAAATCACCCCGGCAAACGCTTCGCTCCCACAGGGAGCAATCCAGCAGTTCACCGCGACTGGATCTTTTAGTGACAGCACTTCTGAAAACCTGACCAGCTCCGTCCGCTGGAGTTCCTCCAATACCGCAGTCGCGACCGTCAACGCTTCTGGACTGGTCACTACCAGCGGTGTCGGATCGGCAACGATCACCGCCACTTCGGGTAGCATGACCACGTCGACGCCTCTGACTGTTACTCAGCCATCGGGCGTTATCGGGCCTCCGGTCTCGCAAGCCCCTCTGGTTCAAACCAACTATCAGTCATTTACCTCATACTATATGGGTGCGCCACCGGCTGTGGGCGGGAGTTCCTGCACACCGGCACCGTGCATTGCGCAGACCTTTCTGAACGCCAACACGGCAGGGAATCTTATTTTCGTGTGGGCCAGCTGGTCCAGCGGAGGATTTACTCTCTCCAATTTATCGGACACTGCGGGCAACCTCTACACTCACGTACCGGGCTACCCGGCCGCAAATTCCAACGGCTCCGTGTCAGACTTTTGGGTCGCTTACAACGTGGTCGCGAGTTCAAATAATCGGGTCACCGCCCAATTTGGAAGCGGAACCGTCAGTGGCACTTATCTTCAGATCATGGAGTATTCAGGGTTGGCCGCTGTTAATGCTATGGATGTTTCCTCCGCCGTGGCGGCCCGACCCTCGTGCACCGCACCTTGCACCCTGAGCACCGCACCTTCGCCAGTTACCAACCAGCCAGCCGAGTTGGTGGTGGCCATTTTCGACGTTTTGAACTGCAGCTCAACTTGCACCGGGTTTCAGTTCACTGCGCAAAGTGGCTGGAGCCCGGACGAAAATTGCACGGGTTGTGTAGGTTGGGGCGGAACCAGCGTGTCCGGAGCTGTTCTGATCGAGCATAGACTCGTGTCGGCGGTCGGTTCCTTTACCGCAACAGCCTCTGAGAGTTCGGTGTCCTTCCCGAAATACAACTCATACTTATTCACTTTTAAGCAAGGACCTTGACACCTGCGCGGCGAGCTGCCAATCCCTTTAAGTTCACGCAATTGGCTTGGTTCGGATTCGCGCCGGGGGCTGCGGCGAGTGCGACGGCCAGGAGGGCAAGCAAGGCAGCGAAAGGGTCAGTGGTTTCATGCCTATGTTCTTA